>Ga0126307_10000208_pt1 | contig 37883 bp, 33 predicted proteins | sample Plot28_FD_89955 | JGI IMG/M metagenome (GOLD analysis project Ga0126307, IMG submission 89955) | Serpentine soil microbial communities from UC McLaughlin Reserve, CA, USA - Plot28 | ecosystem: Environmental > Terrestrial > Soil > Grasslands | place: USA: UC McLaughlin Reserve, Lake County... | reverse complement strand
CGGTCTTCTGCACCGAGCCGTCCTGTCGCGCGGTGAGCTCCCACTGCTCGCCGCGCTCGGCGCGGTCCATGAACTCGTCGGTGACGCGAACGCTGTTGTTGGCGTTCTGGTACTGGATCGAGGCGAAGCCCTCGCCGTCGATCGACATGTCGAAGCCGGCGTCGCGCAGGGCGAGTGCCTTCTCCTCCTCCTGGGCCTTGCACCAGACGAAGGCCTCGATGTCGGGGTGGTCGACGTCGAGCACGACCATCTTGGCCGCGCGACGGGTCTTGCCGCCGGACTTGATGGTGCCCGCCCAGGCGTCGGCGCCGCGCATGAAGGAGACGGGGCCGGAGGCGAGGCCGCCCTTGCTCAGGTGCTCGCTGGAGGCCCTGATGGTGGAGAGGTTGATGCCCGAGCCCGAGCCCCCGCGGAAGATCTGGCCCTCCTTGGTGTTCCAGGCCAGGATCGACTCCATGGTGTCGTCGACGCTGAGGATGAAGCAGGCCGAGCACTGCGGCTGCTCCTCGAAGCCGACGTTGAACCAGACCGGCGAGTTGAACGCTGCCTGCTGGTGGAGAAGGATGTGGGTGAGCTCGTGCTCGAAGGCCTCGGCGTCGGCGTCGCTGGCGAAGTAGCCGCCCTCGCGGCCCCAGGCGGCGATGGTGCCGGCCACGCGGCCGATCATCTGCTTGACCGAGCGCTCGCGCTCCGGGGAGTCCATGCGCCCGCGGAAGTACTTCTGGGCGACGATGTTGGTCGCGTTCTGCGACCAGCTGGCGGGGAACTCGACGCCCCGCTGCTCGAAGGCCGGGTCCTCGGGGTTGCCGATGACGGCGTCGCGGATCTCCCACTCGACGGCGTCGAAGGGGTGGCTGCCGGCCTCGGTCTGGCGGCGCTCGACCGTAACCCCGGCACCCGTGGCGGTGAGTGCTTCGGTTGCGGGGCTCGGCTGGTCAGACATCCTCTTTCCTCGTTTCGGTCGGCGCCCGGCGGGCTGTTGTGGGGGAACGACCGATGGTGCTCCGGGGATCGGACGGATCGGAGACCGGGTCGAGCGAGCGCTGCTCGGCCGGCCAACGCCCGGCCTGCGCTCCGGTGGCTATGCCTTCAAAGGGCATTTGGTCGGCGCCCGGGAGGGGCTCCTGGCGAAGCCGGCGGACGGCCTCCTCGAGCTCGTCGAGGTCCGACAGCCGGCGGTACACCGACGCGAACTGGATCGCCGTCACCGGGTCCAGCCGGGCCAGGCCGCGCTCGGCGAGATCGCCGATCCGCTCGGCCTTCACCTGCGGCCCGCCGCGGCGGATCTCCGCCGCGATCGCGTCGGCCAGCTGCTCGAGCTGCTCGCCTCCCACCGGGCGGCCACCGGCCGCGCGAACGAGCCCTCGCTGCAGCTTTCGCCGGTCGAAGCGCTGCGTGGTGCCGTCGCGCTTGACGACGTCGACCGGCACCTCCTCCGCCCGCTCGTGGGTGGTGAAGCGATTGCCGCAGCCGGCGCACTCGCGGCGGCGGCGGATCGAGTCGCCCGGGTCGGTCAGACGGGAGTCGACGACCTTGGTCGATTCAAACGAGCAGAACGGGCAGCGCACGTGCCTATTCTACCGGATGTAGTGCTTAATTCCTTCCCGAACCACAACATATTGTGGTGTTTGCGGGCTGGCGGCGGCGAAAAAGTCCGAAGGAGCGGGGCCAGCCTAATCCGCGGGCGTGCGGGGTCGGTGCGAGCCGGAGATCGCCCAAACTGCCGGGAAACCGGGGCGGGGACGTCGGCGGCGGCGAGCGCGCACCCCGCTCGAAAAATTCCTCAGCTCGCTGAGCGTTTCTCCGGAGGGGTGGGCGCCTCCGCGCCCAGCGGCCGATCTAGCCTCGCGCAGGTGAGCCTCAACCCGGCACTCGACGAGGCACGCTTCTGTCCGCGCTGCGCGGCTGAGGCCGAGGTGTGCCACCCACGCTCGATCGCCTGCCCGGCCTGCGGCTACCAGGCCTACTACAACCCCAAGCCCGTCGCCGCGGCGATCCCCTTCGACGCCGACGGCAGCATCTGGCTGCTGCGCCGCGGCCCCGGCCTGGGCGAGGGAAAGTGGACCTTCCCGGGCGGCTTCGTGGACCTGGGCGAGTCAGCGCCCGACGCCGTTCGCCGCGAGGCCGTGGAGGAGATGGAGGTCGAGCTGGACCTGGGCGAGCTGGTCGGCGTCTACTCGCGGCCGGAGGACCGGGTGGTGCTCGTCGTCTACCGGGCCACGCTACGGCCCGGCTCGGTGCCGGTCGCCGGCGAGGAGGCGACCGAGGTCAGGGCCTTCAGGCGGGGCGAGCTGCCGTGGGGCGAGCTCGCCTTCTGGTCGACCGAGTGCGCATTGCGGGACGCGGTGAGCGGCTAGCCCGCGGCCAGCCGGAACAGCTCGTCGGGCTCGTCGGTCCAGCTCGCGTCGCGACCGCCGACGGCCATCACGGCCGGCACTCCCTCCGCCGCCGCCTCGGGCGACTCCCAGCGCCCGATGGCCACCAGGCGCGGGGCGTCGACGTCGCGGAAGGACTCGATCGAGATCAGTCCGGGTGTGCCCTCGATCGCAGCCTCGACCTTCTTCATGAAGCCCAGGAAGTCCTCGACGTGCTCGGGCTTGGGGTGGTGGACGGCCATCGTGATGAACATCGAAGAGGAGCTCTAGCGGCCGAAGCGCACGGTCTCCCAGAGCTCGGTGGCCCTGTCGGAGATCCGGGCCCGGGCCTCGCCGCCGGTGGCAGCGAGCGGGCGGGTGAAACGAGAGAAGTCGGCACCGAAGAGGTAGAGGGCGGCGATGGCGGAGCCGATCAGCAGGGCGGCTCCCATCACGACGAGCGCCCAGGTGGGCACCTCGGGGCCGGTCGGCTGCGCGGTCACCGCGGGTGATGCCACGTTGGCCAGCCGGGCGCGCTTCTCGGGCGTGGGCGCCGGCGGCTGAGCCACGCCGGCTCCGTAGCCCGACCCGCCCCCGGAACTGGAGCCGGAGGCCGCGCCGGCGCCCGCGCCCGCGCCTCCCGAGCCCGAACCGCTGTCGCCGCCGCCGGCGGAGCCCGGCGCGGGCACGTTCTCGAGGCGGTCCTGCGCAGTGGGCGTCGTTCCGCTCTTTCCGGGCGAGCCCCCGCTGCCGCAACCGCCGCCGCGGGCGTTGCGCAACTCGTCCGCATAGCCGGGGGCGTACTGCTCGATGTCGGGCGGGAGATCGCCCAGGGCGCCGCCCAGCTGGCGATCGCTGTACTTGCACTGCGGGATCGAGCCGCCGTCCTTGTAGTCGTTCAACTGCGCCGCGGCGGGCGCGGCGAAGACCAGGACCAGGACGCAGGTCAGCGCAGGGAGAAGGCGGCGCACACCGCACAAGGTAGCGCGGGCCGGACGCCCCGTGCGAGCGTGGTCACAATGGTGGCCGATGGCCGCCACCGCCACCCGCCAGCTGCCTCTGGGCGAGGCCCCTGCCGGGCCCCGCGCCGGGGCGGAGCGGTCCCCGGGGGCCGCCGTGGCGCTGGGGGTCGGCCTGCTGGCTGCGGCCGCCTACGCGGCGGTGGTCAACGGGGCGATCAAGGTCACCGACGGCAGCGACCTCGAGATCGGGCTCGCGCTGTTGGGCATCACCACGCTCGTGGCGCTCGCTGCGGGCTGGGGTCTGCGGGCCCGTGCGCTGCCGGGCGGCTGGCTCGGGGTCGGCCTGCTGGCGGCTTTCGGCGCGTGGTGCGCCCTCTCGATCTCGTGGTCGATCTCGCCTGACGAGAGCTGGATAGAGGCCAACCGCGCCTGGGCCTACGCGCTCGCGGCCGCTCTGGCGGTGGTGCTCGGCGCCAGTCTCCCGCGTGCGCCCGAGAAGGCGGCCGTGGGCTACGTGGCCCTCGCCGGCCTCGTGGCGGCCTACGCGCTCGGCGGCAAGGTGGTCCCGACGGTGTTCGACCACGCCGGGGAGATCTCGCGCCTGCGCGCGCCGGTCGGCTACTGGAACGCGCTGGCCCTGTTCTGCGCGCTGGCAGTGCCACCGGCGCTGCGCCTCGCCGGCGACGAGCGGCGCGGCCGCCTCAGGGTGGTCGCGCTGGCGGCGTTGGTGGTGCTGGTTTCGACGCTCGCTCTCACCTACTCGCGCGGGGGCATCGCTGTGATGGTGCTCGCGGCGATGGTCCTGGCGGCCATCGGGCCCGACCGGCTGCGCATGGTGTGCCTCTCGGGGATCGTCGTGGTGGGCGTGGTGCCGGGCCTGCTCGTGGCCTTCCTGCGCGAGGACCTGACCACCGACGAGCTCGCTGCCTCGCAGCGCGCCGACGACGGCCTCCTTCTCCTGGCGGCCCTGGCCATCGGCTTCGCAATCGCGCTCCTGCTGGCTCGCATGGTGTGGCGTGCCGGTCGTTCCCTCCGCCTCGGCCCATCTGCCGCGGCGCTGGTGCCGCGGGCCCTGGCTGGACTCGGCGCCGTCGTCGTGCTGGCGCTGGTGGTGCTGGCTGCGACGGGTTGGCTCGGCGACCGGCTGGAGGGCTTCACCGAGCCGCGTGCGGAGAACGTGACCGACCCGGCTCGGATCGTCGCCACCAACTCGGGCAACCGCTGGGTGTGGTGGAAGGAGGCCGCGGGCGCGACCTGGGACCAGCCGATCGTCGGCTACGGCGCCGGCTCGTTTCCGCTCGTTCACCTGCAACGCCGCCAGGAGCGTCTCGACGTGCGCCAGCCCCACAGCGTTCCGCTCGAGTTCCTCTCCGAGACCGGGATCGTGGGAGCGCTGCTCGCCATCGGCGGCCTGGCCTTGCTGGCCGCCGCGGGTGTCGCGCGGGTCCGCGGAGCCGTTGGGGCCGACCGTGCCTATGCCGCGGCCCTTTTGGCGGCGTGCGCGGCCTGGGGCGCGCACATCTGGGTCGACTGGGACTGGGACATCCCGGCGGTGACGCTGCCGGTGATGCTGTTCCTGGGCGTACTGGCGGCACGACCGCCGGGCGCCGCCGTCGATCCCGTGGCGCGCGACCGTCCGCGCATCCTGTCGTTGCTGGCCGGCGGGATCATGCTGGCGCTATTGGCGATCTCGTCGGCGCTGCCGGCACTCGCGCGCGAGGAATCCGACGCCGCGCTCAGCACGGCAGCCAAGGGGGGCATAGCCAACCTGCGGGAGGCCGACGAGAAGGCCGCCACCGCGCGCCGCCTCGACCCCTTTGCGGTCGATCCCGTCTTCACCTCGGCCGATCTGTCTCGGCGCCGTGGCGACGTCGAGCGAGCCGCCCGGCTCTACGCCGACGCGGTGCGCCGGCAACCCAACAGCTCGAGGCTGTGGCTCGGGCTGGCTCGGCTCCAGGCCCAGCTGGATGACGCACCCGGTGCGCTGCGCTCCGCGAGGAGGGGCTTCGAACTCGACCCCTTCTCTCCCAGCGTCTTCACCTTCTCGGCGTTCATCAGCTACGACTCCACGCGCTCGGCCACGGCGACGGGGATACCGCTGCCCGAGCGGGTTGCGCCGACCGCGTTGCCCACCGCGCCGGCGGCGCCGAACATCACCGGCGACAGCGGCGCGGCACTGCCCCAGCAGCCGGGCTCGTCGCCGGTCAACCCGGTGCCGGCGTCGCCTCCCGGCGGCGCGACCCCCTCCTCTCCGCAGCCCTAGCGCAGAGAGGCCAGCGTGCGCTCGAGGCCCTCGGAGAGCTCGACCTGCGCGGTCCAGCCGAGCTCCTCATGCGCGCGAGAGGCATCGAGCGCGATGTGGCGCACCTCGCCGGGCCGCTCGGGCGCGTGCTCGGCCGAGAAGCCGTTGTCGCTGAGGCTGTCCAGGGCCTCGACCAGGTCGATCACGCTCACCTGCTTGCCGAGGCCGATGTTCACCGGACCGGTGACCGCGGCGTCGGCGGCCAGCAGGTTGGCGGACACCACGTCGCCGACGTAGGCGTAGTCGCGGGTCTGCAGGCCGTCGCCGAAGATGGTCGGCTTGCCGCCCTCGAGCAGCTTGCCGCAGAAGATGGCGATCACCCCGGCCTCGCCGAGCGGGTCCTGGCGCGGGCCGTAGATGTTGCCGTAGCGCAGGGACACGGTCGACATGCCGTATAGGCGCCCGAAGAGGTCGCAGTAACCCTCGGCGCAGTACTTGGACTGGCCATAGGGGGCCTCGGGTGCGACCGGGTGGTCCTCCGGAGCCGGCAGGATCCGGCCCTCGCCGTAGATGGCGCCGCCGGTGGAGGTGTTGACCACCCGCCGCGCCCCCGAGCGCCGTGCGCTCTCGAGCACGTTGATGGTGCCCTCCACGTTCACGCGCGCGTCGAAGGCGGGGTCCGCGGCGGACTTGCGCACGTCGATCTGGGCGGCGAGGTGGAAGACCACCTCGGGCCGGGCGGCGGCGCACAGCGAGGCCACCGCCTCGGCGTCGCGGACGTCGATCTCGGCCAGCTCCGCGCCCCCGTCCAGGGCGCCGGCGAGGTTCTCGCGGCGGCCGGTGGAGACGTCGTCGAGGACGGTCACCTCGTCGCCGCGCTCGAGCAGGGCGTCGACGAGGTTCGAGCCGATGAACCCGGCGCCGCCGGTGACCAGGGCACGCATGAAGCGCGGCACTCTAGAAGGACGGCAGCGACGGTCAGCGCTGGTAGCTTCGGCCGCGATGCTCGCCGGCACCGAGGACCAGCCTCAGGCCCACGTCGCGCTCAGCGCCGCCCTCGCCTCGGTCCCCTCGCACGCCTACCTCTTCCACGGCCCGGCGGGCTCGGGCAAGCGGACGGTGGCGCGGTCCTTCGCCGCCGAGCTGCTGGCCGAGGGCGACGCCGACCCCGACAGCGCCCGGCACCGCGTCCACGCCGGGACGCACCCCGACCTGACCTGGGTCAAGCCGACGGGGGCGGCGCAGATGCGCGCCGCCGACGTGGAGGGCCCCGTGGTGGCCGCCGCCGCGCGCACGCCGTTCGAGTCCAGCCGCCGGGTGTTCGTGCTGGAGCGCGTGGACACGATGAACGACACGGTCGCCAACCGCCTGCTGAAGACGCTGGAGGAGCCGGCGTCGTTCGTGCACCTGATCCTGCTCACCGACCGGCTCAGCCTGGTGATCGACACGGTGGCCTCGCGCTGCCAGCCCGTGCGCTTCGACCCGCTGCCCCCTGCGCGGGTGGCCGACATGCTGCATCGTGAGGGTGTGGAGGCCGAGAAGGCGCTGGCCTGCGCGCGGCTGGCGGCCGGCAACGTCGAGCGCGCGCGCATGCTCGCCTCCGAGGAGGGGGAGGGTCTGCGCGAGGACGCCGAGGCGATGGTGGCCGGCGCGCTGTCCGGCGGCGGTCTCGACGAGCCCTGGCGCGCGCTGCTCGAGCGCGCCGAGCGCCACCGCGAGGATGCCGAGCAGGCCTCCTCGATCGAACGCGAGCAGCGCCTCGAGCTCGAGCCCCATGGACGCGAGCGCAAGGCCCTGGAGCGCGAGCTCGAGGAGGCCGCCAGGCGCGACGCTCGCCGCGCGCGTACCGAGGTGCTCGAGCTCGGGCTCGAGCTCGCCGCGATGGGCTTCCGCGATCTGGTGGCGGTGGCCGAGGACGCGCCCGACGCGGTCCTGGGCGCCGACCACCTGCCCGCCCTGGCCGAGCGCGCCCGCGGGCGTGACCCGCGCCGGCTGCGCCAGTGCGTCGAGCGCTGCGAGGAGACCCGCATGTCGCTGCAGCTCAACGCCACGGAGGACCTGGCCCTCACCGCGCTGGGCTTTCGTCTTGCCTCGCTGGTGGGCGAACCGGCCTGACGGCCGCAACCTCGAGCACCGAGTCAGCCGCGTGGCAGGAGGGCATCCGCCAGGGCCTGACACCGGCGAAACCCGTCAGGCGGCTGAGGAATTTGTCGGCGATCACCACCTCCACACGCCGAGAAGTCCGGACCGGGGCGACCTCGCCCCGGGGCTAGACTCCGCCTCCCGCCGACGTAGCTCAGTTGGTAGAGCACCTCTCTCGTAAAGAGGATGTCGCCGGTTCGAGTCCGGCCGTCGGCTCTAGCGGCGCCCCTCGGCCTCTTCCTTGAGCCCCGCGGCGGCGTTGCCGAGCAGGAAGTCGCGCACCTGGCCCTCGACCGGCCCCCTGAGGAGCATCCCGAGCATCCGGCCGGGGTCGACCTCCAGCCCGTAGGTGGCCCGCGTCCCGCTCGAGCCGAGGTCCTCGAGGTCCCACCAGCCGCGCACCGCCTTGGTGTCGCCCTTCTCCTGCACCCACTCGATGCGGTGCGGCTTGTCGTAGGAGAAGCGCAGCCGGGACCTGACGTTCTTGACCTTGGCGTCGGACTCGGTCTCGACCACCTCGGGCCGGCCCTCGTGGTCGTGCTCGAGCACGCGCACCCTCTGCAGCGAGCCCTGCCACTTCGGCGCGCCCTCGATGTCGGCCGCGATCTCGAAGCAGTCGTCGATTGGCGCGTCGATCTCGACGGTGCGGTCTCCGGTGATCAGCCCCACTGGCGCGCGACCCTATCGTCTGAGCCGATGTCCTACTTCAACGCCGTGCGGCTCTACTCGGCGCTCGAGCTGTGCGTGTTCACCGCGCTCGTGGTCACGGCGGTCTCGGGCTCCTCGGAGTCCGCCGAGCGCGCGCTGGGGTGGACGCACGGGGTGGGTTGGATAGTGCTCTGCATCGCGGTGGCCGAGGGCTGCCGCCGCCGCGTCTTCCCGTGGTGGACCTTCGCCGCCACCGTGTCGCCGCTCGGGCCGCTCGGCAGCACGGCGGCCATCGAATGGCTAAGCCGCAGCCGGCGCCGCGTAGCCTGAAGCGCGCCTGCCCGTGTCGAGCGTAAACCTCCCAAATGCGCTCACGCTGGTGCGCGTGCTGCTCGTGCCCGTGCTGGTGGTCGCGTTGACCGTCGAGGGCGGCGACGCGCTCGCGGCGACGGTGTTCGCCCTGGCTTCGGCCACCGACTTCCTCGATGGCTGGCTGGCCCGCCGGCGAGGCTCGGTGACCACCTTCGGCAAGGTCATGGACCCGATAGCGGACAAGCTCATGGTGGCCGCGGCGCTGATCGCGCTGGTGAGCCTGGAGCGCCTGGCGGCGTGGATCGCGCTCGTCATCATCGCGCGTGAGTTCGCGGTCAGCGGCCTGCGCGCGGCGGCGGGGCAGCAGGGAGTGGTGATCGACGCCAGCACCTTCGGCAAGGCGAAGACCCTCATCCAGGTGGCCACGATCTTCGTGTTGATCGTGGCGCCCGATCCCGACGCGGCCTGGGTGCAGGCGGTCGTATACGCGACGGTCGCGGTTACCCTCGCCTCGGGGGCCGAGTACTTCATGAGTTTTCGGAAACGGGTAGAGGCGGCGAACCACGCCGGGGCCGGTGGCTGAGCGGACCAAGGGGGGCAGCCCGTACCTGCGGCCTGGGTCTCCTATGTCACCGTGGAGCGCCCGCTGCGCGAGCGCGTGCGCCGCTTCGCCGAGCGCTACGAGCCGCCGAAGGCGGTCGAATCAGGATCGCCGGTCGACCGCCGGCTCGGACTCGGCCTCGAGCGTGGGTAGGCGCTCGAGCAGCTCCTGGCGCGAAGCCCCGCGCCGGTACAGCGCGCGGTCGAGCATCTACCCGTAGACCTCCATCACCGCGAACAGCAGCTCCGTGGTGCCGACGGTGGTGGCGTTGCGCCGGAAGGCGTACTCCTGTGCCCGGGCGGTGGCGTGGTCGACCACCTTGGGGCCCAGCGGGGGCCGGCACGAGCGGTCCTCGGACTCCGTCATCAGCGGGGCCTCGCCAACGCCGAGCGCCTGGAGCGCCTGGCCCACGCGGCGGTGCATGCGCATGGCGCGCAGCCAACGTTCAGCCTCGTCCTCGGCCGAATGGGAGAACGCCATGGCCGTGCCCGCCAGAGCGAGCACCAGGGCCGCGTCCTGGGAGAGGGGGATGTGCCGGCGAGAGTCGTTCACGGCCTCAGGGGGCGTCACCTGCTCCGTATCGGGTGGGGTGCCCTTTTGGGCCAGCGCCCCTAACCGGGGTTGGACGTTTGGACTACTCGGCTTCCAGCCAGGCGCGCAGGCTGGTGTGGGAGGACGGGGGCTCGCCGCCCGCGACCTCCTGCGCCAGCTCGGCCATGAGCCCGTGGCGCTCGGCGACGACGTTGTGCTTGTGGATGGTCTCCAGGTTCTCCTGGCGCGCCGAGAGGAAGGCTTCGTCGCCCAGGTGGCCGAAGCGCTCGGTGCCCATGCGGACCATCTCCCGCACGCAGTCCTCGACGAAGCGCGGCCGGCGGTGGGCCTTCTCGACGACCTCCTGCTCATCGGAGCGCTTCATCAGCTCGTAGACCTCGGAGCTCATCGACCCCTCGACGATGGCCAGTAGGTCGGCGGCCTCGACGGTCTCGGCGCAGCCGGTCGGGCAGCCCACGTGAAGGGTCCCGATGCCCCGCTGGTTGTGGGTGGCCACCGGAACCCGTTCGAGGATGCGCTCGATCTCGCTCTCGTCGAAGTCGTCCTCGGCCAGCGCCTCACGCGCGCCTGCAGAGACCATCTCCTGACCGCACGGGCAGGCGGTCATGCCCTGGGCTTGGACGCCGACCACGCGTCGGGTCCCGTGCTGGGAGGCCACCGCGGCGCCGAACAGGGTGTAGATCTCCTGGGTCAGCGAGCCCGAGACCGGGGTCGGCTTGTTCTCGGGGTAGCGCGCGGCGATGGTCACCTCGGCGCGCAGGCCCCCCTGGCGGTCGCGGACCCGCTCGGCGATGTGGCTGGCCAGGGTCTCGGCCTTCAGCGACTCGCTGAGCACCACCTCGTCGATGGCCTCGTTGACGACCTCCTCGAAGCGCGACATATGGGCGCCCTTGCGGTCCGCGGCCAGGTCGACGAAGCACTCGAGCTCGGCGTAGAAGAGCTGCTCGAACCCCGCGGCGCGGATCGAGATCACCTTCTCGACCCCGGTCACACCGACGCGGGAGAGGCTCACCGACGTGGAGGGCCGGCGGGCCTGGACGTCGGGGTCGAGCAGCGTGCGCTGTGAGATCACTTCAGGAAAGATAGTGCCCCGGCCAGGCCATCTGACACAGACCGGGTGTACGATGCCTTTCAGTTTGGCGCTAGCCGTTGAGGAGAGGGAGCTGCCCCCCCTCGAAGTCGAGGAGCTCCGGACGTTGGTGGCCAGGGGCCGCGAGCGGGGGTATCTGACCTTCGAGGAGGTTGCGGGCTGCCTGGAGGAGGTCGAGGTGACCAAGGAGCAGGTCGCCGACCTGCACACACACCTCGTCGAGTACTCGGTGGACGTCTTGTCCGCCGCCGACGGCAAGCCCACTCCCGCCTCAGCCGAGCCCACGCGCACCAAGAAGCCCGAGATCGACCTCACCGTCGAGCCGAGCCTCGACTCGCTGCGGCTGTACCTGCGCTCGATCGGGCGCGTCGATCTGCTCACCGCCCAGGACGAGGTCTCGCTCGCGCGGCGGATCGAACGCGGCGACATGGAGGCCAAGCAGGGGATGATCGAGGCCAACCTGCGGCTGGTCGTCTCGATCGCCAAGAGCTACCTGGGCCGCGGGCTCTCCTTCCTGGACCTGATCCAGGAGGGCTCGCTGGGGCTGATCCGGGCGGTGGAGAAGTTCGACTATCGCCGCGGCTACAAGTTCTCGACCTACGCCACCTGGTGGATCCGCCAGGCGGTGACACGGGCGATCGCCGACAAGGCCCGGACCATCCGCATTCCGGTCCACATGGTCGAGAAGCTCAACAAGGTCGTGCACGTGGAGCGCCAGCTCGTGCAGGAGCGCGGCCGCGAGCCCCAGCCGGAGGAGATCGCCGCCGAGCTGCAGTGGACGGTGCGCGAGGTCAAGGACATCCAGCGCATATCCCAGCTCCCGGTCTCGCTCGAGAAGCCGATCGGCGAGGAGGACGACTCCGAGCTGGGCGACTTCGTCGAGGACGAGGCGGCCGAGTCGCCGTTCGAGCAGGCCAGCGACAACCTGCGGCGCGAGAACGTGCAGCGCGCGCTCGACGCGCTTCCCGAGCGCGAGCGTGAAGTGCTCGAGATGCGCTACGGGCTCAAGGGCCACGAGGCCCGGACGCTCGAGGAGGTGGGCCGCGCCTTCGGAGTGACCCGCGAGCGCATCCGCCAGATCGAGAACAACACGCTCAAGAAGCTCGAGCACCTCCCCGAGGCCCAGCGCCTGCGGGACGCCTCCTAGATCCGACTGACCACGTATTCGGCCGGCTGCGCGCGGGCATCTCCCGGTGTCAAGCGGGCCGGCTCTAGAATCGCCCAGCCCTGGGGGGATACCCAAGCGGTCAACGGGGATGCGCTGTAAACGCATTGGCTCTGCCTTCGCAGGTTCGAATCCTGCTCCCCCCACTGGCCCTATCCATCGTGGTCCGCGAGGCGTAGTGTCGGCCGGTGGCCACGCCAGCGGACGCAGCAACCACGACCAGCCGGGTGGCGCGCGCCTTCGGGCTCAGCGGCGAGAGCTGGATGCGCCACGCCAACCCCGCGAGCGTCTGGACCCGCTTTGCGGTGCTGCCGATGCTGGTGTTCTCGGTCTGGAGCCGCGACTGGATTGGGCTGCTCTTCCTGGTCCCCCTCGCGCTGTCGCTCGTCTGGCTGTTCGTGAACCCCCTGTTCTTCGCCCCGCCGTCTTCCACGCGCAACTGGGCCTCGAAGGGGGTACTGGGCGAGCGCATCTGGTCCGAGCGCAAGCGGTCCGAGCTCCCGCCGCAGTTCGACTCGCGGGCGCCCGGCGTGGCCCAGATCGTTCAGCTGATCGGGATGGTCCCGCTCGTGTACGGGCTGATCGACCTGGACGCGGTCGCGGCCGCCACCGGTGTGCTCATCGTCCAGGCCGGCAAGCTCTGGTACATCGACCGGATGGGCCTGCTGTTCGACGAGTTGAAGGCCGAGCCGCCCTACGTGCGCTGGGACTATTGAGCACCCCCATTTCGGCGATCCGTCGGTAGAGCACTCTCAGGTAAGGAAGGGGTCGCGGTCGAGTGCCGGGCGATGCTGGTTTATCGGCGGACTCGCAACGTCTTCGCGGCCGGCGCCGTCGACCACGACGGAGATGTGGAGCCGCACGGACCCGGAAGGCGCAGGCGATCCCTACACGGACGCCCACCTCAGAGGGGCAACGGGCCGGTCGTTGCGGCACGGGCTAACGGCTGGGCGCGCCACGCCGCGCTCGGTAGTAGGCGTCGACGACCGGGAACTCGCCGCGCGGTCCCTCGCTCTCCCCGAAGGGATGCTCAACCGAGAAGCCGGCGGCCTCGATCATCCAGCGCATGGCAAGCCGCCCCGGGACGAACCACCACGTGGGGTCGCCGCGGTACGAACCGGGCACGAAACGCAGGTGTTCTGAGAACTCGGGGGCCGCTTGCATCATCGAGCCGATCAAGGCCAAGCCGTCATCTAACAGGAGGTCGCGCAGCCGCTTGAGGAGCCCCACGGGATTCAGCTCGTGATACAGGACTCCGTGGCAGTGGACGATGTCGAAGCGCCCGTGGCTTCCCGGGCTAAGGTCCTGCCAGCCCACACGCTGGAAGTCGACCCCAGTCCGGTAGACCGACTCCAAGAAGCGCGCCTGCAGGTGGAACTCGTAGGGCTCGGCACCCAGCACGTAATCCGCCCCAAGGCGCTTGAACATGAAGCAGTCGTAGCCCGCGTTGCATCCCACGTCGAGCACCCGCAGCCCCCGGAGCTTCGGCAGTTCGGGTTCCAGCACCTTCCAGCGTTGGTCACTGCGCCAAGAGCCGCCCACGACAAGCCCACCCCCCAGTAGGAACGGACCCTGCAGCCAGGGATCGAGACGCTGAGCCCGCTCGCCCAGGTCCCGCCTCCGGTCCGGTGGCAGGACTGCGGGCAGGTCGTCCGAGAACCGGACAAGCTCGCCGGCCTCGGCCGGCGGACGTGCGACCCCGAGTTGCGCCTGAGTCTCGTCACGCAACCGCGCGAGCGCCTCGTCAATTTCCGGTTCGGGCCGCCGATCGTTCAACCTCGCGCCTCCAGCCCGAACCTTGAGGCCCAGGGCACGCCTACCCGCGCCAGCCCCAAGCGACCGGTAATGGGCGCCGACTCCTGCAAGTACCCCAGCAAGATGGTGTTCACGTAGCCCATGTCGCTGGCCTCGAGCCGGGACACGCTTAGGAGCTGGTCGTCGAGGACCGGATGGTCGGCCGAAAAGAGCGGCACCCGGCCGGGGCCCTCCTCCTCGAACAAGTACCCAGCAGGTTCGCCCTCCGCTCTCGTCCGTGGGCGTTTCAGGGCCATGGCTTGCGCGGAAGAAGCAGCGCGGCGAGAGATGGCACGGGCGTTGACCAGCAGCGGAGCGCGACGATTCCAGCGCAGGGGGGCAAGTACCCAGCGCGCGCTTGCAGTTAGGCCTGGGCGGTCCGACCCGGACCCGGGTCCCTCGGGGAGGAGCTTTCCGTTACGCGATAGCCAGACGGGTTTGCGGCCGACCCCTGGCCGGGGCAGGAGAGAGCCGAGCTCTCCCGCTACTTGGCCATCCGGAATCTTGCCAACACCGTAGACGTGCCGCCGCTTAGCCAGGTCCACGGCGCGCACGAGCCCGACCGCGTCCGGACACGCCGACGGGCCTGGGGGGTTCAAGGGAAAGCTCTCCACGTAGCCGAGGCTGATCGGATCCCGAACCTGCTCCAGCAGTGGGTCATCCCCCGACGTGGCCAACACCGGCTGACCGGTCGCCGCGATGACCCCCGCCATCAGCGGTTTGAGTAGCGGGAACGGCACCAGCTCGACGTGTCCGGCGACAGTCGCCGTGGGGTCGGGGTCGACGCCCGAGCCGTCGATCGGGACGGCGCGGAAGCCGGAATGCCGGCCCTTGGCAGCGATCTCTAATCGGGCCGTGCCCGGGAGAGGAAGCTCCTGGACCAATCCGAGGCACCGCTCGAACGTGTAGCCGTCGGGCGGATCACCTTCGTTTGTGGTCACTCGCGCGCCGGTCGCCCGGTCGACATGACGGCACAGGATCATCGTTCCCGTCGGCATCCAGTCGCCAAGTGCCCGCACCCGAGCAGGGACGCGCGTAGGAGCCGCCTCGGGCAGTAACGCCTCGGCACGCATGCGCAGGTCTCGTTCAGCACGTTCGTGCGGTCCATGTGCGGGGCGCCCACCCAGACCGACGGAGACCCTCGCACGGCCGGTGTCCGTCGCGTCCGGACTGTGGAGCGGGAGATGGCGCCACTGCGTAGGCAGCAGACAGAGCACCTCGGCCATTTCCGCGATCGGAGCACGGCTTCGGAGCTCCAGGCGGGACGGTAGTCTGGCCTGGTGCTCGAGCGACCAGGCCAGGGCGTGTGCGTGGCGTTCGGCCCCATCGGCGCCCTCAAGCAGCTGCAGCGGGAAACGCCCGGCCTGGCCCGCATCGGTAAAGCCGATGACTCCCAGTCGACGATTCGACGTGAAGATTCGTAGCATTTTCTCCACCAGTGCCGGGTCACGCAGCAGGCTGCCAGCGGAACCCATCGTGGCCAGCAGATAACGGCCGCGGGCGCGCTCGAGCGCCGAAGCGAGCACCCATGCGGGGTCCTCAGCTACCGGGACGCGACGCAGCTGAACCGGATCCCCCAGGTCCCAGTCCGAGTCCCTGGGCGCAATAAGCTCGAAGTCGCCGCAGGTCTGCGCCTCCACCGCGGAGCGCAGCGCCTTGGGGCGGGGTCCCTCGTCGGGCACTGGCTCCAGCGCGAGGACCGACAATGCGGGTGCATAGCGCGCCTTGATGATGTCGGGGTCCTCGCCCAGCTCCGGGGGGCCGGCGCTGCGGTAATTGCCATGGATCCCGTGCCAACCAGTGTCCCCCCGGCTGTAACCCCGCTTGCGAAAAAGCAGGGTCGTCGACCGTGCGGGCTCGCCGACAACTCCCCGAGCCGCCATTCTCAGCGCGAAGTCCCAGTCCTCGTGGGCCAGGCAGCGGTCGTCGGAGTAGCGCACGCCGCCATCGAAAACCTGACGATCGATCAGCGAGCAGGTATCGCAGTAGTTGTGTTCGAGCAGCGCATACAGGTTGTAGGTCGGTGGCTCGAAGAGATCGTGGCGGTTACCAAAGAACTGGATGGTGGGGTAGACGAAGCCAACTCGCTCCCCGGCGCCCTGGAGCTGGTTTACCAGCTGGTCGACAGCTTCAGGGACGAGCAGGTTGTCGGCGTCCACCGGAATCAAATAACGGCCCCTTGCGACTTCGAAGCCGAGATTCCGCGCTGCGCCCGGGCCCTGGTTGTCCGATTGGCGCATGAGCCTCACCGTTTCGTCGTGCTCCAGCTCGTCTAGCAACTCCTGGGTATCTGAGTCAGTCGAGGCATCGTCGATGACGGTGATCTCGATCTCGGAGTAAGTCTGATTGCGAATCGAGTCGAGGCAGGCCCTCAGGAAGCGGCCATCGTTGAAACAGGGAACGACCGCGGAAACGAGCGGGGAGCCGCTGACCGGCCGACCGTTCAGGTGGAGCGGCGGCTCCCGCGGCGTGTGGTGAGCATCCTCATCGCCCTTCCTGCTTGGGCTCAGAAGCTCGTCGTAGACCGTCTCGTGCGCCCGTGCCATCGCCTGAAGGGAGTGGTGGTCCTTCACGAAGGCGTGCGCCCGAGCCGCAAGCCGGCGGCGTTCCGCCGGATCGTCGATCAACTCCTGCAGCGCCTCGACGTAGGCCTCGCGGTCGTCGCGCGGGGAGATCAGTCTGGCGTTGCCGTCCAGCAGCTCCCGGTTTCCCGGCAGCGCCGGAGCGACAATTGCGTGCTCCATCGCCATGGCTTCGTAGGCGACATACGGGACCCCCTCGAAAAGGCTTGTCATCAGGGTCACTTCGCTCGCTGCGAACCAGGGAGCCATGTTGTCCGTGGGACCGTGGAGGGTGACGTAATCGCTCAGGTGGTGGGTCTTGATCGACTCCTCCACCGGACGGCGCAGTTCGCCCTCGCCCACCGCGTGGAGGTGGAAGTCGCCTCCCGCGTCGCGCAAGGCGGCGGCGACATCGACCATCAGCAACGGATCCTTCTGCTCAACCAGGCGGCCTGGATAGAGGATGTTGACTGGTCCTTCCGGCAGGCCCTCGATCGGCTTGACGAAGCGCCGTGAGAACTCGCGTTCCCAGTCGACCCCGGTGTGGATTACGCGGCACTTGCTACGTGGCACGTCGTATTGCGCCACCATCGCCTCCGCGAGCTGATGACTCGTGACCGAGAACGCATCGACAAGGCCCTCGTAACGAGTCGATACGTGACGCACATATCCGGAGCGATCGTGCTCCTCGACATGCAGCTGGACGATTGTCCCCGGCCGGTTAGGTAGCGCGCAAATGTCCGGCAGCAGATCAAACCCCAGCCGCGAATTCATGATGTGGACCAGTTCGATGCCGCGCGAGTCGATGAAGTCCAGGATGAACCGGGGGAATGCCGCGCCCGGCATGAGCTCCGGCAGCGGCCAAACCTCGTCGGCGTAGGCCGTCACGCGTCTTAGCCAGCGGTTCTTCGACGGCTGGGTGGTAATTAGGTGCAGGCTGAATCGGTCTCGGTCGACCCAGCGAAACCAGTCGATGGTCCCCTTGTCCGTTCCGCCCCAGTCGACGAACGGCGCGAGGTACAGGAGCGGGATTCGCCGGTCGCCGGTCAAAGCCTTACCGGCTCCGGCGGTCGTCGCGCCGTCGCCGCATACCCCAACGGCAGCGTCATGTTCGCGTCAAGCGGCGCTAGCGCGGCGACTTGTTCCGAGATTGACCACAGCGCTTTCGCGGCCATCTTGCGTCGCTCGTCGAGACCGTCCGGTGCCGTGCCCATTGCGGACGCGGCGTTGCGCATGAGCTGCGCGAGTGTGCTGAAGCAATCGTTGCGGGCCCGTGCCTCGATCTCGATAAACCCGGCCTGATCGAGGAGCCGGCCAAGGCCAGCAGCCGTAAACCGCCAGTAGTCGAACGGCTGCTCATGGAGTTCCCAGACAAGCGGCACGGTCAGATACGCCCGTCCGCCTGGGCGTAGCACTCTTCGGGCCTCCTGCAGAGCCTCCAGAGGTTGCGGCAGGTGCTCGAGCACCTGGGTCATCAGCACCGCGTCGAATTCCTCATCCTGGAGCGGGAGCGCGTCGGCGGATCCCTTCAGGTCGGCTTCCTTCGCCTCCTCATGCAGCGAGCCGCTCCAATCGAGCGTGACGTAGTCGACGTGGTCGAATAGCTCTCGGTAGGGAGCTTCGCCAGCGCCGACATCTAGCACCCGCACCCCTGGAGGCAGACTCTCCGACGCGGCTCGGACGAACTCGAGAATCGGGCGGCGCTCGTAGGGGACCTCGGAGACGAAGCGCCGCAGCGGCTCGGAAAGACCCTCCGCCCCTACCCCGCCTCCCGTCGTCGCCATCACGGGCCGGAGAGTGTAGGGAAGGGGTGGTGGGTTGCGTCAAAGCGGGCGCGGGGCGACGAGTAATGCCGTCGCCCCCAGGAACGCAGCTCTAACTGCATCGAGACTGGCTCGGGCGGCGGGCCGAAATAGGCCCACGCCCGCGCTCAAGCCGCGGTGGACCGCCGGTAGAAACCCCGGTGGCGAGCGACAGGACGGCCGACCCCCGAGGGCATCATCGGGGCGGTGTTCCCGTAAGCTTGCCGATGGCGTCTAGGCATGCCAGCTCGGAGTCAATCCGGCGCGCACGAAAGGCCGTCGCGTCGACGAACCACAGGCGCCGATACTGCAGAACGCCGCCGGGCCATGGGGGCGCCCCGAGTTTCAGCCCGCGGGCCGAGCAGTCCCCGTCTCCCTTCCATGGGTAGCCCCGCACGCTACGGTCGTTGTAGAGCAACCGAACGGCGCCTTGAAGATCCCAGTCAGCTGCGAAGACCGGGACATCCCCGGGAACGGTGAATTGCGTGTGCCGGAAGGTCACGATGCCTGTGCCCGGCGGAACGTCCGGGCCAACTGAAGTACGAATCGCGCTCACCACTGCTTGCGACTGCTGCCAGGATGAAGCCCAGGCGTGCTGGTGAACGAGCTCTGTCTCGAACATGCCGATAGCCGTAACGGCGAGCGCGGCTGCTGCCACGGGCGACGCCACGGCCGGGCGGCGCAGGAGGGAGGCAATGCCCGCGGCGACCAGCCACAACAGGGCGACCAACAAGACGATGGCCCCAAGCACTGCCACGCCGGACGTGCGGTTCCCCACTCCCTCGAGGCGAGGGATGAAGTAAGGGTCCGCAGGCAGCAGCATGACGAAGCCGGCCACTGCAAACAGGAGGCCGCCTAGTGCCACCAGCGTCCAGTGACGAATGGCGCCCGCGAGCTGGTCACGCCGGACCACGGCAGCGACGCATCCCGCAAGCCCGAGGCCAAGCAGGCTCAGGCCGCCGGGGCCAAGCAGCAAACGCTCGGCCGGGAGGAGCGATCCAAAGACGTCGGCCGCTGGACGAACCATCTGCTCGGCGCGATCGAGCATGAACGACGTACTTGTCTCAGGGGGTCGGACCTCGCGGGCCGCGTCGGCCATGAAGGCCACCGAAACACCGACGACGAGCACGTCGGCTGCCCATCGCCGGAGCGCTGAGCGCCAGGGGACGACAAGCCGATAGAGCAGTACGGCCACGAGGATGGGCGCTGCCACGAGCTCGTACGTGAGAATCGAGCCGGCGTAGAGCACGAGCGCTGCAGCATGGACGGCGACCGTCCGGATGCGCGACAGACGCATGCCCACCAGTGACGTCGCGAATCCGGCGAGCATCAATATGACGGCCACGGTCGCCGTAAACATCATGGTCCACAGGCGCAATGAGTCGATAACCGGGACAACGGTGAGCATCGCAGCGGCGGGGACGGCAACGATGCGGGCAATGCGCGCGAGGCGGAGCACGATGTAGGCCAGGAACGCCTCCACCGCGACAAGGCCAACGCCCACAAGCAGGTAGGGAGCCTGACCCCTGCCTCCGAGCGCGTGGAGCGCGGCCCAAACGGAGACCGAGCCCGGGCGGTGGGACCCGGATGCTCGCTGGACCGCCTCGAAGGCGCTGGTGCCCGGATCCCTCAGCTCCAGCGCGCTGATGATGATCCAGTCGTCGTAGTACCAGCCCCCGCCGCGCACGTGCCCGAAGTACGTGGCGGCCGCCAGCAGCCCGAACAAAGCGCCCGCCAGCACGACCTCCTTCCGGGAGAGGGCAGAAGCGCCGAACGGATCGCTGGCGAGCCCCGCACGCAGGTGCGTGGCGAGCCGGGGAGGCACGCCGCGTGCACGTGCGGCTACCGCCGCCCTGTTCTCTGGTGGCATGCCGGCCGATCCTAAGGGGGCTGCTGAACCGAACTGCCCGTAGACCTCAGGGCCAAGCTGCCATTGACCCTGTGTCCCTTAACCGCCGGACGCCCTGGCGCTGCGTGAGTAAGGAGTGGAATGATCCGTGTCGAGCGTCCCCTTGGGCCCGGGTTGCTCGGCAGCCTCAGCTGCCGGCGGCGGCTCGAGGTCAGCGACGGACGTTCTTGGGGATTTAGCTAGCCTCCGGCGATGAAGGATCTTCGCGGGGGCGATCGCCGGGCTGTGCTTGGCGGGACTCACACTCGGAGGCGCGCCCGCCGCGGTAGCGCTCCCCCGAACGTTCCCACGATCACTGAGCCGGATGCGGACAACAAGGTCTTGAATCCGGCTGACGTTCACATGGAGGCCACGGGATTCTCGGACCCTGACGGTGAGACTCACCTCTGCTCGGATTGGGAGATTTCGAGCGGCTCGCCGGCCTCGACGGTGTGGGAGGCCCCTTGCATGCGTGGACTGGAAAGCGTGCACATCCATCCCGGTGACGGCACCTTCGTGAACTCTCACGCCGGCCGCGATGCACTGAGATGGGACAGCGACTACCGCCTGCGCGTGCGCTTCCGCGATAGCGGTGGCGAAGCGGGTGGGTGGAGCGAGCGACCATTTCGTACCAGTCCCGAGGGCCCCCCGGGACACCAAGTGCCGTCGCATGGGACGTCAGGCAGCGAGGTTATGAGGTCGAGCGCGTCGCGGGCGGGTTTCAACTGCCGATCAACCTGGCGCCTGTGCCGAACCCCGGCAACGGGCCGAGTGACCCCTTCATGTACGTCAGCGAGTTGTACGGCAAGCTCAAGGTGGTCCGCCGTCACGGCACCGTTAGCGACTACGCCACAGGCCTCCTGAACTTCAACCCCACGGGGAACTTTCCCGGCTCGGGCGAGCAGGGCGTCACCGGCATCGCCGTAGACCCCGCCTCCGGCGATGTCTTCGCCAGCAAGGTCTACGAGGACACGGCGTCGAGCAGTGACCCCAAGCCGCACTACGCCAAGGTGGTCAGGTTCCACAGTGACGATGGCGAGAAGACCGCCGCCAGCCAGACGACCATCCTCGACATGCACGGCGAGCCGCAGGGCTACTCGCACCAGATCTCGAATCTCACCGTCGGGCCGGATGGCCTGCTCTGTGTCCATAATGGCGATGGCTTCAACCCTGCCATCGCACAGAACCTGGGGTCGTTTGGGGGAAAGGTGCTGCGCATGAGCCTGGGAGGCAACGCTGCTCCCGACAACCCGTTCTACGACACTTCCGACGGCATCTCTGCGCGCGACTACGTGTTCGCCTCTGGCTTCCGTAACCCGTTTGGAGGGGCTTGGCGCTCGCAGGACGGGGCGCACTACGTGGTCGAGAACGGACCGAGCACGGACCGCTTCGCTCAGGTGGTCGCAGCACGCGACTTCGGCTGGGACGGAAGCAATGCCACCATGTCCAACTTCGCCCTCTACAACTGGTCGCCGCCGCACGCGCCCGTGAACATCGCCTTTGTCGAGCCACAGACGTCGGTGGGTAGCTTCCCCTCCGACAAGATGGGCCACGCCTTCGTCACCGAGAGCGGCCCGACTTGGGCATCGGGCCCGCAGGAGCTTGGGAAGCGCATAGTCGAGCTCGCGCCCCGCGGGGGACGAAGCTTCACTGGAACCAAGCCGGAGGAAGTGGTGGAGTACACGGGACGGGCAAGGCAACCGCCTCCGGCCTGGCAGCGGGGCGGACGGGCTCTACTTCACCGACCTCTACAAGGACGTGGGCTTCACGTCCCCGAGCGATCCCGGCGCGAACCTGCTGCGGGTGAGATGGACTGGCGACCTCACTCCGCCCGGAGTGAACGTGTCGACTCCTGCGGCGGGCTTCCGCGTTACCGACAGCACGCCAACAGTGTCGGGGACAGCAGGTGACGAGCCCAGTGACTCGCAAACGGTGACGGTAAGGATTTGGAGCGGCGGATCTGCCTCCGGAACGCCCCCTGCACACACTCGAGGTTGAGCGCTCGGGGAAAGCCTGGTCCCTGAACGCTCCTCCACTCGCCGACGGCACCTTTACCGTTCGAGCCGAACAGAAGCACTCCCGAGCCAACTCAGGTCTCAGCGACGTCCGCTCTTTCGACGTCGGCACCGGCTCACCGGAGTCGACGAACCCCTCCAGCTTCTTGGGGCAGCAAGTGCCGGCGCTCGACTTGCGCCCGCCGCTGCTGGGGCTGCGCACCGGGCAGCGGCAACGGCCGCTGCGCAGCAACGGCGTGTTCTTGCGCCTACGCTGCGACGAGCCGTGCTCCTACAGGGCCTACGGCCGCCTGGATCTGCGGCGACGCGGGCGCAAGATCGCGCTCAGCCAGCGGCTGGGCAAGCTGCAGGCGCAGCGCGCGGTCCGCCTGCGACTGGGCCTGTCGGAGGTCGCCGTCCGTTCGCTTCGCTCGGCCTTGCGGCGCGGACGCCGCGTGCGGACACGTGTGATCGTTCGGGTGCGCGACCAGAGGGGGAATCTGTCGAAGGGCAGTCGCCTGATGCGGTTGGTTCGGTGAGCCCGGCCCTATCCCGAGCCGCGTACGGAGCTGAGGAAGGACAAGGTCGGCGACTACGAGCCCGCTCCGCGGATCTGCATCGTCTGATTCGGCCACGGTTTGTTGCTGGAATGCTGGCGCTGTTGGCCGTGTCCGCGGTTCCCTCCGGCGCTCTGGCTTCACCCAGGCTCGTCAGCGTCGGGAACTTCAGCGAACCGATCTACGTCACCGCTCCGCCCGAGGACAGTCACCGCTTGTTCGTGGTGGAGCGGGCCGGGCGCGTGCGCCTGCTCAAGGGCGGCACAGCCCTGTCCGAGCCGTTCCTCGACATCAGCGCGGACGTCGAGATCGGGGGCGAGGGCGGTCTGATCTCGGTTGCCTTCCCACCCGACTACGCCGCGACCGGCCGCTTCTACGCCCTCTACACCGACAGCGTGGGCATCCGGGTGGTGGAGGTTCGGCGATCGCAGAGCACGCCTGACCGCGCCGACCCGGCCAGCCGTCGCATCCTCTTGACCCTCCCGCATACCGACTCCAGATATCACTACGCGGGCCAGCTTCAGTTCGGCCCCGACGGCCAGCTCTACATCTCCACCGGCGACGGCGGACCTCAGGAGGACCCCCACGGCAGGGCGCAGGACCTCGGCAGCCTGTGGGGCAAGATCCTGCGCATCGACCCTCGTTCGTCGGCTTCCGAGCCCTACAGCATTCCCGCGGACAATCCATTCGTAGGAACGGCCGGGGCAAGGCCGGAGATCTGGTCCTACGGGCTGCGCAACCCCTTCCGCTTCAGCTTCGACCGGACGACTGGCGCGCTGACCATCGGCGATGTCGGGTACGACGCAAGCGAGGGGTCGACTTTGCGCCGGCCAGCGCTGGGCGCGGTGCTGGCGCCAACTTCGGCTGGAACTGCTTCGAGGCACGGCAGACCACGCTCTTTGGAGGCTGCTCACCCGCTGACGCGGTGCCGCCGGCGCTCGGGATGCCTCACTCGAGCGAGATGTGCTCGATAATCGGCGGTTACGTTGTGCGGGACGCCAGTGTGGAGGAACTGACGGGCCATTATGTCTACGGCGACTTCTGCTCGAGTCAGCTGCACACGGCCGTGCTCTCGATCCCCGACGCCGTAGCCGACGGCGCCCTGGCGGGTACCGACTTGGACAACCAGAGCCTGGTTAGCTTTGGAGAAGACGCCTGTGGCCGAATCTACGCCGTGCAAAGGCGGACGGGCGCGAGCGCCCCGTTCGGGCCGGGCCGCGTCCTGAGGCTGGAGGACGGCAGCTCGAGCTGCGGACCTGCGCAGGCTCCGCCGCCAGGTCAGCCACCTGCCACGACACCTAGCCCGCGGTCGCCCGGACCCCCGCTCCCTGCCAGCCCGGCCCCTGATCTGCGCTCGCCGCTGCTGAGACTGCGCACAGGGCTACGCCAGCGCCCGCTGCACAACCACGGGGTGATCGTGCGCCTAAGCTGCGACGAGCCGTGCTCCTACGGGGCGTATGGCCGGCTGGATCTGCGGCGACAGGGGCGAAAGATCGCGCTCCGCCAGCGGCTCGGTAAACGGTCGGCAAACCGCCCGGTCGGACTAAGTCTGCGGCTCTCGAAGCCCTCGGCGCGCTTGTTGCGCTCGGCTTTGCGAAATGGGCGCCGCGTGCGGGCACGTGTGCTGGTGCGGGTGCGCGACGAGGCTGGGAACCTGTCGAAGAGCAGCCGCCTGGTGCGGCTGACTGGCTGAGCGGACGCCAGGAAAGTCACCAGAAATTCAGGCACCAGACCATCGTGGGCGTCGGCCGGCCCAACGACGATGTGCCGGCTTAGCCAAGTACACGCGGTACGCTCCGGGCCCGCCCAGCTAGCTCAGTTGGTAGAGCACTTCCATGGTAAGGAAGGGGTCGCCGGTTCGAGTCCGGCGCTGGGCTCCTGAAGGCCGCCTACTTCGTCACCTCGCACCGCGACCCCGAGCAGGTGCTCAGGCTCGTCGGGGTGCTGCGCGAGCAGCCGGGCGCCGAGGTCTACGTCCGCCACGACCAGCGGCGGACACAGCTCCCGCGCGAGCGCCTCGAGGAGGCCGGCGCGCACGCCGTCGAGGACGGGCTCGATGTTGCGTGGGGCGGCTGGTCCTACCTGCAGGTGCTCCTGCGCGGCCTGGGCCGCATTGCCCGCGAGGTCGACCCCGACTGGATGCTGGTGCTGTCGGGCCAGGACTACCCGCTGGTCCACCACTCGGAGCTAGAGGAGTTCCTCGCGCGCGGGGAGCTCGACGCGCTCCTGCCCGGCCTGTGGGAGCTCGGGCCACTGCGCCTCAGCGGCGAGCCCCGCGACGAGTTCGTGCTGCGTTACGGCTATCGCCACTTCGGCGTGCCCTGGCTGCCGTCGCGCCTGCCCCGGCGGCTGGCCTACGGCCGCCTGCTCCCGGACGGCAGCCTGCTGGTCGGGGTCCGCGACCTGCGACCGCCTGGGCTGCCGCTGTACGTGTCAGGCGACTGGCCCACGCTCAACCGCCGCGCGCTGCGCGCCGTGCTCGGCTTCCCGGCCCGTCGCCCCGAGCTCATGCGCCGCTACCGGCGCAGCTTCGCCGCCGCGGAGTCGCTCTTTGCCACCGCGCTCGTCAACGAGCCCGGGCTGTCGGTCGGCGGCGGCCCCCACCGCTGGATCGACTTCCCGGCCGGAGCGCCGAACCCGCGCACGCTCACGAGCGCCGACCTGCCCGCCCTCGAGGCCTCGGGGGCGCACTTCGCGCGCAAGTTCGACCCGGCCGTCGACGCCGAGGTCCTGGAGGCGCTCGACCGCCTTCGAGCGGAGCGCTCGGGCCGCGCTAGCCTAGGCAGACGATGGCCCGCGGAGACGTCCGAATCGCCGTGACCCTCGCCTGCGAGGAGTGCAAGCGGCGCAACTACCAGACCGAGAAGTCCAAGCGCAACGATCCGGACCGGATCGAGTTCCGCAAGTACTGCCGCTGGTGCGGCAAGCACACGCCGCACAAGGAAACGCGCTAGTGCGGGCCGCGCGCAGGTAAGGCCCCGTGGCACGAGACCGCCAGAAGGCGAAGCAGCGCCAGGCCGAGCGCCGGGCGAAGCGGCTCGCCGCTGAGGGCCGCGACCCGGCCGAGGCGCCGCCCGGGCCCGATGTCGGCGAGCCCGAGGTCCGCGAGCCGGAGGCGCCCGAGGGCGCCGGCAGCGCCGACCTCGCCGCGATCCCGCCTTCGGATGACGGGCGCCCCGAGCCGCATCTCGCCGCGAGCGCGCCCTCCGAGCACCTGGGCGCTCCCGACGCGATCATCGAGGACGAGCCGGTCCTCGACGGTGACGAGGAGCTCGAGGACTACGACTTCGAGGACGAGGCGCAGCCGCTCGACGGGGACGAGGGCTACGCGCCCCGCGGTCGCCGTGGCGAAGGCGCTCCGGACAAGAAGCGCCCCCGTGTCATACAGTTCCTCGTCAACTGCTGGGCCGAGCTTCAGCGAGTCGAGTGGCCCAAGCGGCAGCAGCTGATCACCCTCTCGTGGGTGGTCATAGGTTTCGTGATCATCGCCGGTAGCTTTCTGGGGCTGCTCGACGCGGTCTTCTCGCAGCTAGTCCAGGCATTCCTCTAAGCACCCTCAAGCAGAAAGCTCCGCCACAGATGTTCCGCTGGTACGCCATCAACACCTATTCCGGGCACGAGAACAAGGTCAAGCAGAACCTCGAGCACCGCGTGTCCTCCCTCGGCCAGCAGCGCAACGTGCGCCAGGTCGTCATCCCCACCGAGCACGTGCAGGAGCTCAAGGACGGCCAGAAGGTCCAGAAGGAGCAGCGCACCATGCCGGGCTATCTGCTCGTGAACATGAACCTCACCGACGACTCCTGGGGTCTGGTCAAGAGCACCCCGGGCGTGACCTCCTTCGTGGGCGCGGACCAGAAGCCGGTGCCGCTCTCGCAGGTCGAGGTCGACCGCCTGCTCAACCGCGAGACCGCGGAGCGCCCGCGCACACGCGCGCAGTTCTCCATCGGCGAGTCGGTCAAGGTCGTCTCCGGCCCGCTGTCGGACTTCTCCGGCGAGATCTCCGAGATCAACGAGGACGCCGCCAAGCTCAAGGTGCTCGTGTCTATCTTCGGACGTGAGACCCCGGTCGAGGTCGGCTTCGACCAGGTCAAGAAGGTCTAGCCATGGCGAGAAAGGTCCTCACCCTCATCAAGCTGCAGGTCCCCGGCGGCCAAGCCAACCCGGCTCCGCCGGTCGGCCCCGCCCTGGGCCAGCACGGAGTGAACATCATGGAGTTCTGCAAGGCGTTCAACGCACAGACCCAGGACGCCGGCGGGACGATCATCCCGGTGGAGATCACGGTCTACGAGGACCGCTCGTTCACGTTCATCACCAAGACGCCCCCGGCTGCGGTGCTGATCAAGGAGGCCATCGGCCTCGACAAGGGCTCGGGCGAGCCCAACCGCGACAAGGTGGGCACCATCACCCGCGAGCAGGTTCGCCAGATCGCGGAGACCAAGCTGCCCGACCTCAACGCCCACGACGTCGACCAGGCGTCGAAGATCATCGAGGGCACGGCGCGCTCCATGGGAGTCGAGGTGAGCGGCTGATGGCCCGCCGCGGCAAGCGCTACCGCTCGAGCCTCATGAAGGTCGACCGCGAGCGCCGGTACTCGCCGGCCGAGGCGGTCAAGCTGATCAAGGAGTTCGGCAGGACGAAGTTCGACGAGAGCGTCGAGGTGCACATCCGCACCGGGCTCAACGTCCGCCACGCCGACCAGCAGCTGCGTGGAACGATCTCGCTGCCCAACGGGCTGGGCAAGGACGTGACCGTGGCCGTGTTCGCCACCGGCGACAAGGCGCGCGAGGCCGAGGAGGCCGGAGCCGACCACGTCGGCGGCGAGGACCTCGCCGCGAGGGTGCAGGACGGCTGGACCGACTTCGACGTCGCCATCGCCACCCCCGAGCTGATGCCGGTGGTCGGCCGCCTGGGCCGCGTGCTCGGCCCCCAGGGCAAGATGCCCAACCCGAAGGTGGGCACCGTCACCCAGGACATCACCCGCGCGGTGCAGGAGTCCAAGGCGGGCAAGATCGAGTACCGCACCGACCGTATGGCGATCGTGCACCTGCCCATCGGCAAGGCGAGCTTCGATGAGCAGGCGCTGCTGGAGAACTACGCCGCGCTGCTCGAGGAGATCAACCGGGCCAAGCCCGCCGCCGCCAAGGGCCGCTACCTGGAGACCGTGACCCTGACCACGACGATGGGGCCGGGGGTCCGCGTGGACCCCGCTCGCACCAGGGGCGTGGTCGAGGAGCTCGCGTCGTAGACGAACGAGCGGGCGGTGCTCGGCCGGCCAACGCCCCGTCGCTAGTCTGATCGTCTCGCCCCAGACCGCCGGCACCCATAAGCCCGGCGCAGGCCACCCATGAACCGAGACCGCAAAGCCGCAGTAGTAGACGAGGTCGCTGCCCAGATCGAGGCGGCGGGGGCCGTGTTCGCGGTCGACTACCGGGGCATCAGCGTGCCCCAGGCTGCCGAGCTTCGCACGAGGCTCAACGAGGCCGGGGCCGGCTTTCGGGTGGTCAAGAACACCCTGACCAACCTCGCGGCCGACAAGGCCGGCGCGGAGGAGCTCAAGGCCCTGCTCGAGGGCCCGACGGCCTTCACCTTCGTGCCCGAGGGCGGCGACGTGGCCTTGGCCGCCAAGGCGCTGGCCACCTTCGGCCGCGAGCACGAGGTCCTGCGCTTCAAGGGCGGTCGCATGAACGGCGACGCGCTGAGCGTCGAGGAGCTGGAGGCGCTGTCCCGCCTCCCGGCCCGCGACGTGCTCCACGGTCAGCTGGTCGGCGTGCTCGCCTCGCCGATCACCGGCCTCCTCCGCGGGCTCAACGGGCTGGTGTCCGGCCTGGCCGTGGCGCTGGGCCAGATCGCCGAGCAGGGCCTGGTCGGGAGCGACGCGCCGGCGCCGGAGCCCGAGGCCGCGGCAGAGACGGCGGAGACGGCCGAGCCGGAGGCGACCGCCGAAGAGACTTCAGAGGAGCCGGAAACGAGCTCCGACGACAGCGAACCCACCGACGCGCCCGCCGAGGGCGCTACCACCGATAGCGAGGAGGCCTAGATGCCTACGACCGAAGAGTGGATCGACGAGCTCAAGGGCATCTCGGTCCTGGAACTGTCCGAGCGGATCAAGGCGCTGGAGGAGGCCTTCGGGGTCTCCGCCACCGCGGTGGCCGCGGCCGCCCCGGCCGCGGCGGCGGCCGGTGACGGCGCCGCCGCGGAGGAGGAGTCCAGCACCGTCGACGTGGTGCTGACGGGCGCCGGCGACAAGAAGATCCAGGTCATCAAGGTGGTCCGCGCCGCCACCGGGCTCGGCCTCAAGGAGGCCAAGGCCCTGGTCGACGAGGCGCCCAAGCCCATCAAGGAGGCCGCCGAGCGCGACGAGGCCGAGAAGCTCAAGGGCGAGATCGAGGAGGCCGGGGGCACCGTCGAACTGAAGTAGTCGGGTGTGCCGTCGCGGAGCGACGGCTGTAGGGGGATGAAAACCCGCCTGAGCTCGCCGGCGGCCCTCCCGGAGGGCTTTGCCACCCCGGTCCGCGGTCACCCGGCCGCGTTCTGCCCCGGCGACCTCGAGCTGAGAGAGGCCGCGCAAGCGGCCTTTCTCGATCCAGGGCTGATGAGCGCCGGCCGGACCCACCTCGAATGGGTGCTCCGCCACAGCCCCGAGGCCCACGACGGCCCCGTCGCGGTCCTCGGGCGGATCGAGGGCTCGACCCTCTCCGTCGCCCCCTCGAGCTACTTCGCGGCGCTGGCCACCGGCGACGCGCTGCGCGCCGAGTGGGAGCGGGAGGGCTTCGGGGCCCTGCGCGCCCGCGCACATGAGCTGGCCAACGGCGACCCGCTACGCAACGGGCACGGCCGCGCCGCGGCGATCGGGCTGGCCGTGGCGGCCGTGTGCGGCGGCCGCGTGCTGCTCGCCCGGCGCGCGGCGCACCTGGCGGTCGACCCCGGCCGCTGGCACGTGGCGCCCTCCGGCACCCTGGAGCCCCGGGTCGCGCTGGCGGACCAGCTCGCGAGGGAGCTCGAGGAGGAGATCGGCGTGACCGCCGTCGGGCCGCCCGCCGGGCTCGGGCTGGGCTTCGACCTGCTGCGCCTGCGCGCGGAGCTGTGCTTTCGGCTCGAGCTCTACTCGGAGGACTTCGCCCTGGGCGAGGAGTTCACCGAGGCGTCCTGGGTCGACCCGCTGGAGAGTTGGCCCGACCCGTTGGCGCCGGCGGCCGCGGCGGTGCTCGCCTTGCTGGCCGGCCGGGCCTGAGCCCGCCGGAGCAGCTCCCAGACCCGGTCCGCGTGCGCGACGGGGTCGTGGCGCTCGCGCACCCTGCGCTCGGCGGCGCGGCCCAGCGCACCGCGCTCGGAGCCGTCCATGCCGAGCATGCGGTCCAGGCAGCGGGCCAGGTCGCTCACGTCGGAGGGCTCGCACAGCAGGCCCGTCTCGCCCTCCCTCACCAGCTCCGGCAGCCCAAAGACCCGGCAGGCCAGCGCCGGGGTACCGAACGCCATCGCCTCGAGCACGGCGAAGGGGGAGGACTCGACGTCGGAGGCCAGGGCGAAGATGTCGACCACGCCGTGCCAGCGGTAGGGGTCGGAGGTCATGGGCTCGATGCGCACGCGGCCCTCGAGGCCGCTGGCGGCGAGGAAGGAGCGCAGGGCGTCCGAGTAGGCGCCGCCCTGGTCGCCCACCAGCGCCAGCTCGGCGCGTGGGTGGTCGCCGGCCACCTCGGCGAACGCGCGGGCCAGCAGTGCCTGGCCCTTGCGCTGCTCCACCGAGGCCATGCACAGCACCACGTCGGCGTCGGGTGCGATCCCGAGCCGTCGGCGCTCGGTGGCGCGGTCGAGGCTGCGGCGCCGACGGGCGATCTCGTCCAGCTCGAGCCCGTAGGGCGAGATCACGAAGCGCTCGGGGTCGGCGTGCGGGCGGTAGAGGGCGGCGGTCGCCTCGGTGGCGAAGACCAGGGAGTAGGCCGAGCGCAGCGCCGCGGCCGAGCGGCTGCGAGCGTAGCTGCCGGCACCCTCGCTGCCCTTGGTCTGCGTCCACCAGACGTCGAGGTCGAAGCTCTCGTGCAGGGCCCAGACGCTCGGCAGCCCCGCCCGCTGCGCGAGGTCCACCCCGGGGAACGTGTCGAGCGCGTTGGCCATGACGAGGTCGTACCCCCCCGCTGCCACCAGCTCGAGCAGCTCGCGTTGGTGGGCCTCGTAGCCGTCGGCGTCCAAGCGGTCGAGGCCGGGAACGATCCGCACCTCGTGGCCCGCCGCCTCCAGCGCCTCGCGGTGGATGCCGTCCTCGGGGGCGACCACGGTGCACGAGAACCCGCGCCGCTCACCGAGGCGGTCGAGCAGCTCGACCATGTAGCGCTGTGCTCCGCCCACGCCGAGGTGATGGGTGAAGGCCAGCACCCTCATCCCCGCGCGCGCGGGCGAGGCTGCCGGGCGGGGGCACACGGCCGGCTCGACGTTCCCGGCGTACGCGGGCCCGGGCTCGGGCTCGATCTGCACGCCTGGGACCGGATAGAGGGCGCCGTCGCGGCTCTCGGCTACTGCGCTGACGTAGAAGGGGCCGTCGCGCTCGGGGAGCCGGCCGGGGGGCACCAGCAGCTCGAAGCCGCACACCGCCGGGTGCTGGTCGGCGGGAAGACGGGCGGTCCAGTCCGAGCGCGGTACGGCCATCCGGGCGCGCCCCTGCAGCTCTCCGTCGATCAGCACCTCGACGCGGCTGACGGTGGCCGCGGGCCAGACCACGCAGCCCGAGACCCGCAGCGCACGCGAGCGCACCGCATCGCCCGGATGCGGCTGATCCACCGCCCCGCTCGGCAGAGGCAACCCGGAGACGTCGGAAGAGAGGCCGAACCGCCGCGCCCAGGGGATCGGCGAGCGCAGCGGGCGCAGGCTCTCGCTCAGCTGGGGACGAGCGACCAGATGCCCGAGCAGGGTGTTGTCGACGTAGCCCAGCGAGCTCGCCTCGGCTGCCACCGTGGACAGCAGCTGGTCGCCGGTGACCGGGTGGCGGGCGCAGTAGAGGGGGATCCAGCCCTCGCGGTCGAGGTAGCCCGCGGGCTCGCCCTCGGGGACCGCGGGCCCGCCCTCGGGGAAGGGGCGAGGCGAAGGCCCCCCGAGGAGGCGCGCGAAGGCCGTCAGGGTCCGCCGGGCCGTGGCCCGCAGGCGGCCTCCCATGCCCTCCGGGCCTCGCCAGACCAGCGGGTCGACCGCCCAGCGGACCGCCGAGGATAGTGACGGGCGGCGTGGCGTAGGGCCGCCCTCGGCAGCGAATCGGCCCTCGGCATCGACCCAGACGGGCACCCCGCCGGGCTCGCGCCGCAGGGCACCCAGCTCGCCGATTACCTCGGCCGCAGGGAGGTGGCCGACGGAGTACACGTGAGACCGCCGGGAGCGGTCGATCGCCCGAATCAGACCACGGAGGGCTGCCGGATCCTCGGCTTGCCTGCTCACCTGGCGCGAGCTTAGCCGCCAACGGGGGAAGCTGGCTTCGGGGGCGAACGCATGTCCGAGGAACTCGAGGGGGCTGGTTCTCCGCGGTGGAGCGACGGCGTGACCTTGGCCCCGGATGGGTCGGTCAGATCGGCCCGGCCGAGGAGCATGACGTCGGCCTGCACCCCGCCGAGCCAAGCGACGAGTGCGTGCAGGCCGTCCGGGGCCCGTGGCCGGCCTCTCGCAGGGCCACCTGAGCTGGGCCAATGAGCCCGCCCGGGCTCCGACGACCGCGGGCAGGCGGCGCACGGAGGCGGCGCACCCTCTCGCCCCACGCCTCGACCATCGGCCGAAGCACAGAGCTCCCAGGGGCAGGTGCGAGATGCAGCAGACCGCGCTACTCTTCCCGCAGGCCAATAGTCGAAGCCGTCCCTCGAGAGCGCCTCGCCACATATCCGGGGCCTCGGGACGGGGTCCGTGACGGCCGTGGATAGGCGCGAGAGCGCCACGCCGGCCCCTGTGACGGGGCCTTGCCTTTCTGCTATATTCGTCGGTCGCGCTCCGGACGTCCCCAGCGTCCCCTCGCTCCGCCGCCGAATCTCGATCTTCAAGGAGTCGCCGTCTTGGCACGTCTCGATGCCTCGCCTCACCGTCGCAGCTTCTCGTCCCTTGAGAACGCCATCGACGTGCCCAACCTCATCGACATCCAGCGCAAGTCCTTCGACTGGCTGGTCGACACCGAGAAGGGCGGACTGAGGGAGACCATCGACGACGTCTCACCGATCGAGGACTACACGGGCAACCTGGCCGTCGTCTTCGAGGACATCCACTTCGACGAGCCGGTGGCCTCCATCGCGGAGTGCCGCGAGAAGGACCTCACCTACTCCCGCCCGCTCACGGTCAAGGTCGCCTTCCAGAACCGCGAGACCGGCGAGATCCGCGAGCAGTCGGTCTTCATGGGCGACTTCCCGTGGATGACGGACTTCGGCACCTTCATCATCAACGGCACCGAGCGCGTTGTCGTCACCCAGCTGGTCCGCTCCCCGGGCGCCTACGTGATGGAGCCCAAGGACCGCGAGAAGCAGGTCTTCATCGCCAACCTGATGCCGGCCCGCGGCTCCTGGCTCGAGCTGGAGATCGACAAGAAGGGCCGCGTCTACGTGCGCATCGACCGCAAGCGCAAGCTGCCGGTCACCGTGCTGCTGCGCGCGATGAGCTCCACCGTCGAGGACGGCTCCTACGCGCTGGACAGCGAGATCGCCGAGCTCTTCGACGACTCGCTCTACATCCGCAACACCATCGACTTCGACCCCGAGCTCGCGATCGAGGAGGACCCGAGCCTCTCGGAGGAGGAGAACCTCGAGCGGCGCCGCGTGGCCAACGAGGAGCACGCGCTGGTCGAGCTGTTCAAGAAGCAGCGGCCGGGCGAGCCGCCCTCGGTCGACGCCGCGAAGAACCTGATCTTCCAGCTCTTCTTCGACCCCAAGCGCTACGACCTCACGCGCGTCGGGCGCTACAAGCTCAACTCCCGCCTGCACCTCGACACCCAGCTCGACACCCGGGTCCTGACCCACACGGACATCACAGAGCTCATCCGTGAGCTGGTCAGCCTGCCGAAGGAGATCGGGATCCCGGAGTCCGGTGGCTACGGCGACCCCGAGTCCGAGGACTTCGAGGCGATCAAGGACTTCGCCCTGGAGGGCCAGTCGCTGGAGCGCGGCGTCATCGCCGAGCGCCTCGACGAGTACGAGCACTTCGGCAACCGCCGCCTACGCACCGTCGGCGAGCTGATCCAAGAGGCCTTCCGCATCGGCCTCTACCGCATGGAGCGGGTCGTGCGCGAGCGCCTAACCACCGAGGACGCCGACACGATCACCCCCCAGACGATCATCAACATCCGGCCCGTCGTGGCCGCCCTGAAGGAGTTCTTCGGGTCCAGTCAGCTGTCGCAGTTCATGGACCAGACGAACTCGCTCTCGGGCCTGACCCACCGGCGCCGCCTGAGCGCCCTTGGCGCCGGCGGGCTCACGCGCGAGCGCGCGCCCATCGAGGTGCGCGACGTCCACCCGACCCACTACGGGCGCATGTGCCCGATCGAGACGCCGGAGGGCCCGAACATCGGCCTGATCGGCTCGCTGTCCTCCTACGCGCAGGTCTCCGAGCACGGCTTCGTCACCACGCCCTACCGCGTGGTCAACGACGGCGTGGTCAGCAACGAGATCGTGCAGCTGGACGCCACCCAGGAGGAGGACCGCGTCATCGCGCAGGCCAACGCGGAGATCGACACCAAGACCGGCAAGCTGCGCGGCCCCAACGTCACCTGCCGCTCACGCGACGGCGAGCTGTCGCTGGTGGCGCCCAAGGACGTCGACCTGATGGACGTCTCGCCCGATCAGATCTGGTCGGTGGCCACCGCGCTGATCCCGTTCCTCGAGCACGACGACGCCAACCGCGCCCTCATGGGCTCGAACATGATGCGCCAGGCCGTGCCGCTCCTGAAGACCGAGTCGCCGCTGATCGGCACCGGCATGGAGGGCCGCGCCGCCGTGGACACCGGCGACGTGGTGCTGGCGAACGAGAACGGTGAGGTCGCCTACGTCGACGCCGAGCGCATCGTGGTCGACAAGGAGGAGTACGACCTCCGCAAGTTCATGCGCTCCAACCAGGGCACGATCATCCACCAGAAGCCGCGGGTGAAGGCCGGGCAGAAGGTGAGCGCTGGCCAGGTGCTGGCCGACGGCTCCTCGACCGAGAAGGGCGAGTTGGCGCTGGGCAAGAACTGCCTCGTCGCCTTCATGTCCTGGGAGGGCTACAACTTCGAGGACGCCATCATCATCTCCGAGCGCCTCGTCAAGGACGACGAGCTCACCTCGATCCACATCGAGGAGTACGAGATAGACGCCCGCACCACCAAGCTGGGCGACGAGGAGATCACCCGCGACATCCCCAACCGCTCCGAGGAGTCGCTGCGCAACCTCGACGACGAGGGCATCGTGCGCATCGGCGCCGAGGTCCGCTCCGGCGACCTGCTGGTGGGCAAGGTCACGCCGAAGGGCGAGACCGAGCTGACCGCCGAGGAGAAGCTGATCCGCGCGATCTTCAAGGAGAAGGCGCGAGAGGTCCGCGACACCTCGCTGAAGGTGCCCCACGGCGAGGAGGGCGTCGTCATCGACGTCAAGAAGTTCTCGCGCGAGAACGACGATGACCTGTCGCCCGGCGTGAACGACCTCGTGCGCGTGTACGTGGCCAAGAAGCGCAAGATCGCCGAGGGCGACAAGCTCGCCGGCCGCCACGGCAACAAGGGCGTGATCTCGAAGATCGTGCCCGAGGCCGACATGCCGCACCTCGAGGACGGCACCCCGGTCGACGTGATCCTCAACCCGCTCGGCGTGCCGAGCCGTATGAACATCGGCCAGATCCTGGAGACCCACCTCGGGTGGGCCGCGGGCAACGGCTGGTACGACGACGGGACCGACGCCTACAAGTACGCCAAGGAGAACGGCGGCCGCGTGAACGTGGCCACGCCGGTCTTCGACGGCGCCTCGGTCGAGGAGGTCGACGAGGCGCTGGTCAAGTGGGCCGACGAGCACGCCGCCGGCCGCGGCATCAACTACGACGTCGACAAGTCCGAGCGGCCGGGCCGCCGCGCCTCGGGCAAGGTGAAGCTCTACAACGGGCGCACCGGCGAGCCGTACGAGAAGCAGGTCACCGTCGGCTACATGTACATACTGAAGCTGCTGCACCTCGTGGACGACAAGATCCACGCGCGCAGCACCGGCCCCTACTCGCTGGTCACCCAGCAGCCGCTGGGCGGCAAGGCGCAGTTCGGCGGCCAGCGCTTCGGCGAGATGGAGGTCTGGGCGCTCGAGGCCTACGGCGCGGCGTACACCCTCCAGGAGATGCTCACCATCAAGTCCGACGACACCGTCGGGCGCGTGAAGGCCTACGAGGCGATCGTCAAGGGCGAGAACATCGCCGAGCCGTCGATCCCCGAGTCCTTCAAGGTGCTGCTCAAGGAGATGCAGTCGCTCGCGCTGGACGTGGACGTCCGCTCTGAGGAGGGCGGCGGCGTCGAGATGCGCGACGAGGACGACGACCTCCTGCGCGCGGCGGAGGAGCTGGGCATCGACCTCTCCGGGGTGAGAGCCACCGACGGCAAGGCCGCGGACGAGACCGAGGAGAAGGTCGAGTCCGAGGGAGACGGCGGGCAGACGGCCGAGAGCGGCGTCCAGCAGGACGCCGAGTACATCGAGGAGTAAGGGACCGAATCGTGATCGACATCAACAACTTCGACGCCATCTCCATCGGGCTGGCGTCGTCCAAGCAGATCCGGTCCTGGTCCTCGGGCGAGGTCACCAAGCCGGAGACCATCAACTACCGCACGCTGAAGCCGGAGAAGGACGGCCTCTTCTGCGAGCGCATCTTCGGTCCCACCAAGGACTGGGAGTGCTACTGCGGGAAGTACAAGCGCGTCCGCTACAAGGGCATCGTCTGCGAGCGCTGTGGCGTCGAGGTCACGCGCTCGAAGGTGCGCCGTGAGCGCATGGGCCACGTGGACCTGGCCGCCCCGGTCAGCCACATCTGGTTCTTCAAGGGCGTGCCCAGCCGCATCGGCTACCTGATCGACATGGCTCCGAAGGAGCTCGAGAAGGTCCTCTACTTCGCCGCCTCGATGGTCACCTGGGTCGACGAGGAGGCCCGCGAGAAGGACCTGCCGAGCCTGCAGACCGAGGTCGACCAGGTCATCGAGTCCTACGAGAACGAGAAGGCCGACCGCGTCGGCGAGCTGCGCGACTCGCTGCAGCGCCGCCTGAACTACCTCCAGACGGGCAGCGAGGCCAAGTTCTCCGACGACGACCTGCTCTGGTCGGAGTCGCTCGAGGTCGACATCAAGAAGATCTCCGACGATGAGCGGGAGAAGCTCGAGAAGGAGCTCAACAAGACCTTCGACGCCGACATCGCGGACACCGAGGCGTACATCGAGGACGCCGCGGAGCGGATGCGCCAGGTCTGGGACCTGTTCCAGACCATGGAGGCCAAGGCGGTCATCGCCGACGAGACCCTGTTCCGCGAGCTCAAGGAGCGCTTCGGCTCCCCGTACGGTTTCGGCGAGTACTTCCGCGGCGGCATGGGCGCCGAGGCGGTCCGCGACCTGCTCGAGCAGGTGGACCTCGACGCCGAGCGCCTCGACCTCGAGGACCAGGTCAAGACGGCCAAGGGCCAGAAGCAGTCGCGGGCGGTCAAGCGCCTGAAGGTCGTCTCGGCGTTCATCCACTCCGACAACCGGCCCGAGGACATGATCCTCGAGGCGGTTCCGGTGATCCCGCCGGAGCTGCGCCCGATGGTCCAGCTCGATGGCGGCCGCTTCGCCACCTCGGACCTCAACGACCTCTACCGCCGCGTCATCAACCGCAACAACCGGCTGAAGCGGCTGCTGGACCTCGGCGCCCCCGAGATCATCGTCAACAACGAGAAGCGGATGCTGCAGGAGGCCGTCGACGCGCTGTTCGACAACGGCCGCCGCGGCCGGCCTGTCACCGGGCCGGGCAACCGCCCGCTCAAGTCGCTCAGCGACATGCTCAAGGGCAAGCAGGGCCGCTTCCGGCAGAACCTGCTCGGCAAGCGCGTGGACTATTCGGGCCGCTCGGTCATCGTGGCCGGCCCCTCGCTGAAGCTCCACCAGTGCGGCCTGCCCAAGCTGATGGCCCTCGAGCTGTTCAAGCCGTTCATCATGGCCCGGCTGGTCGAGCGCAAGTCCGTCCAGAACATCAAGGCGGCCAAGAAGATGGTCGACTCGATGATCCCCGAGGTCTGGGACGT
>Ga0126307_10000207_pt1 | contig 37964 bp, 39 predicted proteins | sample Plot28_FD_89955 | JGI IMG/M metagenome (GOLD analysis project Ga0126307, IMG submission 89955) | Serpentine soil microbial communities from UC McLaughlin Reserve, CA, USA - Plot28 | ecosystem: Environmental > Terrestrial > Soil > Grasslands | place: USA: UC McLaughlin Reserve, Lake County... | reverse complement strand
CATGCCTCTCCCGATGGCATCCACGATCTTCCTACGAAGGTCTTCGGAGTAAGCTTTCATCGCTCCATGATGCCATGCGGTCCATCTTCATCGCAACGCGCTGTATGTGGCGGTTCACTTCGCCTTCGTGGACCTCGACTATGCCGTCGGCGATACGGTCTAGGAAGTAACGGTCGTGCGAGACGAAGACCACCGTGCCGCCGAACCGTTCCAGCTCGGCTTCGAGGATCTCCAGCGAGTCGATGTCGAGGTGGTTGGTTGGCTCGTCGAGGATGAGGCAGTTAGGTTCTCTAAGCATAATCAGGAGCAACTGCAGCCGGGTGCGCTCTCCCCCACTCAATGATGTCACCGGCGCCCTGACCTGCTCGTAGCGGAACAGGAAACGCCCGAGCAGCTTTACCGCCTCGCCCTCGTACATAGGCTTGGTGTCACGCACGAGCCCGAGCGGTGAAGCGCCGGGCGGCGGTTCGTCGTTCTGGGCGAGGTACCCTATGTCTATGGACGGGCCTGCCCAGCGCTCGCCTTCTTTCGGGGGCAGGATGCCGGCGAGGAGCTTCGCGAGCACGCTCTTGCCCACGCCGTTCGGGCCGACGATCCCGAGACGCTCGCCGCGCGAGACGGTGAGGTTCACACCGATAAGGACGGGGTCGTCGTCGAACGCCACGCTCGCCTCGTGCAGTTCGATCACCTTCCTGCCGCCCCTCACCCTGCCGCGCAGCGCCAGCCCTATCTTGCGCCGCTCCAGCACGGGCCGCTCGACTTTGTCCATGCTGTCGATCTGACGCTGCTTGTTGCGGGCCTGCTTGATGTGACGTTCGTTCACAACCATGCTCGCCCAGAGTTTGAAACGTCGGATCGCCTCTTCGAGCCTCGCTATCTCCTTCTGCTGTGAGACGTATAGTTGCTGCTGTCGTTTGAGCTTGAGCTCACGCGCCACGGTATACGCCGAGTAGTTGCCCGGCCAGGTTGTGATCTTCCCGCCTTCGAGCTCGGCGATCTCCTCAACCGTCTCGTCGAGCAGGTAGCGGTCATGGGAGACTATGATCACGGCACCATCGAACGCGCGGACGATCGCCTCCAGCAGCTCCCTGCGCCCGGCGTCGAGGTGGGCTTCTGGCTCGTCGAGAAGCAAGATGTCGGGACGCCGCGCGAGACAGGAGGCTAGGATTGCCAGCTTGCGCTTTCCGCCGCTAAGATCCCTCATCGGGCGATCGATATCGCCGTCATCGAGACCCAGCGACCTCAGGTAGCCGCGGGCTTCACCCTCGAATCCCGGCCCACCGAGCTCTGTGAAGCGGCGCAGGAGCCGCTCCTGACGCTCCAGTACCCGTTGCATCCGGCGCATGTCGGTGGCCACCTCGGGCGAGCCGAGCTGATCCTCGCATGCTTCGAGCTCTCCCTGGAGATCCGAGATCTCGGGTCGCGCCGCACGTACGACCTCCATCGGCGTGCGCCCGTTGTCCTCGACGTATTGAGGTAGAGTGGCGACGCTCAAGCCCCGACGCCGGATCACCTCTCCCCCGTCGACTTCCTCGGTGCCTGCTAGAATCCGAAGCACGGTGGACTTGCCCACACCGTTGCCGCCGACGAGCCCGATCCTCGCCCCGGCGTTCACCCTCATATCCAGATTCCGCAGGACGGCCCTGCCTCCGTAGAACTTCTCTACGGAACTCAGCCCGATGAGGGTCATTCGGCCCTCCTATCTCTGAGGTGAGGAGATCTAAGCACCCTTTACCAGACCTTCCACGTACAGGGTGGCCGGACGTGTGTAGCCCTCGCTCAGGATCCGGTCGCGCATGGCATCGCGGCTCTCGCGTAACCGCCGCGCGGTCGCCTGCGGCAACGAGGACAACTCTGTGGGCTCGTCCTCGGCCAAGACCAGCTTCCCGAGGTAACGGATTCTCTGTGGTGGTGAGACCAGCCACCGCACTTCTGTGAGAAGCTCCTCGTGCAAGCCTACGAGACGTTCTGGTGGCCCGATCCCGTAGGGCTCACTCGAGTACGCCTCACGTCTCAACTGCGCTTCCAGCCTCTCGTCTTCAAGCTGAACCGCCTTCTCGGAGTCGACGAAGTCGCCCGTCGCCACCCTACCGCCGGCCCGGGCTACGGAGCGGAGCGCAGCGAGCGCATCTTGCGCCCTCCTCTCCTTTACGTCCAGCTCGTGGAAGAGGCCGGAGGAGTAGACAAGGTCGAACGTTCCTGAAGCGAACGGCATCTCGAAGACGTCTCCTGCGAGAAGATGGACCGGGGCTGCGAAATCCGCTTCGCCGAGAGACGTTTGCGTTTCATCGACACGTTCCACGTCTATATCGATAGCGGTGAGACTACCATCGTCCCCTATCCGCTGGCTGAGGCCTTCGATCCAGAGCGGCGAGCAGCCTCCGGCGTAGAGCACATCGAGACCCTTGATGTCTTCCAGGAGGTCGAGCTCGCGGTCGCAGAAGGCGATGAGATCCTCTTCGAGTTCCTCTCGCTCCACCGGCGTCAGGGGGTCTCCTTTGTATAATCGCTTTGCCATGAAGGTTATTGTTGCAAGAGAACTCGTAAAGTACCACGGTGGAGACCTGAAGGTCCTCTCCGGAGCGACGCTCTCGGTGGAGGCCGGGGAGAAGGTCGGGCTGGTAGGGCGCAACGGTGCTGGCAAGACGACCCTGCTAGATATCCTGGCCGGAAACTCGGAACCCGACTCTGGCTCGGTAGAGCATCCAGGCGGCGCGAAGGTCGGTATGACGGACCAGAAGCTCTACGCCGGAGATCGGGGCGCACTCTCCTTGGAGCAGGAGATCATCTCCGCGTTCGAGCCCCTGATGGCCCGCGAGAGGGAGTTGGAGGAGCTTGGCACGCGCCTTTCTGAGGACCCGTCGAACGCGCTCATGGAACGATACGGCAGGCTTCAGAGCGAGTTCGAGCGGGACGGTGGCTACGAGTACCGCGCGCGGGCGGCCTCGACCATATCCTCTCTGGGCTTCGCCCCCGAAGACTGGAAGCGTCCCGTCGGCTCGTTCTCGGGCGGGGAGCAGAGTAGGATCGCGCTGGCCCGCCTGCTGATGGAGGAGCCGGATCTCATCCTCCTCGACGAGCCGACCAACCACCTCGATTTGCGCGCCATAGAGTGGCTCGAGAACTTCGTCAAGGGGGCGAGGAGCGCCGTCCTGGTCGTCTCCCACGACCGCTACTTCCTCGACGCCGTGGCCGGTTCGATCCTCGAGCTCGAAGATGGCCGACTCGGGCGCTACACCGGCAACTACAGCAAGTACGTGGCCGAGAAGAAGGCCCGCAAAGCGCAACTCGCCCGCAAAGCGAAGGCCAACGCCGAACGCAGGGCGCAACTGGAGCGCTTTGTCGAGAAGAACAGGGCCAAGGCGAGCAAAGCCACTCAGGCCAAGAGCAAGCAGAAGCTTCTGGACAGGATGGAGAAGATAGAGGATCCAAGAAGCGCCTCGAAGAACGTCAGGCTCGACCTCGGCGGCGAGACCGTCCGGGCAGGGCGCGTCGTGCTCGAGATGGAGGATGTTAGCTACGCCCACGACGACGACGCCGACGAACCGCTCCTGGAGGGCCTCGACCTCGTTATCGAGCGCGGGGAGAGGGTAGCCTTGCTCGGCCCGAATGGAACGGGGAAGAGCACGATCATGCGCCTCGCCACGGGCGAACTCTCCCCCCAGAGGGGCATGGTCAGGCCGGGCAACAACGTAAGGCTCGCCTACCAGGACCAGCAGGTGGCCCGCCTCGACGACTCCAAGACCGTCCTTGAGGAGGCTATGGACACGACGGGATTCGACGCCCCCGAGGCCCGCGACCTTCTCGGCGCCTTCCTGTTCTCCGGCGAGGACGTCTTCAAGAAGGTGGGATCCCTCTCCGGCGGCGAGAGAAACCGGCTGAGCCTGGCCGAGATCGTGGTGAGCGGGGCGAACCTTCTCCTGCTCGACGAGCCCACCAACAACCTCGATATCCCCGCCCGCGAAGCCCTCGAAGAGGCGCTCCTCGGATACAGGGGCACGATGTTCTTCATCTCCCACGACCGTTACTTCCTCCGCAAGCTGGCGACCAGGATCGTGGATCTGGAGGGCAAGAGACTCAGGAACTACCTCGGTGGATACGACTACTACCGCTCCCACCGCCGGCTGGATGGGGACCCGAAGGGCGGCAAGGGCCGCCAGCGCCGGCGCGTCAGGCCAGGCCAGAGCAAAGAGCAGGGCGTCCTGGCCACCCGCCTCGTCGCGGTCGAAGGTGAGATCGACGCGACCGAACGCCGCGTGGCCCGCCTCGAAAAAGAGCTGGCCACCTCAGAGCTGTACTCCGACGGCAAACGCTCCCGCGAAGTCGTCACAGAACACCGCCAGCTCAAAGGGGTTCTCGACGCCTTATACGCCGATTGGGGGGCGCTACTCGAAGAGGCAGAAGAAAGCTAGTCAGCACTTCAGCTAGTCAGCATTTCAGCTGTTCGCGCTTAGCAAGCGACTCCTGGAAGGCACTCTTGTAAACGCGCTCTTGCCGATGCTTCGAACGGTACAACATTTTCGGTTGAAATGCTGAGAGCCGCGAAGCGGCGTGCTGAAGTGCTGACTAGCTAGAAAAGTCGGGACGAGAGGATTTGAACCTCCGACCTCCTCGTCCCGAACGAGGCGCGCTACCAGACTGCGCTACGTCCCGACTGTGATGCCGATTGTACCAGCTTGGAGTTAGGTTTCAGGTACAAGCTGACATGCTGAAATGCTGACCAGCTATACCGCGATAAACGCTTTGTCGCGGCCGGCGTAGAGTTCGAGGGCGCTTGCTACGGCTTCGGCGACGGTTGCGGGATAGTAGGGATCGGAGGCGAGGTCCAGCTCTTCGGGGTTGGTAAGGTGCAAAGGCTCGATGATTACGGCCGGGATGTTCGTCTCGCGCAGGATCTCGAAAGAGCGACCGAACTCCCCGATATCGCGGGTACCGAGGGTCTTGCTGATGCCCCGCTGCAGATAGGCGGCGGCCATCTTGCCCCGGTGCGACTGGTAGCCGAGCCGGCCGAAGTAGAATGAGGCTGTCCCGCAGGCGCTCGGGGTCGGGTGTGAGGCGTGGTGGACGGAGACGATCATCTTCGCACCCGAGGAGTTAGCGAGGAAGGCCCTGTCTTCTGCCGAGACCTCCTCGTCACCGCTCCTGGTCAAGAGAACTTCCCTGGCCGGCAGGATCTGGGCCAGCTCTTGCGCCACGGCGAGATTCAGGTCTGCCTCCGACAGCCCCGTCGGGCTCCCGTACCCCGTGTCCCTGCCGCCGTGTGCGGCGTCCACGACTATGGCCCCTGAGAAGAGGTCATCCGTGAAGTATCCTCCGCTCTTGTCAGGGAGCTGGTGGGTGCCCAGGGACTGGGCGGCGTACGTGCTTAAGACCTTGAAGACCGCGGCGTCCACCACCCCATCGTCCTGCAGGCCAGCGTTTCTCTGGAAGTCGCGAACGGCCCTGACGGTACGTGGGTCGAAGAGGCCGTTGACGGCGCCGGGGTCGAACCCGAGGTCGTCGAGCATCTGCTGAAGGTCGACGACGTCGGCGCCCCTAAAGGGCGGCTGCCTGAGGTAGAGTAGGCGTCCTCCCGGCCTGTAGCCAGCCTCCACGATTTCGCGCCAGGTGATGGCGCCGACGAGCCCGTCAGCGAGAAGCCCGAGGTGCTGCTGGAAGGCCCTGACTGCGAGCTCCGTCCTCTCCCTGAAGACGCCGTCTATGCCCCTGCTTCCAAGGTCGAAGCCGAGGGCCTGCAGGCGGGTCTGGAGGTCGACGACCTCCCGCCCCCTGTCTCCCCTTCGCAGCGTACGCACGTACCCGACCGGTCTCCCCTTCGTCCTTCTCGTGCCGGCCAACGCGTGAGCGCCGGGCCCCGCGAGGATGCCCGGCGCTCCGGAAAGCCGACTACTCTTGCGTCCCTCTAGCTCTCGACTATCCCCAGGATGTCGTCTGCGTCGAGGATCATGTAGTCCTCGCCGTCGAGGCTGATCTCGGTCCCGGAGTACTTGGCGAAGACGATGACATCACCCTCGCTGACCTTGACCCCGTTCTCGAACTGGCCGACGGCGACGACCTCCGCCGTCTGCGGCTTCTCCTTGGCCGTGTCGGGAAGCACTATCCCAGAAGCCGTCGTCTCCTCGCGCTCGACGATCTGGACGAGCGCCCGCTCTCCCAAAGGCTTGAACCTCATTCTCTTACCTCCTCGTCTCTTCGGACTTGTCTACAACTTTTCTACGATGCTCCGCAAAGCGGGGCGTACCCGACCTTACGGAACTTATGCGCCAGAGATTGTAACCGCGAGTGTTGCTTCTCGCAATTACAGGCCGAGCTGAGCCGAAAGCTGGTTCTTCGGCAAGGCTCCAATCGCCTGCTGGGTGACCTGCCCCTCCTCGAAGCGGGCGATGGTCGGGATGCTCGAGATGCTGTAGTTCATCGCAGTCGAAGGATTGTCGTCCACGTTGACCTTGACGAACGCCACGTCCTCGCGCGCCTCGGACATCTCCTCGAGGATCGGGGAGACGCGCCGGCACGGCACGCACCACGGCGCCCAGAAATCTACTATAACCGGCCTCTCCGACCGCAGAACGTCGCTCTCGAAAGTCGCGTCCGTTACTTCGGCTACTGCCATAGTCTCGAACCTCCGTACTCTCTGGAAGTGATCTTCGCCGAACATTCTAGCACGCGAGCGGCGGGCTTCCCGCAGCGGGTTAAGGAAGGGTCCAACCCTTCCTTAACCCGAGCATTTCAGCTTCTCAGCACTTCAGCAAATCAGCTACTTGTTCTTGCTGAAATGCTGAAGTGCTGAGAGCTTGCAAAGCGGTTGAACCTCTTTGCAAGCTGCTTTTAGGTCCGGCTCTCTTCGAGGCGTTGTGAGAAGGACTCGACCTGCACGGAGCCGGCCAGCTCTTCGGCCCTGCGCGCCTCGAAGAGCCCTGCGCCGAGGGTCTCGGCGTTGGCGGCGGCGCACCCTGCGGCGAGACGAACGGCTTCGGTCGGGCCGAGGTTACGGTGCAGCAAGCCGGCGAGGAGCCCTGCCAGATAAGCGTCGCCGCTCCCCACCGTCGAGACGGCCTCGACTTTAGGCGCGCGCGCCGAGACGGTGCCGTTCCCGGTGCTCAGATAGGAGAGGCCCTCAGGGGAGGTGATACAGGCATTCGTGGCCCCGAGTTCGACGAGCCTGGAGAGGCCGAGCGGGAAATCCCCATCCTCGATAAAGTCGAATCCGACGACGCCCTCGGCCTCGTGCTGGTTCGGGCTCACGAGCGAGGGGTTAGCCTTGAGCACGGCCCTGAGCACGGATGGCGGCGAATCCACGACCGTGTAGATCCCACGCTCGCGGGCGCGCCGCACGAGGCCAACGAGGAAGCTCTCGTCCAGGTTCGGTGGGACGCTGCCGGCGAAGACGACGGCCGTGGCGTACTCCATAAGGTACTCCAGGCGCCTGGAGAATTCCTTGGCCTCGGCTGGGGTCACTTCGGGACCGTACTCGTTGATCTCGGTCTGCGTCCCCGCCATCGGGTCGATGATGGCCGTCGAGGTGCGGGAGTACCCCTCTATCTCGACGAGGTCGAACGGGATGGCCGCCTCAGATAGGCCGTCGCGGATGGCGTCCCCGTTGCGCCCGCCGGCGAACCCGGTCGCAAGCACGGGCACGTCGAGGGTTCTCAGGGATCGGGCAACGTTGACGCCCTTTCCGCCAGCCAGCGTCATGCTCTCAGGAGCCCTGTGCCTGTGGCCGAGCGTCAGGCTGGGAACGACCAGCGTCCTGGCAACGGCAGCGTTGAGGGTCACGGTCAGTATCATGCCTCTCCCTACCTATCTCCTAATCGAAAATCCCCCCAACTGTATACCACACACGCTGCCCGAGCGAGGCCTTCTCGTAACCCTTCTTTGCGACCAGCCCGGTCTCCCCGACCTTCTTCCCGTCGACCTTCACGACGACCTCGCCGAGCCTGGTTCCCGCCCTCGCCGAGTCCGGCAGATCCTCCACCAGCTCAACCTCGCGCTCGATGTCTGGCTTCGCGCCCACGAGATCATCCACGCTGCCCTGCGCCACGAGATCTACGGTCTTATCCCGCCTGAAAGGCACGTCGACGCTCGCGTAACGTCTGCCCTCGACCACAAGGTCCTTGCGGTCGTAGGCGACGAAACCGTACCGCAGAGCCCTTACCGAGGCAGCGAAGCGGTCTTCTTTTGAGTCAAGGACCACGCACACGTACGACTCGTCTCCTGTGGAGGCCGAGGACACCAGGCTCTCCCCCGCGTCCGGGGTCGTACCCGTCTTGATGCCCGTGGCCGGCCCATAAGTGAACAGCAACTCGTTGGTGTTGGTTAGCGGTATCTCCCTGTACGGGGTGCGGATCGTCGCGTATTCCGTAGAGACTATCTTCCTGAACTCGGGGTTCCGCATGGCCAGGCGCGCCATCTCGGCCAGGTCTCCTGCGCTTGAGTATTGGCCCCTCGCGTCGAAGCCGACGGGGTTCTCGAAGTGGGTGTGCTTCAAGCCCAATACTCTGGCTCTCTCGTTCATCTCCTCGACGAAGCGATTCACACCTGCCTCACCCCCACCGCCGACGTGTTCGGCCAGGGCGTACGCGGCGTCGTCACCGGAGGAGATCAGGGCCGCCATCAGCAGCTCCCTGACGCTCAGGGTGTCGCCGGGCAAGAGGCCGACGTTGCTGTAGGCCGGTGTTGCGTAGGCTGCGGCGTTCTTCAAGACCGTGACCTCCTCGCCCGGGTCGGCCTCCTCGAGGACCACGAGCGCAGCCATGATCTTGGTGGTCGAGGCTATGGGGAGCTCTTTGGATACGTTCTCTCCCGCCAGATACTCGCCGCTCCTAAGATCCGCGAGGGCCCAGGCCTTGGCCGCCACCCCAGGCTCGGGGACTTCCCTGGCCGCTGTCTGCCGGGCCGAGGCCACGACGGTTCCCGCCTGGACGCCGAGGACGACCGTCACGGCGAGCGTGACGAGGAGGGTTGCGGTCCTGGCTTTCGACGTTTCGAACACGGGGTTATAGAGACTACGATGATTCTGGCTCCACGACAAGGACCCTCGTAGCGGATACAATCTCTGTGTCATGCGCCTCTTGAGAGCTGGTTCGGAGGGTCCGTGAAACGCCTGGCCATCGTCTTCTTCATCGTGTTGACCGCGGCGTTGTTCTACCGCTCCTTCGGCAGCGCCGAGACCGGCACAGGTTCCCTCACGCTACCCCAACCGGCCCCGAACGTGGGTGACCATGCTCCCGGATTCGAGGTTGAGAGCGTCGACGGCCGCAACTTCGAGCTCGCGGACCACGGTGTCTACGTGCTCACGTTCTGGAGCACCCTGAATAAGGACTCGAACGAGGCTGTTCCCGGCTTCGAAGCCCTTGCCAGGAAGTACAAAGACGATGGGGTCTCCTTCGCCGTCGTCTACGTCAACAGCGCCCCGAGCAACGACGACGACGACGTCCCCTACACAATGCTCCTTGACTCGACGGGAGAGCTTGTCTCCAAGTACAACGTCAAGCGGGTGCCAAGGTTGTTCGTGGTCGAGGACGGTACGATACGGTACGCCCAGGACTACTACTACGAGGGCTACGAGAAGACCCTCGAGAATGCCATCGACGAGGCGCTCGCGAAAGAGCCGGAGAAGGGCCGCCAGAGCGCCCTCCGCAAACAGGAATAATGGCTCCGTAGCCACAGGCCTTTCGGAGGGAGAAGATGAGCAGAGAGAGCATGGTACAGATTCTGGGGTCCGTGGTAGCGGCCGCGACCGTTCTCGTGACGGTGCTGGCGGTCGCGCATCTGTTCTCTGGCTGAAAGGGCGGTTCGCGAACCGCCCCTACAGGTGGGCTCCGATTAGGCGCAGCTCATCCCGCGCGCCTCTGGCGGCTTCTCCGGCCGCCTCTCTATAGTCTGAGGCAGAGCGTTCGTAGGCGTAGAGGATAGTGCGGCTGCTGTTGACGAGGACTCCGCCGCCATTGTGGTCTAGCAACGGGCGCACGCTCGAGGCGTCACCCCCCTGGGTACCGTAACCTGGGGAGAGAAAAAGGGCTTCCGGCAGCAGCTTCCTCACCCTGTCACCGATCTCGGGCCGCGTGGCCCCGACGACCGCCCCAGCATCGGGGTAGTCGCCTGACGGCTTCCCGAGCCTCGCGACCAGCCCGGCGATGACCTCGAAGAGGGGCGGGTCTGTTGTCTCCTGAACTTGGCGGGATGACGGGTTTGAGGTCGCGAGCAGCACGAAGACGCCACCGCTCCGCCTGCGGGCCTCTTCTAGGAACGGGAGGACTGCGTCCTCCCCCATGTACGGGTTGACGGTGACGCAGGTCGCGCCGTAGAGGCCGAGGTGCGCTTCGGCGTAGGCGGCGGCCACGGGGCCGATGTCCCCGCGCTTTACGTCCGCTATCGTAGGCAAGCCGAGGTTTCTTGCGGCCCCGATCAGGTCGGCATAGATTCCCATCCCGGCGGGACCGAGCCGCTCGAAGAAGGCCGCCTGGAGCTTGACGGCGGCGACGTAGGGCTCCACCGCCTCGAGTATGCCCAGGCAGAACTTCAGGGTCGCTTCTGCCTCGGGTAGGGCGCGCAGCTCCTCCGGAAGGCGTGAGGGAACGGGGTCGAGGCCGGCGACGAGCACGCTCTCCTTGCATCGCGCCGCGTCTACCAGCGCCTGCATCCTGCCTCAGACCGTCTATAGGAAGGCGAAAAGTACGGTGCCGCGGAGACGATTCCGCGGCACGGGGAAGGACCTTTGGTAGTTACTTGATCTGGTCCTTGAGCGCGTTGCCCGCGGTGAACTTTGGCACCTTGGATGCGGGTATGTTGATCCGCTGCTTGGTCTGCGGGTTGATGCCCTGCCTGGCGTCGCGCTTCTGCACGTAGAACTTGCCGAAGCCAGTGATCTGGACCTGCTCACCTTTCTTGAGGTTGTCCGTCACGACCTCGGTGAACGCGTCGAAGAACCTTTGGGCGTCGCTCTTCGAGGCGTTCGCCTTGCCGGCGATCTCCTCTATCAAGGCCGTCTTGTTTAACGCCACGTCTTCCTCCCTACTTCGCTTTCACTCCACGTTCCTCCGGCTCGCCGGAAAAACTTACAAGAGACACTATAACGTCTCAATTCCGTTTAACTACCCGTAAATCATCCATTCTAAGCAGGGACTGGAAAGGAAATCCGCCGAGTTCCCCTCCGTTCTGCTCTCTGCGGTCGAGTACTGCTACTATCGTAACGACTTCGACCCCTGCCTCCTCCAGGTTCCTGGCGGCCCGCACGGCCTGCGTACCCGTGGTGACGACGTCCTCGAGGAGGCCTACCCTCTCGCCCCGGTAGAGGTTGCCTTCTATATTCCGTCCGGCGGAGCTGCCGTGCTCTTTGGCGGACTTGCGGACGATGACGTAGGGCAGGCCTGTGGCCAGAGCCGTTGCCACGACGAGGGGAACGGCGCCGAGCTCCACGCCGGCGAGCCGCTCTACTCCCTCTGGTATCTGCGTCGCCAGCGCGTCAGCCACATCGCCGAGGAGGTTCGGTTCTGTCGAGAAGAGGTACTTGTCCACGTAAAAGCTGCTGCGCTCTCCGCTAGAGAGCACGAAATCACCCTCGAGGAGCGCGGCGTCCCTGATGCGGGGCGCGAGGTCAGACACCCGACTCACCCCGCTCCCTCTGTTCGTGATCCTCCATAGCCTCGTCGAACGGGCCGAAGTCTACCTGCCCGAGGAGAGCGCCGATCTCGCGCGACTCGTCCCCGGCGGTGTCGAGCCTCGCTTCGATGCCGGCGTTGATCTCGGCCAGAAGCTCCACGGCCTCATTCAGGGTCCCTACCAGCTCGTCTTCTGGTACCTCGTCCAGAGAGTCCGTTAGCTTCTCGAGCTCGCCGACCTTCTCCTCGAGACCCCCCAGATCCTCCTGTTGCTTCTCTCGATCCTCCATAAGTCTCGGACTATACACCATCCCGGCCCCCTCTTCGGCCCTCGGAAGACCCGCGCTCGTCCTGACCACGACCGGCCCTCGCCGCCCTGCTCAGCACGAAGGCGAGCGCCGCGACTATGAGCAGGGAAGCCAGGAAAGGCACGACGGCCCAGACCAGGATGCCGTAGCCAGATCTCATAAACATAAAGGCCACCACGCCGGCTCCGGCCACGACGAGCGGGACGGCCCCTACCAGGATGAACAACAGGGTCTGGGGATGCATGCGGTTCATGCCGCTCCCAGGCCTACTTCGTTACCCTGTCGATGGCTTTAATCAGGTCCTTTATCATCTCCTCGGAGGCGCCGTCCCGTTCGGCCCGTTCCTCGACGAAATCCTTCAAGAGGACCGTATTTATTCGCCTGATGGCCGAGAAGATGGCGTTTGTCTGCTGAACGATGTCGGCGTAGGTTACGTCGCCCTCCTCGACCATCTTCTCGACCCCCCTGACATGACCTTCCACGCTCTTGAGCCGGCGCGTCACCTCGCTCTTGGTCTGCTTCTGCAAGGCTCACCTCCCTCTCGTCTCGATCTCCGCCAGTAGCTCCCCGATCACCGTGGCGTCGTGGAAGGGAACGTCCCCCTCGGGCAGGTGCTGGACAGTCTCGTGCCCCTTACCGGCCACCACCACCACGTCACCGGCCCTCGCCGCCTCCAGAGCACGCTGGATCGCCTTCCGTCTGTCGAGCTCGATGCTGGTGCGTGAGAGATCCGCGCCGGCCTCGACCTCCCTGGCTATCTTCTCAGGGTCCTCCGAGTATGCATCGTCGGTCGTAACGATGCAGATATCTGCCAACCGGGAGGCCACCCGGCCCATCTTGGGGCGCTTCGCCCCATCCCTGTCTCCCGCCGCCCCGAACACGCAGATAACCTGTCCCCTGCTACCTTCGGTACCACCTGCTACCCCCCTGGCCAGCCGCAGGACAGCATCGAGCCCAACGTCGGTGTGGGCGTAGTCTACGACTACCTCGAACCCGTGCTCCCCGGCCGCCGCGACCCGCTCGAAGCGTCCAGGAACCTGTCCCATTCCACGCGCTGCGCGGCTTACCGCCTCTTCATCCGTACCGACGGCGAGCGCGAGGGAGGCGGCACCGGCGACGTTGAGCACGTTGTAAGGCCCGAGCAGCGGCGTCTCGAGCTCGAGGACGCCATCGTGGTGGTGGAGCGCGAAGCTAGTCTTACTCCGCGTCGTCTCGACGTCGGCGATCCTGTAATCCGCGTCGGCCACACTCCCGAAGGTGCTCACGTCCTCCAGCTCACCGGCTAGTCGCCTTCCGTAGGCATCCTCGGCGTTGGCGAGCCTGGGGCCTTCCGTCATGTAGAAGACTTCCCGCTTGGCCGCGAAGTAGGCCTCCATCGAGCCGTGGAGATCCAGGTGATCCCTGGTCAGGTTGGTGAAGATCGCCCCCTTAAAGCGCGTCCCCGCGACGCGCCTTAAGGCTACACCGTGCGATGAGACCTCCATTACGACCCTGTGGACGCCCGAGCGGAGCATCGAGGCGAGCGTCCCCTGCACCTCCGGGGCCTCGGGGGTCGTCCTCACCGCCAATCGGCGCTCGCCGCCTGAGATGGTCTCGGCGGTCGTCATGAGCCCGCACTCGTCCTCACCGTAGGCGCCGGCGAGGATCGCATGCAAGGCGTAGGAGGTCGTGGTCTTGCCGTTGGTCCCCGTAACGCCAATGACCTCCATGCTCCTCGAAGGGTCGCCATTGATCCCCCTTGCCAGCGCCGCCAGAGCATCCCTCGCGTTCGCCACGACCGCGGTCGGGACCCCGGGGATGTCGCGCTCGGCGACGACGAGGGAGGCCCCGCGACGGACGGCTTCGGGCGCGAACTCCGCCCCGTCACGCTTGAAGCCGGGGACGGCTACGAAGGCGAAGCCAGGCTCGGCGCAGCGGGAATCGTGCGTCACGCCCCCTACCCCCCACACACCGAGAGGAACCTCCGTCCCGAGAACCCAAGTAAGCTTTGCCCGGTCCAGGATCACTGCCCTAGTGTAGCAAGAGCCATAACGAGAACACTCCCGAAATTTTCTCGCGAGGATGCAACGTATCGAAACATGCCCGAAATACCGCTGAAATACTGCTGAAACAGCGCCGAAACACGGGCCTGTTTCTCCAAAGTGAAAATGTGGTAAAGGAAAGCACAGTAAATAGGGCAAAAATACGGTGACTCACCATATATGTTGTGCTACTCTACGCGGGTCGATTTTTACAGAGATTTCACAATTGTGTCGATCTGTGTCCGGAAATCGGCAGTCGATGCACATAGATGATGTACATAGATGCAGGAGAGGAGACAAATGGCGACCCAGAACTCCACGATGCTGGCGGAGCGGACTGACGAGCTTCTGAACCGGGGGCGAAGTCAGGGATTCCTCAGTACGGAGGAGGTCGCCAACCTCTTGCAGGAGGGGGATCTCTCGGCGGCGGAGGTGGAGGAATTCTACGCCGCGCTGGAGGAAGACGAGATAACGATCGTGGAGGATGAGGCGGCCGGTGGGAGCCAGGCGACTGTAGCCGCCGCCGTCGTCAACGTCTCTGAGGCTCCTGCGGTACAGATCGCCCACGCCGTCGCCACGGGCGATTCGATCAGGATGTACCTCGCCGAGATAGGGAGGGTGCCCCTGCTTACCCACGCTGACGAGATACGGCTCGCCAAGGGTATAGCGAGGGGATGCAAGAGGTCCAAGGACCGTCTCGTCGAGGCCAACCTGAGGCTCGTCGTCTCGATCGCCAAGAAGTACCGCAACCGCGGCGTTTCGTTTCTCGACCTCATCCAGGAGGGCAACCTCGGGCTCATCAGGGCGGCCGAGAAGTTCGACCATTCCAAAGGCTACAAGTTCTCCACGTACGCGACGTGGTGGATCCGTCAGGCCATTACCCGCGCCATAGCCGACAAGGGACGGACCATTCGTATTCCGGTCCATATGGTCGAGAAGGTCAACAAGTACCACAGGACCCACAGGCGTATGATCCAGACCCTCGGGCGCGAGCCTACGGAGGAGGAGATCGCGCGCGAGCTGGGCGTTTTCGTCGCCGAGATCCAGAGGCTGCAGGAGATCAGCCAGAGGTCCATAAGCCTCGCCACCCCCGTCGGCGACGACGACTCCTCAGAGCTCGGCGACTTCCTCGAGGACGCCGGCTCCGTAACCCCCACGGACGCCGTCTCGGAGTCGCTACTCAAGGCCCATCTGAGGGAAGCGCTCGACGAGCTTCCGGAGAGGGAGCGCCAGATCATCGAGCTCCGATTCGGCATGAAGGACGACCGCCCGCGCACCCTCGAAGAGGTCGGCCGCGAGTTCGACATAACACGCGAGCGGGTGAGGCAGATCCAGATGAAGACGCTGAACCTGCTCCGCGAGCAGCGCCGGACCCAGAACCTGCGCGAGTATCTCTACTAGGGTCCCCCACCAAAGCACCTCCACCAAGATCTCGAATACCCTGGACACTCCGGAAGAGCTCCACGTGTTCGTCTGTGACGTGGCCCGCAGGGCGGGAGAGCTTCAACTCTCACGCTACAAGAACCCTGGTGAGGTAAGGGAGAAGGCCCCGAAAGATTTCGTAACCGAGGTAGACCTCCTTTGTGAGGAGCTGATGGTGGACGCCATAGCGGAGCGCTACCCCGACGATGCCATCCTCTCCGAAGAGCGAGGAGGTTCGGTCTCGGAGGACGGGCGTACGTGGCTCCTCGACCCTGTTGACGGTACGGCGAACTACATGAAGGCGAACCCCATGTTCTGCGCCTGCGTCTCTGTAATAGAGGGCGGCTCCGTGACCCACGCGGCCGTTGCCGCGCCCCGCCTCGGCGACCTTTACCACGCGAGATCCGGGGGCGGCGCCTACAGGGAGACCGGCGGCAGGGAGACCCCGCTGCGCGTCAGCGACACGGAGAGGCTGGAGTACGCGGTCGCGGGCGCAGATCTCTCCCTGCACGGCGGTAGGCCCCAAGACCCCGGGGTAGAGAGAGTGCTGTTTGGAGCCTGGCAGTTGAGGGCTCTTGGCAGCGCGGCGATCAGGGGCGCCTGGCTCGCGGCAGGGTACCTCGACGTCTCCGTCGGCACCTACAACACGCCCTGGGACTACGCCTCCACGGTCCTCCTCGTCTCAGAGGCCGGGGGACGCGCCACGGACCTCTCGGGCGAACCGTGGAACCTCTCCTCTGATGGCCTGATCGCCACCAACGCCACCCTGCACGACGAAGTCCTAAAGACGCTCCAAAGCGCCTGAGCGGGTTGCGGGGGTTTGCTCTGCAGACCGGCATCAGGTGTCTCACCTCGCGAAGAACGTGCCTTCTGCGGAGTTCGGCATGGTGGGCTCTCGGACGCTCTCGTACACTCGCGACGTTGCCTACGAAGGCGGGAGGTTAAATTGATGAGCGAGAGCCCGGCACTGCGAGTCGGCGCGACCCACGACTTCTGCTGCTCTTACGTACCGTCACCGACGTCCTACGGTTCGCTGCCAGGCGGAGAGGGGTTGAGACGGACGGTGGAGAGGCTCCGCGATGAAGGACCGGCCATCCGGGCGGACGGGGGCGACTTCGCGGCGCCAGGCGCACTCGCCACGCTCTCTTCAGGCGTAGCCGGCTTCGCGGCTGCGGCCGACCTCGGCATAGACGTTGGCGTCGCAGGTAACCACGAGTTGGAGTGGGGCATCGAGCACCTGCGTTCGCACGCGCCCGAAACGGGCTTCCCGCTCCTGTGTGCCAACTCTCCCGAGGTCGGTCTGCCCCCGACCGCGACCGTCGAGACGGATGCAGGCTCCGTCGGCTTCGTCGGCCTGACCTGCCCGGACTCTGAGGCCTACGTGTCGGCCCCGCCGCTCGAGGACGACCTCGCTCGGGTGGTGAGAGACTACGCGAGGGAGCTCAGAGACTCAGGCGTCGAGTGGGTAGTAGTCCTCTTTCACGATGGCGTGGACTGGCGCCTCGGAAAGCGAGGTTACGAGGCTCGGCCCGAACGCTTTTTGGCGCGGTGCCAGCCGTGGGCGGGCGAGGTGGATGCGATCTTCGCCAGCCACACCCTAGGACGTTGGATCGGCCGGGTAGAAGGAACCCTTGTGGTCCAGCCGTGGCCGTTCGGGGCGGAGCTCGGGGTGGTGGAGCTCGCCAGGGGCGAACAACCCAGGGCCTACGGCATTACCCCAGAGTCGGGCGGACGTTGGAGCGGCACTGGAAGCGGGCTGCTCGACGAAGCCACCTCAAGGGTACGAGGCGAGATCGAGCGGCCGCTGGGCAATACTTCGGGCGGCCCTTCTCCGCTGGCTGACTTCTTCGCGCGGGCCCTGCGGGAGGCGACCGGCGCCTCGGCGGCGGCCTTCGACATGCTCGCGTCGCAAGCGCCCGTGGACGGCGTGCTCTCCTACCTGCCCGCCGGTCCCGTCACGGAAGCCGACGTGCTGCGCCTCTACCCCTGGCCCGACACCATCGTGGTCGGGGAGCTCGGCGAAGAGGAGATCAGGGCGGTGGCAAGATCGGTGTGGCCCAAACCTCAGGCTGCCTGGGGCTTCGACGCCGCGGAGATGGTCGGCTCAGAGCCCGTTTCCCTCGCCGTTCTCCAAGGGGACGCGGCAGAGCACGTGGAGCGCGTGTTGGGCCGTCAGATAGGCTGGCAACAGACAGGAATTAGACTACGCGAGGCAGTCGCGGAAGCGCTGCCCTAACTACGGCGGCCTCTTCGTCCCGCGATGAGTGCCAAAGATAGGGCTGCGAGGAGCATCGGGACCACGATGCCGAAAGCTGTACCTATGCCGACCCTGTCGGCCAGGGCCCCCAGGATGAAGGGGGCCACGAGGATGGCGCCGCCCCCTCCGATGGAGAGCCTCGCCGCGGCCGTGTCGGTATCGCCGGGCGCCGACGCGATAGCCGCGGAGACGCCTAAAGGGTAGACGCCGCCTATGCCAAGCCCCGTTACGAAGAGACCTGCCAGGGTGAAGATGATGCCCGGAGAGAGCCAGAACAGCGGGAACCCGAGTAGCGCCGCGCAGAGGGTCGAGGCGAGGAGAACCGCAGGTGGCAGCGCACGGGCCAGACGGCTGCTCGCGATCCTGCCCACGAGCATCGCGACGAAGAAGGCGGTCAGGGAGGTCGCCGCGGCAGGACGGGTGAGGCCGGTCCCGTCCGCGAGAAAGTCCGCCCCCCAGTACGCGACACACCACTCCGAGGCGACGCCGAGCGCAACGAGCGTCCAGAACGCCCAGTAGCGCAGGGGCAGGGTCCCGTCATCGGCCCGGGCATCATCCTCTGCCTGGTTCGGCGGAAGGTCCAGGGGCTGGGAGAAAAAACGGGCGGCGAGCAGCACGAGGGCCACCGCGGGCAAGAACAGCGCCGCCCGCCAGCCGAGCCCCATTGCTGCGGATGCGCCGACGAGCAGCGGGGCGGCGATCGCGCAAGCGCTCGCCGTGACGTTCGACTCGGTGAGGGCCACGGCGCTCCACTCTCCGTGCCTGTCGGAGAGCACGGCCTGGGAGGTTACGAGCAAAAGGGCGCCGCAGACGCCCATGGCGAAGGCCGCAGGGACGGTGCCTATGATGCTCGCACTCGAGATCAGAAATACGGCGCCGGCGGCCATACCGAATGCGCCGCCCCAGAGGGCTGCGCGTCTTCCCCAGCGGCCCACGATCCGGTCTCCGAAGAAGCCGAGCAGGACGGCGCCCAAGGCGAAGGCGCTGAAGTGGAGGCTCGCAGCGGTGTAGCCAAGATCAAGCTCCCTCCTGAGGAAGGGCATGATCGGCCCGAGCACCGTCTCCATAAAGGCGAAGAAGCCGACAAGGCCGTAGGTCATCCAGGTTACGGAATCCCTCGCGAAGCCGGCCTGAGTACCGGCGCGGGTCTGCTTCACGGGCTGCTCCACCCTACACGGCGCCTCGCCGCCGGAGAAGACTCGAGCCCGACGAACCTGGTTGTCTCCGTGAACGTTCTAGCCCCCGTCCGGTTCGGGGGAGGCCGACGACGGAGTAGCGCTGGCCGGGGTCTGTTGCGAGGACGGCTCCTCGTCCGAGCCCGGCTCCTGCTGCGTCTCTGAGGGACCCGATTCTTCGGGTTGGGCCTCGTTATCCTCGGAACCCTGGTCTTCCTTCTTCTTGTCAGTGCTCTTCTCATCTTTGGACTTTTCTTCGGGAGGCTCAGGCGGGGGCTCCGGTTTTACGTAGGTACGGCCGTCGGTCTTCACCTCGAGGTGCAGGTCGGAGCTCGGAGTGTCGAACTGTTTGATCGGGTACTTCTGGACGGCGCTCTGCATGTAGAGGGACCAGATATCAAGCGGATAGTTCTCGCCGTTTACCACGTCGAGGCCGTTAATGTTGACCATCGAGTGGCGCTCGTTGGGGTAGCCGACCCACACGCTCGTGGTGAGTTGCGGTATAGATCCGATAAACCAGGCGTCTCTGAACCTGTTCGAGGTGCCTGTCTTGCCCACGGCGGGGCGGCCTATCTCGGCGTCGAGGTCGTGGTAGTAGCTGGCCGTGCCGCGTTCGATCACGGCGCGCAGCGCCTCCGTGACGACGGCCGCCTCGTCTTTGCTCAGGACGTCCTCGCCGATCGAGCGGTGTTCCTCGAGAAGCGCGTCTTTTCCTTTATCGTCCATCGTAACCTTCTGGACCATGTAAGGTTCCATGTGCGTGCCCGAGTTGACGAACGTCGAGTATGCCGAGGCCATCTCGAGCGGCGTAACCCCGACCCTGAGGCCCCCGATCGCGGTCGCCGGGTAGGCGTCTATCTCGGAGTCTATGCCCAGCTTGTTGGCCATCTCGACCACCCTCTGGAGGCCGAGATCCAGGGCCAGCTGGACGAAGACCGTGTTGTCCGAGTCGGCGAGCGCCTTCTCGAGGGTGATCGGGCCGCGGTGGATGAAGTCGTAGTTGTCCACCTCGTAAGGCCTGGCATGCTCTCCCATATCTATATAGAGGTGCTTGGAGACGTACATGGTCTCCGGTGAGATGCCTTCGTGTACGGCCTCCGCGTAGGAGAAAGGCTTGAACGCGCTTCCCGCCTGCCGATGCGCCTGGGTCGCGAGGTTGAACTTCACCTCGTCGAAGTCGGATCCGCCGACCATCGCCCTGACCGCTCCCGTTCCTGGTTCGATCGAGACGAGGGCTGCAGAGGGGTCGCCGGCCTCGGGGTGCACGATGGTGTCGACGGCATTGTTCGCCATCGCCTGCAGCTCAGGGTCAAGGGTGGTGTAGATCTTGAGGCCGCCCTCATAGACCATGTCGTCACCGTACTCCTCGGCCACCTCTGTTCGGACGGCGTCGAGGAAGTACTCGTTGTCGTTCTGGTACTGGACCGCGCCGCGGCTAAGACCGAGCTTCGATGCCACCGCTTTGTCGTGCTCATCTTCGGAGATGTAACCGTACTCCAGCATCCTGTCGAGCACGACGTTGCGCCTCGCCTTCGCGCTCTCTGGATCGACGAAAGGATCGTAGATGCCTGGCAGGTTGATGATCCCGGCTAGAAGCGCGGACTCCGGGAGCGTGAGGTCCGAAGCTTTCTTGTCGAAGTAGGTCTTGGCCGCGGCCTCCGCGCCATAGGCGTTGGACCCGAAGTACACGGTGTTGAGGTACTGTTCGAGGATCTCACGCTTGGAGTGCTCTTTCTCGTACTGCCAGGCTAGCGAGGCCTCGACGAACTTGCGTTGGAAGCTAGGGATCAGGCGCTCTTGCTGGGCTATGTAGGTGTTCTTTATGAGCTGCTGGGTCAGGGTGGAGCCGCCTTCCTGGATGGAGAGGCTCTTGATGTTCTCCACAGCCGCGCGCCCGATGGCCTCGAAATCCAACCCCCTGTGCTCGTAGAAACGATGGTCTTCGATCGAGATAATGGCCTGTCTCAGGGTCGGGTCGATCCCTTTCAGGGGGACCACAAAGCGGTTCTGTACACCGTAGAGCTGATCGACGACGTTGCCGTTGGTGTCGTAGATGAGGGAGGTCTGGGCGAGCTCGGTAGAGTGGTATTCGTCGAGATCAGGCATGTTGGCGGCAAGGGCCTCATAGGTGCTGACGGCGCTCGCGACCAAGCCGACCACCGCGAGTATCGTCGCAAAGCACAGCAGCAACAGAGCGGTCCTCAGCCTCTGCAAGAGCTTGCTCTTCTTGCGCCTGCGCCTGCGGCCGATCCTGACCAGGTTCCCGTTATGCATGAAGAGGATATTATACAGAACGGCTATTCTGATCCCGGAAGGAGAAGCGCCATCACCGACACGAGCCTCGCCCGCGAGATGTTCCCGGCCCTCGCCACGAACGGTTTCTCCTACCTGAATACCGGCAGCAGTGGTCCTCCCCCCGACTACGTGATAGATGCGATGCGCGAAACAGACGATCTCTGCTCCGGTCCCGCTTACCTCGAGGGTTTCGGCCTCTTCGCCCGCCAGGCGGAGGCGGCGTCGCGGGCCCGTGAGGCGGCGGCCCGCCTCGTAGGCGCCGGCGACGTTGCCCTCACCCAGAACACCACCCACGGCATGAACCTCGGCATCGGCTCGATAAACTGGAGCGAGGGCGACGAGGTCGTCTCGGTCAGGACAGAGCATCCCGGATGCCTCGTGCCGCTCCACAATTTGAAGGGCCGCTTCGGGGTGAAGGTCAACCTGGTCCCACCCCGGGTGACGCCGGAGAAGATCCAAGCCGCCCTGACGCCGCGGACGCGGCTCGTCGCCCTATCGCACGTAGACTGGACGAACGGGGAGGTGTTGCCGCTGCGAGAGATCTGCGCCGTGGCCCGCGAGCGTGATGTCCTTACTCTGGTCGACGGCGCCCAGTCGGTCGGGAACATCCCGGTCGACGCGCCGTCTACCGGCGCCGATATGTACGCTTTTACGGGCCACAAGTGGGTGCTCGGCCCAGAAGGCATGGGCGCCTTCTACGTCAGACCAGGCCTGCCGGTATACAGCCCGAACGTGGGCTTGATGTCGCTGCCGACCCCCGCGGACTTCGATGCCGAGGGTGACTACGAGCTGAGATCCGACGCCCGCCGATTCGAGTCCTCGACCATGAGCCCCGCCCTCGCGGGCGGATTTGCCGCGGCCGCAGAGGCCGTCTGCGAGCGCGGCAGCGCCTGGTTCGAGGAGATTCGGCACCGCGCCGACCTCCTGATGGCTCTTCTCTCGGAGCTACTGCGCGTCACCATCCGTTCACCGAGGCCCGCCGGGTCCGGGCTCGTCAGCTTCGAGGTCGAAGGCCTGGCGGCCAGAGACGCCGTCGAGCGCCTGCTCGAGCAAGGGTTCATCCTTCGCTACCTGCCAGGCCCGAACTCCTACGTCAGGGCGAGCACGCACCTGTTCAACACGGAGGACGAGCTAGAGGCGCTGACAGAAGCCGTGCGGGGATTGTAGGGGTGTTCAGAGGACCGCGGTCGGCAGGGCCTAGTCGAGCCCGTTCTCCAGCAGGCCATCAACGTCCCAGGCGTCGAGTTCTTCGATGGCCGGTGTATCGGTCAGCTCGAGGTGGACGGGGGTGATGCTGATCTCATCATTATCGATGGCCGCGAAGTCGGTACCTTCCTCCTCGTGGTGGCCTGGGGGGTTATTGTAGATGTCGTAGCCGACCCTTCCCTCCTCGTCCCTCACCTCGACTAGCTCGTCCTTGTAGAACCGGCGCCCGAGCCTGGTGACCCGCGCCCCCCGCAGCTTCTCGCGGGGCAAATTCGGCGCGTTGACGTTGAGGATTCTTCCCGACGGGAGCCCCTTGAAGGCGACCTTCACCAGGCGTGCCGTGAAATCCGCCGCCGCCTCGAAGTGGAGCCCCTCCTCCAGGGGCATGGCCTCCTGGACCGTCTCGTGCCAGGGGCGGCTTATGCTTAAAGAGACGGCGATGCCGGGGACCCCGATCACTATCCCCTCCATCGCGCCGGCGACGGTCCCCGAGTAGGTGATGTCGTCGCCGAGGTTCTCGCCGTGGTTTATCCCCGAGACTACGACGTCGGGCACGAAGTCCATGAGCCCGAGGGCGACGAGCCGCACGCAATCGACCGGCGTCCCCGTGCAGGCGTATCCGGTCACCCCATCCGCCATCTCGCGCTCCTCTACGTGGATCGAGCGCCCGAAGGAGATGCTCCTGCCCACCCCCGAACGGTTCCGATCAGGGGCCACGGTGATGACGTCCCCGACCTTCTCCAGGGCACGCCGAGCCGCCAGAAGCCCAGGAGCCTCGATCCCATCATCGTTGGTCAATACTATGCGCACAGTCCCAAACTCGTCGCCGTCCGAAAGGGTTCTGATTCTATCACCCTGGCCTCGATGACCCCCGCTCCGCACCGCAGAAGCGGCGTTATTCGGTATAGAAATGGGCTTTCCGCGACATTAAGAAAAAAGAATGGACAAATTCGTCCATATACGGTAGCTTACCGTGGCTGTGATGGAGAGACCTACGTAAGGAGTGTGATGCCGTGGACGCCGTAGAGTGGTTTAAGCATCGCTCCTATGATTACAGGGGGTTCTCTGACCTTAGGGCCCTCGGCCGCCGCAAGCGCGAGCTCGGCCTGACGGTAAGCGCCGTCCTGCCCTGCCGCAACGTCGCCGACACCGTGGGCGGGATCATCGACGAGATCCACGCCGTCAACCGCCAGACGGGGGCTAATCCGCTGGTCGACCAGATCCTCGCCGTCGACGCGGACTCCCCTGACGGCACAGCAGCGGTGGCCGCCGCAAGCGGCGCTGAGGTCTACTCGGAGAACGAGCTCATGAGCAACCACGGCGACGCGCACGGCAAGGGCGACGCCATGTGGCGCTCTCTCTCCGTGGCTCGCGGCGACCTCGTCATGTACATCGACGCTGACACCAAGGACTTCAGGCCACAGCTCGTCTACGGCATTCTGGGTCCGATCCTCGAGGTGCCAGAGATCCGCTTCGTCAAAGCCGCCTACAGGCGTCCCTTCAAGAGCCACGAGACGGTGGAGATGGACGGTGGCGGGAGGGTCACGGAGCTCTCGACCAAACCTCTATTCAACCTCTTCTACCCCGAGCTCACAGGCTTCGTGCAACCTTTGGCAGGAGAGTTCGTCGCAGACAAGGAGCTCTTCTGCTCCATCCCGTTCCTCACCGGCTACGCGGTCGAGACCGGGATCATGATAGACGTCCTCAAGATGATCGGGCTCGAGGCGATGGCGCAGGTCGACCTTGGTACCCGCCAGAACAGGCACCAGCCCCTGCGAGACCTCTCGCGCATGGCCTACTCTGTCCTGCGCGCGGTCGCCAGACGCATGCGCCAGGAGGGACGCCTGAACCAGGTGCGCGACCCTGGCATGCCCGACGCCCTCTTCCAGCTCTCAGACTTCCTGCACGCGGTCGCCACCCCTGACGGCCTCACGCTCCAGGAGTACGTCGAGGAGCTCGTCGAGCGGCCCCCGATCAAGGAAGTCCTGAAGGTCGGTTAGGAGCAGTATCTTGGGTGGGGTCCACGACATGGGCGGATCGCCCGGAGGACCCATAGACACGGGCCAGCACGAGGTCGAGGACTGGGAACGTCTCGCCGACACTATCAGCTCGGCGCTCGGCGCGAAGGGGCTCCAGACGACGGACGAACACCGCAGGGCCATAGAGAGCCTCGAAGAATACCGGGATCTCTCGTACTACGAACGTTGGGTGGCTGCGACCGAGAAACTCCTCGTCGAGAAGGAAATCCTTACCCGCGGTGAGATAGACGAGAGGGCGGCCGAGATCGGGCGCCGCTGGGGCGGGCCGTGACGTTCGAATCCGGAGACCGCGTCCGGGTCCTGTCCTCTGAGAAGCCTGGGCACGTACGTACCCCAGGATACCTCAAGGGGAAGGCAGGGAAGATCGAGACCTTGATCGGCGAGTTCCCGAACCCTGAAGAACTGGCCTACGGCTTCTCGGGCATTCCGAAACGCCCCCTTTACAAGGTTGGCTTTCTACAGGCAGACCTCTGGGACGACTACGAAGGCCCCGCGGAAGACCACCTGTACGCCGACGTCTACGAGCATTGGCTGGAGCCCGCCGAAGGAGGAAGCGCATGAGCAACCATTCGCACGAAGAGGCAGGCACCGGGCGGACCACGAGCCCTTACGCCGCACGTATCAGGGCCATAGAGGCGTTGCTCTTGGAGAAAGGCGTTCTCACGGAGCCGGAGGTCCAAGACAGCATCGCCTACATGGAAGCCCGCTCCCCGGCCAACGGCGCGAAGCTCGTGGCCCGCGCCTGGATGGAGGAAGATTTCGAGGAGCTACTGCTCTCCGACGCAAAATCCGCTGCCAGGCAGCTCGGCATGGACCCCGAGCACCCCGCCGAGTTCGTCGTGGTGAAGAACACGCCCGAGGTGCACAACCTGATCGTCTGCACCCTCTGCTCCTGCTACCCGCGGGCCATCCTCGGCCGCCCACCAGACTGGTATAAGAGCTTCAACTACCGCTCGCGCGCCGTCAGGGAGCCGCGCGCCGTGATGCGCGAGTTCGGCTTCGAGCCACCAGAGGGGGTCGAAGTCATCGTCCACGACAGTACCGCAGACGTCCGCTACATGGTCTTCCCCATGCGCCCCCCTGGCACCGAGGGCATGAACGGGGAAGAGCTCGCCGAACTCGTCACGCGGGACTCCCTGGTCGGGGTCGACGTGCCGCGGTTATAGCATTTCAGCTTGTTTTCGCTGAAGCCTGGCAATTAACTCGCTGCTCTTTCTTCTTCCCTCTCGTTCGCAGCGAGCACCTTCTCCACCAGGTTTGGAGGGACTTCCTCGTAGTGGCCTTGCTCGACGTGGAAGTTGGCTCGTCCGCCGGTTATGGAGCGGAGGTCGCGGGCGTAGGTGAGCATTTCGATCTGGGGCACTTCGGCCTGTATGATCTGACGCTCGCCGCGCTGCTCGACGCCCATTGGTCTGCCGCGGCGGCTGGAGAGATCGCCCATGATGTCGCCGACCAGCTCGGAAGGCGTTAGCACCTCGACCTTTACGTACGGTTCCAAGAGCACGGGGTGGGCTTTCTCGACTGCGTTCTTGAAGGCCATCGAGCCCGCGACCTTGAAAGCATTCTCGGAGGAGTCGACGCTGTGGAAGGCGCCGTCGTGCAGGCGCACCTTCACGTCCACCACTGGGTAGCCGGCGATGCTCCCCCCGGCCATCGCCTCGACTATGCCCTTCTCTACAGCAGGGATGAACTGGCGTGGGATGGAGCCGCCGACGATGGCGTTCTCGAACTCGAAGCCCGAGCCGCGGGGCAGCGGGGAGAGCTCTATCCTCGCGTCCCCGAACTGGCCCCTGCCGCCCGTCTGCTTCTTATAGCGGCCCTGGGCCTGGGCCGAGTTTGTGACCGTCTCCATAAGCGGCACCTTCGGCGGCCTCGCCTCGACCTCGACCCCGTAGCGGTGCTCTACGCGCTCCAGCGCGAGCTCGACGTGCATCTGCACTAGCCCGGCCAGGATGTCCTCGCCCGTCGCTTCGGTGCGCTCCAACTTGAGCGAGGGATCTTCATCGACCATGCGCCTTATCGCGTCGAAGACCTTCTCTTCCTCGCCGTGCGCCTTGGCTCCGACTGCGAACGCCGCCGTCGGCTCGGGAAGGTCGACCGGCTCGAAGGTAATCTGTCTCTCGGGCTTGCAAAGGGTGTCGAAGGTCGCCGTGTCGCGGAGCTTGGCGACGGCGATGATGTCCCCGGCAACGGCCTCGTCCACGGGTTCGCGATCCTTGCCGACGAGGTGCGAGATGCCTCCCAGCCGCTCTGAGGAGCCGGTGCGCGGGTTGGTAAGCGCCTCATCCGAGCGGCAGCGACCGCCCACTATGCGCAGGACGCTCAGGCGGCCGGCATACGGATCCACGTAGGTCTTGAAGACGTAGGCCGCGAAGGGACCGTCAGGATCGCAGGGGACCGGATCGCCCTCTTCCGAGATCCAACGCTGTAGGTCGGAGGGGCTCGGGGCGCTGCCGGCGATCACGTCGAGCAGGCGGTCGATCCCGATCATGCGCTCCGCGCTCGCCGCGAGGACGGGGATGATGAGTCCCTCGGCGATTCCCTTGCGGATCCCGTCGAAAGCCTCCTCGGTCGTGATCTCCTCGCCTTCGAGGTACTTCTCGAGCAGCGTGTCGTCGCTCTCCGCTATAGCCTCGAAGAGCTGCGTCTTGGCCGCCTCTACCTCGTCCTCCATGCCCTCGGGGATCTCCGCCCTCTGCTCGCCGTCCACAAAAGACGTCCCGGTGAGGAGCCCGTAGATGCCTCTGAGGCCGTCTTCGCTCCCGATGGGCAGGTTGAGCGGGACGACGGCCTGACCGACGCGTCCGAAGCGTCCCTTGAGTTGCTCGATCACGGCCCCGAAGTCCGTGCGCTCCCTATCGAGGTGGTTGACGACGATAATGTGGGGGATGCCTTCCTTCTCACCCCTGCGCCACACGCGCTCTGTGACGACCTGGATCGCGTCCTGGGCGTGGACTACAAGGATCGCGCAGTCGGCCACCCTCTGTGCTATGAAAGCATCCCCGACGAAGCCCCCGTCTCCGGGGGTATCGAGCACATTGACCTGGCGCCCCTTCCACCCGAGGTTGGCGACGCTCATGCCCAGCGTCATGCCACGCTCGGACTCCTCGTCGGTGTAGTCGAGGACGCCGCTCGTCGGACCGCTTCGTCCCGAAGCCAGCCCGATCATACCCTCGGCTATTGACGTCTTGCCGCTTCCGCGGTGCCCGATCAGGCACACGTTCCTAATGGTCTCCGTCTCTACAGCCACGGATTCCTCCTTTCGTGAGCTCAACCCCTTCCTACAACCCCCCGCGGGCGGGGCTGTAGCTTATCGCAGGAAGGCCAGTCGCGCAGGCCCGCCCAACCCATAAAGGCGTGCGGGCTCCCAACGTCAGCGGCCGGAAAAGTGCTAGACTCAAGGCCCGGGCGACAAGAAGCGTCGCAGCCAAACTCTTTGTAGGAGATCTACTCTGAGCACCACGTTCGAGAAAAGGCGCGCGATAGTCGTAACAGCGGCGTTGCGGAGGATCTCCTCCCTCGCCTTCGGTCTCGTGTTGTTCGGCCTTCTCCTCAACTTCTTCTCGAGGGAAGAGGTCTACGCCAACCTCGAGTACGGCTTTCCGATACTCGCGCTCTTCGGCGCGGCCGGCTGCATCGGCCAGCTCACGGTCAGCATCTCCCGACGCTCGGGCACCCTGGCCTCGGCCTGCTGCATCCCTACAGGGGTCCTGCGGGCGGCGGCCGTAACGTCGTACGGCGTCCGGGGCGAGATGAGCGACCTTCCCGTTCTCTTAGCACTCCTGTTCGGCCCGCTCGTCGTTCTCCTCGCCGGCCTCGGCGGCTGGGTGTAAGGGCCACATCCCCGCCGGAGTGCGGGGGATCGTGTACCAGACACTTTCAGGACCGTGAAAGAGGAAACGACGAAACATGCTGGACTTCTTGAGGAACCTTCTGGACCCGCTATTCAACCTGATGGGGGCGACGCTTTCGACCTTCCACGGTTGGGGCGCGCCGTGGTGGCTGGCCATCGTCATGCTAACCATCGTCGTGCGCACGCTGCTCTTCCCGATCACCTACCGCCAGGTCAAGAGCATGCGCAGGATGCAGGATTTGAAACCGGACATGGACAGGATCCGGGCCGAGTACAAAGACGACGTGCAGAAGCAGCGGGAGGAGATGGCGAAGCTCTACCGGGAGCGGCAGGTCAACCCGCTCGGGGGATGCCTACCGATCTTTATACAGCTCCCCATCTTCCTCGTCCTGTACTACACGATCAGACACTTCGACACGCTCGAGAGCTTCAGGAACGGCGGCCTCCTGTGGTTCCAGGACCTGACCCAGCCCGACCACCTCTTCATCCTCCCCGTTCTCTACATACTGACCATGATGGCCTCCCAGGAGCTGACGATCAGGAACACGGCCACTCAACAGAGGCAACTGATGCGCTTTCTGCCCATAATCTTCGGCATCTTCCTGGCCAGGTTTCCTTCAGGACTCTTCGTATATTGGATTACGTCCAACTGCATCACCTTCACCCAGAACTACGTGATCTACAACGTCCTACCGCACAAGCCCGTGGAGCCAGAGGAAGACTCCTCTACAGATGCAGAAACGAAAGCCGCCCCCCCTGCGAAGCAAGAGAGGCGAGAGGCTCCCCAGCCCCAGAAGTCAGCACAGAATAAGAAGAAGAGCGGCCGCGCCAAAAACAGAAAGAAAAAGAAGGTCGGCAAGAGAAGATAATGTAGGGGCGGGTCTTGAAACCCGCCCCTACAACGTTGGCGTTCGCGAACCATCGTGCAGGGACCCCTGACGGCGAAAAGCGCCCCCGGCGAGAACCGGGGACGCCTTGCTGAAACGCTGATACCTGAAGGGTGATTCGCGAATCGCCCCTACACCATCAACATCACGGGGTTCTCGAGCGTCTTCTTGACCTCGGCCATGTAGAGGGCGCCGTCGCGGCCGTTTGCGATGCGGTGGTCTGCCGAGAGCGTCAGCTTCATCATGCTCGCGGGGACGATCTCGCCGTTCTCGTCGTAGTCGGGCCGTTTTGCGATGCTGGAGACGGCGACGATCGCGGCCTGCGGCGGGTTGATTATCGCGGTGAAGCTCTCGATGCCGAACATGCCCATGTTGGAGACGGTTATGGTGCCGCCCTGGTACTCGTCGGGCTGGAGCTTGCCCTCGCGCGCCCTCGAGGCTAAGTCCTTGGACTCCTGGGAGATGGCGGCGAGGCCCTTGCTGCCGATATCCCTTATGACGGGGGTTATGAGCCCCTGATCGAGGGCCACGGCCATTGCCATGTCCACCTTCTCGTGCAGTTCGACCCCGCGCGTCGTGTAGAGCGCGTTTAGGTTCGGGTAGCTCCTCAAGGCGACGGCGCACGCCTTCATCACGAAGTCGTTGACGGAGAGCTTGATGCCCTCCTCTTCGAGTTGCTCGTTTAGCTGCTTCCTCAACGCCATCGCGGCGTCCATCCTGACCTCGACGGTGGCGTAGAAGTGTGGGACGTGCTGCTGAGACTCAGTCATCCGCTCGCCGATGACCTGCATCATCCGCGTCGGCTCGACGAGTTGCGTCCCAGGCTCCTCGGTCGGTTCGGGCAGGCGGGCCGGCTGGAAGCCCTCCATCTCGACCTGCTGCGGTTGAGCCTGTCCGTCCGCTTGTACCGCTCCGTCTTCGGTCCTCTGTGCCGTGCCGCTCTCCATTGCGGCCCGCACGTCGCGCTCCACGATGCGGCCGGCGGGACCGGAGCCGTCTATCTTCGAGAGGTCGAGGTCGTTCTCCTCGGCCAGCCTGCGGACTATGGGAGAGGCCCTGAAGTGCCCGTCGGCCCTGCCATCGGCCTCCTGCCCTCCGGTTTCCTCCTCGGTCTCCTCTTCTTCGGTCTCTGTGGCGGTGGCCTGCGCCCCGCCACCGTCTTCCTCGCCGCCCTCTTCGGCCTCTTCTTCCGCTTCCCCGCCGCCTTCGCTGCGCTCGGGGACCTCTTCGCCCTCGCCCTGGATAAACGCTATCGCTTCGCCGACGGGAACGTCCTGGCCTTCGTCCGCGATCAGCTGTGCGAGTGTTCCTTCGTCCTCGGCCTCGAGCTCCATCGTGACCTTGTCGGTCTCGATCTCAGCTATGGGGTCCCCCTCGGAGACCTCCTCGCCCTCGCTCTTGAGCCACTTGAGGAGGGTACCCTCCTCCATCGCATCACCCATCTTGGGCATAATGACTTCAGGCACTTACTTCTCCTCCTCGTACAGAACCCGACGGGCAGCGTTCGTTACCTGCTTCTCGCTCGGGAAGGCCATTAGTTCAAGGTTGCGCGCGTACGGCCCGGGGACCTCGGCACCGCTCACCCGCTCGACGGGGGCGTCCAGGTAGTCGAAGGCCCGATCCTGGATGATCGCCGCAACCTCGCTCGCCACCCCAAACCACCGCCACTGCTCCTGGACAGCCACGGCCCTGTGCGTCTTCTCCACGGACTCGACGATGGTGTCTTCATCAAAAGGCCTCAAGGATCGCAGATCTATGACCTCGGCCTCGAAGCCGTCCTCTGCGAGCGTGTCCGCGGCCCTAAGGCACAGGTTGACCTGCCGGCCGTACGCTATGAGGGTGACGTCGGAGCCCTCGCGGGCGATGCGGGCCTGGCCGAAGGGTACGGCGTTATCCCCGTCTTCGACCTCGCCTTTCGTCCCGTACAGGGCTCCGGCTTCGAGGAAGATCACGGGGTTTGGGTCCCGGATCGCCGTTAGCATCATGCCCTTGACGTCGTTCGGGGTCACCGGCGCGACGACCTTGAGACCGGGGAAGTGGCCGTAGAAGCTCTCCAGGGAGTGCGTGTGCTGGGCGGAGAGCTGGACGCCGCCACCGTTGGGGCCACGGATCACGAGCGGCACCTCCACCTGCCCGCCGGAGAAATAGCGCACCTTGGCGGCGTTCTGGATGATCTGGTCCGCCGCCAGGAACGAGAAGTTCCAGGTCATCATCTCGACCACGGGGCGCATCCCCATCATCGCCATGCCGACCGCCGCGCCGGTGAACCCGTTCTCGGAGATCGGCACGTCCATTATCCGTCTGGGCCCATACTCGTCGTAGAGGCCGTCGGTTATGAGGTGGGTGCCTCCGTAGACGCCGATGTCCTCGCCCATAAGTACGACGCTCTCGTCGTTGTCGAGCTCGTGGACCATCGCCTCCCTCAGGGCCTCGCGGTATGTCTTCGTCTCCGCCACGGCCTACTCCTCCCCCATGTACTCGTCCTCGCCGGAGTAGACGTCGGTGTAGAGTTCCTCCTCCGGTGGCTCATCGCTCTCGTCGGCGAACTTGACGGCCTCCTGTATACGCTCCTTGGCCTCGCCCTTTATCTCCTCTAGCTTGTCCTCGTCGAGGGCGTCGTTCTCGATCAGCTTGTACTCGACCATCGCGATAGGGTCGCGCTCGCGCCACTCTTCGATCTCTTCTTTGGTGCGGTACTTCTCGAAGAAGTCGGCCGCGCCGTGCGGGGCCGTCCTGTAAGTTAGAGCCTCGACCGCGTACGGCTTGCCCGTCTCCCTTACCTGCTCTACAGTCCTCTCCGCTACCTCGAGAACGGCCTCGACATCCATGCCGTCTACCTTCTCATGCTCGATGCCGTATGCATCGAACTTGGCCGCAAGGTCCGTCATCGCCGTCGTGCGCTCGACCGATGTGCCCATCCCGTACTTGTTGTTCTCGATGATGAACAGACAGGGGCACTGGCCCTCCTGACCCCAGAGGCCCGCGAGGTTGGCGGCCTCGTGGAAGGCGCCCTGGCTCATCGCGCCGTCCCCGAGATACAGCTGGCATACGTGGTCGGTCTCCTGGTAACGCATGGCGTACGCGACGCCAACCCCGAGGGGTATGTGCCCGCCGACGATGCCGTAGCCGCCCATCAGGCCGCGCCCGACGTCGAAGAGGTGCATAGAGCCGCCCTTGCCCTTTACGAGACCCGTCTCCCTGCCGTAGAGCTCGGCCATGACCTCTTTGGGATCGCTGCCCAAGAGTAGCGCGTGCGCATGGTCGCGGTAGGCCGTGATGACCTTGTCGCCTTCCTTGAAGGGCTGCAAAAAGCCCGTGGCCACGGCCTCCTGCCCGATATAGACGTGTAGGTAGCCCCCGATCTTACCCTGCCTGAAGCCCCTCTGGCACGCCTCCTCGAAGGCCCGGATCAGGACCATCTCACGGTACAAATCTACGAGACGCTCCGAACTGGTCGCTATGGCACCTTCTTCGCGGGTCTCTACGCCCCCGTCTTCCGAGTGCCCGTTATCTGCCGACATTCAACGGCCCCTTCCCTCTCAGAGGTACAAACCAAGAGACAGAATACCAAAACCAAGGGTTTCGTATGTATTCTCCATGCGCTTCCTATACCCTGCTATACGCCTCTTTCAACCATTCCCGCACGGCCCTGAACGCTCGCGCCCTGTGGGAGTCTTCGTTCTTGCCTTCTCCCATCTCGGCGTAGGTCATCGAAGACCACCCGGGGACGAACACGGGATCGTAGCCGAACCCACCACTACCCCGCGGTCTTTGCGCCAGAGTCCCCGGAACTTCGCCCCTGAAGGTGCGCACGGTCCCGTCAGTTTCCGCTAGCGCGACCACGCACACGGCCCTGGCCGAGCGGTCCCCGCCCTCTGGAAGCATCCTGAGCAGGCCCTCGTTGCCGACGCTACGCATAAGCCACTTGGTTAGCGCCCCGGGAAACCCGTCCCACGCGTCGACCATGAGCCCTGAGTCCTCGACGAGAACCGGGAGATCCGGCCTACCGAGCGCTTCGCGGGCGGCGCGAGCTTTTTCGGCCGCAACCTCGGCGGGATCTATGGCCTGTATCTCCGGCAGGTCCAGATCCGCCCGCTCCAACGCGACGCCGAGGATCTCCTGCACCTCGCGACGCTTGTGCTCGTTGGTGGTCACGAAGATAGCTCTCATGGCGTAAGAGTCTACATAAGAGCATTCCTTTATGATACAGTCGCTTCCATGCATGAAGTGAGGGTCGAGACCATCGCTACCGAGGAGAGATAACCCTTGCCGCTCGTAGACCTCGACCGATTCGATTTCCTCTACGCCAACAGGGTCAAGGGCATGAAGTCCGCGGCGACCCGCGACCTGATGGCCACGCTCTCGCGGCCTGGCATCATCTCGCTGGCCGGCGGTTTCCCCGACACTAAGGCCTTCGGCGAGGAAGCGTTCCGTGAGATCTCCCGCAACATCGCCTCTGACGCGGCCCAGGCCCTTCAGTACGGGCCTACTGCTGGCCTCGAAGCCATAAAGGACGTCATAGTCGAGGTCATGGGCGCTGAGGGCACGCCGGCCAGGCAGGAGGATGTCTTCGTCACGACGGGCGCCCAGCAGGGCCTGGATCTCATCGCCAAGGTCTTCCTCGACGAGGGCGACGCCGTACTCTGTGAGGGACCGACCTACGCCGGGGCGCTCAACGCTTTCGCCGCCTACAGGCCGCGCATAGCCCACGCCCCGATGGACAGGGCCGGTATCATCCCGGTCGCGGCCCGCGAGACGCTGAAGAAGGCCCGCAAAGGGGGGCTCCACGTCAAGTTCGTCTACACCGTCCCCAACTTCCAGAACCCTGCGGGGGTCACGATGATCGCCGAGCGGCGCAGGGAGCTTCTGGAGATGGCGCGCGAATTCGACCTCGTGATCGTCGAGGATAACCCCTACGGTATGCTCCGCTTCGAGGGCGAACCGCTCCCATCTCTTGCGGCGCTAGAGCAGGAGGCAGGAGACGTTGATAGGGTCGTGTACCTGGGGACGTTCTCCAAGATCTTCGCGCCCGGTGTCAGGCTCGGGTGGGTTCACGCCCAGCCGGGGATACTGCACAAGATCAACGTCGGCAAGCAGGGCGCCGACCTCTGCTCCTCGAACCTGTCTCAGATGATGATCTCCTCCTACTTCCAGAATGCGGACTGGAGGTCCTACGTCGGGCGCCTGACCTCCATGTACAAAGAACGCCGCGACGCGATGCTCGCCGCCCTCGTCGAGTTCATGCCCAAAGAGGTCCACTGGACCCACCCAGAAGGCGGACTCTTCGTCTGGGCCACCCTCCCCTCGTACCTCGATGCAACAGCGATGCTCCCCCGCGCCATAGCCAGGAACGTCGCCTACGTGCCTGGCGAGGGATTCTACGGGGGCGCACCAGGGACCGGCAAGAACAACATGCGGCTCAACTTCTCGTTTGTGGAACCAGAGAGGATCCGGCGCGGCATAGAACTGCTCTCCGAGGTTGTCAGGGAGCGCATGGAGCTGCGCAGCGACCTGGAACGCGGCTCGCACCGCAAGGAAGGCGCGCTACACGGCAGCCGCTCTATGAGCTTCGATTCCGGCACGGAAGGTTAGGGATCCCGTGGCGCGCGTTGCCGTCCTGCGCGGTGGACACTCGATGGAGCGTGACGTCTCCTTCATCACGGGGCGACGCGTCCAACACGCCCTCGAACGCCTCGGCCACGACGTTCACCCGCTCGACATAGAAGACTCGACAACGGGGACGCTGATGGAGATCTCACCCGATGTCGCCTTCATCTGCCTTCACGGTCCCGGCGGCGAGGACGGCACGGTGCAGGCGCTGCTCGAGACCCTCGGCATCCCCTATACGGGGAGCGGGCCGCTCTCGTCCATCCGCTGCATGGACAAGGACTACGCCAAGCGTGCGCTCCGCGCCGCCGGCATACAGTCCCCACCCTTCCGCACCTTCCTGAGAAGAGCGATGAACGAGATGGGCGCCTCTGCGGCGCTTGACGTCGCCGCCGAGGACCTGGGTTATCCGCTCGTCGTCAAGCCCGCCAGGGAGGGTTCGAGCTTCGGGCTCTCGCGGGTCGAAGGACCAGAAGGACTGTTCGACGCCGTCTACGAGGCGCTCGGCTACGACGCCAAGATCCTGCTCGAGCGCTGGGTTGATGGGACGGAGATCTCCATCCCCATCATCGAACCGGCGGGCGAAAAACCGAGGATCTTGGGACTGGTCGAGATCCGTCCCCGCGAAGGCGCCTACAACTTCGAGGCGAAGTACACCCCCGGCGCGACGGACTTCGCCATCCCGGCCGAGATACCGTCCGAGGCCGCCTCCCTCGTCGGGCAGACGGCGCTCACCGCCTACGAGGTCCTCGGCTGCTCTGGTTTCGCCAGGGTGGATACCATCTTCGCGGAAGGCACGCCCTGGGTCCTCGACGTGAAGACCATCCCCGGCTTCACCGAGACCTCCACCTTCCCCCTCGCGGCCGAGACCGCGGGCACAACCTTCGAGACGCTCGTCGAGACCATCCTGGATGCCGCACTCCGCACGGAGGCGACGGCCAAGCTATAGTGTGAGGTGGGGAGCGTGGGCCGTAACGGTGTCCCGGTGTTATTGAGTCCAACGGTACAAAGGCAAGCGGATGTGTAGAGGAGGTCGAGGATGTCGGAGAAAGGCAAGGGGAAGGCCAAGGAGGCCTACGGCGCCATAAGCGGCGACGAGGACAAGAAGGCTGAGGGCCAGGCGCAGCAGAGGAAGGCGGCTGCGAGGGAGGAGAGGGACCAAAAGAAGCGGACCAAAGCCGAAGAGAAGAAGGCCGACCGGGCCGAGAAGTCGCGCGACAAGCAGGAGCGCAAGAGCAAGGGCGGCCTCCTGGACAATCTGTAAGAGATTGCAAAGGGGCTTTGAGCCCCTTTGCGAGCTGTCAGCTATCGGCCTTCAGCTTTTTGTTCTTGCTGAACGCTCTTGGCTAATTGAGCGATTCGTAGAGGGTCGGTTTCTCTGCGAATCGCTCTAGTTACCCGCTGCCATAGATCGGGCAACTCATGGGACGTGGTGTGGTCTGGGACGCTACCGGGTATGAGTTCGGGTATCCCAGGAAAGGAGCGCTGTGGTCAGGGTCTTGGTTGGACACAAGAAGGGTGACAGATTTCCCGGCTTCTGGGCCGAGTTCGAAGGTGAGGAGGTCAGCTCCTACACAGACACCAGGGGAGAGAAGCATATCGTCTATACCCTCTACAGGTGCCTCGCTTACCAACGTGAAGCCTACCGCGTCCACATCGCGGACGAGGGCAACCCGGCCAACCCCGTCTACGAGTTACTGCCCGTCTCCGGAGATCCACACGCCCGAGGCTCAGACCCTGACTATTCGGAGCCGTGGGATAAAGAGCAGATAGCAGCGAGGTATCCCTTGTTCCTCAAGGACATGGACTACTTCGGCGAACGCCGTGTGGACCCGAGTCCGCTCGACGATAGTGGCGGACCCCTGACGGAATCTCCGATCGTTTAGGTCCGGGGCCGAAATAGTACGTCGGGTGTGCCGCCCGCAGCCCGAACGCGGCCCGTTCAAACAGGCTCAGTTTCGTAGAGACGGATGACCTCTCGGGCCTTGTTTTGGATGGCCTCGACCAACTCCGGTGGGTAGTCTACGAAGATGTCCGTGCCGACGCTTAGCAGGCGCGAGGCGTAGTAATCCATCTCCGAGTGCGGAATCTCCGCCTCGAGAGTGCCGCCGTTACCCTCATCGGGGGCGATGGTGCCGAAGAGGGAGGCCAGCTCGAAGCTCTTCCTCCCCCGCTCGGTAACTTTGGCCCTCACTCGGATCCGCTCGCCGACCCCCCGCGCGGTACCCATCCAGCCCTGGATGGAGAGCTCAGGCGGCGGTTCGAAGCCCTCGGCCCTCTCGACCGAAAGGAAGCGATCCGCCCTCATCGGGACGTTCATCTCCCTTCTGCTGTCGAAGCAGACACAGTACCAATACCCCTGCGAGGCGTACAGGCCGTAAGGGAAGATCACCCGCTCTGTGACCCCCGACTCGATGGAGTCGTAGGTAACCTTCAGGTGCGCCCCCTCGAGCGCCGCTGAGAGCAGCTCACCCAGGAGCGGGGCCTCGTAGTCGCGTACCGGCCCGCCCACGAAGACGTGCCTCCTCAGCCTGTCGAGCTGTGCTACGACGTCGTTGGGTAGGGCGGCCCGTAGCTTGGTCACCGCAGAGAGGCTCTGTGTGGAGAAGGGGTGCACCGGGTACCTGAGCAGGGCTTCGTAGGAGGCTATCAGCGCGAGCGCCTCGTCCACGGTCAAGGAAGGCGAGAGCCTCCTGCCACCCCGTGGCAGGGAGTATCCGCCTCCCGGACCCGGCGTGGAGCGCAAAGGCACCCCCATCGCCGAAAGCGCCCCGAGGTCCCTGAGCATCGTGCGCCTGCTGACTCCGAACTCCTCGGCCAACTCGGCGGCCGTAAAGCGGGGCTTGGTCTGAACCCTGATGAGCAACTCCAACAACCTCGCGGTACGCGAAAAGATTTTCGAACCTCCGAGATAGGTGACGCTCGCTGTCACCATTATCGATTAGATTTGGTCCAATCGCACCGTCAAAGTGGAGAAACAGAGAGGAGAGGTTGATGAGTAACCCGATAGTGCACGTCGAGGTCGTAGGCGAGGACGCCGAGACCCTCCAGGGCTTCTACAGGGACGCCTTTGACTGGCAGATGCTGCCGTCTGGCCCCGACTACGCGATGGCCCACCCTGGCGTAGAGGGCGGCATTGACGGCGGTGTCGGCGCGTCCCCCGAGGGAGGCGAAGGCCACGTCACCTTCTACGTGGAGGTCGGGGACCTCGAGGCGACGCTGGGCAAGATCGAGGGTCTCGGTGGGAGCCGGGTGGTGGAGCCTATGGACTTGCCGGACGGCCCGCGCATCGCGATG
>Ga0126307_10000206_pt1 | contig 37979 bp, 40 predicted proteins | sample Plot28_FD_89955 | JGI IMG/M metagenome (GOLD analysis project Ga0126307, IMG submission 89955) | Serpentine soil microbial communities from UC McLaughlin Reserve, CA, USA - Plot28 | ecosystem: Environmental > Terrestrial > Soil > Grasslands | place: USA: UC McLaughlin Reserve, Lake County... | reverse complement strand
TCCGCGCTTCCCTGGTCGGGGTCGAGGGTCATGCAAAGGAGGGTGGCCATCTCGCTGCGGTGCTGTCTCTCCATGAGCGAGTGCAGGCGCTGTATCACGGACACCGCCGAGTGCCCATCCAGCGCATATGCCTCGAGCGCAGTCCTGAGCTTGCCCATCAGTGCCGCGGCCCGCACGCCCCGTCCCACCACGTCGCCCATCGCCAGAACGATGTGGCCGTTGGCCAGTTCCAGCATGTCGTACCAATCGCCCCCCACCTCGGTGCCTCCACCCGCCGGCTGGTAACGGACGGCCACCGCGATCCCCGGGATCCGCGGCAACTCGGGCAGCAGACTCCGCTGAAGGGTCTCGGCGATGTGGCGTTCGTGTTCGAACAGCCGTGCGCGGTCGACCGCGAGTGCGACGCGGTCTCCGACCAGCTCGAGGAGCGCGGTGTCCGCCTCCGGGAAATGGCGGGATGCGCGCGTGCCCACGTACAGCACGCCGATGGTTCTTGCGCCGACGACGAGAGGAACGCCGAGCAATGACCGCAGCTCCACTTGTGGAGGGGGTGAGCCCTCAGCCTGCTCGCGTTCGAGCGCCAGGGGACGGCGCTGCTCCGCCACGCGGGAGGCGAACTCGTGCTCGGGAGGGATCTGCATCTCCCCTCCGGCGTCTGTTCTCGTTCCCCGCGAGGCCCCGAGCCCGAGACGACGCCCGCCGTCGACGCTCAGCAAGATGGCGGCGTGGTCGGCCTCAAAGACCTCGCTGATTCGCTCGAGCAGCGCGTCCAGGAGGTCGTCGAGCGCCCGGTGAGCAAGCGCCGCGTCGGTGATCCACTGGAGGTCGCGGACCCGTTTAGCCGCAGCGTCGGCCTCGGCCCGGGCGTACCGCTCCTGGGACTGCAGGCTGAGCCGCTGGGCTCGCACGTAGTTCACGTACACGATGAGAACGAGCCCCACGGCCGCGAACAGCAGCGCCCGGCCCACGATGTCCCCCTCCTCGGTGGCCCCCTCGCTCAGCGTGAGTGGAGCGAGCGTGGCGAGGAGGACCACCACGAGCACTGCTGCCGCACGTCGGGCGGGCTGCACGGCGGCCGCTCCCACCGAAACCAGCATGAAGAGCTGCCAGGGGAGCACTGACTCGGAGAGGAGCTGCACGATGACGATCGCTGCGATCCCGGCATACGTCAGCGCCAGCAGCAGATTGAAGTCGACGTCGCGACGATCTCGCAGGAGCGCCACCCCGGCGGCGATGTCCGCGATGACCACCGCGGCGGCGACGATCCAGCCTGCGACCGGCCCGACCGCCGGGGTGGGAGGGAACAGCGGTAAGAAGCCGAGGATGAGGACTCCATGCAGCAGCGAGAGGACGGCCACCGCCGTGCGCGATGTCGTCGGATCGGCGCCGGCGTAAGGGTCCCCGCCGCGCGCGAAGAGTTCGCCTACCGCGCTCAATCTGGCTCGGCGTGTCCCGGTCGCGGTCATCCTTGCGCGCAGGCTGGTGGGGCCCACGCCAAGGCTAGCGCTGCCAGGCGGAAGCGGAGCAGGCCTGGTGCGAGGATTGCAATGCCGTCAACGGCGGCGCGGGCGGGCCCGGAGGCGTTCGCGTGGGTTTGCCGCCCCCCTGGGAACGGGCATAGGGCCGTCGTGAGAGGGAGGCCAGGGCGGGAAGCCCGGTTCCGATTGGTCGCGCTGCTTTTCTGCCTGGGCGTAGGCTTGCTGTGCTTCGCCCCGGCTGCCTCTGCTGTTGATGCTCCCTTCTCCGGTCCCTGCCCGCCTGTTCCCAACCCGAACGGCGACCACATCTGCTCCACCCAGGTGCCCAGCCACGACGGCACGTCGCTCGACGTGGACGTCACCCAGCCGGCGGCCGGGACGGGCAGCTCTCATCCGCTGATCGTCCTGCTGCACGGCTTCGGAAACGACAAGCACGAGTGGGAGTCGACCAACGACAGGGGGGACGGGGGCGACAAGCGCAACTGGAACAGCCACTGGTTCGCCCGCCACGGATACTACGTACTTACGTACACCGCCCGTGGGTTCCATACCGCTCCTCCCAGTCGGCGCGATCAGCCCCCCACCCGCAGCGGGACTTCGGCCGGTCCACCGGAGGGGCGCATTCACCTCAAGAGCCGCGAGACGGAGGTCAAGGACACCCAGTGGCTCGCCGCGCTCGTGGCCAAGTCCTTCCCGGATGTGGATCCGTCGAAAGTCGCCGTGAGCGGTGGCTCCTACGGAGGCGGCGAGAGCTGGACTCAGGCGAGTCAGTCGCGGTGGACCTTCCCCCGCTCTCACTCCGGGGATGAGTCGCTCCCCGTGCTGGACCTGCAGGTCGCGGTTCCCAAGTACCCGTGGACGGACCTCGGGTACAGCTTGGCTCCCAACGGCCATCCGGCGGGCAACCGGCGTGACAACCCAGGCCGCTGCGACGTCGACCAGTCGCTCGAGGACGATCCCTGCTACGCCTCCTCGACCGGGGACCCCGAGAGCGACGCGGGAACCGGGAACCCGATCGGGGTCGACAAGCTCAGCTACACCAACGTCTTCTACCTCTATGGGCAGGGAGCCAGCAACGGCGGGGGCTTTCAGCTTCAAGACCCCTGTGACAAGCCGCTGCTGCCTCCTGCTCCGGCTCCGGCTCCCGTCGACCTCTGGTACGAGCGGATCGTCGCGCAGGGCGAGCCCTACGACGACGCGGGAGCGGAGGACCCGGTCGTCACCCAGGCCCGGCGCGGGCTCACGGAGTGCCGCAGCTCCTTCTACCAGGACCAAGGCTGGAAGGAGCAGGCCACCGACCCCCGGCGCGTCGCGGTGTTCTCGATCCAGGGCTGGACCGACGATCTCTTCCCGGCGGTCGAGTCCTTCCGGCAGTTCAAGTACCTCAAGAAGCTCAACCCGCGCTGGCCCGTCAGCGTGGCGCTCGCCGACGTGGGCCATCCCCGCGCCAAGAACAACCCGGGCACGTGGCTGTCGCTCAACCAACAGGCCTGGCAGTGGCTGGAGTCGAACATCAACGGCAGCAAGGACCAGGAGACCACCATCTCCGGGCAGCAGACGGTGTGCGACAACGGCGGCGAGTCCGAGGATCCGAACGATCCCAACCAGAACCTGACGGCCACCACTCCGGAACGGCTGTCCAACGGCAAGCTGTCGGTCACGTACACGGGCGATGGCACCACCACCTGGGAGACCCCCGACACGAACGGGCCGGCCACGGATCCGATTGGCAACTACGTTGTAGGCCAGATCGTGCCCCGGCCGGGGAACTGCCCGACCTCGACTGGGCCCGCCCCGTACACGGGTATCTCTCAAGCGCTGCGCAGCGACCGCATCTTCGTCGGACTGGGCTCGGTCACGGTTCCCTACGAGCTGCTGGTGGGGACGACGGCTCAGGTCGACGCACGCGTTTGGGACGTCCCGTCGGGGAGCGCCACCAACCAAGCCGGCTCGAGCGACTGCCAGAGGCGGCCGACCCCCAAGGGTTGCCCGCTGCTCATCTCGCGGGGCACATACCGACTCGACACGCCGGCCTACGACTCGCCGACCGGGGAAGTGCCGGCCAGGGAACTGCGGGTCCCCCTGTTCGGAAACCAGTACAAGTTCCGCACCGGTCATAGGATTCGGCTCGACCTCACTCAAGTCGACACTCCCTACCTGCGAAAGAGTTCAGAAACCGCCCCGAGCACGGTCAAGTTCTCGAGTCCCACCCTCTCGCTACCCACGCGAGAAAGCGGGACTACGGCCCTGGAGGGCGGGGGCGGACCCCCCTGACGCCCGCGTCGCGAGGGCGCCGAGCGTCTGCGTCCCTCGCGAGCCCGCTCTGCTCGACGCTGGCGGGCTGAGCTGGCGCGTCCGTCCCGCCTCCCGGGGATGGGCGGCTCTCGCTGCCGGGCTGCGGGTATTAGTCGGGACCGACACCATCGCCGCGGCCGGCCCCCGGCGCTGAACCGAACATCGTCGTGCCCCGGGCCCTGCCCATGCGGTCGATTCGGGTCCGGCAACCAGAGAAGGTATCCGGCAACCCACGTTGCGGTCGACAAGGGCGGGGCGTAGGCGTGGCCTCGGGAGACCCGATCTCACCCGATATCGCCTGGTCATCGGGTTTACCGGGCGTTCAATCGACTGAACGCAAAACGGCCGGGCGACTCATGGACAGAGAGCGGCACCGGCCGCACCCTGGACTCAACCCACGACGTGGGAAGACGCCATGGACACGGCCTCACAGTCAGATAAGTGGCGTACACACCGGACAGTCGGCTCGGGGCGGATGACATTTTGCGAAGCGTCCGTGCAGGCGCCTCGCTTCCACGGTTCGGCGTCCACCGTCAATGAGGAGGGGAGGTGAACCTATGCTGAACTACATCCAGGCTTTCGTAGTCGGACCGCTCGAGTCCCTAATCCGGGACGTGCGTGACGACGAGAAGGGGCAGACCTTCGTCGAGTACGCGCTGGTTATCGGCGGCATTTCCATCGTTCTGCTCGCAGCCTTCGCGGGACTGAGCGGCGCGCTTGGCGGCGTCGTCGATGACATCACGACCGCGCTGGGCGGCTAGTAGCCGGCCACCGACCGAGCCGACAGCCCGGCGCGCCGCTCCTGAGCGAAAGCGCCGGGCTCGTCGGAACGGATCTCGGAAACCGGCCGCGTCGCCCGAGGCAAGTCGCTTCCACCTCCCCAACCCGCAGGCACATCTTCGACAGCGAACGATCCCAATGCTCCCAATTCGATCCGCAGCGCCCATCAGCTCACGGCTGGTGTCCGGCCTGCGCGCCGTGCGGCACCGTCTGCACCAGGCAGACGCCGTGCGTCGGTCCCCAGGCGGACGGGAGGGCGGCGCCTCGATGGTCGAGTTCGCGCTGGTCATACCGCTCCTCATTCCGATCTTGGTCGCGGTCATGCAGCTCGGCATGGCCTTCAGCTACAAGAACCAGCTCACCCAGCTCGCGGGTGAGGGCGCGCGCATGGCGGCGGTCGACAAGAACCCCGGCTCGGGGACGCTCCAGGGATACATCAAGAGCCAGGCAAGCGAGGAGCTTAAGAACGGTGGTTCCTCGGCGGTCCCCAATCCCGCTCAAGTGTGCATCGACTCCCCCGCATCGGGAGCGGTGAGGGTCAACACCTCCGTGACCTACGACTGGTTCCCGATTCTGAGCAAGCTCAGCTCCAGCCTAACCACGACCACGATCCACGGTTCGGCCACGATGCGGATGGAGAAGGACCCCCCATCGAACTACTCGGAGGGGTGCTAGCGAATGGCGCGGAGTGCACGACAGCGCCTCATATTCAACGCCATCAAGGTCACGGCAGCACTCGTCGATTAAGGAGACACAGGCCACTATGCAATCGAGCCCACCCAGACCCCCTTCCGCACCCCCACCTCCTTCGGGACCCACGCCGCCTTCCGGCCGCGGCCCCAACCCGCTCGCGACGCGGGGCGGCACGCTGGCCGTCTCGGCGATCACGGCTCTGGTGGCCGCCGCCGCGCTGCTGGTCTTCCTGCATCAGTACAAGAAGAACCTGACGAAATCCGACGAGGTCCGGGCGCTCGTCGTCAGGAACCTGCTTCCGAAGGGGACCCCGGGCCGCGTGGTGGCCAACGACCACCTCTATCGAGAGGTCAAGGTGCGGAGGTCAGACCTCGAGGACGGCGCGGTAACGGATCCCAACACGCTCGTCCAGAAGGTCGTCACCAAGGACGTCTATCCCGGGCACCAACTGACGAGCACGGACTTCGCCCCCACCCGGAACCGGCTGCCGAGCCGCCTGTCCGGCTACCAGCGGGCCATGACGGTTCCGGTCGACCCCGCCCACGGGATGATCGGCAAGATCCAGGCCGGCGATCGGGTGGACGTCGTCTCGACGCATGACGAGGGGGCAGGGCCCCCGGTGCCGGCGACCGTCGTCCGCAACGTGCTCGTGCTGGCGATCCCGAGCGAGGCCAAGAAAACCGCTGGAGTGGGCGACAAGTCGACCCAGTCGGTGACCCTCCGCGTGCCGGATCAGGCGGGGACGATCCCGATCGCTTCGGGTGCCGACGACGATGGCGGCGGCGTCTGGCTCGTCCTGCGCCCGCCCGTGGGCGCCCGCAGCCACTCGGACAGGGAGACCATTTACCGCGGCGTGCCCGGCGGGCCGGTACAGGTGCGGATCAAGCAGCCCGAGAAGAAGGCCAAGGGCGGCCAATGAGGGGACCCGTCAAGACGCTCGTCGCGATCGACCACGGAGCGGACCGGGACACCGTCGAAGCTGTCCTTCCCGAGACGTCGTCGCTCGAGTTGATGGGCGTTGTGGAGGGACTGGGTGCCAGCCGGCAGGCGCTCGAGCGTCAGCAGGTGGACGTGCTGCTCCTGGGTTGCGCCGGTGAGAGCGATGAAGCGCTGTCGTTCGTCGAGGAGGTCGCACGTAACTATCCCGACCAGCCGGTGATCGTGCTCCATCCCGGCACTGCGAACGGGTTCATGTCCCGCGCGTTTGCGGCCGGTGCCGAGGACGTGGTCGAGTTGCCCTCGACCAACGGAGCGGGCGCCTCGCCTGGAGCGCGCAATCGCGTCACCACCGAGGTCATGCTCGCGCTCGAGAAGACCCTGGCTCGGCGCGAGCGAAGCAGCCGGCCGGCTCAGCAGGCGCAGGGGCGAATGGTCTCGGTGCTCGGCCCCAAGGGAGGCGCCGGCAAGACGCTGGTCTCCTGCAGCTTGGCCGTGACCCTCGCGGAGGCGGGCAAGCGGGTGGTGCTGGTCGACTTGGACCTCCAGTTCGGGGACGTGGGGCTGGCGCTCGGAATCCGTCCCGGCAAGAACATCTACGATCTGGCCACCTCGGGCGGCTCGCTCGACGAGGAGAAGCTGACGGCCTACCTCAGCACGCACGAGTCGGGTGTCCGGGTGCTGCTCGCGCCCGCGCGCCCCGACCACGCGACCGCGATCAGCGTCGACTTCCTGCATGAGCTCTACGAGGTGCTGCGGCGCAGCGAGGAGTGGGTGGTGGTGGACACCCCACCCGGCTTCACCCCGGAGGTGATCGCGTCGATCGACTCGTCGAGCGACATCTCGATGGTGGGCATGCTCGATTCACTCTCGCTGAAGAACACCAAGCTCGGGCTGGAGACGCTCGAGGCGATGGGATACGACAGCAAGCGAATCAAGCTGGTGCTCAACCGCGCCGACACCCGCGTGGGTATCACGCGCGAGGACGTTCAGGCGGTTACCGGGCGGCCGCCCGACGTCCTGATCCCGAGCCACCGGGACATCCCCCGCGCGGTCAACGAGGCCAGGCCAATCGTGCTGAGCCACCCTCGCTCGGAGCCCTCACGCGCGCTTCGGTCATTGACCGGCTCCTACCTGGGAACAGACAAGGGCAAGCGGCGTCGCCGGCTCTTCGGCAGGGGGCGCTGATGGAGCTCTCCGAGCGGCTATCGAACGGAGCCCCACCGGGCCCGGCGGTCGACCCTTTCGCCGAGGTCAAGGATCGTGTGCACAAGGCCGTGATCAGCGCTCTCGGTCCGCGGCTCTTCAACGCGGACACGAACGTCGCCACGCTGGGCGAGCGAGTGGAAGTCGACGTCGCCGAGCAGCTCGGAGAGGAGGAGGGGCTCTCGCGCACCGACCGCGAGCATCTCGCCCGGGATATCGCGGACGACATCCTGGGCTACGGCCCGCTCGAGCGCCTGCTGGCGGACGACACGATCACGGAGATCATGGTCAACGGTCCCTTCGAGGTCTGGATCGAGCGTCAGGGACAGCTCAACCAGACGCCTGCCCGGTTCATCGACGAGTCGCACCTGCGGCGCATCATCACGAAGATGGTGGCCCAGGCCGGGCGCCGGGTGGACGAGTCGCACCCGATGGTCGATGCTCGGTTGCCGGATGGGAGCCGCATGAATGCGCTGCTGCCACCGCTCTCGCTGTCCGGCCCGCTGCTCACGATCCGCAAGTTCCCGAAGCGGCGTCTGAACGGTCAGGAGCTCGTCAGGCTCGGAACGCTGACCGGGGAGACGGTCGAGTTCCTGGAGCGCTGCGTGAAGGCTCGGCTGAACGTCCTGGTTTCGGGCGGGACCGGCTCCGGCAAGACCACGCTCCTGAACATCGCGTCGGGCGCGATCCCGGAGGAGGACCGCCTGGTGACGATCGAGGAGACAGCCGAGCTCCAGCTCCACCAGAAACACGTGCTCAGGCTGGAGACGCGGGTCCGCAACGCGGAAGGGAAGGGAGAGGTCACGATCCGCGAGCTCGTGCGCAACTCCCTCCGGATGCGGCCTGACCGGATAATCGTGGGCGAGGTGCGCGGTCCTGAGGCACTGGACATGCTCCAGGCCATGAACACGGGCCACGACGGCTCTCTCTGCACTTTGCATGCGAACACGCCGCGCGACGCGCTGTCGCGCCTCGAGACGATGGTGTTGATGGCGGGCTACGAGCTGCCCATGCGCGCGATCCGCCAGCAGATCTCGTCAGCCCTCGACGTCGTCATTCATCTAGAGCGCATGCGTGACCGCTCGCGCCGGGTCACGGCGATCAGCGAGGTCCAGCGCATGGAGGGTGACATCATCACGCTCCAGGACATCTTCACCTTCGAGCAGCAGGAGATCACCTCCGACGGCGCCGTGGTGGGCCACCTCGGGCCGACCGGGCATCGACCCGACTTCTTGAGGAGGTTCGAGAAGTACGGGGTGGAGATGCCCTTCGACCTATTCTCCTCCGGAACGAGCTGGGCCGCGACGGGCGCCGGACCATGAGGAAACTCCTGGTGGCATTCGTGGCGGCGCTGTGCGCAGTCGCGCTGACGCCCGCCGCGAGCGGCGCTTCGACGGGACTCTCGCTCAGTCCCGCGAAAGGCGCCCGCTTCCCTGAGCGCTCATTCCTCCTGACGCTCCCCGAGCGCGCGAAGCTCGAGGGCAGCCGGGCGAGTGCCACGGAGAACGGCGAGCCGGTGGAGGGCCTGACCGTGGAAGGCTTGGATGCGGCTGCTCGCGGCAAGCTCGGTGTCGTCCTCGCGATCGACGCGAGCACGAGCATGCGCGGCCGTCCGCTCGCGGGGGCCCTGGCCGCAGCGCGGGACTTCACAAAGGAGCGTCAAGGCGACCAGCCGCTGGCCCTGATGACGTTTGCCCGAAGGCCGCGCGTGCTGCTTCCCTTCAGCACCGACCCGTTCGAGATCCGCTCCGCGCTCCGCCGGTCCGCCCGGGTCTCAGGCGGCACGCACATCTACGACGCTGCGCGCCAGGGCGTGGAGCAGATACGCCGCGCCCGCTTGCCCGGTGGCTTCGTGGTCGTGCTCTCCGACGGCGGCGATCGCGGAAGCAGTGTCACAGCGGCGCAGACGGCGCAGGCCGCCAAGGCGGCACATGCGCGGGTCTACACCGTCGGATTGCGCTCCGGCTCCTTCGAGGCCGGGCCGCTGAAGCAGCTGGCGGCGGCCACCGGTGGCAAGTACTCGTCAGCCTCCTCGACTGCCGACCTGCGGAGCATCTACACCGCCCTGGGCTCGGAGCTGTCGAACGCTTATGTGGTGCGCTACCGGTCGCTCGAGGGGCCGGGCCGGCCCGTCGAGGTGCGCGTGCAGGTGGAAGGGGTGGGCAGTGCGGGCACCTCGTACACCACGCCGAAGCTGAGTGCGGCAACGTCGCGGCCCGTGGACTCCGGCGGCTGGTGGAGCTCGCCGGCCGCCTTCGTCCTGGCCTCCCTGCTGGTGGCTGGGCTGCTCGGCTTGGCCCTGGCCACGCTGCTGTGGCCTCGACGCGAGTCCCTTCGAGGCAGGGTCGCCCAATTCGTCTCTTCAGAGGAAGGCAAGCCGGGGTCGTCCCCCGGCTCGCGTCCGGGGAGGGTGCTCGCCTCAGCTGCGGGCTCGCTGTCGGGCGCGCGGCCGTGGCGGGCGTTCGAGCGGGAGTGCGACGTCGCGGGGTTCGGCTGGTCCGCCCCGCGGCTTTTTGCGACGGTGGGTGCGGGGACGCTGGTCCTGGCGATGGTCATGGCCGCCGCCGTGCCGGTGGCGGCCGCTGGGCCATTGCTGCTGGCGGGCCCGGTCCTGTGGCTCTTCGTGCACTCCAAGGCGCAGGCCCGGCGTCGCGAGTTCCAAGAGCAGCTGGCCGACCACCTCGCCGTCGTCGGGGGCGCGATGAGCGCCGGCCAGAGCCTGGCCGGCGCCCTGGCGGCGGTTGTCGACGATGCTCCCGAGCCGACCTGCCGCGAGTTCACGCGTGTCGTCGCGGACGTGCAGCTCGGCGCCGCCCTGGAGGATGCCCTCGACGGGTTGGCCAAGCGGATGCACAGCCGTGACGTGGAACAGGTCGCGATGCTGGCGGCGGTGCAGCGACAGACGGGCAGCAACACCTCCGAGATGCTCAGCCGCGTGGTCGAAACCATCCGCGAGCGACAGGAGCTCACACGGACCGTGCGCACTCTCACCGCCCAGGGCCGCCTGTCGCGCTGGATCCTGTCGTTGCTGCCGCTGGTCGTCCTGGTGATCCTGACGGTGCTGAATCCCACCTTCATGGAGCCGCTTTACCAGAACAGCTTGGGACATGTTCTGATCGGGGTGGGGGTTGCGATGGTGGCTGCCGGGTCGCTGATCATCGGACGGATCGTCAACTTCGAGATCTAGGGAGCGCGCGTGACCCTGATCCTCATCCTTGCCCTCGCCGCCGCCGGGACGGCGCTCGCGCTCTTGGCGCGCGCGGTTCTGCTGCCGCGAATGCGGACCGGCGAAAGCGTGAGCCAGATCGGTGCGTATGGGCTTGGTCGCAACGTCCTGCCCCGCGAGGGCGGGCCCGTCAGCTCGCGGCTGGGCCGTCTCGCTGCCCGCGTCGGGAACGGGCTGTCGTTCGGCGAGGCGCGGCGCCAGGAAGCGCAGAAGCTGTTGTTCGGCGCGGGGATCTACCGGCTGGCACCCGCCACGTTCCTCGGCTATCGCCTGCTCGCCGGTGTGGGCTTCGGCGTCGCGCTGTTTTGGGTGAGCTCGCTCGCCGGGCACCCCCTGATCGGGATCCCAGTGAGCGTCTACGGGGGCTTCATCGCATGGTTGGTTCCTCTGTTCGTGCTCAGGTCCCGGGCCCGCGAGAGGCTTCGGCGGATCGAGCTCGAGATGCCGGAGCTGATCGACCTCCTGGTGGTGACGCTCGAGGCCGGCTTGGGATTCTCCACCGCGCTCCAGCGGTCGGCCGCCCGAATGCAGGGCCCCCTGGGGCAGGAGCTGACCTTGACCCTCCAGGAGTACGGGCTCGGGCTGAGCGTCGAGCAGTCGCTAAAGAACATGGTCGAGCGCGGTGACGCCCCGGCGGTTCGCGCCTTCGTCAGGGCCGTCACGCAGGGCCAGGAGCTCGGCATCTCGATCGGGGAGATCATGCGGAGCCTCGGCAACGACCTGCGCAAGCGCCGGCGGCAGCTCGTCGAGGAGCGGGCGCAGAAGGCCCCGATCAAGATTCTCTTTCCGCTGGCCTTCCTGATCCTGCCGGTGATCTTCATCGTCGTGCTCTATCCGGGCCTGGCGAACGTGCTCGAATTCCTCGGGAGCTGACTTGAGGGCCGCGGTGCTGAGCGCTGGGGGCCAGGTGGTGTGTGGGAGCTGCTCGGTCGCGGACACCGCCTCGGCGCGGATGAAGGGGCTGCTCGGCCGGCGCTCGCTGGCACGCGGCGAGGGGCTTCTGCTCCGCCCGGCCGGCAGCGTGCATACCGCCTTCATGAGGTTCCCGATCGACGTGGTCTTCCTGGACAAGGACATGACGGTCCTTCACGTCGCGCCTGCCGTCCGGCCCTGGCGGGCGGCGATGACGCGCGGGGCGAAGCTGGTGCTGGAGCTCCCCGCCGGGGAGTGCGAGTTGCGGGGGATAAGGCCGGGGGTTCAGCTCTCGGCCTCCGAGCCCGAGCCGCCGGCCGCGCGGCCCAGCTCGATGCGGACCTCGGTCGTGCCCGCCGTCCTGGCCCTGGCGCTGGGCGTCGCCGCCCTGGCGCGCTTCGGCGTCGGCGAGTACGGGGTGCTCGCGGCGCTGTTCGCCGCCGTGCTCGGGGCGCTCGCGGCGATCGACTTCGAGCGGAGGATCATCCCCAACCGGATCGTGCTGCCCGCGGCGGCCGCCATGTTGGTCGCGCAGTGCGCGCTCTATCCCGACATGGCCCTCGAGTGGGCCCTGGGCGCGCTCGGCGCGGCGGCGGTCCTGCTGGTGCTGGCGCTGCTCCGGCCCGGCGGCCTGGGCATGGGCGACGTCAAGCTCGGGCTGCTGCTCGGTGTCGGCCTGGGCCTCAACGTGTTCGTGGCGCTCGCGCTCGGCTCCCTCGCCGCTTGGCCGGTGGCGCTCTGTCTGGTGGCCCGCCACGGCCGGGCGGGGCTGAAACGCACGATCCCCTTCGGCCCGGCGCTTTGCCTGGGCGCGCTGATCGTCCTCTTCGTCGCCGCGCCACCCGCATGAGGGGGCCGGGCCGCGACCCCCACGCCGGCCAGCGCGGCCAGGTGCTCGTGCTGTTCGTGATCTTCCTGCCGCTGGTGTTCGTCCTGCTGTCCTTCGTCGTCGACCTGGGTAGCGCGTGGGTCAAAAAGCGCGAGGCCCAGAACGCTGCCGACGCCGGGGCCCTCGCCGCCGCGGCGAAGCTCCCGGACACCAGCGCTGCCACCGGGGCTGCGAACGACTACGTGAAGAACCCGCAGAAGAACCACCTGCCCGACGCCACCGTCGACGTCGTGACTCCCTACAACGGCAACGCCAAGCAAGTCAAGGTCACGGTCACCTCAGATGCCGGTCTTTTCTTTCCGAGCAAGGTCGTGAGCGTCAAGGCCCGCGCCGTCGCCGGCGCCACCCAACCTCCCCCCAAGATGAACCTGTTCGCCTTCGCGATGAACACCGACTGTCTTAAAATGGGGATCCAGATTAATGGAGCCCAGAACGTCTTCGACGGCGCGATCTGGAGCAACGGCGCCTTCTCCGTGCCGGGGTCCCAAAACGGCGCGGACGAGCTCACTACCGGCTGTCCACCCGACACCAACCTCAGCAACGACAGCTTCCCCAACCGCGCCAGGGGAACTACCGACGAGTGGCCGGTGCCTCCGCCGGACCTCGTGACCGTGGGCGGTGACACACCGTGTATCGCGGGCGGGAGCAAGGCGTCGACCAACAGCCCCAACGCGGCATGGCGTGCCACCAACCCGCCCGGGATCTACTGCAGGAAAGACTCCTTCACCTTCCGGAGGGACGATGTCTTCGACGGGTACACCTGGGTGGCGCCAACGATCACCAACGGCGGTGGAATCTTCAGCGCCGCGAGTGCCCAGCCGGACAGGATCATCTTCTACGCAACCGGCACCCAGGCCGACGCGATCACCGTGAACGGGTCCAACCTCCAGTTCACCGGTGGCCTCATCGCTCCCAACGGGGGCATCGTGTTCAACGGCAGCGGCGCCTCGGCAGTCGAGGGCTACATGGAGGCGCTGCAGATCAGCATCCCCGGCGCGAAGACCAACTTCACGGGCACGGCTCCGAACCCGACGCCTCAAGACCCGATTATCGCTCTCCTCGAGTAGTCCCCACGATCTGCGCGCGCGGTCGCCAATCCCCCTCCGTCGCGAAGCGCCACGTCCCGCTCGGGGACTCGGCTGATCGGACTACGCCAGCTCGGCCGGGCGCGACACGCCACTGCGCTGCTCCACCGACACGGAGTAGGCCTGCGAGCGAAAGAGCGGAAGCGGGTCGTCGCCCAGCTCGATTCCGTCGGTCATGCGCGCAGGGTCGAAGACGAGGATGTCCCCGCCGGTATCGCGGCCGGTCTCCAACTCGGTGATCTCGAGCGTTCCGACGTCCACCTTCTCGCGGTCGTCCGGCCAGACCGCCGTCGGGTCGCCCGTGGGGTCTCCGTCGCCGGCGATCTGGACGCGGAGCGTGAAGCGGACGGGCTCGCTCTCCAGGCGCTCGATCAGCTCCTGGCGAAGGTAGTCGCGACCGCCGCTCTTGGCCTCGTCGCCGGAGAGGCTGGCCTCGCCGGCATGGGGGAGCCAGCTGTAGCGGACGAAGCGAGACTTGCCCTCGGCGTTGACCCAGCGGAAGGCGTGCAGCCCGTTGTAGCGGACGCTCGCGTAGCTCACGGGAGGCTTGAACCTCAGGGCGGCGCGAAGCGCGGGCAGCGCCTCGCGGTGCCTCGCCAAGTAGAGCGCCAAGCGCGGGCCGGGCTGCTTGATCACGGGCAGCGGCTTGGCCGCCCGTGTGAAGGCGACGAAGTCCTCGGCCGTGCGCACGAAGAAGCACGGCAGGTTGAGGGCCACGATGTCCGTGCGCGAGCCGTCCGGGAGATAGAACTTGGTCGCCAGCCCGCGGCCTTCGGGGGCGTAGTCGGGGGTGTTCGGGTTACCTCCGGAGTTCGAGAAGCGCGTGGTGACCGGCACGGGCTCGCCCTGCATGTGGGCTGCTCGGGTGAGCCGCGCCGCAGCAGGGGTCGGCGTGAAGGTCCCCTTGCACACCATCCCCTTCGCGTGCACGGCACGGGTGGCGTCATGGCGCCCGTACGTTTCGTTGAGCACGCCGACTGCTTCCCGAGCGAGGGTCTCCACGGTCCGATCGTATCCGGGACTCGACGTCCGAGCTCGAGGGCTCGAGCTTCTCTCCGTTTGTAACCCGCCGGCCGAGGCCGGGTTCCCCGGCCGACTAGCGCTTGGTGCCGTTCCGACGCTCGCGCGGTCCGTAGAAGGCGCAGTCGCGGTGGAAGATGTCACCGTAGAGGCGCACGCCCTTCTCTCGCGCGCGCACTGGCATCAAGCACGCCGCGCACCTTCCCCCGTTGCCCGCATGAGGGACGCTCGGGATCGACCTCGTGCCTAGACGCGTCAAGTTCACTCCAAACCTTTCCAGTCGTAGTCCTGGAAGGTCCGAGGCGCCGCTGTCCACGACACCTGTCCCTTGCCTGCCTGGCAGCACTGCTCTCATACCCACGGGCACAGAGGCGAAAACCACTGCTCAGAGCGCTTAGAGGTCGATCACGTCACCCTCCGCTGCCAGCGAGATCTCGGCGGCGTCGCGCCCTGCGCTCTTCCAGCGATCGGCGGCTGAGTCCCCGAGGGCCTCCAGCGCGCGATCGTCATGGAGGGGATCGTGGTGGAAGACGGCCACTCGCTCCGCCTCCGCCCGCTCGGCAAACACGACTGCATCCGAGATGCCGCTGTGGCCCCAGCCCACATGCCGCGGATATTCGTCGTCGGCGTATTGGCCATCGTGGATCAGCAGGGAGGCGCCGGCCGCAAGCCCGCTACCGGAGACCCAGCCGTGCTCGGCGTCCTCCAGCGGCGCGCCCAGGGCCGGCTCGTGGTCGGGTATGTAGCAGAGCGACGCGTCTCCCTCGGTGATCCGGTAGCCCAGCGTGACCCCGCGGTGAGCCACGATGGCGGCCCGGATCTGCGCCTCTCCGATCCGCCACTCCTGGTAGGGACACGCCCTGAAGTCGACCTGGGCGGGCAGTTCTCGGAGATCGATCGGAGAGAGTGGCGGCGACAGGTAGCGCGACAGCCGCTGGTCGAGGTCGGGCCCGGGTGCAGGCGGCCCGAAGACCGTGACCTCGTTCTCGGGGTCGAAGAGGGGCGCGAAGAAGAGCAGCCCGTGGATGTGGTCGACGTGCAGGTGGGTGAGCAGTATCTGGATCCGCTCGGCGTGGGACCTTCGGCCGGCCCCGAGCTCGCGGATCCCCGTCCCGGCATCGAGAATGATCTCGGTGCCGTCTCCCAGCGTCACCTCGACGCACGCGGTGTTGCCGCCGTAGCCCAGCATCCGGCGGTTGGGTACGGGGACCGAGCCCCGGACTCCCCAGAACTTCACTTGCATATCAGGTGGTCTCGTCTGCGGCGGCCTCGATCGGCCAGAAGACGATCAGGGCGCCCTCGTAGTTGTCGGGCTCCAGGAGCGGCAGCGCGCTCACCTCGACCTCCTTGGTATCGCCATCGAGGCGGAAGTGGAAGCGGCCTTGGGATGGGCGTCCGTCGCGCAGGGCCTGCGCCAGCGGGAGCGAGTCGGCAGCGAGCGGCCTGCCTTCCTCGTCGAAGGGCCCGATCTGTTCGGCCCACTCCTCCCTCGGCAGGCGACCGACCTCCTCGAATCGCCGGCCCAGGATCGTGGCGGCGGCGTCGTTGAAGAACAACAGTCGGCCGTTGTGGTCGGTGAGCAGGGCCGGGAGGGCCAGGTTCGTGATCAGGTTTCGCCCCTGCACGAGCAGGAGCGGCTGATGTTCGGCGGCCATCGCCTCGTTTTATTCCCGTCTGGCCACTGGCGAACCGCAGGACTGCGCCCCTGCGCGGCACCTGCCCCGGGCTACCCTTGGAGGCGTGAGGAGGAATGTTGCGGCTCTCGCCGCGAGCCTGGCGGCCCTTGTCGTGGCCGGCCCGGCCTCCGCGGCCGACCCGGGGCGCTGGACGAACACCGGCGTCAGCCGGATTCCGCTCGTCTATTACCAGGGCGTCACGAGCGACCCGGCACGGAACTTCTACTTCGACGGGATCTACTCGGGCCTGTTCCGGACCGACCGGAGCCTGCGGCAGACCGCGGCGAACCCGGAGCCGCCCGGCGTCATTCCCCCAGCCGTCCGGGCGGCCGAGCAGTACAACCACATCGGCGATATCAGCTGGGGCGACGGCGAGCGCGGGCGCATCCTGCTCCCGCTCGAGTGCTACTACCCCGGCGCCCCGGGGGGCGCCAACACCTGCCAGAACGGCGCCGTCGGCGTGGCCGACCCGAGCACGCTCGCCTGGCGCTACTACGTCAAGCTCGATCCGGCCGGCATCAAGAAGGCCATGTGGGCGGAGAGGTCTCCCGACGGGAGCTACCTGTGGACGAGCGACGGTGACGACCTGGTCGCCTACAACACGAGCGACGTCAATCCGGCCAATGCGGCCAGCCCGCTCAATCCGGCCGACCCGACCATCGGCGAGGCAAAGCGGCTGAAGGGCGCCGTGCCGCCGGCAGGAATAACGGGCGCCGTGTTCTACAACGGCCGGCTGCTCACGGCCGGGGAGGGCGGAGGCCTGTTACAGGTCTACTCGACCGATCTCGACAGCTGGGACTCGACCGCCCAGACCGGGGACCAGCGGCTGGAGATCGAGCTGCCGGCGGACACGGTGGGTGAGTCCGAGGGCCTGGCGGTCAATTCCACGTGCGGCGGCGTACTGCATTGGATCGTCACGCCGTTCAACACGGAGGGCAAGCCGCCTACCTACGGGGCGGGTCAGAACGCGCTGCTGAACTTCGTGCCGGCGGGATCCCCGCCGCCGGGCAGCGCCTGCCAGGCGACCCAGCCGGGGGCGGGCTCCGGCACGGGCTCCGGTTCCGGCACGACTCAGCTGGTCGGCGGCGCGCCGCCCTCGCCCGCCGCCGCGCGGGCGAAGCTCCGGCTGGGACGCACCCGCGGGATGCGCTTCGCCCGACGCGGACGCCCCTTCCGCATCCGGGCCCGGGCCCTCGGTTCGCGCCTGGACGCCGTGCGCCTCGTCGTCCTCAGCCGCAGCGGGCGGCGCCTCGGCCGCAGCCGGGTCTTCCGGATGCCGCGCGGGCGGCTCTTGCGCCCGCACGTGTGGGTCCGCCACCGCCTTCGTCGCGGCAGGTACACCATCGTGGCGCGGGCCCGCACGCCGGGCGGCACCCGGTTGCGTGCCTACCGGCGAGGCATCGTGATCAGGCGCCGCTGACCGTCCAGCGGTTGAGCCCTTCGTCGGGCGAGCAGATGCTGTCGCGGGAACGCCGAAGGGGAGCGCTCGCGCGCTCCCCTCGGACCTCCCGGCGATGCTGGGCTCAGTCGGCGGCACTCCACCGCACGCGGCCGGTGTCGCACTGATTGGTGACGACGCCCGCGGCATTGCGTTCGGTGACGTGCACCCGGAGGGACCCGCGAGCACGTTTCCCGCGGAACCGCCCGCTGACGCTGGACTCCTCCTTCAGCGACCCGTCGGGGGTCCTGTCCTCGTACACGTCCCGCTTGCTGAAGCTGCCGTTGCGGCGTATGCCGATCCGGCCGTTGAGCTCGGGGTCCAGGAGCGTGAAGCCGAAGTACTCCCGGCCGTTGGTGCACTGGCCAGCCGACGCGACCCACTCGGCGTACACGCGGACCAACTGCCGGCGGTTGCGCGACTTGCGCAGGAAGATGTTCTCGTCCTGGCTGGTGGTTCCGCCGTAAACGAGCCCGGGGCGAGAGGCCGCCTCGGCACGCTCGGTGCTCAGGCCGCCTGACGCTGTCAGCAGCGTGAGGACGAACAGCCACAGGAGAGAGACCATGAGGGGAACGGAGTGGGGTAGACGCTTGAGCATCACCCCTCCTTTCGTCTTGGGGCAACCAGGGTCCGTCGCCGCGAGACTGCCGCCCAGGGCCCCTAGGGGGGAGCGTTCACACCTCGACGGAGCGCCTAGAGCTCGTGTGGTCGCACGATGTCGTGCAGGAGCACCGTGGCGGCGAGCGCCGCCCGCTTCTGGTTCTGCGGCAGGTCGCGGAGGTCGAAGCGGTCGTAGAGCACGCGAAGGTGGCCCTTCACCGCGTCCACACTGAGGAACAGCTCTTGGCCTGCCGGCTCAGTCGGTACTCGCAGCTAAGGCACTTCGTGAGCTGCGGCCCGTCGCCGTGTTGGCGGGCTGGAGCATGGGACGCTCTTCGGCCAAGCCTTCTACCCACGACGCCAGGCGCGCGCTGTACGAGGACGCTCTCGAGGTGCTTCGGGCGGAGCACCGACGGCCGTTGACTCTCGAGGAGGTGGCCCGCCGGATCGCCACCTCGCCGCGGCAGCTACAGCGCGCGCTCGAGGAGGTCGGCGCTCCCCCCTTCCTGGAATGCCTCACCACGGTGCGCATGGAGCGCGCCGCCAAGCTGATGCGTGAAACCGACTGGCCGGTGGTCGAGGTCGCCGCCGCTGTCGGATACAAGCGCCACTCGGCCTTCACCAAGGCGTTCCGGCGCCACCACGGCGTGACGCCCTCCACGATGCGGCAGCAACCCGGCCGTCAGGGCTTCGTGTAGATGAGCCGCAGCTGGTCGCCGCTCGAGTAGAAGCTGGCGGTGCCGTGTGTGCAGCGCACCCGTAGGTAGACGTCGCCGTCACCCGACGTGCCGCTCACGTAGTCGGCCGGCGCGCCCGAGACCGTGCGGTCGATCAGGACCTCCGTCGTTCCGACGTTGCGGGAGTCCAGCGCCACCCAGCTGTTGGTCGTCCAGCGGTAGGCGAAGACGGTCTGGGCACAGGTCACCGAATTGCGGCCCCTGTAGTTCACCCTGATGCTCCTGACGTCGTTGGTGACGCCCGCGAAGCGGCCCTGCCAAGCGCTGACTCGCGTCCCGCTGGTCGTGGAATTGACGTCGTAGAAGACGTTGTCGTCGCCGGCCAGGCGGCTGTAGGTCCCGCTGCGTAGCGAGCCCGACTCGACTCCGGCCGCCACCGGCGACGCGTTGACGGTGGTGATCGTCTTGAAGCTCCATGCCTTCTCGGCCGGGAGAGCGTTGCCCGAGACATCCTTGGCAGCGGGGCTGACCTTCGCGAGGTACGAGGTCCCGCCGGCCAGTGCTGCCGACGGCCGGAAGGTCATGGTGTTGCCGCTCCAGGAGAAGCTGCCCGCGACGCGCGCGCCGTCGCTGTAACGGATCAGCGAGAAAGCGCTCTGGGCCGCCGCGGCGTCCATCGGCTCGCTGAAGGTCACGCTGACGGCCGGGCTGGTGGGCACCGCGGTGGCGCCGGCCGCCGGCGCCACCGATGCAACGCTCGGCGCGACGGTGTCTCGCGGGCTGGCCCCTCCGGCCCACCACAGATACCCGAAGTAGGCACCTGACATCGGGCGTGTCGGATCGCCGGCGAACCCGTAGGAAGGCATGTTCGTGGTGCGCCCTTGAGCGTCCGAGCGGACCTTGTTGACGATCTCCGCCGGCTTCAGCCCGGCACACGGTCCGCTCTGGCCGCCCTCGCTCAGGCAGAGCGCCACCGCGCCGGCCAGGTGGGGCGTGGCCATGCTCGTCCCGGACATGACGGCCTGGCCTCCGCCGAGTCGCGTCGAGGCGATGCAGACGCCGGGCCCGGCCACCGTGTGGGCGGAGCCGGCGGCGGTTGCGGCGAAGTTCGAGAAGCTCGCGTAGCGGTCGTCCGCGTCGGTGCCGCTGCAGCTGGGTGCTCCTCCCGTGGCCCCGCCCTTGCCGTCGCTGTCCGACATGGCAGAGACAGTCAGGACCTCCGGGTAGGCGGCCGGTGTGTCCGGCGCCGAGGCATAGTCGAAATCCCAGCCGTCGTTGCCGGCCGCGACCACATAGGTAACTCCAGCGGACGTCGAGGAGCAGACCGCCTTGTGCATCGGGTCGGTGGTCGTCGAGCACGGCTGTACCGGGGCACCGACGCCACCGAGACTCAGGTTGGCGACGGCTATGTCGTTCGCCGGGTCGGCGTCGGTCCGGGTGGAGGTCACCCAGTCGATGCCGCAGATGATCTGCGAGTAGGTCCCGCCGCCGGTCGAGTCGAGGACCTTGACCCCGTAGGTGCGCGTCCCAGGCGCGACCCCAACTACGCCGGCGCCGTTGTTCTTGGCCGCGATCGACCCGGCCACGTGAGTCCCGTGACCCTCGTCGTCCTGGGTTGGTCCGGAACCCACGCAGTTCTTACCGTCCACGGCGTTGAGGTCGGAGTTGCCGAGGTCGATGCCCGTGTCGATCACCGCCACATTGGCGGCACTCGCCTCCCGCGCGCTGGTTGCGCTGGCTGCCTCGACACGCCGTACGCCGCTCGGTGCCGTGTCGCCTGATGTGAGCGGCACCGCACCGAGTGCCTTCACCGGACGATCGGGCGCGACGAATGCCACCTCGGGGTCGGCCCGCAGCTCGTCTACCTGGCGCTGGGAGAGCCGGGCGGCGAAGCCCTTCACCGCCTTGCCGTAGCGAAGGCGGCTCTTGAAACCCCGGGACCGCTCGAGGCGATCGGTCTTCTCGGCGGGAGCGTCCACGGAGCCGCGGAAGACCACGATGAAGCTCCCCGAAACGACCGACGCGCTTCGAGCCTTGCCCTTGCCACCCGGGGCCGCGGCTCCCACGGCCGGCACGAGCGCTGCCCAGGCAAGGGCGACGAGGGCAAGCGCCAGGGTACGGCGCGACAGGTTGCGAGCGAGATGCATCGAGTTCCTCCCAGTCGGCTCCATCCGGGGAGGAACGATAGCCTTTGATATCAAGTATTCTGTTTCGTGTACGCCAAATCTAGACTTTTAGAGTAGGGTTCCTGCCATGGGTGAATTCGACCTCCTCACCAACCACGCGCACGTGCTCGTCTGTGTCGCGCGCGACCCAAGGATGCGCCTCCGGGAGGTCGCGGACTGCGTGGGCATAACCGAGCGTGCGGCCCACCGCATCGTCTGCGAGCTGGAGGTCGCGGGGTACCTCAGCCGCAGGCGCGAGGGTCGGCGCAACGCCTATGAGGTGCACCCCGACCGCCCGCTGCGGCACGACCTCGAGCGCTCGACCGACCTGCGAGCGCTCCTGGCGCCGTTCCTGCAAGATCCCGCCACGAACGGGCGCTAGAGGTCAGCACCCACCCGCGCCGGACCGCGCCGCCTTCGATCGTCAGCCGTCGCGCCATCCGCGCTCGGCTTGCCCATCCCCATCCCGCTATCAGGGACCGGGGCACTCTTGCTCGGGGCATGTGGCATTCGGCTTGCCGGAGGCCTTAGGGTCGCCGGTGTGATCACTGGAACCGACTTCATAACCATTTCGACCCAGGACTTCGAGCGGGCGGTCGCCTTCTACGGCGAGACGCTCGGGCTACCGGAGCTCAAGCGCTGGGGCAACATGCCGGCGGTCGAGTTCGAGACGGGCAACCTCACCATCGCGGTGATGCAGTCCGACGAGTTCGGCCTCGAGTTCCGGGCGAACAACCACCCGCTCGAGTTCCGGGTCGACGACTTCGAGTCCGCCCAGCAGGAGCTGATGTCCCGTGGGGTGGAGTTCAAGGGCGAGACGATCGACTCCGGCTTCTGCAAGCAGGGGTTCTTCGAGGACCCCGACGGCAACGTGTTGGCTATCCACCACCGCTACGCGTGATTGCAGGCCTCACGGACAACGGAGCCGAGTTCGTGAAGCGCTTCGCCTAGCCCTCAGCCGGGGTACTCGATCGGGCCCTCGGCGGGCTGGGTGAGCCGGATGTGGTTGCCGAAGGGGTCGCGGAAGCCGCAGTCGACGCCGTAGAAACGTTCGGTCGGCTCCTCGTTGAACTCGACGCCCTTGGCGCGCAGCTCCTCGTAGGTGGCGCGGCAGTCGTCGGTGGTGAGGATGAAGCCCAGGCCGGTGCCGCCCTTGGTGAGGAGATCGCGCACCTGCTCGGCGGCGGCATCGTCCATGCCGGGAGGGCCGGGCTTCTCGAGCAGCACGTGGCGGTCGTCGCCCGGCACGTTGACGGTCAGCCAGCGCATGAAGCCCATGTCGACGTCGGCGCTGACCTCCATGCCGAGCTTGCCGACGTAGAAGTCCAGGGCCTCGTCCTGGTCGAGCACGAATAGGGAGCTGTGGGAGATCGCATTGAGCATGAACGCGACGCTAATCGGGCGGCTCGCGGCGCGCTTCTCCAAAACTGCTCGGTCTCGTCCAGGCCATCGCGAAGCAGTTCGGCACCGCCGCCACGCTGGCCCCGGCGCGGTAGCCACTGGGCGGCTTGCCCACGATCTCCGAGAAGGTGCGGCTGAAGCTGCCGAGGCTCGAGAAGCCGACCTCGAAGCAGATATCGGTGACGCTGCGATCGGTCTGGCGCAGCAGGAACATCGCCCGCTCGACGCGGCGGCGTTGCAGGTAGCGGTGCGGGGTCTCGCCGAAGGTGGCCCGGAAGGTGCGGATGAAGTGCGCCTCGGAGACGTGGGCGACGGCGGCCAGCCGCGCTGTGTCCAACGGCTGCGCGTAGCTGCGGTCCATGGCGTCCCGGGCCCTCAGCAGGCGGCGGTTCTGCTCCTCGGAGGCTCGGCTCAGCGCCGTACGCCCGCGAGGCGCAGGTAGCCGCGCAGGGTTCGGGTCTTCTTGAGCACTCCGCGGGAGGCCACCGCGACGAAGGCGATCTTGCCGCGCCGCGTGCCGATCACCAAGCGGCTGCGAGGCCCGGCGCGGTAGAGGCCGCGCGCCAGGCGCCGGCGGTGGCGGAAGGCGCGGCGCAGGCGCGAGGCCTTGCGGCCCGTCCACACGCCCTTGGTGCCGTGGCCGCGGGCGGTGGAGAGGACGAGGCCGACCTTCTGACGGCGCGTGAAGGCGGCGGTGACGTGCCCGCGGCGGTTCTTCACGCACCAGCGCGTGGAGCGCCGGCGCTTGCGCAGGATCGGGGACTTGATCGACTTCTCCAGCGCCCGGCGCCGGCGGCCGATTCTCACGCCGGCGAGGCTGGTGCGCCGCGCACGCGAGCGCGAGCCCAGGCAGGTGACGGCCCCGGGCGCCACGCCCATGCGCATGCGCTGGGGGTGGTCGCCGACCTTGAAGCGGGCCACCTCCCGCTCGGTGCGGTAGGAGATCACCGACACGGCATCGTCCCCGCTGTAGGAGACGAAGCAGAGCTTGCCGTCGCCGCTGTTCGTGGACCAGTAGGGCTTCTCGCCATGGGAGGCGATGCCGTGGCGGAAGGTCTGGCGGTCGATGACCGCCGCGTAGTCCGACATGGTTCCGGCCGCGCACAGCTTGGTCCCCTCGGGGTTCATCGACAGCCCGTGATGGGCGGAGTCGAGCAGGTACGCCTCACGCGGGAGCCGCTTGGCCTCCTCGCTCAGAGGCAGGTGCTTGACCCGCAGGACCTTGTCGCGCTCGAGGTCGTACTCGACGAAGCCATGGAAGAAGGAGAGCTGGAAGTACACCTTCTTCTCGTCCGGCGCCAGGGCCATCGGCCGTACGGCCGAGCTGAAGCCGGGGTACCCCGCCTCGGCCATCTTCGGGCCCATCTCGACGCGCTTGAGGATGCGGTAGTTGCGCGCGTCGATGACCTGGAAGTAGCGGTCGCCCTTCGTCGCATCCAGGGCGGGCTGGTCCGTCGGGGTGTAGACGGTGCCGATGCTCGCGTGGAAGATCTTGGTGCCGTCGGCCGAGAAGTTGTTCTCGTGCGGCTGGTCACCCGACTCGATGCGGTGGAGGATCCGGCCGCTGGCCGTGTCGATGACGTCGATGGTGCGCTCGGTCGAAGCCGACACCAGGACGCGCCTGCCGTCCGGGGAGATCGCCATGTGGTCGGCGCGCTGGCCGTCGACCTTCGTCCGCCAGCGGATCCTGCCGGTGGCGACGTCCATCGCGATCACGTCGGCGAAGCTCGGCCTCGATACGTAGATCTCGCGCCCGTCCTTGGACGAGAACATGTCGTCGACGAACTGGTCGTGGCCCTCGCCCACGAGCTGGCGGATGCCGAGGAAGAAACCGAGCCGCTCCGGGTCCCTGTTGATCTCGGCCAGGCGCTCCTCCTTGTCCGGGATGATGTTCAGGCGCTTGATGCGCGTGAAGTTCTGGACGTTGATCACGTCCGCCGTGCCGTCCCAGTTGTTGCCGACGTAGAGCACCTCCTGCGTGGCGCCCTGCGCGGGGGCGGCGATCGCGAACAGGGCCGCGAACGCGGTCAGGCAGAGGAGGGCCCGCTTCGGCACGCGGCCATGGTAAAGCTCACCGCGCGAAGCGGCGACGGTCGCCGGGGCGCAGGCGAACCGCGCCCGCGGGCTCGGAAAACGCTCAGCGGGCTGACGGATCTCTGTGGCGGCGTGCACCAGGCGCTACGGCCCTCCGCCCCGGGCGCGCGCGGCCCACGGCACCGAAGGTACGTTCGTGGCCCGGGCCTGTGGAAGCTCGTCGCAGCGCCGCCCGCGTGCGATCAGCCGCCTCGGCCCGAAGTGCGTCGAGAGGATCACCAGGCCGGGTCGAGCCGCCCGGACACGCGTCCACTCGCCCGCCGGCCGCACGCAGGCCTCGTCCGCCCTCCAGTAGGGAGACCAATGCACGCGCACCAGCGCGCTGCCGGGCCGCCGCACCCTCAGTACCACTCGGTCCGAGGCCAGCTCCTCGAGGCCGATCTTTGCGTGCCCGCGCGGAACCACTATCGCGCCCGGATGCCGTACCTCGTAAACGCGCCAGTCGCGGTTGCGCCAGCGCGGCCGCAGGTAAGGCAGGCCGGCGGCGATCATCCTGCGCTCCTCGACCGACGTGTTGTCCACACGCGCCCGCGGGACCGCGACATGCGTCACCCCGTTGCGGCGCAGCCAGCGCCGATAGCTGCGCGGCGTCAGCCGCTCGCGGCCGTAGAAGATGCCCTGGTAGCGAGTGTCGAGCTGACGCGACCAGCCGCGGGCGAGCGGGAGGTCACGCGCGACTTCCGCCGACTCGAACTTGCCGAAGCTGAAGACGGCATCGACGCGACGCACCCCGGGCCGGTGAGTCAGCCAGCGAGTCAGAGGCCGGAAGTAGCCGCGCCGGGCCAGCGACGGGACGGTCACGCCCTTCCGCAGGTCTCTCACCGTGGGGTACCACTGCCACGCAGCCAGAGCCGAGAAGAGCACGAGCAGGGGCACAGCGAGCCGTGGCCGCCACGCCACGGTGCACGCCAGTACGGGCCCCGCGACCAGCTCGCCGAGACGCTCGGCGTTGCCGCCCATGGCGGTGGGAACGAGCCAGGCGAGCGTGGTCCCGGCGCCGTAGAGCGCGTCGCCCCAGGCGAGCACCGGCTCGCGGCGGGCAAGCAGCGCGGTCGCGATCGCGCAGAAGACCGCGATGGGCAGGAAGACTCCGAGCGGGAACGGCGCGTAGCCGCCCTCGGGGAAGGCGAAGGACAACAGCGCGTTCGGGGCCAGCCCGGCGACGGCCAGCGCGGCGCCCCCGCGGCGATGCGCCGGCGAGCCGAACAGCAGCGCCAACCCGCATAGGGAGAGGAACAGCCCCGCCACGGGACTGCTCAGCGCGCTGAGAACTCCCAGCGCCGAGGCGAGCCAGGGTCGGCGGCGCTGCAGCGCGAGCAGCGCGGCAATCCCGAAGCCGACACCGAGCGCGAAGGCCAGCCTGGCCGTGAACAGGAGCGTCACGCTCGCGAGGCCGAACCAGATCGCGCCCCAGCGGGACCGCCGGGGCCCGTAGCGGCGGTGCACGATCGCCTCGAAGCAGGCCGATGCCCCGACCGCCGCGAGCGCGGCGGCGACCTGCGGCCCGAGCAGCCACCCCAGCGGGGGCGAGAGCAGGCTGTAAGCGGGGGTGTGGTGACCGGAGTACCACTGCCCGTTCCAGACCGTGAACCCTTCGCGGCCGAACAGCTCAGCGCGGAACACGTGCGCCGCCAGGTCAGGCGCGCGCGGGTTCAGCACGAGGTAGACCGCCGCCCCCGCCGCGGAGAGGAGCGCGGGGGCGATACGCCACACGCCGACCCAACGTAGTGTCCGCCCGGGCGGCGCGCGCCGGCACCGCCCGGCTAGGAGTGCGCAGCGGGCGGCCGCGCCGCGCTAGCTCGCTACGCGACCGAGGCGAACGGCCCGCAGGCCTCGATGTCCGAGGTCAGGCGGTCGGTCGTCTCCGCCTGTACGCGCTCACTCTCCACGAGCCGGTCCATCAGCTCGTAGTGCTTGGCCAGGGCCTGCTCGGCGGCGGGGTCTGCGTTTAGGTCCTCGCAGAAGAACAGAGCGTCCGCGGCGTCGCGGACTGTCTGCAGCTCGTCGGCGTGGAGCTTGCTCTCGGAGAGGTCTTCGAGGGTCTTGACGACCCGACCATATGCCTGTGCGCGTGTGGCGTTCACCTCTCCGAGGTTAGCGTGGGAGGCTGTCTGCGCATGCGCCACGAACGCGCAGGCCAGGGTCCACCGCTGGTCGGGGTCCACGGGCTCGGAAGCAACCTGGATTCCTGGGAACCCGTACGCGAGCCCTTGGCCGTCCACCACGAGGTGATCGGGGTCGACCTCCCCGGCTTCGGCCGGAGCAGGCCCGCGGTCGGACGCCCGGGCGTGAGGCCCCTGGCGGACGCGCTTGAGGCTTGGCTGGACGGGCAGGGCATCGAGCGCCCGCACCTGATGGGCAACTCGATGGGCGGGCGCATCGTCCTCGAGCTGGCCGCTCGGGGCCGAGCGGCATCGGTCACCGCCATCTCGCCCGCGGGCTTCAACAGCACGCTCGAGAACGCGGTCATCCAGGGCAATCTGTTCGCCCAGCGGGCGATCACCCGGAGGATCGCCCCTGTGGCCGACACCGTGCTAGCGAACGTGGCCGCCCGCACGGCCGTGCTGACCGTCGGGGTCGCCCGGCCCTGGCAGATGACCCCCGCTCAGGGCGCGAAGATGGTCCGCGACTTCGGCCGCTGCCCCGGCTTTCGCGCGGCGATCCACGACACGGTCTGGGGAGAGCCCGAGGGGCTGGACCGGATCGACTGCCCGATCACCGTGCTCTGGGGCACGCGCGACCTGATCCTCCCGGTCACCGGCGCCGCCCGCGCCCAGAAACGGATTCCGGGAGCGCGCGTGGAGCGGCTAGGGGGCCTGGGTCACGTGGCGATGTTCGACGACCCCGCGAGGGTCGCCTCCGCGGTCCTGGAGACCACCGGCGGCTCGACGTAGCTGTCGAGGTCGAACACCCGCGTGCGTTTGTGGAACTCGTAGGTGAAGCCCGGCCACATCGTCGAGTCGCGCCCGTTGGCGTCGAGGTACCAGCTGCCGCAGCCGCCCGCGTCCCACACCGAGCGGGCCAGCCGGCTCTGCATCTCCTCGTTGAATGCGTCCTGCACCTCCGGGCGCACCTCCAGCGCGTTGTAGCCGCGCTCGCGCATCGCCTTCAGGGCTCCCATCACGTAGTTCATCTGCGACTCGAGCATGTAGACGATCGAGTTGTGCCCCAGGTTGGAGTTCGGCCCGTAGAGGAGGAACAGGTTGGGGAAGCCGGCGACGGTGGTGGCCAGGTACGACTGCGGGCTGCCCCGCCAGACCTCGGACAGGGTGTGGCCCTCGCGGCCGCGTAACCGGCGGGCGATCGGCGGGTCGGTAGGGGTGAAGCCCGTCGCGAAAATGATCGTGTCGGCCGGGTGCTCGCTCCCGTCGGCGGCGATCACGGACCGCTCGCGCACCTCCTCGACCCCCTCGGTCACCAGCTCCACGTTGGGCTCGTCCAAGGCGCGGTACCACTCGTTGGAGAGCAGCATCCGCTTGCAGCCCAGCGGATAGTCGGGCACCAGCCGCTTGCGCAGGGCGGGGTCGCTGACCTGGGCGCGCATCATTATCCGCGAGGCCAGCTCGTGCCCCTTGAGCAAGAAGGGCCAGCGTGTCATGCCGAGCGCCAGCGGCTCCAGCGCAGCCCACATGCCCGTCCGCGTCGCCCGCTGGACGCCGGGCACGCGTGGGTAGAGCCAGTGCGCGAGTTTGGACACCTTGCGGTCAAGCGAGAAGACCACCCAAGGCGGGGTGCGCTGGAAGACGTTGAGCTTGCGGACCTGGTCCTTGATCCTGGGCACGATCTGGATAGCCGTCGCGCCGGTGCCCACCACTGCCACGTCCCTACCGGTGAGGTCGTGGTCGTGGTCCCAGCGGGCGGTGTGGAAGCTCCTGCCCTCGAAGCCGTGGAGGCCGGGCAGGTCGGGAATCGAGGGCTCGCTGAGCAGGCCGGGCGCCGCCACGAGCACGCGTGCCTCTAGCGGCCCTTGCGAGGTCTCGATGTCCCAGTGGTCTTCGCGCCACTCCGCGTCCTCGAGCGCGGTTTGCAGGTGAATGTGGCCGCCGACGCCGAAGTGCTTGACGCAGTCTCGGAAGTAGCCGTGGATCTCGTCACGCTCGGGGTAGGCGCGCGTCCAGTCCGGCTTCAGAGCGAACGACCACGAGTAGAGGTTCGACGGGATGTCGCACTGGGCGCCCGGGTAGGTGTTCGAGTTCCAAGTGCCCCCGACGTCCTCCGAGCGCTCGATGACGACGAAGTCCTCCTGTCCGTGGCGCTTCATCTGGATGGCGAGCCCAAGGCCGCCGAACCCGGCGCCTACGATCGCCACGTCAACCCTCTCGGGAAGCATCCGCGGCATACTCTCGCACTCAGGTGAAGGAGGCCGACTACATCATCGTCGGAGCCGGTTCGGCCGGCTGCCTGCTCGCCAATCGCCTCAGCGAGGATCCGTCGGTGAAGGTGCTTCTGGTGGAGGCCGGCGGCAAGGACCTCAGCCCGAACATCAAGATTCCGGCGGCCTTCGCCAACCAGTTCAAGACCAAGCTGGACTGGGAGTACTACACCGAGCCCGAGCCGCACGTGGACGGCCGCGAGCTCTACATCCCGCGCGGGAAGAGCCTGGGCGGCTCGAGCTCGATGAACGCGATGCTCTACGTCCGCGGCCGCCCGCTCGACTACGCGCTGTGGGAGGAGGCCGGGGCCGAGGGCTGGGGCTGGGACGACGTGCTCCCGTACTTCATGCGCTCGGAGCGCAACTGCCGCGGCGCCTCGGAGTTCCACGGCGCCGGAGGCGAGCTGGTGGTCAGCGAGCAGCGCTCACCGCGTCCGCTGGGCAAGCGCCTGCTCGCCGCCTCGGAGGCCGCGGGGATCCCCTACGTGCCCGACTACAACGGGCCCGAGCAGGACGGCTGCTCGATGTTTCAGGTCAATCAGCAGAACGGCCGCCGCTGGAGCGCGGCCGACGCCTTCCTGCGCCCAGCGCTCGACCGCCCCAACCTGGAGGTGGCCACCGGCCGCACGGTGCTGGGCCTGGAGGTCGAGAACGGGCGCGCCGTCGGCGTCCGCGTGCGCGAGCGCCTGCGGCGGGAGAAGTCTCTGCGAGCCGAGCGCGAGGTGATCCTGGCCGCCGGCGCGATCGGCTCGCCGCAGCTTCTGCTGCTCTCGGGCATCGGCCCGGCCAACGACCTGCGCTCGGTCGGCGTCCCCGTCCTGCACGACCTGCCGGGCGTCGGGCGCAACCTCCAGGACCACCCCTTCTACTCGGTGATCTGGGAGGTCAGCGACCAGGACACCCTCTTCGGCGCCGACAGCCCGAAGCACATGGCCGAGTGGGTCCTGAGGCGCACGGGGCCGCTCACCTCGAGCGTGGCCGAGGTTGTCGCCTTCGTGCGCACGCGCGCCGGGCTGCCCGCGGCCGACATCCAGTTCCACATGGGCGCCGCCTACTACGAGGACCACGGCCAGGAGGAGTACGACGGCCACGCGATGGTCATCGCTCCCGTGCTGGTCAGCCCTCAGGCGCGCGGGCAGGTGTGGCTGCGCTCGTCCGACCCCACCGACAAGCCGCGGATCATCACCAACTCGCTCTCGGCGCCCGAGGACGTCCAGTCGCTGGTCGACGCCATGGCCCTTGCGCGCGAGATCGCCTCGCAGGGCCACTTGGCGGAGATCACCACGCGCGAGCTGAAGCCGGGGGCCGAGATCAGCACCCGCGAGGACATGGAGGCCGACATCCGACGGCGCCTGATGCTGATCTACCACCCCGTCGGTACGTGCCGGATGGGCTCGCGCGACGACGCGGTGGTTGATTCGGAGCTGCGTGTACGGGGAATTGAAGGCTTGCGCGTGGTGGATGCCTCGGTCATGCCGGTCATCCCCGGCGGCAACACGAATGCCCCGACGATGATGGTGGCCGAGAAGGCGAGTGATCTGGTCCTCGGCCGCTCACCCGCCCCGCGCGAGCAAGTCGCGGAACCAACCGTCTAGAAGGAGAGCGCCCAGTGGAGCACGAGGAACGGGCCGACGAGCTCGAGAAGGAGGCCGACCGGCTGGAGCGAGAGGGCGGCCGCGTCGAGCGTGTCATCGACTCCACACGCGAGGAGTGGGAGGCCAAGCAGCAGGACCAGCAGGTCCCGGGTGCGGCCGAGGACCCCGAGGTGCAGTACGCCGCCGATCGCGCCGAGGAAGAAGAGGAGGCGATCCAGGCCGAGCGCGAGAAGCGCGACGAGGCCCGCGGCGAGGAGCCCGGCAAGGACGAGGAGCCGGGCAAGGAGCAGGACCCCGCGGCGGCCGTGGCTGCCGAGGAGGAAGATGACGAGGACGACTCCGACGAGGACGAGGACGAGGACTCGGACTCCGACGACGACAAGGACTCCGAGGATGAGGAGAAGTGATGGAGCACGAAGAGTCGGATCAGCTTCCCGAGGACGCGCCGTCGGGCCAGGTGCCCGAGGACGACGACGACACCGCCGCCCGCAACGACGCCGAGGATCAGTCGGGTGTCCCGGACGCCGAGGGGACCAACACCGGCAACCCGGGCTCCGCCGGGGAGGACGACTAGCGGCCCCTACCTAGTCTGGAGGTCGTGAGGGAAGTCCTTCGCGGCCCGATCAGGTCGGCGCTCATCGCGGTATCCGTGGTGGGGCTGGTGCTGGTGGCGGTAAACCCCCCCTCGCTCTCCGGAGCCGAGGGGCTGCTGCGCTGGACCGCCGGCGGCCTGGCCCTGGTGCTCCTCACCGCCTGGGCCACTGTCGCGCTCAGTGGCGACCAGGAGCTGAGCGAGCCGGAGTTCGAGCGGCTGGTGCGCCGCACGGAGGAGCTGGCGCGCGACCCCGACCTGGCGAGCGCCGCCACGCAGTTCGAGTTGATGGTGGCCGAGGCGATCGACCGGCTGCCCATCGAGTTCCGCGAGCTGCTGGATACGACGCCCGTCGTCGTCTCCCAGCTGGGCACAGAGCACGGCGCCTACGGCCACTACTTCGGCGACACGGTCGCCCGCGACAACCACCACAACCGCATCGTGCTCTACCAGGACACGCTCGAGCGCGACTTCGGGTGGGACCGCGACGTGCTGGCCGCCCAGGTCGAGCGCACGCTCCGGCACGAGCTGGCCCACCACCTGGGCTGGCGGGAGCGCGGGGTGCGCGGACTGGGGCTTTGACCGGCGCGTAGGCTGAGGCCATGTGCCGCAACATCCGCACCCTCCACAACTTCGAACCGCCCGCGACCGACGAGGAGGTCAGCGCCGCCGCCCTCCAGTACGTGAGGAAGATCAGCGGCTCCACCAAGCCGTCGAAGGCCAACCAGGAGGCGTTCGAGCGCGCGGTCGACGCCGTGTCGGCCGCCTCGAGGGAGCTGCTGAGCTCACTGGTCACCTCGGCGCCACCGAAAGACCGTGAGCTGGAGGCTGCGAAGGCCCGGGCCCGAAGCGCCGCGCGCTACGCGGCCTGAGCGGAGAGGGTGGGATTCGAACCCACGAGGCAGCTCAACACCGCCCACACGATTTCCAATCGTGCACCTTAAGCCACTCGGTCACCTCTCCAGGGGGCCTTGGAGCGTAGCTGGGAAAAGCGCCCTGGCCGGGGCCAGGCAGGGCTCAGACGTCGCTGGGCATGATCACCCGAATGTGGGCGCGGCCGACCATGATCACGGAGGCCTCCCACCCCTCACCCGACCCGTCCAGCGGGCGCACGCGCGCGGACTGCAGCGTGAAGAACTCCTGGTCACGGCGGTTGACGTGGTCCGAAAGCCGGCTGCGATGCCCCTCAGCGGGGAGGGTCACCTCTCCCTCGATCCGGTAGCGGTCGGTCTCCAGCGTCACTTTCTCCTGGCGCAGGTCCACGGCGCGGCACTCTAGCCCTAGCCCCGCGTGGGGCCCTCCGCCTCGGCGAGGAACCGGCGGCAGATGTCGCGGCCCAGCTCGTTCCAGTCCGCGAGCCCCGCGGCCGTCTCCCTCTCCACGCGCGCGCGATCGACCTCTCCCTCCTCGGCCTCGTCCAGCCAGCGGTCGATCGAGGCCCGGACCGCCTCGGCGTGGAACTGCAGCCCCCACGCTGGCCCGTCGAGGCGGAAGGCCTGCAGGCAGCGCCCACTGCGAGCCAGCGGGACGCCGCCCGGCGGTAGGGGAAACTCGTAGGCGTGCCACTCGAATGCCCGGAAGCTCTCGGGCAGCGAGCCGAGCAGCGGGTCGGCGCTCGCTTCGGCGCACAGCTCGACGTCGTGCCAGCCGACCTCGCCCTCCTCGGAGCGATGCGGCGAGGCTCCGGCGGCCTCGGCCAGGAGCTGGCTGCCGAGGCAGAGCCCCAGCAGCGGTGCGCGGCGGTCGACCAGCTCTTCGAGCCACGCCTTCTCGGCGCTCAGCCATGGGTGCTCGGCCTCCTGGTCGACGTTCATAGCCCCGCCGAAGACGAACACGGCGTCGTGCGCGCCGACGGCGGGCGGGCCTTCTTTGGGCGGCTCCCAGACCTCGACGGCGTCGCCGCGCTCGCCCGTCACGTCCGCGAACACGCCCGGGCCGGCGCTGTTCTGGTGGACGATGTTGAGCACGCGCACGGGCGCGTCCTGAGCTGGGCCTAGTTGACGGGGGGAGGACCGCCGGCGGGCCGTGCCGCCCCCGGCTGCGGTGCAACCTCGGTCGCCTGGCCACCGAGCTCGCCGGGCTGGCGGCTCGCGGCTCCGACGTAACCGGACAGGTCGAAGTAGAGGATCGACGCCGCCAGGGCCGTGATCGGAGCCAGAAGTGTCTGGGAGATCAGGCTGCCGAGCGAGTAGCCGAAGACGCCGTCGTCGATGCTCCCGAAGATCAGCCTCAGCAAGGCGTCCCCGACGGCGTAGATGAGCAGCACGACAACCATCACGCCGAGCACGGGGAGGAAGTGGTCTTTGACCAGCTCGACGCTGCGCTTCATGCCGTCGATCGGGCCGACGCGCTCCACGACGATGGCGGGGGCGGTGACCGCGAAGATCGTGGCTACCAGGAATGCGCCGACGATCAGGAGGATCAAGCCGAGGGCGGTCGCCAGGCCGACCAGCAAGCCGGCGATGAGCAGCGGCACGACGACCGGTGCCGCGCCGCCGATGAGGCTCCCGATCGTCTGGTCGCGGCGCCCGTCGAGCATGTCTGCGGCCGCCTCGACGACCATCCCCTGGTACAGCACGCTGCCGAGCATGAGCAGCACCGCGCCGACGAACGCCCCGGCCACGGGGCTCGCCGCGAACACCAGCCCCGTGAGGATCGCGATCGGCAGGAAGACCACCAGCGCTGCCGGGATCAGCAGGGTGAACTGAGACGTGTACGTCTGGAAGGTCCGGGAGAGGACCGAGCCGATGTCGACCTTGCGTGTCATGTGGGGCACCCTAACCGCCTGAGCGGCACAATGGGGAAAGTGAACGCTTTCCAACGTGGCAAGCTGCTCATCGCCTCACCCGCGCTCTCGGACTTCTTCGAGCGGGCGGTCGTGATCCTGCTCGAGCACAACGAGGAGGGCGCGATGGGCCTCGTGTTGAACTGGCCTTCGGAGACCATGGTGGCCGAGGCGGTGCCCACGCTGTCCGGTCTGGGCGAAGACGGCGAGGTGGTCCGCATCGGTGGCCCGGTGGGCCAGAACTCCGTGATCGCCCTGGGCGAGTTCGACGACCCGGAGGAGTCGAGCCGCCTGGTGACGGGCGACCTTGGCGTCATCGACCCCGACCGCAGCCAGAGCCTCCTCCGCCTGCGCGTCTACGCCGGTCACGCGGGCTGGTCGCCGGGCCAGCTGGAGGCCGAGCTCGAGCAGGACGCCTGGGTGGTCGCCGAGCCCCGTCCCGAGGACCCCTTCAGCGACGGAGACCTGTGGGCAGAGTCGCTGGCCCGCATGGGCGGCAAGTACGCCCTGCTGGCAACGATGCCGGCGGACCCCTCGCTGAATTAGCCGCCAGGACGTAGGCTCTCGGGCATCGAGGGCATCCAGCTAACCGGTGACTTCCTGGGCGCCGACGGCGCCCGCGCGGGCTTCATCCTGTTCGGTGGCTTCGTCCTCTCTTTCGGCTTCATCCGCTTCAGCACTCGGATGATCCGCAAGCAGGTCAGCTGGTGGCCGGGCAACATCGAGACCGGTGGCCTCCACGTGCACCACATGGTGTTCGGGATCGTGCTGCTGCTGCTCTGCGGCTTCCTCAACTTCGCCCTCGACCCCGAAGCCCCCTGGGTCGAGGTCCTGGCCGCCGGCTTCGGAGTCGGCGCGGGGCTCACGCTCGACGAGTTCGCGCTCTGGCTGCACCTCGAGGACGTCTACTGGGCCGACCAGGGCCGCCAGTCGATCGAGGCCACGGCGATCGCTGTGGCCATCGCGGCGATGGTGCTGCTGGGTGTGGCCCCGTTCGACGTGCAGAATCAGGAGGGCGACATAGCGTTCTTTGCCATGACCGTTGTCGTGAACCTGCTGCTCGTGGCGGTTGTCCTGCTCAAGGGCAAGCTGACCACGGCGGTGCTGGCGGCTTTCATCCCGTTGCTGGCGCTCGTGGCCGCGATTCGGCTCGCCCGCCCCGCCTCGCCCTGGGCGAAGCGGCGCTACGAGGACGAGCCGAAGAAGCTCGAGAAGGCCACGGCGCGCGACCGCAAGTGGGAGCGCCGGCGCTTGCGCCTGCTGGACCTCGTCGGGGGCGCGCCCTCCGAGCCCGAGCCCGGGGCCTCCAAGCCGGCCTCGTGAGGCGGCTCGGGGAGGCTGCGGGGTGCCTGAGCTGACGCGGCCACCGTCCACCCGAGTCGTTGGAGCGGTGGTCTTCGGGACAATCGTCCTGACGCTGCTCCACTTCACCGACAACGCGGTGAACGTGGACGAGTACCCGAGGGCCGGCTGGCAGCCCGACTGGTTCGAGTGGCTGGTGGTGGCCGGCTGGTTTGTCTACAGCGCGGTCGGCGTCGCCGGCTACCGCTTTTACCACGAGGGCCGTGTGCCTGCCGCAGAGGTCTGCCTGCTGGTCTACGGCGTTGCGGTGGCCAGCTCGCTTGCGCACTTCCTCTATGGCTCGCCGGGTGAGGTGCCCGTCCTCAGCGCGGTGTCCGTGTTCGTCGACGTGGCTGCCGGGCTCGGGGACATGGCCGTGGCCGTGTGGTCGGCGCTGGCGCGAACGGCCGGTACCCCGTCGAGAAATCGCTCAGGCGCCTGAGCGATTTCCCAGGACCCACAATCGAGCAGGCGAGAGTGACGTCAAAAACCGTCACGGTCAAGACCGTAACGGTCTGAAGCGATATATTCGGGGTTCGTGGCCGAGAACGTCCTGACCATCGAGCAGCTCGCGGCTGAGGTCGGCCTCTCGGTTCGCAACCTCCGCTCTCATCACGCGCGCGGGCTGCTGCCTCCGCCTGAGGTCCGCTCGCGGATCGGCTACTACGGCGACGAGCACATCGCGCGCCTCGATCTCATCCGCGAGCTCCAGGACGAGGGCCTCAAGCTCGACGGCATCAAGCGTCTGCTCGATCAGCCTGACGCGACCGGGGAGGGGCTGTTACGGATGAAGGAGGCGGCCGGCGCGACGGGTGACGCCGAGGTTCGAGAGATCGTGCGCGCGGCCGAGCTCGCCGAGCGCCTCGACCTCGACGAAGCGGACGCGGCGAAGGCCCTGGCGAAGGCGGAGAAGCTCCAGCTGCTCGTCCCGATCGGCGACGGCCTGTACGAGGTGCCCACCCCATCGTTGCTCGGGGCTGCCGAGGAGGCCCGTCGTATGGGGATAGACGTGATCCACGCGCTCGATGCGATCGCGGAGGTCGAGCGCCACGCCAAGTCGGTGTCGCGGCGCTTCATCAAGCTGTTCATGCAGGACGTCTGGAAGCCGTTCGCCGACGCGGGCATGCCCGAGGACCGCTGGCCCGCGGTGACCGAGGCGATGGAGCGGACCCGCCCCCTCGCTTCCAGTGCCATGCTCGGCATGTTTCGCCAGGTCATGCGCGGGGAGGTCGAGACGGCCTTCTCGGATATCGCCAAGCGCCTGTCGGAGGGCAAGAGGTGAGCCTCGCCGTCTCGCTCACGGAGGCGCGCTGCCGCGGCGGCGAGGAGGTGCACCTGCTCGAGGTCCAGGACGGGGAGGAGCGGCTGCTCTGCCGGCTCTTCCTCCAGCCGACCGACGAGGGCTGCCAGGTCCAGCTCGACTCGCCCGAGGAGACCCTTCCCCTGCGGGTGTTCCCGACGGATAGCTGCGTGCTGGTCGGCGTGCGCCGCGAGGCCGGCTGAAGGACGCGCCGGCGGCGCCGGGCCGCTACTTCAGCTCGGCGGAGGACTTGCCGAGGAGCTGGCGGGCGACGATCAGCAGCTGGATCTGCTGGGTGCCCTCGAACAGGTCGAGGATCTTCACGTCGCGCGCCCACTTCTCGAGCAGCTCTGACTCCCCGAGGCCGATGCTGCCGCAGAGCCGCACGCAGCGCAGGGCGATGTCGGTCGCCGTGCGCCCGGCCTTCGCCTTGGCCTCCGAGGCCTGCAGCGAGTTGGGCTTGCGGTTGTCGGCCATCCACGCGGCGCGCAGCGTGAGCAGCCGCGCGGCTTCGTAGTCGGCCTCCAGCGACAGAAGCTCCGCGGCGGCGGCTACCTGGCTCTGAGCGGGGCGGTCGTAGTCGATCACGACGCCGGCCTCCGAGAGTCGCTCGCGCGTCTCGTCGAGGCACGCCTTCGCCACTCCGAGGGCCATGGCAGCCACCAGCGGGCGAGTGTTGTCGAAGGTCTGCATGGCCCCGGCGAAGCTCTTCTTTGTGTCGATCTCAGGGCTGCCGAGCAGGTTCTCCTTCGGCACGCGGCAGTCCTCGAGTCGGAACGCGGCGGTGTCGGAGGCGCGGATGCCGAGCTTGTGCTCGAGGCGGTCGAGCTTCAGCCCGGGGTTCGAGCGCTCCACCACGAACGACTTGATCGCCGCCCGGCCCTGCTTGGGGTCGAGCGTCGCCCACACCACAACGAGCTCGGCTCGCTCGCCGGACGTCACGTAGATCTTCTCGCCGTTCAGCACGTACTCGTCTCCGTCGAGCACGGCCGTGGTTCGGATCGCCGCTGTATCCGAGCCGGCCTCGGGCTCGGTGATCGCCATCGCTGCCCACTTGCCTGCGAATCGCTCGAGCTGCTCGTCGTCGGCCACCGCGGCGATGGCCGAGTTGCCCAGCCCCTGTCGCGGCATGGAGAGGAGCAGCCCAACGTCGCCCCAGCAGAGCTCCATGACGCCGAGGCAGGTCGACATGTTGGAGCCGTTGCGGTTGCCGTCGGCGGCCTCCGCTCCATCGCGCCCACCTACACCCGCGGCTCCCGCTGCGCCCGCTGCGCCGCCACCCTCGTTCATGCCGTCGATCAGCGCGGCGAGCATGTCGAGCTCCTTGGGGTACTCGTGCTCGGCGAGGTCGTACTTGCGCGAGATCGGCCGGAAGACCTCCGTCGCGACCTGATGGGCCTGGGCGACCAGGCCCTCGAACTTC
>Ga0126307_10000205_pt1 | contig 38071 bp, 38 predicted proteins | sample Plot28_FD_89955 | JGI IMG/M metagenome (GOLD analysis project Ga0126307, IMG submission 89955) | Serpentine soil microbial communities from UC McLaughlin Reserve, CA, USA - Plot28 | ecosystem: Environmental > Terrestrial > Soil > Grasslands | place: USA: UC McLaughlin Reserve, Lake County... | reverse complement strand
AGCTGGAATGACGGCCGTGCGAGCCGACGCTGCTCGAACTGGCCCGACATCGCGAGCAGCCGCTCGACGAGCGCAGCGAGATCCTCCCGTGGGACGGCACGGCCCCAGGCATAAGCGCGCGTGCGCCCGTCCGCGAAGACTCGCCGGGCGGCGACGAGCCCGGTTTCCCCCTCCGGCCGGAGCTCGGCGACGGTGGCGAGTTCCTCTTCGGCGAGAATGCCCTCAGGGACGTCAAAGTCCGCCTCGACGTAGGCCTCGGTTGCGCCAGGCCCGAGGTAGCCGGCATCCCCGGGCGCGCCGAGGAGGAGCCCGATCGCCTGGGCGAGGATCGTCTTACCGGCGCCGGTCTCCCCAGTGACCGCATTCATGTGCGGCCCGAAGACGAGTTCGGCCTCGCGGATGAGGACGAAGTTCTCGATGCGAAGACTGCGGAGCATCAGGGAAACACAGAGTGGTAGCGCGTGAAGAAGCTGACCTCGGGGAGAACGGCGAGGGACGCGGTCTCCTTCCCGATCGACACAGTGATTCCGGCCCCCGGCGCGAGGTCGCCGACGGACTTCCCGTCCACGAGAACGGTCACGTGCTGGGCTGCGGAGCGGTTCGTCACGTTGAGGTCGTGGCCGCGCGGCAGGACGAGTGGGCGCGCGTGCAGGGAGTGCGGCGCCACGAAGGTGATCGCCATCGCCTCGAGCCCCCACATCATCACCGGGCCGCCGTTGGAGAGGTTGTAGGCCGTCGAGCCCGAGGGCGTGCAGCAGATGAGCCCGTCGCAGGGTTGCGAGCCGAGCTCTTCGCCGCCCACCTCCCAGCCGAGCTCGACCATGCGGCCCGGCTCGGCGCTCGTGACGACGACGTCGTTGACCGCCACCTGGGGCCCTTCGGAAAGGCTCGCGGCAAGCGTGCAGAGCTCGACCGTCCTGTACTCGCCGGCGAAGACGCGGCGAAGCGCCTCCTCGAGCTGGTCGCCCTCGGCGCTCGTGAGGAAGCCCATGCGGCCGAAATTCACGCCGAACACGGGCGTCGCCGCCCCGAGAGTGGCCCTGAGCGCCCGGAGCATCGTCCCGTCGCCACCGAGCGCGACGACCAGGTCGGGCGATCCCTCGCCGAGCGAGGTGAGCTCGACTCCCGCCTCGGCCGCCAGGTTCTGGACACGGGTCTTCGCGTCGCCGATCCGCTCCGGCCGACCGTGGGTGAAGAGCGCGGCGCAGGTGACGGTGTCGGGCATGCTAGGCGGCGCGGAGGTAGAGGAAGAACTCACGATTTCCCTTCGGCCCGGGGAGGCCCGAGTCGGCGACCCCTTCGACCCGCGCTCCCCAATCGGGCGCCTGCGCGGCAATCTCATCGACCACGCGCTTGTGAAGCTCGGGGTCGCGGACGACCCCACCCTTGCCGACCTCCTGGCGCCCTGCCTCGAACTGCGGCTTGACGAGGACCAGAGCCCGCCAGTCGGGCGCCGTGCAGGCGAGCGCAGGTGGCAGCGCCTTAGCGAGCGAGATGAAGGAGACGTCGCAGGTGACGAAAGCCGGGCTGAAAGGCAGCTCCGTGCAGTCCAGGTTGCGCACGTTCACGCGCTCCATGACCGTGACGCGCGGGTCCTCGCGGAGCTTCGGGTGGAGCTGGCCGTAGCCGACGTCGAGCGCGCACACGCGCGCCGCGCCCGACTGGAGAAGGCAGTCGGTGAACCCGCCGGTCGAGGCTCCGACGTCGAGGCAATCCTCCTCCTCGACCTCGACGGCGAAGGTCGCGAGCGCGTTGGCGAGCTTCTCTCCTCCGCGAGAGACGAAGCGCGGGCCGGCCTCGACCTCGATTTCCGTCGACTCGTCCACTTGTTCGCCGGCCTTTGCATGGCCGGGCACCTTTCCGGCGAGGACAAGCGCCTGCGCCTGCGAGCGCGTCTCGGCGAGGCCGCGCTCGACCATGAGGACATCGAGCCGCTTCTTGGTCACGTGGAGAGCGTAACGCCTGTCCTGCGCCGCAATCGTCACGGTTCAGGCGCGGCGGTCGCGAATCGTGGCGACGAGCTCGGCCAGGACGGTCGAGTCCGCCGGCAGTTCGGCCAGCCGCTCGTTCACCCGCGTCCGCGCCGCGTCAGCGAGCTCTCGCGCGCGCTCGAGGCCGTGCAAGGAGACGTAAGTGACCTTGCCAGCGGCCTCATCCTTTCCGGGTGTCTTCCCGAGCTCGGCAGCAGTGCCCGTCGCGTCGAGGATGTCGTCCACGATCTGGAAGAGCAGGCCGAGCTCCTGCCCGAATGCCGCCCACGGGGCCCGCTCGTCGGGTGGCAGGCCCACGACCGCGACTGCGCAGGTGACCGAGGCGCGTAGGAGCCTGCCGGTCTTCAGCTCGTGCAGGTGAACGAGCCCGTCGGCGTCGAGGTCGCCGTCGGTCGTCACGTCCATGTACTGGCCCCCGATCATCCCGAGCGTCGCGGCGGCGAGCTCCCGTGCCGGCTCCGGGCTCCCGTAGCCGAGCACGAGTCGGAAGGCCTCGGTCAGGAGCGCGTCTCCGGCGAGAATGGCAATACCCTCGCCGAATCGCATGTGCGAGCTCGGCTGTCCTCGCCTCAGGTCGTCGTCGTCGAGCGCGGGCAGGTCGTCGTGTACGAGGCTGAAGGTGTGCACGAGCTCCAGCGCGCAGGCGGCGGGCAGCACCTCGATAGGCTCACGCCCGAGCGCCTCGCCGGTCGCCAGGCAGAGAACCGGCCGAATCCGCTTCCCGCCGCCGAGGAGCGAATAACGGAGCGCCTCTTCCAGCTCACCGAGCTCGTCGGCGAGGGGCAGGCGCATCAGCCCGGCGTCGACGAGCTCACGGAGCTCGTCGGGTGATCTCACGCGGGGCCCTCCCGGCGGGCGAGGTCGATCTCGGCCTGGATCTCCTTGGCCAGGTCAGCCAGGCTCTGCAGCACGTCAACCGCCTGCTCCGGGTCCCCCTCCGTCGCCTCGAGCTGCGTGCGGGCTTTCTCCAGCCGCTCGAGCAGCTCTTGCAGACGGGCGACCGACTCTGGTTCCTGCGTGCTCACCGTTTCGCCTCCTTTGCGACCTTGCCGAGGATTCCGTTGACGAGCTTGGCAGCGTCCTCCGACGAATAGCGTCGCGCAAGGCGAACGGCCTCGTCGATCGACACCTCGAGCGGCACCTCGTCCCGGTCGAGCTCGTACAGCGCGATGCGGAGGATGTTGCGCTCGAGCGCGCCGAGCCGCTCGGGCGGCCAGGCGCTCGACGCCTCTCCGATCGTCGCGTCGAGCTCTTGCGCCTCGGCGGCGACGCCCTCGGCCACCTCCTGAGTGTAGGGGTCGAGCTCGCCTTCGTAGAGGGACGCGAGCGGCTGGCCGGTCAAGTCCCACTGGTACAGCACGAAAAGGGCCGCGCGCCGGGCGGCGCGGCGTCCGGCGGTCATGCCGCCCCTCCGCGCAGAGACTCGAGCGACGGAGCCGCGTCGGCGAGGAAGGACGTCGTGTAGTCGCCGCTTCCGAACTCCTCGCTCGAGACGATGTCGAGCGCGAGCTCGCGCGTGGTCGGAACGCCTTCGAGCGCGAGCTCCGCGAGCGCGCGCCGGCCGCGGGCGATCGCGACATCGCGGTCCTCGCCCCAGACGATCACCTTGGCGATCAGCGAGTCGTAGAAAGGCGGGATCGTGTAGCCGTCTTCCACGTGCGTGTCCACCCGCACCCCGGGACCGAGCGGCGGCCGGAAGCGGGACACGCGCCCTGGCGCCGGCCGGAAATCTTCGGCCGGGTCCTCGGCGTTGATCCGGAACTCGATCGCGTGTCCTCGCAGGTCTGCTCGGCCCTCGCGCGGGAGCCCTTCCCCGGCCGCGACGGCGAGCTGGGCGTGGGCGAGGTCGATCCCGGTGACGAGCTCGGTCACGGGGTGCTCGACCTGCAGACGCGTGTTCATCTCGATGAAGTAGAAGCCACCCCCGGCGTCGAGAAGAAACTCGATGGTGCCCGCGCCCCGATAGCGGAGCGCTTTGCACGCCCGGTGGGCGGCTCCCTCCATCTCGGCTCGGATCTCAGGGGTGACGGCGGGCGACGGTGATTCCTCGACGAGCTTCTGATGCCGGCGCTGAATCGAACAATCGCGCTCGCCGAGGGTGAGGACAGCTCCCTCTCCGTCCCCGAGCACCTGGATCTCCACGTGCCGCGCGCCCACGACCGCCTTCTCCACGTAGAGGGAACCGTCGCCGAAGGCCGACTGCGCCTCAGAGGACGCCGTGCGATAGGCCGCGTCGAGCTCCTCCGCGGACTGGACGAGTCGCATGCCGCGCCCGCCGCCTCCCGCCGACGCCTTCAGCAGCACTGGGAACCCGACCTCAGCAGCCACCTCGCGCGCCTGGTCGATGTCGACGGCCCCGTCCGAGCCGGGGACGAGAGGCACGCCGGCTTCCGCCATGGCCTCCTTGGCCGCGATCTTGTCGCCCATCGTCTCGATCGTCTCCGCGCGTGGCCCGATGAAGACGAGGTCGTTGTCCTCACAGGCGAGCGCGAAGGCTGCGTTTTCGGCGAGGAAGCCCCAGCCCGGGTGGACGGCATCGCACCCGGTCGTGGTCGCAGCGGCGACGAGGGACGGGAGGCGAAGGTAGCTGTCGGCAGGGAGCGACGGCCCGATGTGAACCGCACGGTCGGCGAGGCGGACGTGGAGGCTCTCCCGGTCCGCCGTCGAATAGACGGCGACGGCGTCAACGCCGAGCTCGCGACAGGCGCGGATGATGCGGACGGCGACCTCGCCACGGTTGGCGATCAGGACACGCTCGAACACGGTCTCTCTCGACTCGAACTCGGGTCATTCCGCGCGCCACGCGCGCGTCCTTGAGCGATACGCTCGAAGCGGAGGGAGGCCCGCGGCGGCCCCGGATGTTCCTCGGCTCGAAACGACACTAGAGCGCGTCGAGCGGGCGGCCGTTCAGCGGCTCGAGCTCGAAGAGGAGCTGCCCGTACTCGACCGGCTGGGCGTTCTCGACGCACACGCTGCGCACGACTGCCTCGACGTCCGCCTTCACTTCGTTCATGAGCTTCATCGCCTCGAGGATGCAGAGCGTCTGCCCCGGCGCGACCGGATCGCCCTCCTCGACGAACGGCTCGGCCCCCGGCTCCGACGCACGGTAGAACGTCCCGACCATCGGCGACTCGACCCGGATCGTCCCGTCCGCAGGCGGGGCGAGGGGCGCGTCGACGTCGCCGTCGGTCTGGGCAACGGGCGTCGCGGCCCCGACGGCCGGCACCGTCGCCGCCTCGTCGCTTCGGCGCACGGTCACGCGTGTCTCGCCCTCCTCGATCGTGACCTCCCCGATCCCGGACTCCTGCACGATCCTGATGAGCTCGCGGATCCGCTCCGCTTCGCCCTGCTCGAGCCCGGCACGCGCCAGGCTCTCGGCGTCCCCGCCGCGGCTCCGGATCGAGCGCAGAAGTGGCTCGGCCTCCTCGCCGAAGAGCGCGAGCAAGAGCAGCTCCTCGTCGCTCGACGCAAGGCCCTCGGCCGAGTCGCGCACGTCGTCGAGCTCGACGGGCGTCTCCTCGCGGCGCGCGCCTTCGCCGATCAGCTCCACCGCCCGGCGCACGGCCGAGTCGATCTCCGCCGGCGGCGAGCCAAAACGCCCTTCGATGAGATCGCGCAGCTCGTCCACGACGATTTGCCAGCGCTGCGCAGACAGCACATGGAGAACGGCCTGCGACCCGAGGATCTGGCCGATCGGAGAAGCGAGCGGCGGCCATCCGCACTCGCGCCGCAGCTCCGTGAGCTCGTTCAGGACCTCGTCGAGCCGGTCGGAGAAGCCATGGGCGCGAAGGTTCGCGTCCAGCTCGGCGACAAGCCCAGCCGGCAGGCTGTGCTCGGCCGCCCGCACGGCAACGCGGGGCGAGAGTGGCGGCACCGGGACGTCGCCGAGCGCGTCGTCCACGAGCTCCGAGCCGCGCCAAAGAGTTTCGAGGTCGACTCCCGAGTCGACACCGAGGCCCGCAAGCGCTTTCGCCAGCGACTCTGCCGAGACGCGGTGGAGCGAGAGCGCGATCGGGTAAAGCGCGCACGCGATCACACCGGCGCCGGCTCGTGCTGCCTCGAGCGACGCCGCCAGTGCCGCGCCGCCGGCTCCCTGACAGTGCAAGCCGACGGGCAGTGTGCTCGCCTCACCGACGCGCTCGACGAGCTCACGCGCCTTGGCAGGATCGAGAGACCCCGATGGATCGTGGATCAGAACGCGTGAGGCGCCGAGCTCGCCGAGGTGATTGGCCCGCTCGAGCAGGATGTCCCCGTCGCCGCCCGGGCCCGGGCTGTACACGAGTCCGACCGTGAGCTCTTTCCCCGCCGCGCGAATCGCTTCCGCCGCCTCCTGGAGATTTGCCAGGTCGTTCAGCGGATCGTGGATCCTGAAGATGTCGATGCCGCTCTCGGCGGCGCTCGCGACGAAGCTCGAGACGAGGTCGCGGGAGAGCGGGCGCGAGCCCACGAGCAGCCGTCCTCGCAGCGCCATTCCAAGCGGCGTCGAGCAGCGCGAGCGAATGGCCCGGATCCGCTCCCACGGGCTTTCCACCCCCCGGCGCACGGCAGAGTCGAAGCACCCCCCGCCCGAGACCTCGAGGTACGCGAACCCGGCCTTGTCGAGGATCTCGGCAAGCTCGAGGACCCGCGAGGACTGCATCTGCTGCGCGAGCGGCTCCTGCGAGAGAAGCCGGATGCTGGTGTCGACGAGCGCGGGCACGACTAGGCCCGCGAGATGTAGCGCGCCTCGCGCGTGTCGACCTTGATGCGGTCGCCGACGTTCACGAAGAGCGGCACCTGGACGACCGCGCCCGTGTCGAGCGTGGCGGGCTTGGTCACGTTGGAGACCGTGTCACCCTTGACTCCGGGCTCGGTCTCGACGACTGCGAGCTCGACGGCCGCTGGCAGGTCGACGGCAGACGGGCGTCCGTTGACGACAAGGATCGTGACCTCGCTGGACGGCTGCATGTAGGGAAGCTGGGCCTCGAGGTCCGTGTGCGGCAGGGAGATCTGCTCGTAGTTGCCGGTGTCCATGAACACGACTTCGTCGCCAGCGTCGTAGAGGTACTGGACGCTCTTGGTCTCGGTGCGGATGCGCGGCATCTTCTCGCCGGCGCGAAAGGTGCGGTCCACGACCGAGCCCGAATCGAGGCTCTTGAGCTTCGTGCGCACGAAGGCGCCGCCCTTGCCGGGCTTGACGTGCTGGAACTCGACGATGCGCCACACCTGCCCGTCGAGCTCGACGTGCATGCCGTTCTTGAACTGGTTGGTCGAGACCGTTTCGGCCAAAGCGGAGCCAGTTTAGTTGAGGGTCACCAGTTCTTTGGTGAACTCGCTGAGCACCTCGGCGCCTCCCTCGGCAACGACGACGAGGTCCTCGATGCGCACTCCGCCTCGGCCGGAGAGGTAGACGCCCGGCTCGATCGTGACGACGTTGCCGGCGGCGAGCGGCCCTGCCGCGGTCTGGCGGAGCACGGGAAGCTCGTGCACCTCGAGGCCGACACCGTGGCCGAGGCCATGGAGGACCTCGTGGCCGGCGGCCTCGATCTCCCTTCGGGCGATCGAGTCGAGCCCGCGGGAGTCGGCGCCGGCGTGCACCTCGGCGAGCGCGGCTTCCTGTGCGCGCGCGCAGACCGAATACGCCTCGCGGAGCGCTTCGGGAAGCTCGCCGGTCGCGAATGTGCGCGTGCAGTCGGAGCAATAGCCGTCCACCTTCGCGCCGAGGTCGACGACGACGGTCTCGCCGGCGCCGAGCCGGCGGTCCCCCGGATGGTGGTGCGGAAGCGCCGCGTTCGGGCCCGAGCCGACAATCGGCTCGAAGGACACATCGTCGGCGCCCTCCTCGTGGATCGCGCGCATGATCCACCAGGCGACGTCGGCCTCCGTCTTCCCAACGACGCTTTCCTCGGCGAGGCGCGCGAGGACGGCGTCGACGACCTGCGCCGCACGCCGGATCGCGTCGAGCTCGGCGGGCTCCTTGACCGCACGGAGCGTCATCGGCAGCGCCGCAACCGGCTCCAGCTCTAGGCCGGTCGAGAGCAGGTCGGCGTGGCGCGCGACCGTGACGTGGTCGGACTCGAAGCCAACCGGCCCCTCCGCAAGCCGGCCGAGATGCGCCGCGACCCCGGGCAGGAAGTCGCGCTCGACGATCTGCGCCTCGACTCCCTCAACCGTCCGGGCCGCTTCCGCGTAGCGCCCGTCGATCATCAACACGACGTTCTTGTGTTTCACGAGCACAAACGCATTCGAGCTCTCGAACCCGGTGAGGTAGCGGACATTCACAGGGTTGGAGACGAGGAACGATGCGACCTCGAGGCGCTCCATCTCGGCGCGCAGGCGTTCGACCCGGCCGTTCACGACTCGGCGTTTCCGTTGTTGGCGAGAAACACAAGGGCCTCCTGATAGCCGTCCGGGCCCTTGCCGATCACACGGTGGTCGACGACGTCTTCGATCACGGAGACGCGCCGCCATTCCTCGCGCGCGCCGATGTCCGACAGGTGCACCTCCACGACCGGGACGGTGAAGAGCTCGAGCGCATCCCGGATGGCGTAGCTGTAGTGCGTCCACGCTCCTGGATTGACGACCACGCCGTCAGCCCACGAGCGCGCCTGGTGGCAGGTGTCGATGAAAGCGCCCTCGTGATTCGTCTGCACACACCGCACCGAGCAGCCGAGCTCCTTGGCCCACTGGTAGATCCGGGTCTCGAGCTCGGAATAGGCCATCCCGCCGTACAGCGCGGGATCGCGCTCCCCGAGCGCGTTCAAGTTGGCCCCGTTGAGGACGACGACCTGCACCGGGCGAGTCTACTTCCGGATCAGCGCCTCGAGAGCTTGCCGAGCCTCCTCGTCTGAGACGGTCGTGACGATCGGGCGGCCGGGCGCCTCGAGGAGGACGAAGACCCCGTCCCCTTTCTTGTCGCGCTTGAGTGCGGCCCAAGCCGCGTCGCGGTTGGCCGAGACAGGCTCGGGTCGCAAGATCTCGTCGACCACGGTCGTTTGGAGACCGGAGAGGCGCAACGCCGCCAGAAGCCCGAGGGCCACCGCCTCGCCGTGCTTGACGGTATAGCCGGAGCCCGTCTCGAGCGCGTGCGCGAACGTGTGGCCGAGGTTCAGGATCGTGCGCCGGCCCTCGACCTCGAAGGGATCTGAGAGAACGACCCCGGCCTTGAACGCGGCGCAGGCACTGATCATTTCGTCCTCCTCGAGCTTCCAGAAGTCCTGTCCGGCGAGGAGGCCTGTCTTGACCACCTCGGCCATCCCCGCGCGCCGCTCCGCCTCGGGAAGCGTTGCCAGAAACGCCGTGTCGATGAGCACCACCTGTGGAAAGTGGAAGACGCCCGCGAGATTCTTGCCTTCTCGGGTGTTGATCCCGGTCTTGCCGCCGATCGCGGCGTCGACCATGCCGGTGAGCGTCGTCGGAATCGCCGTCCATCTCAGGCCGCGCTTGTATGTTGCTGACGCGAAGCCGGCGACATCGGTCGTCGAGCCGCCGCCGCACGCGATGACCATCCCATCGCGTTCGATCTCGAGCTCTCGCCAGATCCTCTCGACGATGGCCAACGACTTCGCGTCCTCCCCTGGGGGCACCGTGATGACCCGATCGCGGCCTTCAAGCGGATGCAGCGCGAGGACCCGTTCGTCGACGACGACGACCGCCTCCGGTGGCAGAATCGCCTGCCCGACGAAGATGCGGAGCGCGGCAAGCAGGACGCCTTGCGCGTCGTCCGCCGGCGCATCCATTGCCTCGTCGTACACCGGCCTGCGCGAGTCGAACAAGCTGCGAAAGTCCTCTTCGCTCCGGGCGAGGGGCCGGTTCGAGCCCTTCACACGCTCCCAGGCGGTGTCCGGGTCGACCTCCACGTGCACGGTGAAGGCGTGAGCGCGGAGCCGCTCGCGCGTCTTCTCGGGAAGGACGGCGCCGCCGCCGAGGGCGATCACGGAGGGCGGGTCGGCGAGGGCCTCGGCGACGACTTGCTCCTCGAACCGCCGGAACTCGGGCTCGCCACGCTCGAAGAGCTCCGGAATGGGCCCATGCAGCCGCTCGATCTCGGCGTCCGTGTCCACGAACGGACGAGCGGTACGCTCCGCGACCTCGCGCCCGATCGTCGACTTCCCCGCCCCCATGAAGCCGATGAGCGCGAGGTGCTTCCCGAGGGCTCCTACCTCGGGGACCAGGGGATCCGCTCCACGTACGCCCGCCACGCGGCGACGAAGTCCCCTACCGAGTCGCCGCCGAACTTCTCCCTTGCCGCCCGCGCGAGCTCGAACGCGACGCAGGCCTCGGCGACGACCGCGAGGGCCTCCACCGCGGCGACGTCGGAGCGCTCGACGAGCGCCTCGGCGGGCTCCCCGGTCTCGATGTCCGCGGAGCGGAGCGGCCGCATCAGGGTGGGCAATGGCTTCATCGCCGCGCGGACGACGATCTCCTCGCCGTTCGAGACACCCGCCTCCACCCCGCCGGCGCGGTTCGTCTCCCGCCGGTAGCCGCTGTCGTCGCGCAGGATCTCATCGTGGGCGTCCGAGCCCCGCAGGCCCGCCAGGGCGAAGCCTTCGCCGATCTCGACACCCTTGACCGCCTGGGTGCCCATGAGCGTCCAGGCGAGCCGCGCGTCCAGGCGCTCTTCCTTGGTCCCGTAGGACCCGAGGCCCGGAGGAACGCCCTTCGCCCGCACTTCGACGATCCCACCGACGGTGTCGCGGTCGGCACGCGCCGCGTCGACGCGCTCCTCGAGGTCGTCCCCGGCCACGCTCCCTGAGACCTCGATGCCGATTTCACGGACGAGCGCCTTTGCCACAGCACCGCCCGCGACGATCGCCGCTGTGTGCCGCGCGCTCGCGCGCTCGAGGGCGTTGCGCGCATCGGACAGCTCGTACTTCATGACGCCGGCGAGGTCGGCGTGGCCCGGGCGCGGAAGCGTCACGGGCTCCTTGCCCTTCCCGGCCGGATCGCCTTCTGGTGGCCACGGGCTCATTCCCCATTCCCAGTTCGCGTGATCGCGGTTCGCGACGAGGAATGCGAGCGGCGTCCCCAGGGTGCGGCCGTGGCGGAGCCCGGCGAGGACCTCGATCGTGTCCGTCTCGATCTGCTGCCTGGGGCTACGCCCGTAGCCCTGCTGGCGCCGGTGCAGATCTGCCTCGATCGCCGTGCGGTCGAGCCCGAGGCCGGCGGGCAAGCCGGTGACGATGCCCACGAGCGCGGGGCCGTGAGACTCGCCGGCTGTCGTCAGCGTGAGCGCCACGCCGCAAGCCTATGGCTCAGGCTGATCGTCTCCAAGCTGAAGCTGAAGGGCGATGCGGTCCTCGTAGTGACCGACACGTTGGGGAACGAGACGAGGGTTTCGTGCCTCGTCCCGCCACCCCCGAAGTAAGGGGAGACGGAAGATGACCGTTTCAGCGCGAGAGTGCCGCGCGCATCACCGGGACCGGTGCCTCGATGCCGGTCCAGCGCTCGAACGATGCCGCCCCCTGAGCGAGTAGGACCTCGAGGCCGTCGACGATGCGCTCGCAGCCTGCTTGCCGCGCGGCGGCGACGAGGGCGCTGTCCGATCCGTCCTGCCGGTACGCAAGGTCGACGACCTGCTGCTCGGGCGAGAGCTCGATCAGCGCCTCGTCCCGGATCGGCGTCGCGTTGACGATGAGAGTCGCCTCTCGACCCAGAGGGGGCCAGTCTCCCTCGGCCGAGATCTGGCTATCCGGAAAGAGCGTGCGTAGGCGAACGGCAAGCGCGTGTGCCCGCTCGGCGTCCCGCGCCGCGACCGTGATGGATTCCGCTCCGGCATCTCCGAGAGATGTGGCCGCCGCCTGCGCTCCACCCCCCGCGCCGAGGACGAGCACGCGGGCGCCCTGCGCCTCGACCAGGCCCACGACAGCCGGGCCGTCGGTGCTCGAGCCGAGCACCCGTCCGTCACGGACGACGAGCGTGTTCACGGATCCGGCCCGGGCGGCCACGTCATCGAGCTCGTCGCAGTAGCCGACGACGGCGGTCTTGTGAGGGATGGTCACGTTCGCTCCCGCGAAGCCGAGTGCCTCCAGGCCGGCGATTGCCTCCTCGAGCCGCTCCCGCTTCACGGGCAGCGGCACATAGGTCCAGTCGAGCGCGACCGCGGCGAAAGCGGCGTTGTGCATGAGCGGGGACAGCGAGTGCTCGACCGGGTTGCCGATCAGACCCACGAGCCGTGTGGCACCGCCGATCGTCAACCGCAGTTGAGCCCGCCGCGCGGGTAGTTGTTGAACTCGTCGAGATCGGGCGTGAAGAAGTGGCTCTTGCAGTCCGCCTTGCGCACGTAGTAGAGGTAGTCGACCTTGGCCGGATGTGCGGCCGCCTGCATGGCGGCGAGCCCCGGGTTCGCGATCGGCGTCGGTGTCAGGCCCGGGAACCTGCGTGTGTTGTACGGGCTGTCGGATTCCAGCTGGCTCTGCAGGATGGCCTGGGTCGGAGGAATGTCGAGGCCATAGCGGAGTGTCGCGTCGATCTGCAGCGCCATGCCCAGGTGGAGCCGGTTGTAGATCACCGCAGCCACGAGAGCCCGCTCCTTCGGGACCTGAACCTCTTTCTCGATCATCGACGCGATGGTGAGGACGTCGTACGGCGTCAGGCTCTTCGACTCCGCGTACTTCAGGTCGATCTGGCTCCAGTTGTGGTCGAATGCCTCGAGCTGTTCGCCGACGAGCTCCTTCGTCGTCGTGTCCTCGGTGAAGTCGTAGGTCGCGGGAAAGAGGAAGCCCTCGAGATTCGGCACCTTCCTCGGGAAGCCGGCCGGCGGATCGGTCGTCTTCGTCAGGCGCAGGTACTCACGCTCGGAGAGCTTGGGCGTGATGTGTCGCTTCTCCTCGGCGATCTTGTTCACCGCGGTGATGCGGTCGGCCATCTCGACGCGGGTGAAGCCCTCGGGGAAGACGATCCGCAGGACCGGCTTCGGCGGCGGGCCGGTCGTCGTGTCCTCCGTGGCCGGGTCCGAGCTCGCCCCGCTGTCACGGCCGATGACGGCAAACGCGATCGCGGCGATGACGCCGAGCCCGAGGATCAGCCCGCCGAGAGCCGCAAGCGCACGCGTCGCAGAAGACGCCGGCCGGTGGCGTCTTATCTCGGGAGGGTGCTCTTCCATCCCAGGTAGGTCGAAAGCAGATGAGCTGCGGCGACGGCATCCGGCGGGGCCTCGGAGGGCTGCGCCTCGGCCAGCTTGGTCGTGAACCGCTCGTCGAAGCTCTCGATCGGCACCCCGGTCACCGCCCTGAGAGCCGACACGAACGCCTCCGCCTCCTCAGCCTGGGCTCCGCGTTCGCCACGGAGAGTCACTGGCAGGCCGACGACGATCTGCTCGACCTCTTCGCGCTCGACGAGCTCGGCGAGATGTTTCAATCCGGCGGGGGCCGACGCGTTCTCGACGACTTCGAGCGGCCTCGCCAGAGTCCCGGTCGGATCCGATACGGCGACACCGGTCCGCGCGGAGCCGTAGTCGAGGGCGAGCACCTTCACAGGCGGGCGATTCTAGTTGGAGAGCGCGTCGATGAGCGCCTTCTCCGCCTGGGCAAGCGCGTCTGCAAGCTTTTCGGGGTCGCGGCCGCCCGCGCGAGCCATCGTCGGCCTGCCCCCTCCCCCGCCGCCCATGAGCGCGGCGGCCTCCCGGATCAGCGCCACGGCGTCCAATCCACGCTCCTCGAGCGAGCGGTCGAGGTTGATGACGAGGTGCACGCGCCCGTCTTCGCGGGCGCCGAGCACGACCGCCGCCGGCGCGTGCTGCTGCTTCAACCGGTCGGAGAGCTCGAGCATGTCGTCCGGAGTCGACTCGCCGAGCTCCATGACGATCACCGCCACCCCGCCTGCCTGGTTCCGCCGCTCCGCGAGGACCTCGGGGCCCGCACTCCCCTCTGGCTTCTTCTTCGCCTCCTTGCGCGCCTGCCCGAGCTCGGACCGCAGCGCGCTCGCCTCCTCCGCCTGGGCGTGGAGGTACGCGAAGGCCTCGCCCGAGGTCACCGCTTCGATGCGCCGCACGCCCGACCCGATGGAACCCTCGGAGACGATCGCGAACGGCCCGATCTCGGCGGTCGAGCGCACATGCGTGCCGCCGCAGAGCTCCCGCGAGAAGCCGGGGACCTCGACCACGCGGACGACCTCGCCGTACTTCTCGCCGAAGAGCATCATCGCTCCGAGTTTCCGCGCCTCCTCGATCGGCGTCAGGAACGTGTGCACCGGGAGGTTCTCGAAGACGCGCTCGTTGACGATCTCTTCGACTCGCGCGCGCTCCTGCTCGCTCATCGCCTGCGCGTGGGTGAAGTCGAAGCGCAGCTTGTCCGGCCTCACGGCCGAGCCGGCCTGGCGCACGTGGTCGCCGAGGACCTCCTGGAGCGCCTGATGGAGAAGATGCGTCGCGGTGTGGTTGGCCATCGTCGGGAAGCGCACCTTCCACGGGACACAGGCCTTGACCCGTTCGCCCGCGGAGAACCCCTCGCCCCGGAAGAGGAGCGCCTGGTCCTCGCCGAAGCGAAACGCGGCCGCGAGCTCGCCGCGCTTTCCGTCCGCCTCGATCCAGCCCGCATCGCTCACCTGTCCGCCGCCGACGGGATAGAACGGCGACTCCCGCAGCTTGGCGAGGAAGGTGCCGTCGCCGAGATCCTCGAGGGCACCGATCTGCGTGAGCGCCTCGGTCTTTTCCCAGCCCACGAACTCTGTCTCGAAGCCGGCCTCGCGCGCGAAATCCCCTGCCCGCTGCAGCTCGCTCTTCTCCCCGCCCGCCCGCGAGATCTCGCGGTGTTCCTCCATGAGCTGCTTGAACCCGTCCTCGTCCACTCCCAGCCCACGCTCACGCGCAAGCTCCTCGGTCAGCTCGATCGGGAAGCCGTAGGTCGCAGTGAGCGTGAAGGCGTCCTCGGCCGAGATATCTCCCTTGGCCGCGACCTCCTCGAAGAGCTTCATCCCGCGCGCAAGCGTCTCCGAGAACCGCTCCTCCTCTGCGCGGAGTGCGTTGCGGATGGTGTCTCGATTAGCCTCGAGCTCCGGATACCACTTGCCCATCTGCTCGACGACGACATCGGAGAGGCGCCACAGATCGTCGAGCTCGATCTTCCGCGCCTGCTGCACGGCGCGGCGGATGATGCGGCGAAGGACATAGCCGCGGCCCTCGTTGGAAGGCACGACCCCATCTCCGACGAGGCAGGTCATCCCCCGCCCGTGGTCGGCGAGCACGCGGTGCGCTTTCGTCGCAACTTCGCTCGTGTCCCAGGCGACGCCGCTCTCCTCTTCGATCCAGGCCATGATCGCCTGGTAGCCGTCGGTCTCGTAGACCGAGCGGGACGGCACCCGCTGCACGATCGCCGACAGCCGCTCGAGCCCCATGCCCGTGTCGACGTTCTGCTGGGGAAGCGGCGTCAGCGTTCCGTCGGGCTTGAGCTCGTACTCCATGAAGACGAGGTTCCAGAACTCGAGGAAGCGGTCGCAGCGAGGGCACGCGGGCGCGCAGCCGGGTTCGCCGCAGCCGTACTCCTCGCCCCAGTCGAAGTAGATCTCGGAGTCGGGCCCGCACGGCCCCGGCCCGCCGACCGACCAGAAGTTCTCGCTGCTCGGGAGGGCGACGATCCGCTCGCGCGGGATGCCGACTTCGAGCCAGTGCCCGACCGCGACCTCGTCCTCGCCGAGTCCGAGCTGCGGGTCGCCGGCGTGCACGGTCGCCCAGACGCGCTCCCACTCGAGCTTCAAGTGGTCCTGGATGAACTCGGTCGCGAGCTCGATCGCGCCCTGCTTGAAGTACCGGCCGAACGAGAAATTGCCCAGCATCGCGAAGAACGTGAGGTGATGGCCGTCGAGCCCGACTTCGTCGATGTCGGGTGTGCGGAAGCACTTCTGGGCCGTGGTCGTGAGGCGCGCGGGCGGCTCCTCGCGGCCCAGGAAGTAGGGCATCTGCGGCTGCATACCCGCGGAGGTGAGCAACGTCGAGGTGTCTTCGGGCCGCGGAACGAGTGGCCAAGAGGGCAGCCGTTTGTGATCCTTGGACTCGAAGAAGGAGAGGAAGCCCTCCCGAAGCTCCGCGGAGGTGCGCATTGCGCTCGATTCTACGCGCCGCTAGCGGCGGCTCTCGGAGGCGCGCCGAGGCTCTTTCTCGGTCACGATCTCCTCGCGCATCTTTTCGAGCGAGCGCCGGATGAGGCGCGAGACGTGCATCTGCGAGATCCCCACCTGCTGGGCGATCTGGGACTGGGTCAGGCCTTCGAAGAAACGCAGGTGGAGGATCCGCCGCTCGCGCTCGTCGAGCGCGGCGAGGCCGGGTGCGAGGACGGTGCGGTCCTCGCTCACCTCGTACTCGTGCTCGATGGTGCCCAGGGATTCCAGCGGATCGAGGTCGGAGTCGTCGTCTCCCCCGCTCGGCGCCGACAGGGAGAGCGTCGCGTAGGCCTGTCCGCTCTCCAGCGCCTCGAGCACGTCTTCCTCCTCGACGCCGGCGGCCTTTGCCAGCTCTGGGATCGTGGGCGAGCGCTCGAGCTGCACGGTCAGCTCCTCGAGGAGATGCGAGAGCCGAACGTTCAGCTCCTGCAGGCCGCGCGGCACGCGAATCGCCCAGCCCTTGTCGCGGAAGTGCCGCTTGATCTCGCCGATGATGTTCGGCGTCGCGTAGGTCGTCAGCTCGACGCCGCGATCCGTGTCGAAGCGGTCGATCGCCTTGATGAGGCCGATGCAGCCGACCTGGACCAGATCCTCGAGCTGTTCGCCGCGGTAGGAGTAGCGGCGGGCCAGGGAGCGGACGAGCGGGAGGTATTGCTCGATCAGCTGCTCGCGAGCCTGGGTGTCCCCGCCCTCGTGGTACCTGCGCAGCAGCTCTTTGTCTCTTTTTTCCTCAGGCATTTGTCCCCGCCGGCTTGATCCCACGGACGCGCTTCGAAAGCCGAAGCCAGTCGCCGTCCTCGCGCGCGTCGACCGTCGCGTCTTCGACGAGCGTACCGAGAAGGCGGCCGAGCCCGAAGTCGCCCTCGGACGACTGCTGCAGGTCGGCGCGGACGGTGTCGCCGTTCAGCGGCCCGATGGCCATCGTGATCGCCTCGTGGGTCACATCGACCTCGACACGGATCTCGCCAGCCGCGGCGTACCCGTCGCTTTCGAGGATGGTGACGAGTGCCAGCTGCAGGTCTTCCAGCGCCTCGTAGGAAAGGTTGTGCCGCGCGGCGAGGCCACCGACGACGAGGCGCGCGACCCCGTGGAAGGGGCGTTCGTTCGGGATGCGGAGCTCGATCGCCTGCGTCACGGTCCCTCAGCGCCGTGCTCGAGCTCGTCCGCGATCTCCTGTTCGCGCCGTGCAGCGGCCTTGCGGGCGGCGTCCTTCGCCTGTCGCGGGTCGTGCGAGACCCGGAAGGCGGCGACGCCGTGGGCGACGCCCTCGAAGAGGCCCGAAAGCTTCTGCACCGGCCGTGTGATTGCGAGCGAAACCGCCCGCACGGCCGTGTCGACGTGATCCGCGGCGTCGACGGCACTGTCGGTGACGAGATCTACCTTGTCCAACTGAGCATTCACGCGGTCGACGGTTCCTCCGGCCTTGTTGATCACAGGGAGGACTTCCTTTTCCAGTCCTTGGGTGAACGAAGTAAGGCGCCGAACGGTTCCGCTCAGATTGAAAAGGACGAGCCCGAGCCCGAGGCCCACGACGACGAGGAACACGCTGAGCGCGATCCAGACGATGTCGAGGGTGCTCAGGTCGGCGAGAGGCAAGGAGACGATCCTAGTTCAACGCGACGCCGAAATCAGGCCGGCGCCGACGACCGCGTCCTCCTCGTAGAGCACCGCCGCCTGCCCGATCGCCACGCCGTAGGCGGGCTCGTCGAGCCTGAGCCGAAAGCCGCGCGCGAGCGGCGAGACGGTCGCGTTGCTGGCCGGAGAGCGGTACCGGAGCTTGGCCTCGACCCGCTCGGCGGGGACGAAGAGCCTTCCCGTCCCGGAGCTCACCTCGCGCCGGGCGAGCGACTCGCGCGAGCCGACGAAGACGGCGTTCGTGCCCGGATCCGTTTTCAGGGCGTAGACGGGCCCACCGGTGGCAACGCCGAGGCCGCGCCGCTGGCCGGGCGTGAAGCGCCAGTAGCCGTCGTGGCGCCCGAGCTCCCGCCCCTCGGCGTCGAGCACCTGCCCCTCCCGGCTCTCGAGCCCTTGGCGGGAAAGGAAGTCGCGGTAGTCGTCGCCGGCGAGGAAGCAGGCCTCCTGGCTCTCGGGCCGCGTCGCGGCGGCGAGCCCGGCCGCGCGCGCCTCCGCACGTGTCTCGTGCTTGCCCTGCTCTCCGAGGGGGAACCAGACGCGGGGCAGGAAGCGCGGATCGAGCCGGGCGAGCATGTAGGACTGGTCCTTCTCGGGATCCGCTCCCCGGGCGAGGAGGAGCCGGCCGCGGTGCTCGGCGATGCGGGCGTAGTGGCCGGTGGCGAGCCGGGAGGCGCCGATCCGCTTCGCGAAAGCGAGCAGCGCGCCGAAGCGGAAGCTTCCGTTGCAGCGAACGCACGGGTTCGGCGTCTCGCCGCGCGCGTAGCCGCGGACGAAGGGGTCGACCACAGCCGTGCGGAAGGACTCGCGGAGATCGAGGGTGACGTGCGCGAAGCCGAGGGCCTGGCACGCCTCACGCGCCGCGACCACCGAGGCAGGCGAGCAGCACACGCGCTCGGAGCCCTTGCCGGCCGGATCGGTCCAGAGACGAAGCGTCACCCCGACCGGCTCGTGGCCTGCATCGCGCACGCGGAGAAGCGCGACGGCGCTGTCGACGCCGCCGCTCATCGCCACGGCGACGCGCTCATCGCTTGGAGCCGCGGAGACCGCGGGCCCGAGCGCGTCGTGAAGCGCGTCCGTGGCGAGGCGCTCGCCGGGAACGGACGCCGCGTCGAGCAGCGTGCGTCCCTCGACCTCGCGGAGAAGCCCCGCCAGACCCGGCCCTTCTCCGGCCGCGCGGTCGATCCGCTGCCCGAACACGGTCAGCCGAACCCAGGCGAGATCTCCGTCCCGGGCGGCATTTCCGATGAGCTCGCGTGTCATGGCCATGCGGGAATGGTGCCCTAACCGCCCGGCGGTGCTCGCCGCTACTGTGGGCCAGAGTGCGAAATCCCCTCGATCGCCTGACCTATCGCGTCCCGGAGCCGTCGAGGAGCATCCTCGACTGGACGCTCTCGATCGTCGTCGCGGTGGTGGCCGTCCTCGCGGTGAAAGTGGAGGTCGCCAACCCGTACCGGGTCCCGTCCGCGTCGATGGAGCCGACGCTCCACTGCGCGCGCCCCGCGGACGGCTGCCTCGCGGCTCATTCTGATCGCGTCGTCGCCAACCGCTTCATCTATCGCTTCCGCGATCCGAAGCGCGGCGAGATCGTCGTCTTCGACGCACCTGCGAGAACCATCCAGGCGTGCGCCGAGGGCGGCACGTTCGTGAAGCGAATCGTCGGCTTGCCGGGGGAGGCCGTCTCGGAGCGAAACGGGATCGTCTACGTCGACGGGCGGCGGCTCGACGAGCCCTACGTCGCCCATCGCGACCACCGGACTCAACGGTGGCCCCGGATTGCCCAGGGCCACTACTTCATGATGGGCGACAACCGCAGCCGTTCCTGTGACTCGCGCGAGTGGGGCACCGTCTCGCGCGAGAATCTCATCGGCCGGGTGTTCCTCACCTACTGGCCGATCGGCCGGCTCGGCAGCCCGTAGGGCTAGTCGGCGAAGCGCCAGCGGATCGTCGTCGGCTTCTCGATCCCGAGCTCGTCCGCGAGCGCGGGACTCAGGTCGAACTGACTCTCGGGCCCGACCATGCCTTGTTCGATCACCTCGGTGCGGACCTCGCGCCCGCGGTAGAAGACGACGAGGTCGACCCCGCAGGGAAGCACGGGATGGGCGATGCCCAGGACCCCCTGCGTCAGCAGCGTTCCGCACGCGGTCGTTTCGCGGAGGCGCGAGCGGCCGAAGACGCCGACCGTCGCGTTCTCCCACTCGGCTTGGGAGACGGGCGGTGGTGGGGTCGCGGCCGAGGTCTCCTCGCCGCTCGAGCGACCGAGGACGACGACGAGGAGCACCGCCAGAAGCGCCGCCCCCGCCAGCGCGGCCTGGCGCTGGAGGGCGGCCGATCTCATCGACTCGGCTGGTGCTCGAGCAGCCCGCCGAACGACTCGCGCACGAGGGAGTCGAACTCGGTCGGAAGCACGCCGTCGGCGTTCGCGAACTGGCGGAGGTGTACGAATAGGAACGCCCATTCGTCGCGCCGCTCCGGATGCCCGGGTGCCTCGGCTCGCGCGAGGCGCTCGAGATCCCAGATGTTCCATTGGCGCGGCATGTAGCTCCGCTGCGGCAACTGCACGACCTGCGTCTCACCAGGTGGAGGAACGGGTGGGGGAGGAGTCGGTGCTTCCGGAGGCGGCGTGGGAACCGCGCGCAGACGCCGGCGCCGTCCCCAGCGCGACTGCTGAGCCGCGAGCGCGGCCACCGCGGCCTCAGCCTCCGGGTCCGGAGCAGGTGCGGTAGCGGAAGGCGCGTCGGCTACGATCGGCGGCGGCTCGGGCGCAGGTTCCGGCTCTGGTTCGGGTTCAGGTTCCGGCTCTGGCTCGGGTGCCGCCGCTGGCTCGGGCTCTGGTTCGGGTTCAGGTTCGGCCTCTGGCTCGAGGTCCACGGGCGGCGCCGGCTGGACGACCGTCTGCTCGACCGGCGAAGGCTCGGGTTCGCCCTCCGCGGGAAGCACGGGGGGCGGGACCGATGCGGACGCGCCGCCCTCGACGACGACAACCGGGCCGCGGGCCGAACGCCACGCCAGGTACTCGATCGTTGCGGCGATCAACCAGGCGAGCGCCACGAGGAGCAATGCGATTGCGAGCCGAAGGTCGGCAAGCCAGACCGCCACCGCGACGAGCGCAATGAAGATCATGAGCGCGACGAGGCGCAGAGTCGAGACGATTGGCGGCACGCTTCGGTGCCGAAGAGCCTACGTGCTCGGCGGTGTGTCGTCCGGCCGCTCGTCGTCCGCGGCTTCGGCCGCAGCAGAGGGGCTTCCCGGACCTCCGGGCGACTCGGGCTCCTCCTCAGCCGCCTCTTCGGGCTCACTCGGCTCTGGGATCTCGACCGATGGGCTCGCGGTGACCCCACTCGGCTTCGGTACCGACGACTGCGCTGCGCGGACGATGGCGTCGACCGCTTCCTGGATGGCCGCCTCGCCGTGACCGGCTGCGGACAGAAGCTGCTCGGCGCCCATACGCGCCCGCTGGACGATGACCTCGGCCTGCGCTCGGGCCCACTCGAGAGTCTGCTCGACCTCGGCGCGGGCGGAGTTCGTCAGCTCGGTCGCCTGGTGGCGAGACTGCTCGAGGAGCCGGTTGCCGCGCGTCTCGGCGTCGTGGAGCTCAGAGCTCGAGTCGCGGTTCGCCTTCGTCAGGATCTCGCGCGCCTCGTTTCGCGCGGCATTGAGGATCTCGCCGCGCTGGCGCTCGGTCTCCTGGCGAATGCGTGCGATCTCGGCCTCGCGCTGCTGCAGGTCCATCTGCGACTCGCGGATCTGCTGCTCGGCCTTGCCGACCTGCTTGGCGGCCGCTTCCTGCGCGTCGCGCTCGAGCGTGTCCGCGAACTCGGCCGCCGAGCGAATGAGGTGCAGGGCGTCCATGCGGACGGCATGCCCCGACGGCTCGGTGATCGCGCTGCGCGGCGCGGCCTGCAGGACTCGCAGCTGCGCCTGGAGCGCGGTTACATGCCTGCGGAACGCATCGAAGGCCTCACCGACCTTTTCGCGGTCGAAGCCCTCGCCCGAGCGCGGGATGTCCTCCAACCTCGGCAGGGGTGTGAGGGCATGCCCTCCCGCGCGACTTGGATCTTGACTCGACATCTGCTGTACGCCTCCATCTCCCGTTGCACACGGGTTTCGCCAGAAAGTATGACTAGCTCATCGGCCGGCCGGACCGCTTTCTTGACCGACTCCTGGCCGAAGCTGAATTCCGAGCTCGCGCAGCTGTTCCTCCTCCACCTCCGAGGGCGCGCCGCTCATCGGGTCGACCCCCGCCTGGTTCTTCGGAAACGCGATCACGTCGCGGAGGTTCGGCTCCTTCGAGAGCACCATCATCATCCGGTCGATCCCGAATGCGATCCCGCCGTGCGGCGGCGCGCCCATGGCCAGCGCGTCTAGGAGGAAGCCGAACTTCGTCCGCTGTTCCTCCGTCGAGAGCTTGAGGAGCGAGAACACGCGCGCCTGGATGTCGGCTTCGTGGATCCTGAAGGAGCCCCCTCCCAGCTCCTGCCCGTTGCCGACGAGGTCGTAGGCGTGAGCCACCGCGTGCGCGGGATCCTGGTCGAAGGTCTCCTCGAAGCCGGGTGCCGGCCGCGTGAAGGGATGGTGGACGGCGGCCCAGCGCTCGTCGTCCTCTGACCACTCGAACATCGGGAAGTCGGTGATCCACACCCACTTCCAGGCGTCCTCGTCGATCAGCCCCAGCTCGCGGCCGAGGTGGAGCCGTACCGCACCGAGGACGCGCGAGACCATGGCCGGCTCGTCGGCGGCGAAGAGGACGGTGTAGCCCGGGTCGCAGCGGAAGTGGGCGAGCTCCTCCTCGGAGAGGAACTTCGCGATCGGCGAGCGCACCTCACCCTCCTCGTCCCACACGAGGTACGCGAGCCCCTTCGCACCCCACTCCTTCGCCACCTCCTCGAGGCGCTCGAGCTCGCCGCGCGAGAACGCCTGCGGGACGCGGATGAAGCGCACGGACAGCGCGCCGGCGAAGACGCCGAACTGCGAATCGCGCGTGAGCTCGGTCGCGTCCTCGAGCTCGAGCTCGAAGCGAAGATCGGGCTTGTCCGACCCGTACCGTGCGTCCGCATCCGCCCACGTGAGCCGCGGGAACGGCACCTCGAGCTCGACGCCGAGGCAGTCCCGCCAGGCGGTCTGGATCATCTGCTCCATGAGCGCGAAGAGGAACTGCTGATCAGGGAAGGCCATCTCGACGTCGAGCTGCGTGATCTCCTGCACCCGGTCGGCGCGCAGGTCCTCGTCCCGGAAGCAGCGCGCGATCTGGAAGTAGCGGTCGAAGCCCCCGATCACGAGAAGCTGCTTGAGGATCTGGGGCGACTGCGGGAGCGCAAAGAACCTGCCGGGCTGCAGACGGCTCGGGACGATGAAGTCGCGCGCGCCCTCGGGTGTGGGCTTGAAGAGGATCGGCGTCTCGATCTCGAGGAAACCGCCGCTCTCCATCGTCCGCCTGATCGCAGAGACCATCGTGCTGCGGAGTCCGATGTTGCGCTGCATCTTAGGGCGGCGCAGGTCGAGCCAGCGGTGGCGGAGACGAAGCGTCTCGTCGACGTTCTCCTCGTCGAGCTGGAAGGGCAGCGGTGTCGAGGTCGAGACGATCTCCAGCGTGTCGACCTGGAGCTCGACCTCGCCGGTCGGGATGTTCGGGTTGACCGCCTCGGGCGCGCGGCGGACGACTTCTCCCTCCGCGCGAAGGACGAACTCGTTCCGGATCGCGTGGCCGCTCTTCGCGGCTGCGGGCGCACGCTCGGGATTGAGCACGAGCTGGCAGATGCCGGTCCGGTCGCGGAGATCGACGAAGACGAGCCCGCCGTGGTCGCGCCGTGAATCCGCCCAGCCGGCAAGCGTGAGCCGCTGCCCGACGTGCTCGGGCCGCACCTCGCCGCACATGCGGTCGCGCCAGGTCACGCGGTCACCTCGGAGAGATCGGTGTCGGCCCCGACGACGACGACGCGCTCCGCGCCGAGGCGGCTCGCCTGCGTTCGCTGGCCCTTGACCGAGCGGCCGGCGAAGTCGGCTTCCGCGCGCATGCCTGCCGCGCGCAGCGCGGCGACCTTCGCGAGGACCCCAGTTCGGTCCGCGCCTTCCTCGCAGATGAAGAAGACGTCGATGCCCTCCTCGGGCGGCGGCTCGACTCCGGCATCCTCGAGGGCCAGGAGAAGACGTTCGATTCCCGCGCCAAACCCGACGCCGGGCGTGTGCGCCCCACCGAGCTCCTCCGCCAGGCCGTCGTAGCGGCCGCCCCCGCTCAGCGTGCTCTGCGAGCCGCTCTCGGGCCCCACGAACTCCCAGGTGGTACGCGTGTAGTAGTCGAGGCCACGGACCAGCGTGGGCACCACTTCGTAGGGCACCCCGTAGGCGTCGAGATAGCGGCGCACGTCCGCGAAGTGGTCCTGGCAGGCGGCACACAGGGAGTCTCCGATCGTCGGCGCTTGCCGTAGGACCTCCCGAACTTCGGGTGGCTTCGCAGCGATGTTGTCGAGCGCGCGGAGAGGGTTGCGCGATGCCTGTTCGCGGGTGGCCTCGTCGAGCTCACCGGCGTGCTCCTCCAGCCAGGGGCGCAGCCGGTCGAGATAGGCCGGCCGGCATTCGGCGTCGCCGATGGAGTTCAACTCGAGGCGGTACTCGGTCACGCCGAGGCGCCCGAGCAGCGAGTCGTAGAGCTGGATCACCTCCGCATCGAGCGCGGGGTCTTCGGAGCCGATCGCCTCGACGTCGAACTGCCAGTGCTCACGGTAGCGCCCCTTCTGCGGACGCCCGTAGCGGTAGATCGTCTCGTGCGTGTAGAGCTTCTGCGGCTGCGGCTCGCGGTGCAGGCCGTGCTCGAGGTAGGCGCGCACGATCGGCGCCGTGGCCTCGGCGCGAAGCGTCAGCGACCGGTCACCGCGGTCCTCGAATGTGTACATCTCCTTCGTCACGACGTCGGAGCCCTGCCCCGACGTGCGCGCGAAGAGCTCGGTCTCTTCGAAGACGGGTGTGTCGATGCGGCGATAGCCGTAGAGATGGCACAGACGCTCGAACTCCCCGAGCACGTGGCGCCAACGCGGCTGCTCGGAGGGGAGGATGTCGTGGGTGCCGCGCGGAGCTTCGAACTTCACGCTCGGAGCTCTGCGAGGAAGGGGTTGCGCGCAAGCTCGTCGCCGAGCGTCGTCGGAGGGCCGTGGCCGGAATAGACGACGGTCTCAGGCGGAAAGCGCTCGAGCAGCCGACGGATCGAGTCGAGCAGCGTCTCCCAGTCCCCGTCCGGACGGTCGGTCCGCCCCACCGAGCCGGCGAACAGGACGTCTCCCGAGAAGAGCGCCCCATCCGAGTAGAAAGCGAGGTGGCCCAGGAGGTGCCCGGGCACGCGCAGCGTCTCGAACTCGATGCCGGCGAGCTCGAGCCGCTCGTCACCCTGGAGAAGGACGTCGGGGGTGAACGCCTCGAACGTGACGCCCGCCTCGGGATGAAGCTCGTTGATCCGCTGCGCGCGCTCACTGTCCGTCTCCGCCATGTACACCGGCGCGCCGGTGGCCCTCTGGAGCTCGGCCACGCCGCCGATGTGGTCGATGTCGGCGTGCGTGATGAGAATCGCGGCACAACGAGCGCCGTCGAGTCCCTCCTCGAGCCGCTCCGTCTCGCCCGGCCAGCCGGGGTCCACGACGACGGCTTCGCCCGCGCCAGGGCGGCGGACGACGTAGCAGTTCATCCCAAACGGGCTCAGCTCCAGGCGCTTGACGTCGAGAGGCATCGGCCGCTGAGTTTAACGGGGCGGCCCGGCTACACTGGCGCGCGATGGAGAGCTGGCGGCTCCCCGAGATCGCGACACCCACCGGCACTCGCTCGCCCGTCGTCCTGAAGAGCGAAGACGAGGCGCGGGCGGTCCTCATCGGCCTCGATCCAGGGCAGCAGCTCGGCGACCACCAGGTCAAGGAGCACGCATGGCTCTTCGTCGTCGAGGGCACCGCGCAGATCGCGAGCGCCGACGGCAAGATCGAGGCCCCTCCCGGCACGCTCGCCCACTTCGAGCCCGATGAGCGCCATTCGGTCGGGAGCGACGGCGGCGCAAAGGTCCTACTGCTGTTGGCGCCATGGCCCGGACCCGGGCACTTCCGCGGCAGCAGCTAGCGCTCGAACAGAAAGAGGCCGAAGCCGAGAATCTCGCGGCCGCCGAGCTCCCGGTAGCGCGCGCGGCCGTTCGCGATCCATTCACGAAGCTCCGGGATCCCCTCTTCCTCCTCGTGCTTCTCCGCATAGCGCTCGCCGTTCCGCGCCCAGGCGTCCTCGTAGGCGTCCCAGTCGTCGACGCTACTGGTGACCGCGCGCTTGAGGTCGAGCCCGGCTTCCACGGCTGCCTCGATCGTCCCCTCGTAGTCCTTGAGCTCCTCCCGCGCAGCGCCGAGCGCGACGAGGTACTCCGCGGTCGGCTCCTCGCGCCAGTACCCCTCGCCGAAGAGGAGCTTGCCGCCGCTCGCGACGTAGCCGGAGAGAACGGCGAGCGTCCCTCCCACCCCGCCCCTGAAGGCCACGCCGCCGGTACTGACCACGAGGTCGAACGCACCGGGCTCCGGCGCGTACTCGCGCACGTCCTCCTCGAGCAGCACGACCTTCGAATTGGGGACGCGAGCCTCGGCCTGCCGGCGCGCCTCCGCGAGGACGGCGGACGAGTTGTCGAGCCCGGTGGCACGTATGTCGGGATATCGCTCAATGATTCGCAGGAGGATCTCCGCCTTCCCGCACCCGAGGTCGAGAACGTGCGCGCCTGGCTCGAGCTCGAGCGCTTCGATCATCTCCTCGACGTCCTCCTCCGCGAGGGGGTTCATGAACGCGAGGCCCTCGTGGGCGATCGCGGTGAAGTCGTCGCTGTCCAACTACCCGGAGTCCGCGCCGCGCTGCCGCTTCGAGTACACCCGGTACATGATCGAGTCGACCAGATAGCTGAACGGGATGAAGAACGCGATCAGCGTCACTGCTGTGAAGACCTTCGACGCGGTCGTGGAATCGCCGCCCGTCCAGAAGACGACGACCAGGATCAGCGGCCCGAAGATCGCCGTCCTTTTGGCGACCCGGGCCATCGAGGGCTTCGGGATCTCGCGCCCGCCCCGGCGAGCGGCCGGCCGTGCGGTGCTCTTCCCGTCCGGCTTCGGAGCGACGACCGGCTTCTCGACAGTGATCTCCTCGCCGTCCTCGGTCTCGATCACGTACTCGTACTCGTGGCGTTGAAGCTTCTCGCGGCGGCGGCGCTGCTTACGGCTCGGCATTGTCCGATTATGCCGTGGACGTGCCGCCCCGGATGACCCGGGCGATGTGGTTTCCTCCGAGGTGGTAGGCCAGGTAGCGCCAGTCGGAGGCCGCGAGCACGACAATGTCGGCGTCGTAGCCCGGCGCGAGGCGACCGACCCGGTCGGCTCGGCCGAGGACGTGTGCCGCGTTGATGGTGCACGCGGTGAGGGCCTCTGCAGGTGTCATCTGCATCTGCGTGCATGCGAGGGCCGCGACGAGCGGCAGGCTCTCGCAGAACGCGCTGCCCGGGTTGAAGTCGGTCGCCAGGGCGACGATGGCGCCCTCGTCCACCAGCACCCTGCCGGGAGGCATCGGGCGGTCGAGGAAGAGCGCGGCGACGGGGAGAAGCACCCCGGCGACGTCGCTCTGGGCAAGAGCTCGCACCCCGTCTGGGCCCGTCGCCTCGAGATGATCGACGCTCACCGCCCCCAGCTCGACGGCGAGCGGAACGCCCCCGGCCTCGGTGAACTGGTCGGCATGCAGGCGGAGCCGGAGGCCGGCCTCCCGGCAGGCCTCGAGGTAGCGCCTGGCCTGAGCGGCGTCGAATGCACCTCGTTCGAAGAAGACGTCGGCGGCCTCGGCGACCTCTGCCGCCTCCGGAAGAACCTCGGCGAGTGCGAAGTCGAGGTAAGCGTCGGCATCCGCGAACTCCGGAGGGACAGCATGCGCGCCAAGCCACGTCGGCGAGCCGCCCGCCTCGCGGACGACCCGCAGCATCGCGAGCTCCGTGTCGCGGTCCAGGCCGTAGCCGGACTTCGCCTCGAAGGTCGTCGTCCCCGAGGCCAGCATCCACGAGCGGTGCAGTGCGAGGGCGCCGGCGAGACCCTTCTCGCCGGCCGCACGTGTGGCCCGGACCGTGGACAGGATCCCGCCTCCGGCGGCATGCAACTCCTCGTAGGCGGCGCCGCCCGAACGAAGCTCGAACTCTTCCACCCTCGAGCCGGCGAAGACGGCGTGGGTGTGGCAGTCGACCAGCCCCGGGATGGCGGCGCAGCCACTCCCGTCCAGCTCATCCACGTCGCCGTCGAGCGGATCGAGGTCGCGCATACGCCCGACCGCCGATATCCGTCCGCTCTCGCACAGGATGAACGCGTCTTCGACGATGTCGACGGACCGCATCGCCTCCCGCCCGCGGAGCGGCGCCCGCGTCCCTGCCGGGGAGACGGCCTGCGCGAGGTCGCGGATCAGCAGCTTCGCCACGCGACGGCTAGGCGCCGGGGACTTCGAGGCCGTGCTCGCGCGCGGCCTCCTTCGCCTCGTCGTAGCCGGCGTCGAGGTGGCGGAGCACGCCGGTCCCCGGGTCCGTCGTCAAGACCCGCTCGAGTCGCTCGGCTGCGTCGTCCGTCCCGTCGGCAACCACGACCATGCCCGCATGGATGGCGTTGCCGATCCCGACGCCGCCACCGTGATGGACGCTGACCCACGTCGCCCCGGCGGCCGTGTTCAGGAGCGCGTTCAGGATCGGCCAGTCGGCGATCGCGTCGGAGCCGTCCGCCATGGCCTCGGTCTCCCTGTATGGGGACGCCACCGAGCCCGAGTCCAGGTGGTCGCGGCCGATGACCACGGGTGCGCTCACCTGGCCGCTCCGGACGAGGTCGTTGATCGCCAGGCCGGCCTTGGCGCGATCGCCGTAGCCGAGCCAGCAGATCCGCGCCGGGAGGCCCTGGAACGCCACGCGCTCGGGAGCGAGATCGAGCCACCGCTGAAGGAGGCGGTCGTCCGGGAAGAGACCCCGCAGCGCCCCGTCGATCGCTGCGATGTCCTCCGGATCGCCCGACAGCACAGCCCAGCGGAAAGGCCCGACGCCGCGGCAGAAGAGCGGCCGGATATAGGCCGGGACAAAGCCCGGGTATGAGAAAGCCTCCGTTACGCCGGCCTGTTCCGCCTCCCCTCTGAGGTTGTTGCCATAGTCGAAAACATAGCTTCCCGCCCGGACGTACTCGAGCATGCCTTCGACGTGACGCGCAATCGACTCGGAAGCCCGGCGGAGGTATTTCTCGGGGTCGTCGGCGCGGAGCCGGTCGGCCTCCTCCACCGAGAGCCCGGCGGGGACGTAGCCGTTCAGAGGGTCATGCGCCGCGGTCTGGTCGGTGACGAAATCGAAGTGCTCACCGCGCGCAGCGAGCTCCGGAACGATCTCGGCGGCGTTGCCGAGCAGTCCGACCGACAGGGCGCGACGGTGCGCGGCGGCGTCGCGAACTCGTGCCAGCGCGTCGTCCAGCGACTCGGCCGCTTCGTCGAGGTAGCGTGTCTCGATCCGGCGCTGGATCCGAGCAGGGTCGACCTCGATGCACAGGATCGCCGCACCCGCCATCGTTGCGGCGAGAGGCTGGGCCCCTCCCATCCCGCCCAGGCCGGCGGTGAGGATGGTCTTCCCGTTCAGGTCCGGGGCGCCGAAGTGCTTCTCGCCGGCGGCCGCGAACGTCTGGTACGTGCCCTGCAGGATCCCCTGGGTGCCGATGTAGATCCAGCTCCCCGCGGTCATCTGCCCGAACATCGTCAGGCCCAGAGCCTCGAGGCGGCGGAACTCGTCCCAGGTCGCCCAGCGTGGAACGAGGAGCGAGTTCGCGATCAGGACGCGCGGGGCGCCCGCGTGGGTGCGGAACACACCGACGGGCTTCCCGCTCTGCACGAGCAGTGTCTCATCCTCGCCCAGGGCAAGAAGTGAACGCACCAGTGCCTTCAGCGCGTCGTGATTGCGTGCCGCCTTGCCCGAGCCGCCGTAGACGATCAGCTCCTCGGGCTTCTCCGCCACCTCACGGTCGAGGTTGTTGAGGAGCATCCGAAGCGGCGCCTCCGTCTGCCACGAGCGGGCGTTCAGCGCCTGACCGCGCGGCGCACGGATGGAGCTCAGATCGCCGCAGAGCTCCTCGACGACCGCGTCGACCTCGCGCACGCTCACGCGAGCTCACCCACTTCGGCCTCCACCGCAGCAACCAGCTCCCCGGCCCGGATTGCCTCCGCGACGCGCTCGATGTCCGGCGCGAGCGTCCGGTCCTCCATGACCGTCGACGAAAGCGAGCGAACGAAGTCGTGTGCGACACGCGCGCCGGTCCCGGGCTCCAGGGGCGCGAGGAACTCGACGCCCTGGGCCGCCGCGAGGAGCTCGATCGCAAGCGCGCGCTCCACGTTTCCCAGGACGACCCAACATTTGAGCCCGGCGGCGTTCCCCATCGAGACGTGATCCTCCTGGCCTGCGCTCGTCGGAATGGAGTCCACAGAGGCGGGGTGACAGAGCACCTTGTTCTCGCTAACGAGCGCGGCGGCCACGTACTGCGGGATCATGAACCCCGAGTTGAGTCCGCCGTCGTGCGTGAGGAACGCGGGTAGCCCATCGGAGAGCGACGGGTTGACGAGCCGCTCCACGCGGCGCTCCGAAATGGAGGCCAGCTCGGCCACCGCCAGAGCCATCGAGTCGAGCGCGAGCGCGACGGGCTGGCCGTGGAAGTTCCCGTTCGAGACGAGCTCTCCCCTGTCCACGAGGACGAGAGGGTTGTCCGTCGCCGCGTTGACCTCGACCGACACCGTCTGCTCGACGTAGGCGAGGAGGTCGCGGCTCGCGCCATGCACCTGCGGCGCGCAGCGAAGCGAGTAGGCGTCCTGCACCTTGTCGCACCAGCGGTGCGCCTCGATGATCGCCGAGCCCTCGAGGAGGCGGAGGAGGTTGGCTGCGGCGGCCGCTTGGCCGGCGAGTGGGCGGAGCGCCTGGATCTCCGGCATGAAGCTCACCCGGGAGCCTTGCAGCGCCTCGACGGAGAGGGCGCAGGCGATGTCCGCGGTCTTGGCGATCCGGCCGGCGCGGACGAGCCCGAGGGCACCGACAGCACCCATGAACTGCGTCCCGTTGACGAGCGAGAGCCCCTCCTTCGCCTGCAGGCGAACCGGCTCGAGGCCGGCGCGAGCAAGCGCGTCCGCCCCCGAAAGGAGCTCGCCCTTGTAGTGTGCCGACCCCTCGCCGACGAGCGGAAGGGCGAGATGGGCGAGCGGCGCAAGATCTCCCGAAGCGCCGACGGAGCCGCGACTCGGCACGTCCGGCAGCACTCCCTTGTTCAGGCATTCGAGGAGGAGCTCGACTGTCTCGATGCGCGCGCCCGAGAAGCCCTTCGCGAGCGCGTTCGCGCGGAGCACCATCGCGGCGCGCACGACCTCGTCCGGGTACGGCTCCCCCACCCCGCATGCGTGGCTGCGCAGGAGGCGAAGCTGGAGCTCCTCGGACAGCTCCGGCGGGATCGCCTTCGAGACGAAGCGGCCGAAACCGGTGTTGATGCCGTAGGTGTGCTCGCCCGAGGCCTCCGAAGCGGCGTGGTCGACGAGCTCACGGGCGGCGGCCATTTTCGAACGCCCGTCGTCCGAGAGGGCTGCGGGGATTCGCTCGACAGCGACCGACCAGACGTCGTCGATCGTGAGATCGTCCCCGTTCAGAAGCACTGCGGTGGCAACGGCCATCGCGGCCAAGTCTAGAGCGCGCCGGACCCGAGTTCCGTGCGCAGGAAGGAGGACGAATGCGAGTTCACGTGATCAGCGACATCGAAGGAGTCTCAGGAGTCGTCAGGTCCCAGCAGGGCGACGGCGGCGAGTCGCTCTTCGACGAGGCCCGGCGCCTGTACACGGAGGAGATCAACGCCGCGATCCGGGGCGCCTGTGCGGCGGGCGCGACGGAGGTCGTCGTGATGGACTGCCACGGCGCGGGCAAGGGCTGGGATTTCAACTCCCTGCTGCCCGAGGCCCTCGACCCTCGCTGCGAATGGGTCGTCCAGAACGAATGGACGGAGTACACGGGCTTCCTCGAGGAGGGATGCGACGCGGCGCTCTTCGTCGGGATGCACGCTCGGGCGGGCGTCGCCGACGGCGTCCTCAACCACACGATCTCGGGCTCCGACATCTTCGAGCTGCGATTCAACGGCACCCCGGTCGGCGAGACCGGGATCAACGCTGCGCTGTGCGGCACGTTCGGGTGCCCGGTGGTGCTCGTGACCGGGGACGAGGCCGTCTGCCGCGAGAGCCGCGAGCTCCTCGGCGAGGCCCTCACCACGGTTGCCGTGAAGCAAGGGCTCGGGCGCAACAGTGCGCGGAACATCGCGCCCCAACGCGCCCGCGAGATGATCGAGGAGGGCGCCAAGCGGGCACTTGGAGACCTGACTGCGGTGGCGCCGTACGACCCTGGACAACCCTGCGAGATCGGGATCGACCTGATGGGGTCGCACATCTCCGAGCGGTATCGCAATCGACACGGGGTCGAGGTCGTGGACGGGCGCCGCCTCGCCTCGAAGGCCGACGACTGGTGGACGGCCTGGGGACAGTTCTGGCCGATGCCCTGAGCCCGGGTCGGCGCTAGTCGTCGAGCAAGCGCAGCTCCAGAACGTGGCCCGCGTCGAAGCCGTCGATCCTGAGCAGGTTGCCCGCGGCCTCGAGGGCGGCGCCCGCCGGCATCAGCCCAACCAGCTCGCTGCCCGCGACCTCGGCTCCGCGGGTCTCGGCCTCGGCGGCGATCGCGGCCACGATCGTGTGCAGGGCGGCCGCCTCCCAGTCGGTCACGTTCATGCTCACCTGCACGAGCCCGGCATTCGGCAGGTCGAGTCCGAGCGCGCGCACACCCGGGAAGCCACCGTCGCGCTCACGGACAAGCGCGGCGATCTCGCGCGCCGTTTCCACGGTCGCGCCGCGCAGGTTGACGTTGAACGCGATCAGCGGCCGCCTGACTCCGATGAGGACTCCGCCTGCACTCGGATGAAGGGTCGCCGGCCCACGGTCGGGTGCGAGCTCTTCCGAATCGATCCGGCGTTGAAGCTCCTCCGGGCCGCCGCGACGGAAGAACGCCGGCTCGCGCCGGTCCTCCGTCAGGCGTCCGTAGAAGAAGACAGGGAGACCGAGGTCGTCCCCCACCCGCTCGGCGAGGGCGAGAGCCGTTTCGCGCGCCGCACGCTCGTCTTCGGGCACGAGCGGCACGAGCGGAACGACGTCTGCCGCCCCGATCCGCGGGTGCGCACCCTCGTGCCGCCGCAGGTCGATTCGCTCGGCAGCGGTTGAGATCCCGGCGACGAGCGTCTCGACGAGGTCGTCCCCCGATCCGACGATGGTGAAGACCGAGCGATGGTGGTCCCAGTCGGTGTGGACGTCGAGCAAGCGCCCCGGTTGAGAGAGCGAGCGCTCGAGAGCCGCAATCGCCTCGGGGTCTCGCCCTTCCGAGAAATTGGGGACGGATTCGAGCGGTAAAGGCACCCGTGCAGGATAAAAGGGGCCGGGAAGGCCGTCGATACACTCGGCGTTGGGTCACCTGTGGACGTAGAGAAGCACCCGAACCTGCACACGTTTGCCCGTTTGCTCGGGTTCCTGCGCCCCTACCGCTGGTCGCTGGCCATCTCGATCGTCCTCGCCGCGCTTTCGCAGGCAGCGGCGATAGCGCTCGTTCGCATCAGCCAGAGCGTGATCGACCTCGCGCTCAGGCCCCGCGACGAGCAGATGCTCTGGAAGCTCGTCGCGCTCATCGCCGTGATCGGCCTCGTCAAGGCGCTGCTCATGGTCGGCAGGCGCTTCATATCCGGCCGGCAGGCGCTCGGCGTCGAGTTCGACATGCGAAACACGATGTATGCGCACCTCCTGCGCCTCTCGTTCGGCTTCTACGACCGAAACCAGACCGGGCAACTCATGTCGAGGGCCACGGTCGACCTGCAGGCGGTGCGCTTCTTCCTCGGCTACGGCCTCATCTTCTTCTTCCAGCACGTGCTCACGATCGTCGGCGTCACCGCGATCATGCTCTGGACGGACTGGCGGCTGGCGCTCGTCGCGCTGGCGATCACCCCGTTCGTCGTCGTGATCGCGTACCGCTACTCGAAGGTCTCCCACCCGGTGCTCCGCGACGTCCAGCAGAAGATGGCCGACGTCGCCACGGTCGCGGAGGAGAACATTGTCGGCGTCCACGTCGTGAAGTCGTTCGCCCAGGAGGAGCAGGAGCAGGCGAAGTTCCAGCAGCGCTCCAACGCGGTCTTCGAGCAGACGGTGCTCGCGAACCGGCAGCGCTCTCTCTACGTGCCGCTCCTCAGCTTCATCCCGCTCCTGGCGCAGGCCGCGATCCTCCTGGTCGGCGGCTGGATGGTCACGCACGGGAACCTGACCGTCGGCCAGTTCTTCGCCTTCAACCTCTACGTGACGATGCTGATCATGCCGCTGCGGATGCTCGGCATGTGGATCGGCCAGTCGCAGCGCGCGACCGCGTCCGGCGAGCGCATCTTCCAGGTGCTCGACGAGCCCGAGGAAATCGCGGACAAGCCCGGGGCCGAGGCACTCGCGCCCGGCCCTGGACGGATCGAGTTCGAGGGTGTCTCGTTTGGCTACGACCCGGAGCGCCACGTGCTCCACGGGGTCGAGCTTGCGATCGAGCCGGATCAAAACGTGGCGGTCATCGGCCACACCGGCTCGGGCAAGACGACGCTGACCGCGCTCGTGCCACGGTTCTACGACGCGACCGAGGGCCGCGTTCTGATCGACGGCGTCGACGTACGCGACGTGTCGCTCGCGTCGCTGCGCTCGCAGATCGCCGTCATCTCGCAGGATCCATTCCTCTTCTCGACCACGGTGCGCGAGAACGTCGCGTTCGGCGCACCCGGCGCGAGCGACGAGGAGATCGAGTCGGCCGCGCGGCTCGCGCAGGCGCACGAGTTCATCGTCGACCTCCCCGAGGGCTACGACACGGTCATCGGCGAGCGCGGGATCACGCTCTCGGGCGGGCAGCGCCAGCGCATCGCCATCGCGCGCGCGATCGCCATGAGCCCGCGCATCCTCATCCTCGACGACGCCACGGCCGCGGTAGACGCCACGACGGAGGCGCGCATCCGGCTCGGCCTCCGCGAGGCGATGAAGGGCCGGACAACGCTGATCATCGCGCACCGGCTCTCCACGATCTCGCTCGCGGACGAGGTGGTTGTCCTCGACCACGGGCACGTGGTGGCGCGCGGGACACAGGCAGAGCTCGCGGAGTCGAGCCCGGTCTACCGGGAGATCTACGAGCACGGCCTGATCGACCGCGAGCTGGCCGCGCGGCTGGAGGCCTCGGCATGAGGGTCTGGCAGCCCGGATCCCACCTCTCCATGCAGCGTGGAGCCGAGGTGGACGACTGGTCGTGGCGGCGCACCGCACACCGCGTCGCGACCCTCGCCCGGCTCGCCGCCCGCTACAAGCTGCGGACGACGCTCGCGATCGTCACGCTCCTCGCGGCGACGCTCACCTCGCTCGCGCCGCCCTACCTCGCGAAGCTCGCCCTCGACGACGGAATCCGCGCCGAGGACTACCGGCGGCTCGTCGAGGTCGTCATCGTCTTCATCGCGGCCGGCGCGCTCAACTGGATGATGAGCAGCGCACAGACGTATTTCACGGGCTGGACCGGCGAGCGCATCCTCGCCGACCTGCGCGACAAGCTCTTCCGCCACCTGCAGCGGCTCTCGCTCGGCTTCTACGAGCGCAACAGGGCCGGCGTGCTGATCAGCCGCCTGACGAACGACGTCGAGGCGCTCGACCAGCTCGTCACCGACGGCGTCACGAGCCTCTTCCAGAACACGCTGATCCTCATCGGCTCGGCCGCGATCCTCTTCGCCCTGGACTGGAAGCTCGCGCTCGCCACGCTTGCGGTCTTCCCGTTCATGGCGATCGCGACGGCGATCTTCCGCGTCGTGTCGGCCCGCGCCTACCGGGCGGTTCGCGAACGGCTCGGGCTCGTCACGGCAACCCTTGCCGAGGACATCGCCGGCATGAGAATCGTGCAGGCGTTCAACCGCCAGTCCGCGAACGAGCGCCACTTCCAGGGGGTCAACGCCCATTACCGCGAGGCGAACCACGTCACGGTCGTGACCAACGGCCTCTACTTCCCGTTCGTCGACTTCCTGTCCACCGCGGCGACCGCGATCGTGCTCGGCTACGGCGGCTACCGCTACTTCGACAACGACCTCACGATCGGCACCCTGCTCGCCTTCATGCTGTACCTCTCCAACTTCTTCGATCCGGTGCAGCAGCTTTCCCAGCTCTACAACACGTTTCTCGCCGCGGTCGCGGCGCTGGACAAGATCACCGAGGTGCTCGACGAAGAGCCGGAAATCCTGGACGCGCCGGACGCCCAGGACCTGCCCGTGATCCAGGGGCACGTCCACTTCGAAGACGTCCGCTTCGGCTACGGCAAGGGCATCGAGGTTCTGCACGGCATCGAGCTGGACATCCCGCCCGGGACGACGGTCGCGCTCGTGGGGCACACGGGCGCGGGGAAGTCCACGATCGCGAAGCTCCTCGCGCGCTTCTACGACCCGCCCGAGGGCCGCATCACGATCGACGGCCACGACCTCCGCACGGTCACGCAGGAGAGCCTGCGCAGCCAGCTCGGCATCGTCCCGCAGGAGGGTTTCCTCTTCGCGGGCACGGTGCGCGAGAACATCGCGTTCGGGCGGCCGGGCGCGACCCAGGAGGAGGTCGAATCTGCGGCGCACGCGGTCGGAGCGCACGACTTCATCTCGACGCTCGAACACGGGTACGAGACCGAGGTCGCCGAGCGCGGCGCGAGGCTCTCGCTCGGCCAGCGGCAGCTCGTGGCCTTCGCGCGAGCGCTCCTCGCCGACCCACGCATCCTCGTCCTCGACGAGGCGACCTCGAGCGTCGACATCGGAACCGAGCGGCGCATCGAGCTCGCGCTGCGCACGCTTCTGGCCGGCAGGACCGCGTTCATCATCGCCCACCGGCTCTCCACGATTCGGAGCGCGGACCGGATCGTCGTGCTCGAGCACGGCCGGGTCGTCGAGCAGGGGACGCACGACGAGCTCCTCCAGCAAGAGGGCCTCTACCTCTCGCTCTACGGCGACTGGGCATCGGCCGCCGCCTGATCTACGCTACGCGCCGCGATGCAGGCGGGAACCGTCATCGGCAAGGCGTGGGAGATGTACAAGGCTCACTGGAGCCACCTCCTCCCCATCGCGTTCGTCGTCTACGTCCTCGTCTCGCTGCTGATTCTCCTGCTCGGCTCGCTGGGCTGGCTGGGTGCCGTGGTCGGCTTCTTCGTCAGCATCGCCGGGGTCTTCTGGCTGCAGGGCGCACTCGTCCTCGCGATCGACGATGTTCGTGACGGGCGCGCCGACCTCTCGGTTAGCGAGACGCTTGACCGGGTGAGGCCACACCTGGCGACGCTCGCCCTGGCCGGCCTCCTCGCGGGAATCGGGATCACGTTCGGCTTCATCCTCCTCATCGTCCCGGGCCTCTCCTGCTGACGATCTGGCTCCTGATCGTGCCAGCGATCATGCTCGAGAACTGCGGCGTCTCGGCCTCGTTCGCGCGGAGCCAGAACCTCGTGCGCGGCTATGGCTGGTCGGTCTTCGGCGTGATCATCCTGACGGTGCTGATCTTCATCGGGATCGGGATCGTCTTCGGGATCCTCGAAGGCGTGCTCGACAACCGCTGGCTGAGCTTCGCGCTCAACATCGTCCTCCAGACGATCACCGCCCCATTCCTCGCGCTGGCCTGGACGATCACGTACTACGAGCTCAGGGATCTGAAGGGAGCGGAACCCACCGCAGCCGTCTAAGCTCGGGGTTCGTGTCCGAGCTCGACAAGGAGACTCAGGAGCGGATCGAGGATCCGGTCTCCGAGCAGGCGGAGGAAGAAACCCGTCTGACGCCCGCCGAGGCGGTGGCGCAGATGCGGATCAAGGTCCCGACACGCGCGAACCGCAAGCTCGCGACGCTCGTCGAGCGCATCAACGAGGACGCACAGGTGAAGGCGTGGTGGCACGTCTCGAATGTGAACGCGGTCAAGCGCCTCGAGATCAACGACCACTCGTGGGTCCACATCCAGATCGTCACGAACATCGCGCTGAAGCTGCTCCGCCAGCTGACGAAGCATCATGTCGAGCCTGCGATGGTGGAGGACTACGGGATGAGCCGGGACGACGCCGAGATCGTCGTCGTGCTCGGCGCACTCCTTCACTGCATCGGTATGGCGGTGCACCGCGAGGGGCATGAGGATTGGAGCCTCTTCCTCGCAGAGCCGAAGCTGCGCGAGCTGCTCACCGGCATCTACGACGAGCCGGAGCGGACGGTGATCGTGTCGGAGGTGCTGCAGGCGATCATCAGCCACCGCTCCGACGGTCAGCCGCTCACGCT
>Ga0126307_10000204_pt1 | contig 38214 bp, 35 predicted proteins | sample Plot28_FD_89955 | JGI IMG/M metagenome (GOLD analysis project Ga0126307, IMG submission 89955) | Serpentine soil microbial communities from UC McLaughlin Reserve, CA, USA - Plot28 | ecosystem: Environmental > Terrestrial > Soil > Grasslands | place: USA: UC McLaughlin Reserve, Lake County... | reverse complement strand
CTCACCCGTTCGCGGCTCTGCCCCAGGCCGAAGCCTGGTTCGTCGCTCCACTTGCATGTGTTAAGCACGCCGCCAGCGTTCGTCCTGAGCCAGGATCAAACTCTCCGTGAAAGACTTGCGTGTCATCCGATTGCCCGAAAGCGATCGGTTTCACTGTCTAGTTCAAACAGAGAGCGTTGTCGATGGATCCATACGGGCCCGGCGGTACACATGGCCGGGTCCCATCCTCGACGGGTGCTCAGTCAAGCCCCCTGCTCCGAGGAGCCGAGGGGTCGAACCTGGACGCGTGACCTCTCTCGAGATCACGCACGCTGCTGAGTTTTCAAGGACCGTCTCGGTCTCCCTGGCGGGGTCTCCGCCTGACAGATCGTTCCCCGGCACAGAAAGGGCCTCCCAAGGAGGCCCCAACAAGCCTTCTCGTGTAGGGGACCGAGCAGTATAGCGCGGAACCGGCCCGTAGAAAAGCGCTTCGCTCAGCCTCGGACGAGCCGGCGAAAACGCCGCTTTCCCACCTGCAGCAGGGCGCCCTCCAGCCGCTCGGAGGGCACGTCCAGCTCGCCCACCAGTGGCTCGCCGTCCAGCCGGACACCGCCCTGCTCGAGCAGCCGGCGGGCCTCCGAGCGCGAAAGCCCGAAGGCCTCCCCCATCAGGGCCGGCAGATGCACCTCGCCGTCGCCGGCGGGCAGGGCCAGATCCTCGACCTCCTCCGGAGCCTCGTGCTGGACATGCAGGCGGTCGAAGTGGGACTCGGCGGCCTCGGCGGCCTCCGCACCGTGGAAGCGGGCGGTCAGCCCCCGCGCCATCGCCCGCTTGAGCTCGACAGGCGGGCGGCCCTCGTCCGGCATGCCGTCGAGCAGCAGGTCGTAGTAGACGGACATCGCCGAGTCGGGAACCCGCATGAGCTTGCCGAACACCTCCTCGGGCGGCTCGGTGACGCCGACGTAGTTGTCCAGCGTCTTCGACATGCGGCGTTCGCCGTCGGTCCCGGGCAGGATCGGGAGGGTCAGGATGGACTGCGGCGGGACCCCGTAGGCCTGCTGGATCGCCCGCCCGAGCAGCAGGTTGAACTTCTGGTCGGTGCCCCCGAGCTCCACGTCGGACCTCACCATCACCGAGTCATAGCCCTGCAGCAGGGGGTAGAGCAGCTCGAGGATGGAGATCGGCTGGCGGTCGGCGGAGCGGCGCGCGAAGTCGTCGCGCTCGAGCAGCTGGGCGACGGTGGCGGTGCGGGCCAGTGCGTACAGGTCCTCCATCGCCATCTCCAGCCACTCGCCGTTGTGCCGCACCTCGGTCCGCTCGGGATCGAGCACGCTGAAGGCCTGGCGCTGGAAGGTCTCGGCGTTCGCGTCGATCTGGGCCGAGTCGAGCTGGGGGCGGCTGCTCGAGCGGCCGCTGGGGTCTCCCACGCGCGCGGTGTAGTCACCGATAATCAGCACGACGGTATGGCCCAGGTCCTGAAACTCCCGCAGCTTGCGCAGCACGACGGTGTGGCCCAGGTGGATGTCGGGAGCGGTGGGGTCGATGCCGAGCTTGACCCGCAGCGGACGCCCCTCGCCCAGCTGGGTCTCCAGCGCGCCCTCAGGCAGCGCGTCGACGGCGTTGCGCAGCAGGAATCGAGCGTCCTCTGCGGCCCGATCCGTCATGGCCTCGATGCTAGACCGAACAGAGCGGGCGGTGCTCGGCCGGCCAACGCCCGGCCTGCGCTCCTGCGCTAGACCGAAAAGAGCGGGCGGTGCTCGGCCGGGCCAACGCCCGGCCTGCGCGGCGCCTTCGCTAGAGTGCCGCCTCTCGGCGGGCCCCGGGGGAAGCTCCCGAGGCGTCGGCCGCCCGTCCGCGTAACTTCCTCGCCGCGCGGACGATTCCGCCCAGATCGATGTCTGCTTCGGTGACACCTCGGAAGCCCGCACGCCCGCGTCCGGCGGGGCCTCCGGGACCGCAGCGACCGAAGCTCAAGCGCCTGCGCCTGGCTCTGATCCTGGCCGGCCTGGGGCTGCTCGCCGTGATCTCGACGGTCTTCGGGATGATGACCGCCGTCTCGAGCGACCTCCCGGCTCTCGAGAACGTGGCCGAGTACCGCGCGGCGCGCAACTCGCTCCTGCTGGCCGACGACAAGCGTCGGTCGCCCATCGCCAAGCTGACTGGCGAGAACAACCGCATCCTGCTCGACGAGCAGGAGATCTCGCCGACGCTGGAGAACGCCGTGGTGGCCATCGAGGACAGCCGCTTCTATGGACACGGCGGCGTGGACTACAAAGGGATCGCGCGCGCGCTCGCGCAGGACCTGCTGCGCCGCCGGGCCGCGCAGGGCGGGTCGACCATCACCCAGCAGTTCGTGAAGAACGCACTGTCGGCCCAGGGCGACCGCTCGGTGTTCCAGAAGCTGCGCGAGGCGGCGCTGGCATACCACCTCGAACGCAAGTGGAGCAAGCAGAAGGTGCTCACCCAATACCTGAACAGCGTCTACTTCGGAAACGGCGCCTACGGCGTCGAAGCCGCCGTGCGGACCTACTTCGGCAAGACGCCGGGCCCCGGAGGCGACCCCGCAGCCGAGCACGTCGAGCCCGCCGAGGCCGCCCTGCTCGCGGGGATGATCGCCTCACCGAGCATGTACGACCCGGTCGAGAACCCCCAGAAGGCGCGCGAACGCCGCAACCAGGTCCTCAAGCGCATGCTGGAGCAGCGCATGATCGGCCGGACCGAGTACGAGACGGGGCTTCGCCGCGCGCTGCCGGCCCGCGGCGAGGTGCGGCCTCCCCGGCCCGACTCCCGTCAGCCCTACTTCTCGAGCTGGCTGACCCAGCAGCTGGTCGACCGCTATCGCCCCGGCCCCGTGTTCGGCGGCGGCTTGCGCATCCGGACGACGCTCGACCCCGAGCTCCAGCAGGCGGCCGAGGTCTCGGTGCGCTCCAAGATCGGCGGCGTGGGCCCGGACGTCTCGCTCGTGGCGATCGAGAACAAGACGGGCGAGGTGAAGGCGATGGTCGGCGGCGAGGGCTTCGACAAGACGCCCTTCAACCTCGCCACCAACGGCCATCGCCAGCCTGGCTCGGCCTTCAAGCCCTTCACCCTCATCTCCGCACTGGAGAAGGGGATCAGCCCCGACGCCACCTTCACCTCCAAGAAGAAGGTCCTCGGAAGCGACTTCGTTGTGAACAACTACGAGGACTCCTACGCCGGAACGGCCAGCCTGCGCTCGGCCACCGCCACCTCGGACAACTCGGTTTTCGCCGAGCTTGGGCTCAAGGTCGGCACACGGCGGATCGCCCGGCTGGCGCAGCGCATGGGCGTGCGAACGCCGGTGTCCACCAACAAGGCGATGACCCTGGGCGGCCTCGAGCAGGGGGTGACCCCGCTGGAGCTCGCGCACGCGTACAGCACGATCGCCAACAGCGGCGTTCGCGTCTCGGGCAGCCTCGCCGGCCAGCGCAACGGCCCGGTCGGTGTGGAAAGGGTCGTGGGGGACGACGTCGACGAGTCCAACAAGCGCATCCGCAAACGGGTGTACCCCGCCGCGGTCGGCTACCAGGCCAAGGAGCTGCTGGCCGGAGTGATAAACGGGGGCACCGGCAAGACCGCCTCGATCGGCGAGTTCGCCGCCGGCAAGACCGGGACCACCGAGAACTACGGCGACGCCTGGTTCGTCGGCTTCAACAAGGAGCTGACGGTGGCGGTATGGGTCGGCTACGCGACCAAGCTGCGCCAGATGAAGACCGAGTACAACGGCTCGCCGGTCGCGGGCGGCACCTACCCGGCCGAGATCTGGCACGACTTCATGACCGACTGGATCCGGATCCGCGACGAGCGCAAGCCCGGCACCGAGGAGCCGCCCCCCGGCACGGTGCCCACTACGCCGCCGACCACCACCCCTGGCGCTCCCGCGCCCACTGCTCCCGCGGCGCCGCCGGTCCAGACGACGCCGCAGCCCGTGCCCACCGCGCCCCAGCAGCCGCCTCCCCAGCAGCAGACGCCGGCGCCTCAGCAGCCGGCCGTCCCCCAGCAGCCGACGCCCGCCCCGCCCATCACGGGCGGCAACGACGGCGGCGCGGCGCCCGGCTAGGCCGCGCGGGCGCGCCGCATGGCCGGCGGCCACGGGCGCGAGACGTGCCGGCTGTCGGCGTCGCAGAAGCGCCAGGGCAGCGCGGCCGCCTTGGTGATCCCGATGCGCGTGCTCTCGACCAGACGCGGCGCCGCGTGCCGCGGTTCGACCAGGATCGGGCCCGCGGTCAACAGGCTGCCGTTGAGGGCCAGCCCGATCCCGAGCGCCTGGGTCAGCTTGCCCGGGCCCGAGCAGAGGTCCTCGTCCCGGGCCAGCGCGCGCCGCTCGCGCATCAGGTCCAGCCCCTCCAGCGGCTCGAGCGCCCGGATCAGCACGGCTGCCCCCACCCCCTCCGGCTCGCAGACGGCGTTGAGCAGGGCGTGGACGCCGTAGGAGCGGTAGACGTAGGCCACGCCGGGCTCGCGGAACAGGGTGTGGGTTCGCGCGGTCAGCCCGACATGCGCGTGGCAGGCCGGCTCGGACTCGTGGTAGCTCTCGGTCTCCACGATCCGTCCCGCCGTCTCGCCGTGGCGCAGGACGCACCCCACGAGGTCACGGGCCACGTCATGCACGGAACGCGCGTAGAAGCCGGCGTCGATCACGTCTCGGTCAGGGCAGCGCGGGCCTGCTCCAGCTGGTCGCGCACGCGAGCCAGCGAGGTGCCGCCCGCCGAGACCTTCGCCTCGAGCACCCCGCCGCCGGCCACCAGCTCGCGCAGCGCCTCGGGGTCCAGCCCCGGCGCCAGGCGCTCGAGCTCGTCGGCGGTCAGCTCGGAGAGCCGCCGTCCGCTCGCCAGCGCCTCGCGCACCAGGGCGCCGACGGCGCCGTGGGCCTGTCGGAAGGGCGTGCCGCCTCGCACCAGCAGGTCGGCGACGTCGGTGGCAGCCACTAGCTCGTCGGCCGCCGCCTCGGCCATGCGCTCGCGCCTGAAGCCGGCGCCCGCGACCATCGGCGCGGCCACACGCAGGCACAGCTCCAGCGTGTCGACGGCGTCGAAGAGCTGCTCCTTGTCCTCCTGGAGGTCCTTGTTGTAGGCCAGCGGCAGGGCGTGCAGCACGCCATGCAGGGTCGCGAGGCGACCGACCACCCGTGGGGCCTTGGCCCGCAGGAGCTCGGCGGCGTCGGGGTTCTTCTTCTGGGGCATGAGGCTCGAGCCCGACGAGAACGCGTCCGCCACCTCGCAGAAGCCGAACTCCTCGCTGGACCAGAGCACCAGCTCCGCGCCCAGCTGGGAGAGATGGGTCGCGCAGGTGGAGGTCGCCGAGAGCAGGTCGAGCACGTGATCGCGGTTGGACACGGCGTCCAGGGAGTTCTCGGCCACCCGCGGGAAGCCCAGCTCCGCGGCGAGGAAGTCGCGGTCGGTTTCGAAGTTGGTGCCCGCCAGCGCGCCGGAACCCAGGGGCAGGTCGCCGGCGGCTTCGAAGGCGAAGGAAAAGCGCCGCCGGTCGCGGCGCAGGCGCCAGAAATGGGCGAGTAGGTGATGCGAGAGGTAGACCGGCTGCGCCCGCTGCAGGTGCGTGTAGGCGGGCATCGCCCAGTCGAGGTGGGACTCGGCCTGCTCGAGCAGCGCCGCCATCAGCTCGCCCACCAGCCGGCTCGCCTCGCCGGCCCGGTCGCGGACGTAGAGGGCCATGTCGGTGGCCACCTGGTCGTTGCGCGAGCGTGCGGTGTGCAGCCGGCCGCCGGCCGGCCCGATCAGCGCGGTCAGCCGGCGCTCGATGGCCATGTGCACGTCCTCGTCCTGCTCATGGACCTCGAAGCGTCCCTGCTCGACCTCCTCCCGCACCTGCGCGAGGCCGCCCTCGATCGCGGCCAGGTCCTCGTCGCCGATGATCCCCTGACGGGCGAGCATCCGCGCGTGGGCCAGGGACCCCCGGATGTCCTGCGGCGCCAGACGGAAGTCGAACTCGACGGAGGAGTTCAGCGCGCGGAACAGGGGGTCCTGCGGATCGGGCAGCCGAGCCATTCCCGCGAGGGTAGGTGAACCGCTAGGGCGTCGGGTGGAGGCCGGTCACCGCTGCAACCTGGCTGGCGAGGATCACACCCAGCAGGTACAGGCTCACCCCCCAGCCTGCGTACGCGTTGCGGCTACGGGGATAGAGGCGGCTCTCGGGGTGGCGGCCGATCGACGTCAGGACCGGCACGAAGAAGATCAGCCCCAGCCCGATCAGCGCGTAGCCAGTCCAGCCGGTCACCAGGTACTCGACCTCGAGACGGAAGTCGGACGCGATGGCGGACATCGAGCTGTGCCAGAGCAAGGCCGGCGTGGCCGCCGCTGCCAGGAAGCCCGCGAGGCCCACCCAGCGCGCCCGTCGGCGCGAGAGGATGTGCTTCTCGGTCCGGGTCGCCACTCTGCCGGGCATGGACCGAGGATAGACCTGCCGCTCTCCATAATCTCGCGGTTGTGGAGCTGCTCGTTCGCAGGGCGCGGCCGGGTGACGCAGAGGCCGCGGCGCGGCTCGTGCACGCGAGCGCAGGGGGGGTCTATGACCGCTTTGCCGGCGGGGCCGAGCGCGCGCAGCGGGTGCTCCGCAGGGCCTTCTTGCAGACCGGCAGCAACGCCAGCGCCGAGGTGATCTGGGTGGCCGAGCTGGACGGCGCGGTGGCCGCCGCGATGGCCGCCTTCCCCGTCGACCAGACGCCCCGCCGCGCACGCGCCTTCCTGAGCCTGACCCTGCTCTCGCTGCCGCCGTGGCGCTGGCCGCCCACTCTGCGCCTCTACTACACGGGCGCGCGCGCCGCCCCTCCCCCTCCCCCCCGCTCCTTCTACGTCGACGCGCTGGCCACCGAGCCCGGCCAGCGGCGCCGCGGCGCCGCGCTCGCCCTGCTGGAGGCCGCGGCCGTCCGAGCTAGCTCGCTGGGGCTCGTCTCGGTGAGCATCGACACGGGCCTGGACAACGAGGCCGCGCGCATGCTCTACCGCCGGGCCGGCTTCGAGGAGGTGGCCTCGCGGCCCGGGCGGGCGGGGCTGCCGGGCTTCGTGTCCCTGGTCAGGCCGCTCGGGTAGGGGCTTCGAGAACGGCGCCGAGGGCGTCTGTCACCTGCGCCACCTCGCCCTCGGTCAGGGCGCCGAAGAAGGGCAGAGCCAGCGAGCGCGCGGCCACGTCCTCGCAGACCGGGAACTCGCCCTCGCGGTGCCCGAAGCGCTCGCGGTAGAAAGCGTTGAGGTGGATCGCCGGCAGGTAGGGCTTGGAGTCGATGCCCCGCTCGCGCAGGGCGAGCATCACCGCATCGCGGTCGACCCCCCGCGGGAGCTGGACCACGTAGACGAACCAGGAGCGGCGGTCACCGCCCTCGTCCGAGCAGGGTAGCCCGAGCTCGTCCAGCCCGCTCAGCGCGTCGCCGTAAAGGGCGCCCACGCGCGCCCGGTCGGCCAGCAGCTGGTCGAGGCGCTCGATCTGCGCCACGCCCAGTGCGCAGCTGAGGTCGTCCAGGCGGTAGTTGAAGCCCAGCCGGTCGTGGTCGAGCCAGCCCATGTCGGGCGCGCGGCCCTGGTTGCGCTCAGAGTCGATGCGGGCCGCGAGCTCGGGCGAGGGGCAGACGACCGCCCCTCCCTCCCCGGTCGTCAGCTGCTTGTTGGGGTAGAAGCCGAAGGTGGCGAGGTTGCCGCGCGCGCCTACCGGCGGGCCGTCGCGGTGCACCGCGCCCAGCGCCTCGCAGGCGTCCTCCACCAGCCACAGCCCGCGCTCGGAGGCCAGTGCCTCGAACGCCGGCATGTCGGCCGGGTAACCGAAAATGTGCACGGGCAGGAGTCCGACGGTGCGGTCGTCGATCGCCGCCGCTGCGGCTGCCGGGTCGATGTTCAGCGTCCGGGGGTCGATGTCGCAGAACACCGGCTCCGCGCCCTCGTAGACGACGCAGTTGGCCGAGGCCACGAAGGAGAAAGGCGAGGTGATCACGCGGTCGCCCGGCTCGATCCCCGCGGCGCGCACGCTCAGGTGCAGCGCGGCGGTGCCGCTGGACACCGCGGACACGCGCTCGACGCCCAGGCGCCCGGCCAGCGCGCGCTCGAACTCCCCCAGCCGCGGCCCCAGGGCGAGGCGCCCGTTCTCGAGCGTCTCGAGCACCAGCTCGCGCTCGAGCGGCCCCAGGTCCGGCCGGGCCAGCGGGATCAAGCGCCCGCCCGCTGCGCCCGCGCCGGCAGCATCCCCGCCTCCAGTGAGTCGACCAGGGCCTCCCAGCTCGCCTCGATGATGTTCTGCGAGACCCCGATCGAGCCCCAGGTGTCCGTGCCGTCGCTGGCGTCGAGCAGGACGCGCGTCACCGCGCCGGAGCCGCGGTTCTCGTCGAGGATGCGAACCTTGAAGTTGACCAGCGAGATGTCGCGCAGGTGCGGGTAGGTCTCGCCGATGGCGTCGCGCAGCGCACGGTCGAGCGCGTGCACGGGACCGTTGCCCTCGGCGGTCTTGACGAAGCGCTCACCGTCCACGTAGATCTTGATCGTCGCCTCGGTCTCGACGCGGCCGTCCGCCCGCTTCTCGACGATCACCCGCCAGGCCTCGAGCGTGAACAGCGGCCGGTAGTCGCCGGCCTCCTTGCGGATGAGCAGGTCGAAGGACCCGTCGGCGGCCTCCAGCTGGTAGCCGCGGTGCTCGAGCTCCTTGACCCGCTCGACGACGCGGGCGGCGGTGCCGTCGTCCACGTCGGCGCGGGCCTGCACGGAGCCCTTGCCGGCGAGCTCGGAGATCAGCACTCGGCGGTCGGCCCCCACCTGGACGGGATCGACGTGCTCGAAGGTGCTGGCGTCGCGGCTGACGGCCGCGACGTGCATCCCGCCCTTGTGGGCGAAGGCGTTCTGGCCCACGTAGGGCTGGTCGGGGTGCGGGGTGACGTTGCACAGCTCGTCGACGCGGTGGGCGACCTCGGTAAGCCGCGCCAGGCGCTCGGGCTCGAGCACCTCGGCGCCCATCTTGAGCTGCAGGTCCGGCACGATCGTCATCAGGTTCGCGTTGCCGCAGCGCTCGCCGTAGCCGTTGACCGTGCCCTGCACCAGCGAGGCGCCGGCCTCCACCGCCACCAGCGTGTTGGCCACACCGCAGCCGGCGTCGTCGTGGGTGTGGATGCCCAGCTCGACCTCCGGCAGCTCGGCGCGCACGCGCGCGGTCGCCTCAGCCACCTCCCCGGGCAGCGAGGAGCCGTTGGTGTCACACAGCGTCACGTTCTCGGCGCCGGCCTCCGCCGCCGCGCGCAGGCAGCGCAAGGCGTAGGCGTTGTCGTCGCGGTAGGCGTCGAAGAAGTGCTCGGCGTCGTAGACCACCCGCTTGCCCTGCGCGCACAGGAACCCCACGGAGTCGGCGATCATCCGCAGGTTCTCCTCGGGATCGACCTGCGTCACCTTCTCCAGGTGCAGGCTCCAGGTCTTGCCAACCAGCGTGCAGACCGGGGCGAAGCAGTCGGCCAGCAGGCGCAGCGCCGGGTCGTCGGCGGCCGCCACGTCGCGGCGACGCGTCATGCCGAAGGCGGCGATCTCCGAGCGCTCGAAGGTCTCGCGGGAGAGCAGATCGAAGACCGCCTCCTCCTTGGGGTTCGAGGAGGGAAAGCCGGCCTCGACGAAGTGCACGCCGAGGTCGTCGAGCGCATGGGCGATGCGCAGCTTCTCGTCGACCGAGACCGACATGCCCTCGCCCTGCATGCCGTCACGGAGCGTGGTGTCGTATACGAGGACCTTCACGGGCCTGAGCGCCCTTTCTTGTCGCGGGAGCGGGAAGCGGAAGACGGCCCTAGTGGGCCGTCCCGGTAATTCGCTCGCCGCGGGGCGCGCTCACGCCTGTGATGGTACCGGCACCACGTCCAGCCAGCCGGCGTAGCGCTCGTCGCGCCCGTGCAGGGCGTCGTCGAAAGTCTCCTGCACCAGGCGGGTTATCGGGCCGGGCGTGCCGATGGCGATGTCGTCGATCTCGCGCACGGGCACCACCTCGGCCGCGGTGCCGGTGAGGAACACCTCCTCGGCCAGGGCCAGCTCGGCGCGGGCCAGGTTGCGCTCGACCACCTCGTGGCCCGCGTCGCGCAGGATCTTGATCACCGACTTGCGGTTGATGCCGTCGAGGATGCTGGCGGCCTGCGGCGGGGTGACCACCTCACCGTTGCGCACCGCGAACACGTTCTCGCCGGTGCCCTCGCACACGTGGCTCTGGTCGTCCAGCAGGATCGCCTCGTCGTAGCCGCCCTTGACCGATTCCACCTTGGCCAGCACGGAGTTCAGGTATTGGCCGCTGGCCTTTGCGTGCGGAATCAGCGAGTCCGGCGAGATGCGACGCCAGGACGAGGTCTTCGCCCGCACGCCCTTGGCCTTGCCCTCCTCGCCGAGGTAGGCGCCCCACTCCCACACCGCGATCGAGACCTCGACCGGGTTGTCCAGCGGATTCAGCCCCATCGGCCCGTAGCCGCGGAAGACCAGCGGGCGGATGTAGCACGAGCGCAGCCCGCAGCGGCCGATCAGCTCGTGGGTGGCCTCGCGCAGCTGCTCGAGCGAGAACGGGAGGTCCATGTAGTAGAGCTTGGACGAGGCCTCCAGGCGCTCCAGGTGGTCCTGGAAGCGGAAGATCGCCGGCCCGCGCTCGGTGGGGTAGGCGCGGACGCCCTCGAAGACCCCGGTCCCGTAGTGCAGGCCGTGAGTGAGTACGTGCACCTTCGCGTCCTCCCACTCGACGAACTCTCCGTTCATCCAGATGCGATCCGCTGTGTCCACGCGCCTCCTACAGGTTTCCGAGAACCGCCCTGGTGGCGTCCTCTGTGGTGGCCTCGCCGCCGAGGTCGCGGGTCCTCAGACCCCCCTCGAGCGCCTTGTCGACGGCCGATTCTAGGGCAGCCGCCTCACTCTCCATAGCCAGTCCGTGGCGCAGCATCAGTGCCACCGAGCCGAACATCGCCAGCGGGTTGGCCGTTCCGGTGCCCGCGATGTCCGGCGCCGACCCATGCACCGGCTCGAACAGGCCGGGGGTGTCGGGCTCTCCCAGCGAGGCGCTGGGGAGCATGCCCAGCGACCCCGTGAGCATTGCCGCCTCGTCGCTGAGGATGTCTCCGAAGAGGTTCTCGGTCACGATCACGTCGAAGTCAGCCGGTCGCGAGACCAGCTGCATCGCCGCGTTGTCGACCAGCAGGTGCTCGAGCGGGACCTCCCCGAACTCCTCGGCGCCCACGCGCGCGACGGTCTCCCGCCACAGGCGCGAGGTCTCCATCACGTTGGCCTTGTCGACGCTGGTGACCTTCGTGCGCGCGGACTCGAATCCCACGCGCGCGATGCGCTCCACCTCGGCCGCGCTGTAGGCGCAGTCGTCGTGCGCGCGGTCGCCCTCGCGGCCCGAGTCGCCGAAGTAGATGCCGCCCGTCAGCTCGCGCACCACCAGGAGGTCGGTGCCCTCGATGTGGTCGCGCTTGAGCGGGCTTGCGTCCAGCAGGGCGGGGCTCGGACGCACGGGCCGCAGGTTGGCGAACAGCCCGAGGCCCTTGCGCAGGCCCAGCAGCCCTTGCTCGGGGCGAGGCGCCTGCGGATCCACCGTGTCCCACTCCGGGCCTCCCACAGCGGCCAGCAGCACCGCGTCGGCCCCGCGGCAGGCGTCGAGCACGTCGTCGGTCAGGGCGGTCCCGTGGGCGTCGATCGACGCGCCTCCCACCAGGCGCTCGTCGAGCTCGAACTCGCCGAGCCGCGCGAGCACCGCGGCGGCGGCGGCGAGGATCTCGGGGCCGATCCCGTCGCCGGGGAGCGTGACTAGGTGCGCGCCCATGGGCGGCCGCGCACGCTACCGCTCCCGGCTCAGCCCGCGCCGAGCACGGCGCCCACTGTGTCCGGCGTGAAGCCCTCGGTCCCGTTGACCACGGCCAGGCCGGAGAGGCCGTGGGCGCGGGCGTAGTCGAGCTCCTTGCCGATGTCCGCGACTCCGTTGGAGGCCGGCGTCGGTGCGATTGCCACGGTGCTGAGCGTCCCCAGGGCCTGGCCGGACGCGTTCAGGAACGCGCTGCCGGAGTCGCCCGGGATGCCGGGGGTCGCGGTGTACACGGTCCGGCTCCAGCCGTCGCCGTCGACGCTCACGACCTTGCCCTGCTTTGGGCTGGTCTGGGTGAGGCCGAGACGCAGCGAGGAGTTGCCGTACGAGAACACGTCGGCGCCCGGTCCGGCACCGCCCACGCCGTTGGGGCCTCCGAAGCCGGGCACGGAGGGATTGACCTGGCCCACGTCGGCGGGATCGAGCTTGACGAGGGCGAGGTCGTTGTAGTCGCAGGTGTCCGCGTCCCTCTCGCCGGCCGCCTGCATGGCCAGCCAGGAGTTGTAGACCATGGTCCCGGGATGGCTGGCGCCGCTCACGTTGACCTTGGTGCCCAGCGGTAGCGAGCCCGAGTCGCAGCCGTTGGTCTCGGTCGCCGCGCCGGTGCCCGAGCAGTGCGCGGCTTGGCCGATCAAGACGTCAGAGCCGCTCGTGTAGATGAAGTTCGAGGTGCACTGCCCGCCCTCGGTCTCGGTCTGGACGCCCGGATGGATGGTCGCGCTGTCCGCGGGGGCCCACGCGGAGGCGGTCGAAGGTACGAGCGCCATGGCGGCGATCGCGGCCAACAGGGCCAGTGCCCGGCGGTGCTTCACGATGAGTCCTCCCAGGTCAGGCGCCCGGCTCCCCTGCCGAGGCGATGGGGAGTCGTTCCCGCCCGCCGCCCTCGGTAAACCTCGGGCCGGCGCGCGCTGATGTTCAACCGCACGTAGTCGAGCAGGGGCGGGGTGCCGCACTCGTGCACCACCGCCTCGGCGTAGGGCTCGCGGAGCTCCGCGGGGAGGCGCTCGAGGTGGTTTCCCAGGCAGACCGTGCGCACGAACGCCAGCGGCTCCTCGGGCGTGACGGGCCAGGGCTCGAGGCTCGTCTGGACGTCGGCGAAGCCGGCGGCGGTGAGCCGGTCCGCCGTCCGCTCCGGCGCCGCAAAGTTCCAAGGCCGTTTCCACCCCGAGAGGTACGGGGCGTAGGGCTCGCGCTCGGCCACCGCCTCCGCCAGCCGGAGGAAGCGCTCCACGTTGCCCTCCCCACCGCACTGGGCCACCAGCCGCCCTCCCGGGCGCAGGGCCTCGAACATCCTGGCGAACAGCGCCTCATGATCCGGCACCCAGTGAAAGACCGCATTCGAGAACGCGGCGTCCACCGACTCCTCCAGCACCACCTCCGCGAGGTCTGCCTGTAAGACGTCGGCGTGCGCGGGATCGAGCGCCTCGCGCGCCTGCGCGACCATCGAGGGCGCCGAGTCCACCGCCACCACGCGACCGTGAGGCAGGCGGTCGAGCAGCATCTTGGTCACGCGGCCCGTGCCGCAGCCTGCGTCGAGCACCGTCTCGTCGCCGTCCAACGGCAGGCGGTCGAGGACCTGCTCAGCCCATCGCGCTTGGGGCCCCGACACGCGCTCGTAGGTCTGGGCGTCCCAGTCGCGCATCAGCCGAGGGTGGTCGTGACCGGGCCCTTGCGCTCGCGCTCGTCCTCGTAGGCGACGATCGCGTGCTCCTGCTGGAGCGTCACCCCGATGTCGTCCAGACCCCCGAGCAGCCGGCGCTTGGTCTCCGGGTGGATGTCGAAGGGCACCTCGCGCCTGTCGAAGCGCACGACCTGGTCGGCAAGGTTCACCTCGGCTTCGACTGCCTCCATCAGCGCCTCGATCTCCTCCTCGGGCAGGGGTACCGGCAGCAGGCCGATCTTGGTGCAGTTCGAGTAGAAGATGTCGGCGAAGGACGGCGCGATCAGGACCTTGAAGCCGAAGTCCTCGAGCGCCCAGGGAGCGTGCTCGCGCGAGGAGCCGCAGCCGAAGTTGCGCCCCGTCACCAGGATCGGGTTCGGGTCGAGGTCCCAGCCGGGCTCCTTGGCCCAGTCGTAGAACAGGAACTCGCCGAAGCCCGAGCGCTCGACGCGCTTGAGGAATTGCTTGGGGATGATCTGGTCGGTGTCGACGTCGTGGCGGCGGAGCACGGAGATCGGGCCCTTGACCTTCTCGATCTTGTTCATGACCACTCCCTGATGTCGACGAAGCGCCCCTCGATGGCGGCAGCGGCGGCCATCTTGGGCGATACCAGGTGCGAGCGGGCCCCCCGGCCCTGGCGCCCCTCGAAGTTGCGATTGGATGTCGAGGCGACGCGCTCGCCCGGCGCAGCGATGTCAGGGTTCATGCCCAGGCACATGGAGCAGCCCGCCGAGCGCCAGTCGAAGCCGGCGGCAAGGAAGACCTCGTCCAGCCCTTCGGACTCGGCCTGGGCCTTCACCTGCTGGGAGCCCGGCACCACCATCGCGTGCACGCCTCCGGCCACCTTGCGGCCCTGGACCACCTCGGCGGCCTCGCGCAGGTCGCCGATGCGGGAGTTCGTGCAAGAGCCGATGAAGACGCGGTCGAGCTCGATCTCCTGAATCGGGGTCCCGGCCTTCAGGGCCATGTACTCCAGGGCTCGCTGGTCGCCCTCGCTCTCCGGCTCGGGCACCGCCTCTGTCACCTGGGTGACCATCCCCGGGGTGGTGCCCCAGGTGACCTGGGGCGACACGGCTGACGCGTCGATCTCATACTGGAGGTCGAACTCGGCGCCTTCCTCCGTACGCAGCGCCAACCACTCATCGGCCGGGAGCGGACCCGGTGCGGCGGGCTTGCCCTCGACCCACTCGAGCGTCGTGTTGTCGGGGGCGACCATGCCGGCGCGCCCGCCTGCCTCGATCGTCATGTTGCACATGGTCATCCGGCCCTCCATGGAGAGCGCCTCGATGGGCGGCCCGGCGTACTCGATGGCGTAGCCCACGCCGCCCGCGACGCCGATCCGGCCGATGGTCGCCAGCATCAGGTCCTTGGCCGTGACGCCGTAGCCGAGCTCGCCGGAGTAGAGGATGCGCATGGACCTCGGCTTACGCTGCTGCATCGTCTGGGTGGCGAGCACGTGCTCGACCTCGCTGGTCCCGATGCCGAAGGCAAGGGCGCCGAACGCGCCGTGGGTGGAGGTGTGCGAGTCGCCGCAGACGATCGTCATGCCCGGCTGTGTCAGGCCCAGCTCCGGCCCGATCACGTGCACGATGCCCTGGTGGTCGGAGCCCAGCGAGTAGAGCGGGACGCCGAACTCCTCGCAGTTGCGCTCGAGGGTCTCCACCTGCACGCGCGAGAGCTGGTCGCGAATCTGGGCCGCCACCTGTGAGCCGTCGGTGGGCACGTTGTGGTCAGCGGTGGCCAGGGTGCGGTCGGGCCGGCGCACCTTGCGCCCGGCGACGCGAAGCGCCTCGAAGGCCTGCGGGGAGGTGACCTCGTGCACCAGGTGGAGATCGATGTAGAGGATCCCCTCGCTGACCTCGTGGCGCTGCCAGATCTTGTCGAACAGGGTGTCGGGCACTTGGGCTAGCTCCTTCTCAGTCCGGCGGAGACCACGGCCAGCATCCGGGCCTCGCCCCCGCTCGGGTTCTCGAAGTGGTGGGGAAGATCGGCGTCGAAGGTGACCGCGTCCCCCTCCTGCAGGTCGTGGGCGGTGCCGTCGCAGACCAGGCGCAGGTTGCCTGCGGTCACCACCGCGGTCTCACGCGCTCCGGGCTCGTGCATCGGCGGGTCGTCGGGGCCTGCCGTGGACGCCCCCGGGCCGAGCCGGTGCTCGGAGAGCTCGGCGCGCTGGCCGGGCAGCGGCGGCGTCAGGACCTCGTAGCGGTGGCCGGCGCTCTGCGAGCCGCCCTCGCGCCGCTCCTCGCGGCGCACCACCGAGACGCCCTCTGCCTCGTCCAGGCGCAGCAGCTGGGACAGTGACAGCTCGAGGCCCGAGGCGATGCGCGTGGCCACGGCGAGCGTGGGGCTCGTCTCGCCGCGCTCGACCTGGGACAGCATCGGCGCCGAGACACCGCTGCGGGCGGCCAGCTCGCGCAGGGAGAGGGCCATCCCCTCGCGCAGGGCCCGGACACGCGGCCCGACGGCGGGCTCGGATGCGATCGGTGCGACGACAGCCACGGCGGCCTTGTACGCTATCACGTACGCCTGTTCAGGCCCGCCGGCCTGCGCCCGCGGGGCAGCCGCCCCCCCTGTAAAAAACGCTCAGGCGGCTGACGATTCCTCGGCTGCGGTGGGCGGCTTCGCCTTCCTGGGCGACGAGCGCGTGGTGCCCTGTCCGCCGTTCAGACCCCGTCGAGGATGCGTTTGCGGTACTCGTGGAGCTCCTCGTCGGTGATCAGGTTCGCGGCGCGGAGCTGCATGAGCTTGGTCAGGCGGTCCAGCGGCTCGCCCTTGGCCTCGGAGGCCACCGAGGTGGCTGGATCGGCCGCCGCCTCGCCGTGGGCGGCGTCGATCCCGTGCCGCCCGAGCGCCTCGAGGACTGCGGCCCGGGGGTCGGAGTTGGCACGCGGGTGGACCTCCCGGGTGGGCGTCGCCGGGGCCGCCGCGCTCGCACCCCAGTCGATGGCGATTCGGTCGCGGTCGGTGGGGTCGACCGCCACGGTCAGCGGCCGCCCGCTGCCGAGGGCCCCGATGGCGATCAGAGGCACGGTCACCCGCTTGTGCACCTCGTAGGGGGCGATCCCGTGGGCCTCCACCCGCAGGCGCAGCTTGACCTGGGGCTGGTTGTTCACGTACATGCCGGTCTGCTCGGCCTCGAGGATCTGCGCGGTGCCGGGAATGCCCTCCTGCTTGAGCCGCTCGTTGGCCTGTGAGCGGCGCCCCAGGAAGGCGAACAGGGCAATCAGGAAGACCGCGACCACCACCCAGATCTGCCCGATGCCGATCTCGGGCAGCGCGATCCAGAACACGATCCCGCCGATGAGGAAGAACAGGGCGAGCGGGAACCCGGCCGGGTTGCGCCAGAAGGGACTCAGCGCTGCTGGCCCGTCGGCCGCACGAGCACCTCGTTGACGCTGACGTGCTCGGGCTGGCCGAGCACGTAGGTCACGGCGCGGGCGATGTCCTCTGCCGTCAGCACGTCGCCCGTCTTCTCGCGCATGCTCTCGATGGCCCGCGTCACGTTGGGGTCCTTGTTGTGGCCCTGCAGCTCGGTGTCAACGAAGCCCGGCTCGACACAGGAGACGCGGATGCCGCTGTGCAGCGCCTCCTGGCGCAGCGCCTCGGAGAAGGCCGTGACCCCGAACTTGGTCAGGTTGTAGACGGCCGAGCCCGCGTTGGCGCTGCGGCCGGCCACCGACGAGACGTTGACGATGTCCCCTCCCCCGCCCTCGCGCAGCAGCGGGAGCGCGGCGTGGGTGCAGTACAGGAGGCCGAGCAGGTTCACGTCGATCATGCGCCGCCAGTGCTCGGTCTCGGCGTCCTCCACGCGGCCCAGGAGCATCACCCCGGCGTTGTTGACCAGCCCGTCGAGGCCGCCCAGCCGGTCGCGCGCGCGGTGCACGAAGGCGTTGGCCTGCTGCTCGTCGCCGACGTCGACCTCGATGGCGACCGCCGTGCCCCCGTCGGAGCCGATGGCGCCCGCCAGTTCCTCGATGCGGTCGCTGCGCCGAGCGCCCAGAGCCACCTTCGCGCCCTCGGCCGCGGCCGCCCGCGCGATTGCCTCGCCGATGCCCGAGGAGGCGCCGGTTATGGCGATGCAACGGCCTGATAGTGCACCCTCGGGCACACCGGCGAGCGTACTACCCCCCGTAGCGGGCCTTCAACGCCATCACGTTCGCCACGTACTGCTGGGTGTCGGGCAGGAGCCCGTTCTGCCGCACCGAGGCCGGGCCCTGGTAGTAGGAGGCGACCGCGGCGCTCTGGTCGCCGCCGGTCTCCTGCAGCAGTTGGCGCAGATAGAGGACGCCGGCGGTCGTGTTCTCGGAGGGCGAGGACGGGTCATGCGGGCCGGCGCCCAGGACGCGGTGGACGTAGTCGAAGGTGCCGGGCATTACCTGCATCACGCCGCGCGCGCCCGTCGAGGAGACCATGGCGTTGTTGAAGCCGCTCTCCTGATGGGCTATGGCGGCGGCCAGGGCCGGCGGAACGCCGTGCTGGCCGGCGATCGCGCTCACCGTGGATGGCCCGGCGGAGCCGCTCGCCACCGGCGCGCCCGAGGCAGCGGGCGACCCGGAAGCGGACGTCTGGCCCGGGCCGGGGAGCTGCAGCGTCGTCCCGATCACGACCTGTGCCTCGGAGGAGATTCCGTTGGCCGCGGCCAGCGTCTGCGTGCCGATGCCGTTCGCAGAGGCGATCGACCACAGGGTCTCCCCGGGCTGGACGGTGTGGGGCACCGAGCCCTGGGCCGTGGCGGGGACGAGAGCGAGCAGGGCGCCGGCCAGCAGGCAGGCGCGAAGGACGTTCGGGCGCATAGGACCCGGGGCTTCGCCCGTGCCGGCGGAGCCCCTGCCGGGTCCCCGGCGCTATGTAGACCTGCAACTTCGCGTGCGGCGGCTAGAGGGCGGCGCGCAGCAGGCCGAGGAGCTCGTCTTCGCCAGGCGGGTCGGGCGTCATCGCCAGACCCGGGTGCTGGAGGACGCCGGCTACGACCCGCGGCAGCTGCCCGGCCTCCACCCCGAGGCTCGCCAGCCGCGTGTGCCCCGAGCGGGCCGCCAGCTTCGCCACGCGGCCGGCCGCGGCCTCAGGATCCTCCTCGGGGTCGCCCAGGGCGGCCGCGAGGCGACCGACCTGCTCCGGCGCGCGCAGGCTCATCAGCCGGACGCTGTGCGGGAGCATCACCGCGTTGGTCTGGGCGTGCGGGGTCTCGAGCGTGCGGACGATGGTCTGGCACACCGCGTGGTGCACCGCCAGGCCGGCTGCCCCGACCGCATAGCCCCCGAGGAAGGCCGCCTCGGCCAGCGCCGGCGCGGGCGCGGGGTCCCGTGGCAGGGCATCGGCGAACAGCCGGGCGGCCCGCAGGGCGGCGCCCTCGCTCACCGGGTTGGCGAGGGGCGCGTAGAGCGACTCGATGGCGTGGGCAAGCGCGTTCATCGCCGTGGCCGCGAGCAGCGGCGCGTCGTCGGGCACCATGACCGCGGGCTCGCAGATTGCGAGCGATGGCCGATGCAGCTGCACCTGCGCCCCCTCGGGCAGGCGGTGAATGGCGGTGAAGGCCGAGCCCGCGAGCGTGGTGGGAATGGCGGCCGCCTCTGTCCCGTGCACTGCGCTCACCGCCTTGGCCACGTCCACCACCCGCCCCCCTCCCAGCCCCACGGCCGGCCGCTGCCCGGCCGCCTCCAGCAGCCCGGCAGCGAGGTCGGGGACCGCGCCGGCCGGCACGTCGAGCACCCGCGCCGCCCCCTCCACGACCGCGGGCGCGACCCTGCGCGAGCGCTCGGTGCAGAGCAGCACGTAGCCGTCGAACCCTCGCTCGGACAGGAGTCCAGGCGCCTCCGCGAGCGCCCCCTCCCCGAGCCGGATGAGGCGCTCGCCGTCGCGGAAGGTGAAGTCGGTCAGGGCGTCTGCGCGGCGTCTGCCTCGAGCACGCGCTCGGCCTCGGGGCCGGGCGAGTCCGACAGGGCGGTCGACAGCGCGCGCAGGTAGGCCCGTCCCGACGCCTCGAGGATGTCCGTGGAGACGCCCACGCCCGAGCTGTTGCGCCCATCGAGCTCCATCAGCACCGAGACCTCGCCCAACGCGTCGCGGCCGCCGGTGACCGCGCTCACGTGGAACTCCCGCAGGCGTGCTTCGTGGCCCGTGGCCACATTCAGCGCGCTAAAGAAGGCGTCGACGGGGCCATCGCCGGTGAAGCTGCCTTCCGCGCTACTGCCGTCCGGCAGGCGCACGCGCACGCGCGCGAGCGGCGTGCGCGTCGAGGAGGCCTCGACCTCGAACCACTCGAGCTCGTAGGCGTCGGCCGCCTGACGAATCTCGTCGGAGACCAGCGCCTCGAGATCGAGCGCGGTCACCACCTTCTTCTTGTCCGCCAGCTCCTTGAACGCCTTGAAGGCGGTGTTCAGCGCGGCGCCGTCGACGGTGAAGCCCAGCTCCTGCAGCGCGTTGCGCAGGGCGTGGCGGCCGGAGTGCTTGCCGAGCACGATCTGGTTCTGCTCCAGGCCGATCGTGGTCGCGTCCATGATCTCGTAGGTGGTGCGCTCCTTGAGCACGCCGTCCTGGTGGATTCCGGACTCGTGCGCGAAGGCGTTGCGGCCCACGATCGCCTTGTTGGGCGGCACCTGATACCCGGTCATGCGGCTGACGAGGCGGCTGGTGCGCGCGATCTCGGTCGTGTCCACGCCGCACCACAGCCCGTGGGCGGCCTCGCGCACGTGCAGGAGCATCACGATCTCCTCAAGCGACGCGTTGCCCGCGCGCTCGCCGATGCCGTTGATCGCGCACTCGACCTGGCGACAGCCCACGCTCACGCCGGCGAAGGAGTTCGCCACGGCCAGCCCGAGGTCGTCGTGGCAGTGCACCGAGGTGACCACGTGGGCCAGGCCCGGAACCAAGCGGTAGAGCGTGCGCCACATCTCGGCGTGCTCCTCCGGCGTCGAGTAGCCGACGGTGTCGGGCACGTTGATGGTGGTCGCGCCCTCCTCGAGCGCGATCTCCAGCACCTCGGCGGTGAACTCCAGCTCGGAGCGGGTCGCGTCCATGGGCGAGAACTCGACGTCGTCACAGAGACGCTTGGCGTGCGCCACCGCGGCGCGCGCCTGGCCCTTGACGTCCTCGCGCGTGGTCTGGAGCTGGTGCTCGATGTGGATGTCGCTGGTGGAGATGAAGGTGTGGATGCGCGGGCGATCGGAGTCCTTGACCGCGTTCCAGGCGGCGTCGATGTCCTGCACGTTGGTGCGCGCCAGGCCCGCGACCACCGGGCCGTGCACCGCGCGCGCGATGTGCTGCACCGACTCGAAGTCGCCGGGAGAGGTGATGGGGAAGCCGGCCTCGATCACGTCCACGCCGAGGCGGGCCAGCTGGTGGGCGATCTCCACCTTCTCCGCCACGTTGAGCGAGATGCCCGGCGACTGCTCGCCGTCTCTCAGCGTGGTGTCGAAGATCCTTACTCGGTTGGCGTCGTCTCTCACTTGCTTTCCCTTCTGCTCTTCACCTGGCTTCTCCTGTTAGTTGCGGCTAGGCGGCCGCCACGCGCTATTCCCCCCGAGGGGGGAGAAGGAGAAGTCGCAGGTCGAGCGAGCGAGACACGCCACCCTTCAGGCTACAGGGTGAGCACAACCTTGCCGACGTTCTTGCGCTCGGCGATGTAGCGATGCGCGGCGGGACCCTCCTCCAGCGGGAAGGCCTTGGCCACGACGGGCCGGAGGCTGCCGTCCTCGGCCAGTGGCCGCAGGGCCTCGAGGTACTCGTCGAGCGAGCCCTTGGAGTCCCAAAGGGTGAGCATGTTCAGGCCGACCACCGACTTCGACTCGGACATGAGCGGCATCGGGTGGAAGATCCGGGTGCGGGCCATGGTCTTCAGGGCCTGGGGGAGACTCCGGCGCTCGCCCGACGTGACCGCCGAGGCGCCGAAGCAGACGAGTCTCCCGCCGGGCCGCAGAAGGGAGAAGCTCTTGCCGAAGCTTGCGCCTCCCACTGCGTCCATGACGAGGTCGAGCGGCTGCTTGGCTCCCGCGATGCGGCGTACGGCCTTGAGGAAGTCCTCGTCGCGGTAGTCGATCGCGTGGTCGACCCCGAAGCCGCGGATGGCCTCGTGCTTGGAGGCCGAGGCGGTGCCGTAGACCTCTGCGCCCCGTAGCTTGGCAACCTGAGTGGCGGCGATGCCCACCCCGCCCGCTGCCGCCTGCAGCAGGACCCGCTCGCCCTCTTGCACGTTGCCGTAGCGCACGAGCCCGGCCCAGGCCGTGGCGTAGTTGACCGGCATGGCCGCGCCCTGCTCGAAGCTCCAGCGCTCGGGCAGCGGCATGACGTTGGCGCGGTCGGCGACCACGTATTCCGCGTAGCCCCCGAAGCGGCAGCCGCCGAGCACCCGCTCGCCAGAGTCCAGCTCGCCCGCGAACTCGTACCCGACCACCGACGGCGGCTTCGGCGCGTCGGGGTAGAGGCCCTGGCGCGCCATCGTGTCCGCGAAGTTGATGCCCGCGGCCCGAACCCGAACCTTGACCTGGCCGGGACCCGGCTCGGGCTCGGGGCGCTCCTGGACCTCGAGCACCTCTGGAGGGCCCGAGCGGGTGATCACCAAAGCCCTCACGCGAGCAGCCTAACCCGCGGTACTACAACGACACGGCGCGGCCCTCGAGGAACCCGTCGGAAGCCGCTAGGCGCTCGACGACCTCCTGGGGCACGGGGGAGTCGGCGGTGACCACCATCGCCGCCTCGCCGTCCTCCTCGGGCCGTCGGCCGACCGCGGCGGAGATCACGTTGACGCCCGCGGCGCCGAGCTCGGTGCCCACGCGCCCGAGCATCCCGGGCTGGTCGCGGTAGCGGAAGATCGCCAGGTGCTGCTCGAGCTGGACGTTGAAGCGCGAGCCCCAGGCCTCGAGCAGGTGCGGCCGGTTGACCCGGCTCAGCACGGTGCCTACCACGCGCTGCTCGGTCTCCCCCACCACCGTGACCCGCACGAGGTCGGTGAAGTCGCGTGCCGAGGGTTGGTTGGTCTCGGTGATCACGATTCCGCGCTCCTCAGCGAGCGAGGGGGCGTTGACGTCGTTGACGTCCTCCTCCACGTGGCCGGCGAGCACGCCCTTCAGCACCTGCACGGTGAGCAGGCGCGTGTCGCGCTCGGCCACGCGCCCGAGGTACTCGACCTGGAGCGAGTTGAGCCCGTCGGAGAGGCCCACCGCGATCCGCCCCAGCTGGTTGGCCAGCGGCAGGAAGGGGCCGAGCGCCTCGAGGTCCTCGGGCGCCACCGCCGGCACGTTGACGGCGCTGGTGACCACCCCGCCGGTCAGCGCGGCGGCCACCTGCTCGGCGGCCTGGACGCCGGCGCGGTCGGTGGCCTCGGCGGTGGAGGCGCCCAGGTGGGGCGTCACGATCACGTTCGGATAGCCGAACAGCGGGTGCTCGGTGATCGGCTCCTCCCTGAAGACGTCCAGGGCGGCGCCGGCGACCTTGCCCGAGTCGAGCGCGGCCCTGAGGTCTTCCTCCACGAGCAGCGGACCGCGGGCCACGTTGAGCACCCGCACGCCGTCCTTCATCTTCGCGAAGGCCTCGGCGTCCAGGTAGTTCTCGGTGTCCGGGGTCTTGGGCAGGTGGATGGTGATGAAGTCCGACTCGGCGTAGAGCTCGTCGCTGGAGGCGGCGCGGTGGACGCCCAGCTCGGAGAAGCGCTCCTCGGCCACGAAGGCATCGAAGGCCATCACGCGCATCCCGAAGGCCCGCGCGCGCTGGGCCACGAGCTGCCCGATGCGGCCGAAGCCGAGGATGCCGAGGGTCTTCTCGTAGACCTCCACCCCGCTGAACCTGGACCGGTCCCAGGCGCCGGAGCTCAGCGAAGCGTGGGCCTGGGGCACGTTGCGGGCCAGGGCCAGCAGCAGAGCCATCGTGTGCTCGGCGGCGGTGATGACGTTCGACTGCGGCGCGTTGGCCACTACCACCCCACGGCGGGTGGCCGCCTCGACGTCCACGTTGTCCACGCCGACCCCCGCGCGCCCGACGGCGCGCAAGTTGTCGGCGCGCTCGAGCAGGTCGGCGGTCAGCTTGGTGGCCGAGCGGATGAGGATGCCGTCGTACTGACCGATGGACTCGGCCAGATCGCCGTCCGACCAATCGGTCTTGACGTCGACCTCGAAGCCGGCGTCCTTCAACAGCCCCACTCCGGAGTCGCCGATCTTCTCGGCGACCAGGACCTTGGTCACGCGGGGGCGGCGACGGGCACGCCCGCCTCGAGGAAGACCCGCTGGGCGGCTCCCACACCGGCTCCGAGATCGACGTCGGCGCCCAGCTCGCGCAGGGTCATCTCGAACGCGGCGATCGTCGTGACGATGTCGAAGGCGCCGAAGTACCCACAGTGGGCGATGCGGGCGATCTTGCCCTTCAGCTTGCCCTGGCCGCCGGCGATGGTGACGCCGTACTTGTCGCGCATCGTCTTCGGGACCTTCGCGCCGTCGATCGTGTCGGGCAGTGTTATGGCGGTCACGACGTTGGCGTTCTCGTCGTCGGGGCCGAACTGCTCGAGCTCCAGCCCGGCCACCGCCGCGCGAGCGGCGCGACCGAGCAGCCGGTGGCGCTCGAAGACCTGCTCGAGGCCCTCCTCCTCGATCATCCCCAGCGCCACGTCGAGCGCCATCCAGGCGCTGACCGCCGGGGTGAAGGGCGAGTCGGGCGGGTCCTTGCGCTGTCCGGCCGCGGTCTTCAGCCAGTCGAAGTAGTACCCGCGGCGCGACGCGGTGGCGGCGCGGCCCAGCGCCGCCTCGTTGGGGCTCGCGAAGCCGAGCCCGGGCGGCGACATGAGCGCCTTCTGCGAGCCGGAGACGACGACGTCGACGCCCCACTCGTCCTGAGGGATCGGGATTGCGCCCAGGCCCGACACGGCGTCGACGGCGATGAGCGCGCCGTGGCGGTGAGCGACCTCTGTCAGCTCCCGGACGTCGTTGACCACGCCCGTGGACGTCTCCGAGAGGGTGGTGAAGACCACCTCCACCCGATCGTTGGCGCCCAGCAGGTGGTCCAGCTCGGCTGGCTCGACCTTCTCGCCCCAGCCCGCGTCGTGGTGGATCAGCTCCGCGCCGTAGGCGTCGCACAGCTCGGCCCAGCGCTCGCCGAACTTGCCGCAGGAGACCACCAGCGCCGGCTCACCGGGCCGGGTGAGGTTGGCCACCGCGGACTCCATGCCGCCCGAGCCCGAGGAGGCGAAGCCCAGCACGTCGTTCTTGGTCTGGAAGACCATCTTCAGGCGCTCCAGGGAGCGGGCGTAGACCTCGATGAAGGCGGGCGCGCGGTGGTAGAGGATGGGCTCGGCCATGACCTGCGACACCGACGGTGGAAGGGGCGTGGGTCCGGCGGTCATGAGGTACTGCTTCAGGAAGGGATTCGGCATGGGCCGTTCGACCTTAGCGGTCAGGTGAGGAGGCCGAGAACGCCCTTCACGAGTGCGATCGCGATGGTGCCCGAGTTGTTGTCCTCGAGGTCTCGCCGGAAGTCCTCGTCGGTCGCGAGGAGCACGAAGAAGAGGATCCAGAAGATCGTCGCGAGCAGCGACAGGACCGTGGCGACGATCCCCACGATGAAGCCCGCCTGCGCGAGACCGCGGTGCTTTGGGGTCTCGCCCTCGTCGACCCTTGCCCGCCCCTTGCGCGAGTAGACGATCCCGGCAATCGACAGGCCTAGCGACACGATCGTGCTCAGGCCCGCGAAGAAGAACAGCAGGCCGCCGCCCACGAGCGACAGCACGAACCCCGCGACGGCGGGGTTGTTGTCGGGCTCCCGCGGGGGCGGCGGGCCCCAGGCCGGGTATCCGGGCGGCTGCTGCTGCCAGCCCTGAGGGGGCGGATAGCCGTAGCCGGTGGGCGGTCCGTAGCCGTAGGGCTGCTGCCAGGCCTGCGGCGGGGGCTGGGGGTAGTGCTGCTGCGGGGGCGGTTGGTGCTGGGGCGGCTGGGCCTGCTGGGGCGGCTGGGCCTGCTGCGGGGGGGCGTGCGCGGCCGGCGGCAGCGGCTGCGTGGGGTCCTGGCCCCCTTCGCCCAGGTCGGGCTCCGGGCCTGGCGGGTCGGGAGGGAGGAAGCCGCTGTGGCCCTGGTCGGCCATCAGAACTCCTGGTCGATCCAGTCCATCTTCGAGCGCAGCTCCTTGCCCTCGCGCTCGATCTGGTGGTCCTGACCCTCCTTGCGCATGCGCTGGAAGTTCTCCTGGCCGGCCTCGTTCTCGGCGATCCACTCGCGCGCGAAGTCCCCCGACTGAATGTCACCGAGGATCTTCCTCATCGCATCGCGCGTCTCGTCGGTGATCACCTTCTTGCCACGCGTCAGGTCGCCGTACTCGGCGGTGTTCGAGATCGAGTAGCGCATGCCGGTGATGCCCTTCTCGTACATCAGGTCCACGATCAGCTTCAGCTCGTGCATGCACTCGAAGTAGGCCAGGCGAGGGTCGTAGCCGGCGTCGACCAGCGTCTCGTAGCCCGCCCGCACCAGCTCGGTCACGCCGCCGCACAGCACGGCCTGCTCGCCGAACAGGTCCGTCTCGGTTTCCTCCTTGAAGGTGGTCTCGATCACGCCCGCGCGGGTGCAGCCGATGCCCTTGGCGTACGCGAGCACGAGGTCGCGCGCGTTGCCCGTGGCGTCGCGGTGGACGGCCATCAACCCGGGCACGCCCTCGCCGTCCACGTACTGGCGGCGCACCAGGTGCCCGGGACCCTTGGGGGCGACCATGCCGATGTCCACCTCCGGGCCGGGGTCGATCTGGCCGAAGTGGATGGAGAAGCCGTGGGCGAAGAGCAGGAGGTTGCCCGGCGCGACGCCGTCGGCGATCTCCGACTCCCAGATGGCCTTCTGCTTCTCGTCGGGCAGCAGCACCATCACCGCCTCGCCCTCGCTGGCGGCGTCGCCCACCGAGAGCACGCGCAGGCCGTCGCCCTCGGCCTTCGCGACGGACTCCGAGCCCTCGCGCAGGCCGACCACCACGTCGACGCCGGAGTCCCGGAGGTTCAGGGCGTGAGCGTGGCCCTGGGAGCCGTAGCCCAGGATGGTCACGGTCTTGTCCTTGAGCAGTCCGAGGTCGGCATCGTCGTCGTAGATCATCGCGGCGGGGACTCTAGTTGGGCGCGCAGCAGCTTCCCGGCCTGGTTGCGGGGCAGCTCGGCGACGTAACGGACTGCCTTGGGCACCTCGTGGCGGGACAGCCGCCGGCGGGCGTGGGCCAGCAGCTCGGCCTCGGGAACGTTCCCCACCACGAAGGCCACCACGGCCTCCCCCCACTCGGGGTCAGCACGCCCGGCGACCCCCGCCTCGGCCACCCCTGGGTGCTCTTCGAGCACCGCCTCCACCCGGGCCGGGGCCACGTTCTCGCCGCCGCTGATGATCGTGTCGTCCTTCCGTCCCTCGACGGTCAGCCGGCCCTGCTCGTCCAGGCTCCCCAGATCGCCCGTGGCGAGCCAGCCGTCGGCGGCCACCATCGGCCCTCGCACCAGGATCTCGCCGTCGCCGGCGACACTCAGCTCGACACCGGGCAGCGGATCGCCGGGGATGCCGGTGGCCACCGCCGACGCCGTCTCGGTCATGCCGTAGGTGGGCACGACCGGCAGCCCGCCGCCCAGCAGCCCGCGCGGGATCGGCCCGCCGCCCAGCAGGAGGGCCCGAAGCGCGGGCGCCTCCAGCTCGCCGAGCCGATCGAGCATGGTCGGCACGAGCGAGACGTGCGTGATGGCGCCCCGGGCCAGTTCTTGACGCACGCGGTCGACTTCGAAGCGCTCGTGCACCACCAGGGTCGAGCCGAAGATCGCGGCCCGGTGGACGATGGCCAGGCCGCCGACGTGGTGCAGCGGCATGCAGGCCAACCAGCGGTCATTGGGCCCTAGGCCGAGCCGCTCACCCAGCGCGCGGGCGCTGGCCTCGTGGTTCGCGCGCGTGAGCTCGACCGGGCGCGGCTCGGCGGTGGTGCCCGAGGTGAAGACGATCGACTGGGCGTCGCTGCGCTGCGGCACCGGGGGCGGCTCGCCCTCGGGGTCGTGGGGGACCAGCGTCCCGCCGCCGCGCGCGAGCGCGTGGACCTCGACCACGAACTCCGTGCCCGGCCGCGCGGGCACCGCCTCCACGCCCCCGCGGGCTCGCCGCCCCACCTCGGCGTCCAGCTCGGCGTAGCTGAGCGAGCGGCCCTCGGCGACGAGGGCGACGCGATCTGGCGCGCGGCGCGCGGCGGTGCTCACCCAGTCGTCCAGAGGACGCATCGTACGATTGCCCGCGTGGACGCCGAGCGCCAGATCCGCCCCGGTGCCGCCTGGCAGGCCGAGGGCGAGTACGAGGACATCCGCTACGAGCTGGCGGAGGGCATCGCCAAGCTCACCATCGCTCGCCCCGAGGTGCGCAACGCCTTCCGGCCCGAGACGCTGATCGAGCTCTCCGACGCGCTGGAGCGCGCCCGCGAACACCCCGAGGTCGGCGTGATCGTGCTCACCGGCGAGGGTCCGCTCGCCTTCTGTTCGGGCGGCGACCAGAACGTGCGTGGCGACACGGGCTACATGACCGGCGGGCAGGGCGTGGGCCGCTTCCACGTGACCGACCTGCACGTGCAGATGCGCCGCCTGCCCAAGCCGATCGTCGCGATGGTGGCCGGCTTCGCAGTGGGTGGAGGGCAGGTGCTGAACGTCTGCTGCGACCTCTCCATCGCCGCCGACAACGCCCGCTTCGGCCAGACCGGCCCGCGCGTGGGCAGCTTCGACGGCGGCTTCGGCGCCGCCCTGCTCGCCCAGCAGGTTGGGCAGAGGAAGGCCAAGGAGATCTGGTTTTTGTGCCGCCAGTACGACGCGCGGCAAGCGTTGGACATGGGGCTGGTCAACACGGTGGTCCCGCTCGAGGAGCTCGAGGAGGAGACGGTGCGCTGGGCGCGCGAGATGCTGGCCCTCTCCCCCTTCTCCCTGCGGCTGCTCAAGGCGTCCTTCCACGCCGCCGAGGACGGCATTGCCGGCCTACAGCAGCTTGCTCACGACACCAACCTGCTCTTCTACGCCAGCGAGGAGGCCAAGGAGGGGAGGGAGGCCTACAAAGAGCGCCGCCGGCCCGACTTCGGGCGCTTCCCCAAGCGTCCGTGACCGCGCGCTTGTGGCTCGTGGCCGCCCGGCCGCGGACCCTCCCCGCCGCCATCGCCCCCGTTCTGGTGGGAACCGCGCTGGCCGTCTCGGAGGACCACTTCCGAGCCCTCGCCTTCGTAGCCGCCTTGATCGGCAGCGTCTTCATCCAGATCGGCACGAACCTGTCCAACGACCTCTCCGACGCGCGGCGCGGCGCCGACACCGAGGACCGCCTCGGCCCGGTGCGCGTGACCGCCGGCGGGCTGATGCCGCCGCGCCGGGTCCTCATCGGGACCTACGTGGCCTTCGGAGTCGCGGTGGCCTGCGGCATCTACCTCACCGCCGAGGCGGGCTGGGAGGTCCTGGTGATCGGCATCGCCTCGATCGTGGCGGGGGTGCTCTACACCGGCGGCCCTCGCCCCTACGGCTACGAGGGCCTCGGCGAGGTGTTCGTGTTCCTCTTCTTCGGCGTCGTCGCGGTCACGGGCTCGTACTTCGTCCAGACCGAGGAGCTGCGTTGGGAGGCGTTCGTGCTCTCGGTGCCCGTCGGCCTGCTGGCGTCCGCGATCCTGGTGGTCAACAACGTGCGCGACGTGGACACCGACCGCCGGGCGGGCAAGCGGACCCTGGCGGTGAAGTTGGGCCGCCGGACGGCGATCCGTTTGTTCGCCGCGATGGTGGTCGGGGGGCTCCTCGTCCCCGTGGGCCTCGCGATCGCGAACGGGTGGCCCTGGCTGCTGTTGCCCCTGGCCTCCGCCCCGCTCGTGCCCTCGTTACTGAAGACGGTGGCGACCCGCCGGGACGGGCCGGCCCTCAACGGGGCGCTGGCCGACACCGGCCGGCTGCTCGCGGTCTTCTCTCTGCTGCTGGCCGTCGGGGTCGTGCTGTCGTGAAGCGCTCTGTGCTGCGGCTGTCGCTCCCGCTGCGGGAGCCCTTCGTGACATCGGGTGGCGTGGTCTCGGCCCGCGAGCTCGCACTGTTGCGCATCGAGGACGACGACGGCCTGGCCGGCTACGGAGAGGCCGCGCCGCTGGAGAGCTACGACGGCGTCAGCCTCGACGCCGTCATCGGCGAGCTCAGGGTGGAGGGCGCGGCCGCGCTGCCGCAGGCGCGAGCGGCCGAGGAGCTGGCGCGGCTGGACCTGCAGGCGCGTCGCGAGGACCGCGCCCTCGGCGAGCCCGGGGCCGACGCCATCGTGGTCAACCGCACGCTCGGCGGTGGCCCGCCGGGCGAGATGGCGGGGCGAGCGCGGGAGGCGGTGCGCGAGGGTTACTCGTGTCTGAAGCTGAAGGTCGGCCTGCCCGACGACCTGGAGCGCGTGGCCACCGTCCGCGAGGCGATCGGGCCTTGGCCGGCGCTGCGCGTGGACGCCAACGGGGCATGGGGCGTCGACGAGGCGCGCGAGGCGATCGCCGCGCTGGCGCCCTACGACCTGCAGCTGGTCGAGCAGCCGTGCCGGACCCTGGAGGAGCTCGCCCTGCTGCGAGCCGAGGTGGAGGTGCCGCTGGCGGCGGACGAGTCGATCGCCGGGCCCGCCGACGTGCGGGTCGCGGCCGAGCTGCGCGCCTGCGACGCGGTGAACGTCAAGCTCGCTTCCTCGGGCGGTTTCGGGACCGCTCGTGAGGCGGTCCGCGCGGCCCGCTACAGCGGCCTGGAGCCCTACCTCTCCAGCACGCTGGACGGCCCGTGGGGCATCGCGGCGGCGCTGCAGCTGGCCGCCTCCGAGCGCCTGTCGCTGGCCTGCGGCCTCGCGACCCTGGAGCTGTTCGACTCGCGGCTGGCCCGTGCGCTCCCCCGCCCCCGCATGGGCCTCATGGCCGTGCCCGAGGGCCCGGGGCTGGGAGTCGAGCCCGACCCGCAGGCCCTCGAGGCCGTGATGGTCGAGCGGGTGGTCTAGGACTCCACCCGCACCAGGAAGCGCTCGATGCGCGCGGCCACGGCGTCCGGCTGCTGGAGATGGGCCGCGTGGCCCGCGTCCTGGATGGCTTGCGCCCGACCGTCGGGGACCAGGTCGGCCATGCGCCGGGCCGCCGACAGATAGCGCTCGTCGCGTGCGCCGGCCAGCGCGAGCAACGGGAGCCCGAAGGCGGGCAGCCGCTGCCAGAACGGCTCTGTCACGCCCTGGCCGGCGGTGCGCAGCAGCCGGGCGAGCTGGTCCCCGGTGAAGCTGAGGCGCCCCGGCCGCTGTTGCTCGATCAGGAGCTCCGACTGGTCGGCGAACAGCGGCTGACGCTCCCAGACGTCGACCACCTCTTCGATGGGCGAGCGCTCCATCCACGACGCCAGCTGTTCGTCGGCGTTCTGGCGCTGCCCGCGGTTCGCCTGCGACTCCAGCCCGGGCGAGGAGCCGAGCGTGATCAGCCCGCGGTAGCGCGAGGGCTCGCGCAGGGCGGCCTGGAGCGACAGCCGGCCGCCCAGCGAGTAGCCGCACAGCACTGCGCCACCCCGTCGGGCAGCATCGGCGATCTCCCGCAGGCGGCCCTCCCGATCGTGCTCGGCGTGATCGACCAGGACGCTCGGATAGCGTTGCGACAGGAGGTCGGCGACGGGCGCCCAGGCCTCGCCGCGCTGCATGAAGCCGGGGACGAACACGACCAGGGGCGCAGCCACGCCATCACTAAAGCGATGAACCGCACCTATGCGCCCCTCCGTGCCTTCGTCGACGAGCTGGTGCGCTGCGGGCTTCGGCATTCGGTCACCTGTCCCGGCTCGCGCAACGCGCCGCTGGCGCTGACCCTGGCCGAGCTCACCGACGCCACCTCGGTGATCGACGAGCGCAGCGCGGGCTTCTTCGCGCTCGGGATGGCCAAGGCGAGCGGCCGGCCCGTGGCGGTCACCTGCACCTCGGGCACGGCGGCGGCCAACCTGTTGCCGGCCGTGACCGAGGCCCGCGAGGCCCGGGTGCCGCTGATCGTGCTCACCGCCGACCGGCCGCCCGAGCTGCGCGAGGTGGGCGCCGGGCAGTCGATCGACCAGGTGAAGATCTACGGAAGCGCGGTGAAATGGTTCGTGGAGGTGGGCAATCACGAGCCCGGCCGCGAGACGGCCGTGCACCACCGGGCGCTGGCCTGCCGTGCCTTCCACACCGCCGGGGAGGGACGCCCCGGGCCGGTTCACCTGAACTTCGGGCTGCGCGAGCCGCTGGCGCCGGTCGAGGAGGATCTGCGCCCCGAGGACTGGGAGGGGCGTCCCGGCGGCCGCCCCTGGACCGCCCGCGCCCGCCGCTCGTCCGCGCCGGACGCCACCGAAATCCAGGCCCTGGCCGAGCGCATCGCCGCCAGCCCCCGCGGAGCCATCGTGTGCGGGCCGGTCGCCGAGGACGTGGCCGAGCCGGCGGCCCGGCTGGCGGAGCTGGCCGGCTGGGCGATCCTGGCCGAACCGACCTCCGGCGTGCGCTGCGGCGAGCACGACCGCTCGCATGTCGCGGCGCACTACGACGTGGGGCTGCGCCTGGCCCAGCCGCCCGCCGACCTGGTCCTCCGCGTCGGCGACACGCCCACCTCCAAGCCCCTGCGCCAGTGGCTGGCCAGGGTGCCGCAGGTGCTGCTGGACCCCGACGGCGCCTGGCACGAGCCCACCCGCCGCGCGGAGCTCGTGCTGGACGGCTCGCCGGCGGCGGCGCTCAGCGCCCTGGCCTCAGCGCTGGAGGCGCGTCGCCCCGAGCGAGCCGAGGGCTGGCTGGAGGCCTGGCGCGCGGTCGACCGCGAGACCGCGCGGTCGCTCGCCGCCGCGCCCGACCCCTTCGAGCCCCGTGCATGGGCGGCGCTGGAGCCCGCCCTGCCCGACGATGCGATCGTCTGGCTCGCCTCCTCCATGCCCGTGCGCGACGTCGAGGCCTTCTTCCCCGGGAGTCCCAAGTCGCTCCGCTTCCTGGCCAACCGGGGGGCCAACGGGATCGACGGCACCGTCTCCTCCGCCGCGGGCGCGTCGCTTGCCACCGGCCACCCGGCATTCCTACTTATCGGCGAGCTGGCGCTGCTGCACGACCTCGGGGGGCTCCTGGCCGCCCGCCGGGCCGGCGCCGAGCTCACCGTGATCTGCGCCAACAACGGCGGGGGCGGCATCTTCGACTTCCTGCCGGTGGCCGGACACGCCGACCCGGCCCTCTACGAGGAGCACATCGCGACCCCCTCGGACCTGGACCTGGCCCAGGTTGCGGCGCTGGCGGGCATGGAGCACCGCCTCGCCTCCACCCCGGACGAGGTCCGCGGGGCGATCGCCTCCCCCGCCCTGGTGGATATCCGGACCGACCGCGCCGCGAGCGTGCGCGAGCACCGGGCGCTGGTCGAGCGCGTGGGGGCGGCGCTGGGGGCCGAGCCCGGTTAACGGCCGAGCGCGATCCTCACGAGGGCACCGGCACCGGCACCCATGTTCTTGGGCATGTCCGCCGAAGGCGAGGCGCCCGGATGCTGCTTGGCCACCCTGACCCGCAACACACCGGGCACGCTGCGGAAGCGCAGCGGCGGCTCGAGCTGGGCCGCCTCACCGTCGATCCCGGCGTACACCGGCCCGTCGGCTTGCACCTCGAACTTCGGGGTGCCCCACTCCCGCCAGGGCAGGTGCGGGCGATGGTTGCGCTCGGTCGCGAACACCGCCACGCCCAGCAGGCCGGCCTGGAGGGTCGGCCGTGTGCCCGAGCCCACCGCGTGGCCGAGTCGATAGCGCCCGTTCGAAACAAGCATCGCCGGGCTCGTCGCGGGCTCGCCGGTCTCGGCGTCGGTCCAGCTGAGCGCCTCCGCATGGGCCTCGGGGCCCAGGGCGTCGGGAACGGTGTCGACCAGCGTGCGCACCTTGGCGTCGCGGTAGGCCTCCTGTTGCACCGCCTCCGCGTACACGCCCAGCGACACGTTGTTCACAAACACGCGGCCGTTGACCTCGGCCAGGTCGACCACGATCTCGCCGCCGTCCACGAACGCATCGAGGGCGCCCACCACGTCGTTCCGGTCGACGCCGAGGTCCAGCGCCAGGTGGTTCCGGGTGCCCGCGGGGATGCACGCGTACGGCAGCCCGAGTTCGGCCGCCCTCGCCGCCACGATCGCCTGCGACCCGTCCCCGCCCGCCATCGCCAGCCCATCGGCGCCGCGCTCCACCGCGGCGCTGACCAGTTCGTTCAGGTCGTCGTCCCGGTTCATCACCACGGCCTCGATGCCGCGGGCGCGTGCCTCATCGTCAAGCGAGAAGCGCTCGGCCTTGCCCCCGCCGGACTTCGGGTTCATCAGCAGCACGGGCCGGGCGGGCGCCTGGGCCGCGGGGAGGTCGCCGCGCTTCGCAAACGCCCGCCGCGAAGCGGCCACCCCGAGCACCATCGCCGCGAGCCCGACCAGAGCCGCGGAGAGACGGTCGTCCACCACCGCGACCACCAGCACCGCCGCGACGGCCAGGCCCCCGAGGCCGAGGCCCAGGGCGCGCCGCGCGCCGCGGCGCAGCAGCCCCCACCACGCCGCGGCCGCCGCCACGACGAGGAGCAGCGGCTGGACCAGTCCGTCGGGAAAGTCGCTGAACGCGAGGTCGACTCCCACGATGAGGGCGACCAGTCCGCACGCCAGCGCGGCCACGGCCGCGAGCCGACTGCGGGCCATACCATCAGCATGCCGTGAACAGTGGCTCCGTGCCAGCCGGCCCCGCCCGGCGCCCCCGGCCGAGGTGGATGGAGGACGCCGAGCGCCTCGACCACGCCGTGTACGCCGCGATAGCACGTACGCCCAGCCCGTCGATCGACCAGACCATGGCCCGGCTCTCCCCCGCGGCCGACTACGGGCGGCTGTCGATCGCCACGGCCACGGTGCTCGCTGCCGCGGGCGGCCGCACCGGGCGCCGCGGCGCGCTCTCCGGCCTGGCCGCGCTGGGAGCCACCGCCACGGTCGTCAACGCGGTGGTGCGCCCGCTGGGGCGCCGGCGCCGCCCGGACGTCAGCGAGCGCCAGGAGTCTCGCTACGTCAGGCTGCCCAGCTCGCGCTCGTTTCCGTCCGGGCACTCCGCTGGAGCGTTCGCCTTCGCCACCGGCGTGGCGCACGTGATGCCGCGGACCGGCGTGGCGCTGCGTGGTCTCGCGGCGCTGGTGGCCTACTCACGGGTCCACACCGGCGTGCACTACCCGGTGGACGCGATGGCCGGAGCGCTGCTGGGCACCGCCATCGCCCAGCTCACCTCGCACGCGCTGGCGCGCCGGGAGGCGCGCTAGGCGAACAGCGGCAGCAGCGCCCCGAGCTTGGCCTCGGTCTCGGCCAGCTCCTCGCTGGGATCCGAGTCCGCGACGATGCCGTTGCCGGCGTAGAGGTGCGCGACGTGGCCCTCGAGCAGCGCGCAGCGCAGGCCCACGCAGAACTCGCCGTCCTCGGCCAGGTCCGTCCAGCCGACAGGACCGGCGTACCACCCCCGGTCGAGCCCCTCGAGCTCGGGGATGAGCGGCTCGGCCACCTCGCGCGGCTCGCCGCCCACCGCGGGGGTCGGATGCAGGAGCCCGGCCAGCTCTACCACCGAGCGCGGGCGGGCCAGCTGAGCGCGGATCGGCGTGGCCAGGTGCTGGACGTTCTGGACCTTGACGAGGACCGGGCCGTCCGCCGTGGTCACCCACAGCGAGACCGGCTCCAACCGCCGGCGGATGCGGTCCACCACGATGCGGTGCTCCTGCGCGTTCTTGGGGCTCGCGCGCAGCTGCTCGCCGAGATGGTCGTCGACGGCGGGGTCCGCGCTACGGCGGGTGGTGCCGGCCAGCGCCATGGTCCCCAGCCGCGAGCCCTCCCGACGCACCAGGAGCTCGGGCGAGGCGCCAACGAAGGCCGCCTCGGGCGTGCCGACGCAGAAGCAGAAGCACTCCGGGAAGCCCGTCCTCAGCGCGTCCACGATCGGGCCCGCGTCGATGGGCGAGCGCGTGTGGACCCGGACCTCGCGGGCCAGGACGACCTTCTCCAGCTGCCCCGCGCGGATCCGCTCCACCGCGCGCGCCACCGCGCCCTCGAAGTGGCTGGGCGGGGCGGCCCCGGACACCCGCGGCCGGGCCACCGGGTCGGGATCGAGCAGCGGCATGCCCGACGGGCGCAGCTCCTCCAGCCGCTCCTCGGCGCGGCGGACGACCTCCTCGGGGCGGTCGTCGGGCCACACCGCCGCGCTCACCGTCAGGCGGGCTTCCGCGCCGCGGCGCGTGAAGGAGACCTCGGGCAGCACGAGCCGCGCGGAGGGAAAGGAGGACCACTCGGGGGTCGCCCCGCCCTCGGGCGCGAAGGCGAAGCCGCCCACCAGGACCGGGCCCGAGCCGGGCGGCGCCGCAGGGTCGTCGGCCGGGTCGCCGCAGACCACGCGGCGTCCCAGCGAGCGCGCCTCGCGGGCCACCATGGCGAAGCGGTCGTCGCCCGCCGCCTCCACCGCGGCCACGGATCCCAGCCCGGCCAGCGCGCTGTCCTCGCGACCGGGCTGCTCGAAGCAGAAGAAGAGGTCGTCGGGCCGGCGGGCGCCGAGCACCGCTGCACCCGCGTCCAGGGCGGCCGGCACGGGCAGCGACAGCGACACCACCGCCTGCGCGCCGGAACGCCGAGCCAGCGCGAGCGCCCGCTCGACCCTCGCCCCCAGGAGCTCACGCCCGCGGGCGCCAAGCTCCAGCGAGACGGGGCTAGGTCGTCCCTCGCCCGCGCGAGACGGCAATCTCGCCCGTGCGGACCATCTCGATCAAGCCGAACGGCCGCACCATCTGCTCGAAGGCCTCGATCTTGTCGTCGGTGCCAGTGACCTCGATCGTCACCGAGCGCTTCGAGACGTCCACGACGTTGCCACGGAAGATCTCCGTGAACTGCATGATCTGAGCGCGCGCGCTGTCGTCGGCCGAGATCTTGAACAGGGCCAGCTCGCGCGCCACCGTGCCGCCGGGCTCGAGGTCACGGATCTTGATGACGTTCACCAGCTTGTGCAGCTGCTTGGTCACCTGGTCGATCGGGTGAGCCGCGCCGTCGACGGTGAGGGTGAAGCGTGCGATCGACGGGTCGTCCGTCGGGCCTACGGCCAGGGACTCGATGTTGAACCCGCGGCGGGCGAACAGGCCGGCGATCCGGGCCAGCACGCCGGGCTTGTTCTCGCTGAGGATCGACAGGACGTGCTTGCGCCCGGTGTTCCGGCCGCCCGAGGCCTGAAGGTCCTCGAGGTTCAGGACCTCTTTGGTCGCCGGCTCGCCCACTAGCCCACCTCTGTCGGATGGGTCACCGTGCACAAACCGAGTTGGCCAAGGAAGCAGGGAGAGGACAAGGCTTTGCCTGTCCTCGACCGATGACGCCGGCCAGCGATGGTTTGCAGCCCGGTGATCATCCGACCATGTCCCGGGCGGCTTGTCCCGCTGGGATCATCGGGTAGCAGTTCTCTTCCTTGGTCACGTGGACGTCGACCACGACCGGGCCGTCCTCCTCGAGGGCGGACTTCATGTCGTCGACCAGCGTCTCCTTCTTGTCGAGCTTCACGCCCTTGGCGCCGAAGGCCTCGGCCAGCTTGACCCAGTCGGGGCTCGAGCCCATGTCGACCGACGAGTAGCGGCGGTCCCAGAACAGCTCCTGCCACTGGCGGACCATGCCCAGGTAGCCGTTGTTCATGATGAACACCTTCACCGGGATGGCCTCGGTCACGCAGGTGGCGAGCTCCTGGATGTTCATGATCAGCGAGCCGTCGCCGGCCAGGCAGACGACCTGGTCGTCGGGCATGCCGACCTTGGCGCCCATCGCGCTCGGAAGGCCGAAGCCCATCGTGCCCAGCCCGCCGGAGTTGATCCAGCGCCGGGGCTTGGGGAAGTCGTAGTACTGGGCGCACCACATCTGGTGCTGCCCCACGTCGGAGGTCACGATGGCGTCGCCGCCGGTGGCCTGATGCAGCGCCTGCACCATCCACTGGGGCTTGATCTCCGAGTCCTCGGAGTCCTCGTAGCGCAGCGGGTGCTTCTCCTGCCAGTTGTGGATGCGCTCCCACCAGCCATCCAGGCGTGAGGAGTCGGTCTCCAGGGCGCGGTACTCGCGGGTCAGCTTGGGCAGGATCCTCTTCGCGTCGCCCACGATCGGGATGTGGGCGGCGACGTTCTTGGAGATCTCCGCCGGGTCGACGTCGATGTGGATGAACTTGGCCCGAGGGGCGAACTCCGACAGCTTGCCGGTGATGCGGTCGTCGAAGCGGGCGCCCACGCAGCAGATGAGGTCGGCCTCGTCCATCGCGTAGTTGGCGGTGCGCGTGCCGTGCATGCCCAGCATGCCCAGCCACTGGTCGTGCGGAGCGGGGAAGCCGCCGAGGCCCATGACGGTGCAGGTGACCGGGAAGCGGTCGGCCTCGCCGAGCTCGGTGAGCTCCTTGGCCGCTTCGGCCGCGACCACGCCGCCACCGGCGTAGATCACCGGCCGGCGGGCGTTGGCCAGGGCCTTGGCCGCCAGCCGGATCTGCTTGGCGTTGCCCTCCGTGGTGGGTTGGTAGCCGGGCAGGTTGACACGGTCGACGGGCTCGTAGTCGATCTCCGCGCGCGAGAGGTCCTGCGGGATGTCCACGAGCACGGGGCCGGGGCGGCCGGTGTTGGCGATGTGGAAGAACTTCGCCTTCGGCGCGAACTCGGACAGCTTGCCGGTGATGCGGTCGTCGAAGCGGGCGCCGACGCAGAGGATCAGGTCGGCCTGGTCCATCGCCCAGTTGGCGGTGCGGGTCCCGTGCACTCCCAGCATCCCGAGCCACTGGTCGTGCGGAGCGGGGAAGCCGCCGAGGCCCATGACGG
>Ga0126307_10000203_pt1 | contig 38226 bp, 42 predicted proteins | sample Plot28_FD_89955 | JGI IMG/M metagenome (GOLD analysis project Ga0126307, IMG submission 89955) | Serpentine soil microbial communities from UC McLaughlin Reserve, CA, USA - Plot28 | ecosystem: Environmental > Terrestrial > Soil > Grasslands | place: USA: UC McLaughlin Reserve, Lake County... | reverse complement strand
GGCGTCGCCGGCGAGCCGACCGCAACCGCCGGCAGGAACATCGTCGAGACCGCCGTGACCGCCGGCAAGTTCGACACGCTGGTGTCGCTCGTGAAGAAGGCGGGTCTCGCCCGCACGCTCAGAACCGGCGGGCCGTACACCGTTTTCGCTCCGACGGACGCCGCCTTCGCGAAGGTCCCGAAATCGACGCTTGCCGCGCTCGCCGGCGACCGCGCAAAGCTCCGCGCCGTCCTCCTATACCACGTCGCGTCCGGCAGGCTGACCGCTGCGAAGGTCGCGGCGCGGCGGCGAATCAGGACGCTGAACGGCCAGCGGCTACGGGTGCGCGTCCGCGACGCCAAGGTCTTCGTCGGCGGAGCGCGAGTGATCACGCCGAACGTCAAGGCGTCGAACGGCGTGATCCACGCCATCAACAAGGTGCTGATCCCCGACTGAGCTCCCCTCCCCCGCGGCGCCCGCCGTCTCTCAGGACAGGGGACGGCGGGCGCCGAGAAATTCCTTTACGAGCCGAGCGGTCTCCTCGGGACGCTCGAGGGCCGGCAGGTGCCCCGCGCCCCACGACCATCGCCCGCTCGGCGTCCGCCGGTGACGTCGAAGCCGTCCCACATGCGCGCATCGCAGGCGCCCGCGTGCACCAGCACCACCGCTGACCCGCCTTCAGCGGCGCCCATCGCCGTCCCCCGACAGCTCGAGCACCGCCAGGAAGGCCTCCTGCGGCACCTCGATGCGGCCCACCTGCTTCATGCGCTTCTTGCCCTCCTTTTGCCTTTCGAGCAGCTTGCGCTTGCGGGTGATGTCGCCGCCGTAGCACTTGGCGATCACGTCCTTGCGGACGGGCTTGACCGACTCGCGGGCGATGATCTTCGAGCCGACCGCCGCCTGGATCGCCACCTCGAACTGCTGGCGCGGGATCTGCTTGCGCAGCCGCTCTGTCAGCGCCCGGCCCGCCGGGTAGGCCTTGTCGCGGTGGACGACCATCGAGAGCGCATCGACCTTGTCGCCCGCGAGCAGGATGTCCAGCTTCACGAGGTCGCCCTCGCGCATCCCGAGCACGTCGTAGTCGAGCGACGCGTAGCCCTTCGTGCGCGACTTCAGCTGGTCGAAGAAGTCGAGCACGATCTCCGCGAGCGGCAGGTCGTAATGCAGCTGTACGCGCTGCTGTGAGAGGAAGGTCATGTCCACGTGCGTGCCGCGGCGCTCCTGGCAGAGCTCCATGACGGCGCCGACGAATTCCTTCGGGCAGAGGATCGTCGCGCGTATGTACGGCTCCTCGATAGAGGCGATCAGCGCGCGGTCGGGCATGTCGGCCGGCGAGTGGACCACGAGCTTGCCGCCGTCCGTGAGCGTCACGTCGTACTCGACGTTCGGAGCCGTGGCGAGCAGCGCCAGGTCATACTCGCGCTCGAGCCGTTCACGCACGATGTCCATGTGCAGGAGGCCGAGGAAGCCGCAGCGGAAGCCGAACCCGAGCGCCTCGCTCGTCTCCGGCTCCCAGGTGAGCGCGGCATCGTTCAGGGCGAGCTTCTCGAGCGCGTCGCGCAGGTCCGGAAACTGGTTCGTCTCCAGGGGGAAGAGGCCGCAGAAGACCATCGGCTTGATCTCCCGGTAGCCGGGCAGCGGATCACTCGCGCCGCCAGCCTTCGTGGTGAGCGTGTCGCCGACTCTCAGGAGCGAGACGTCCTTGATGCCGGTGATCAGGTAGCCGACCTCGCCGGCGCGAAGCGTGTCCACGGGCGTCATGTCGGGACCAAAGAAGCCGACCTCGTCGACGTCGGCCTCGGTACCGGTCTGCATCGCGCGGATCGCGGCGCCGTTCCGGAGTTCGCCGTCGACAACGCGCACATACGCGACCACGCCGCGGTACTGGTCGAACTCCGAGTCGAAGATAAGCGCCCGGGCCGGAGCGCCTGCGTCGCCCGAGGGCGGCGGGATCCGCGTGACGAGCGCCTCGAGGAGCTGCTCGACTCCCTCCCCCGTCTTGGCCGAGATCGGCAGCACGTCGTCCTCGCCGAGCAGCTCGCGGATCTCGCCGGCCACTCGCTCGGGCTCAGCGCCGGGCAGGTCGATCTTGTTCATCGCGGGGATCAGCTCGAGCCCCGACTCGACGGCGAGGTAGGTGTTGGCCACGGTCTGCGCCTCCACTCCCTGCGAGGCGTCCACGAGAAGCAGCGCGCCATCGCAGGCGGCGAGCGAGCGCGACACCTCGTAGGTGAAGTCGACGTGACCCGGCGTGTCGATCAGGTGGAGCCGGTAGAGCTTTCCGTCACGCGCCGTGTACTCCACGCGGACCGCCTGCGCCTTGATGGTGATGCCGCGCTCGCGCTCGAGGTCCATCGAGTCGAGCAGCTGCGGCCGGTGCTCGCGCGGATCGACGGCGCCGGTGAGCTCGAGGATGCGATCGGCCAGCGTCGACTTCCCGTGGTCGATGTGGGCGATGATCGAGAAGTTGCGGATGTTGGAGGCCGGCGCCGCCATGGCCGGTCCAGTATGGCGATCGCCCGGGCGCCTGCCCTACGGCGTCCGCCGGGCGCGCAGAAGGTAGTCCACCTGCTCCTGCTTTCGCATGATGATGTGCTCGAGCCGGTGCTCCACGGCCTCCGAGGCGGCCTCGCGGCCGGTCGGCTCGATCGCCGCCTGGAGCGCCTCGAGCGTCTCCGACTCACATTCGATCAGGTCGTCGAGGGCACCGCCGAGGTCCATCGTGAACCTGATCGGCGCCACGTCCGTGGTCGGCTCGCCGCCGAGCGCCGTGATCTTCTCGACCAGGCGCGTCGCGTCGTCCAGCTCGGCTGCCGCGTGCTCCCGCATGCGATCAGCATGCGCCTGGTACTCCAGCCCGATGACGCTCCCCGCAACGAGCGAGTAGTGGAGCACCGAGCGCCGCTGCAGGCGCAGGGCGCGGTTGAGGCAGTCCACCTGGGCCTGTACATCCATGCGCTCATCGGACGTCATGGCCCGCCCGTTACCCGGCTCCGCCGCGCCGCGTAACCAGGAGCGCCCACACCTGGCGCGCCTCGCGAACGCGCAGCACCCACGCGGCCACCGCGTAGACCGCGGCGCCCGCGCCGATGGCGGTGAGAACCGCCACGGCCTGCGCGGCGAACGAGCGCCCGAGCGCCTCGTCGAGGCCGTACCAAACGAGGTACGAGGCGGCGCCGAGGAGCGCCGCCGCCACGGCTACCCGCGCAAGCGAGGCGGCGAGCTGTCTTCCCTCGATCCCGTTCAGGTCGCGGCGCAGGATCCAGCCCTGTGCGACGCACATCACCACCGTCCCAGCGACGGTGCCGAGCACGATCCCCGCGATCTCGAACGGCCCGTACAGGACGGCCGCGAGGGCGGCGTTGACGAGCAGGTTCGCGCCGGCGAGCGCGGTCGTCGCCCAGGGCCGCTGAAGGCTGAAGAACGTGCGCGAGAAGAGCAGGCTCACGCCCTGGAACGGGAGCGACAGCGACCACCAGAAAAGGGCGGTCGAAGTCAGATCTGTGGCCTCGGCGCCGAACGCGCCGCGCTCGTACAGGAGCCGCGTGATTGGCTCCGCAAGCACCGCCATCAGCACGGCGCTCGGTATCAACAGCAGGCAGATCTGCCGGATGCCGGTCCCCATCGTGCGTCGCAGGTCGTCCCTGGCCCCGCGGGCGGCGAAGCGCGAGAGCGTCGGGAACAGGATCGTCGCGATCGAGATCGAGAAGAGCCCCTGCGGGAGCTGGTAGACGCGAAATGCCTTGTCGATCGCCGCCGGCGCCTCATCGGACACGAGCGTGCCGAACAGCGAGTTGATCAGCAGGCTCAGGTTGATCAGGCCGAGCGCGATCGTAACCGGCAGCATCAGCTTGAGCACGCGCCGCACCCGCTCGTCGCGCCAGTCGAGCTTCAGCGTGAGACGCCCACCGCGGCCGCGCAGCCACGGCAGCGGCAGCGCGAACTGCACGACGGTGCCGGCCAGGATGCCCGCTGCGTACGCGTAGATCTCGTCGCCCTCCGGCAGCACCGGCACGAGCCCGACGAGCGCGGCGATGATCACCGCATTCCAGGCCACCGGTGCGAGCGCGGGGACCGCGAAGTGCTCGAACGAGTTCAGCATCCCCACGACGAGCCCCGACAGCGCCAGCAGCAGGACGATCGGGAACATCAACCGTGCGAGGTTCACGGTGAGGTCCTTCAGCGCCGGATCGTCGTCGAAGCCAGGCGCGAACACGCTCATGAGCGGCTCGGCGAGCAGGATGAACAGCGCCGTAACCGCGCCGAGGATCAGGCAGATCAGGAAGAACAGGCTTGAAGCGACGCGGAACGCCTCCCTGCGCTCGCCTTTCTCGAGCAGCTCGGAGAAGACCGGCACGAACGCGCCCTGAAGCGCGGAGTCGGCGAACAGCGCGCGCACGAGGTTCGGGACCTGGAAGGCGATCGTGAACGCCGACATGGCTGGTGTCACGCCGAAGTAGCGCGCCGCCACCACCTCGCGCGCCAGGCCGATCAGTCGCGACAGCCCCGTGGCGAACGAGAAGAACGCCGTGTTCCGCGCCAGCCGGCGGGCGTGCGCGCCGCGGCCGGGGGCCTCGGTGCTCACGAGCCGGGCGCTACACTCGGCTGCGGTTTGGCCAACATCGCCTCACAAGAAAAGCGGATCCATCGGGCGGAGCGCGAGCGCCTCGAGAACCGTCGCCGCACCTCTCAGGTCAAGACCTGGTTCCGCCGCCTTGAGAACGCTGTCGGCGAGGGCGACAGCGCGCGTGCCGACGACGAGTACCGGACGCTCGTGTCGCGCATCGACACCGCCGTGAAGACCGGCGCGCTCCACCGCAACAACGGCGCGCGCAAGAAGTCCCGCGCGGCGCGGCTGCGCAGCCGGACCTCCTAGCCGCAGCTCGCCGTCCACCGGCCGTCTAGGGTCCTCGCCATGGAGACGAGGCTGCTGATCCGTGGCGAACAGGTCGCGGGCGCGGGCGAACCGCTCGCGGTCGAGAACCCGGCGTCCGAGGAGACGCTCGCGGAGTTGCGCGGGCCCTCGGCGGACCAGCTCGACTCCGCGGTCGCGGGCGCATCGGAAGCGTTCGGCGCCTGGGCCGGCACGCCGGCGGTCGAGCGCGCCGAGCTCCTGCACGAGGTGGCCGCGCGGATCCGCGCCCGCACGGACGAGCTCGCGCGGACGATGACGCTCGAGGGCGGGAAGCCACTCATCGAGAACTCGGACGAGGTCGGCTGGACCGCCGCGGCGTTCGACTACTACGCGGAGATGGGCCGCAACTTCGCGGGTCGGGTGATCCCTTCGATCGAGTCGACCCAGCTCGCTCTCGTGGTCAAGGAGCCGATCGGCGTCTGGGCCTGCATCGTCCCCTGGAACTACCCCCTGCTGCTGCTCGCCTGGAAGCTCGCGCCGTCGCTGGCCGCCGGCAACACCGTCGTGGCAAAGCCCTCGGAGCTCACGCCGCTCTCGACCCTGATGCTCGCCGAGTGCTTCGACCATCTGGCGCCCGGCGTGGTCAACCTCGTGGCCGGCGCGGGCGACGTCGGCGCGGCGCTCGTCGAGGACGAGCGCGTGGGCGGCGTCGCGTTCACGGGCTCCGTCGAGACGGGTAAGCGCGTGGCCACCGCGTGCGCGAGCCGGGTGGCGCGCATGAACCTCGAGATGGGCGGCAAGGACCCGTTCATCGTCTGCGCGGACGTGGCCGGTGACGTGGAGGTCGCCGCGCGCGGCGGAGCTTGGGCGGCGTATTTGAACGCGGGCCAGGTGTGCACGTCGGCGGAGCGCTTCTACGTGGCGCGCGAGGTCTATGACGACTTCGTCTCAGCTTTTGTCGACCACACGCGCACGCTGCGGCTCGGCGACCCGCTGGACGACGCCACCGACATCGGGCCGATGGTCTCGGCGCCGCAGCGCGCGAAGGTCGAGGCACAGGTCTCGGCGGCCGTGGCGTCGGGCGCCGAGCTCCTCCTGGGGGGCGACCGCGGCGGCTTCGAGCGCGGGCACTACTACGCGCCGGCGGTCGTGACGGGGCTGCCCGCGTCCACCGAGCTCCTGAGCGAGGAAACGTTCGGGCCCGTGGCGCCGATCGTTCCGGTCTCGTCGCTCGACGAGGCGATCGGGCTCGCCAACGGCACGCGCTTCGGCCTCGGCGCGAACGTCTACACGCGAGAGCTAGAGACGGCGGTCCGCTGCCTGCGCGAGATCCGCGCGGGAACGGTGTGGATCAACGACCCCCTCACCGACAACGACGCGGGCCCCTTCGGCGGCATGAAGCAGTCCGGCTTCGGGCGCGAGCTCGGACAGGAGGGCCTCGAGGCCTTCCAGGAGACCAAGCACGTGCACATCGAGACGAAGATCGCCCCGAAGGGGTGGTGGTACCCCTACGGCGCGGGCGACGCCGCGCCGCCGTCGGGCGCGGGCGCCTGAGCCGCGCTCAGCCCCTGCCGACCGCGCGCGCCAGCGCCAGGGAGAACGCGGCCTCTTCGTCGATGTCGACGTTCCCGCCGCCGCGCGAGTCGACCTCGAAGTCCGCGAACGCGCACAGCGCTCGCTCGAGCGCGCCCGGGTCCGCCTTCTTCGCGCTTGCGATCGTTCGCTTCGCGAGCCACGGCGGCGCCTTCAGCGCCTCGGCGACCTTCTGGTCGGGCATCCCGCGCTCCAGCAGCGTGCTCGCGCGGTGGACCTCGCGCAGTCGCCGGACGATTGGGAACGCGAGCCCCCCGGGCCGCTCACCGTGGAACTCGAGCTCCTCGGCCAGCGCGAACGTCGCGCGCATGTCGCCGGCCACGAGCGCGTCGGCCAGCTCATACGCCTTCGGCGCGGTGTCGGCGGCGGCCAGCGTCTCGACGTCGGCTGTGGTGACGCTCGCGCGTGGGTGCACGGCGAGCGCCAGCTTCTCGAGCTCACGCGACAGGCGCTGCTGGCTCTGCCCCACGCGCGCGACCAGCTCCTTAGCCGCCTGACTGTCCAGCTGGAGGCCGAGCTCGGCGGCGTGCGCGACGCACCATTTCGGCAGCTCCCACGGCTTCGGCGCCGCGTACTCGCGGATCTCTCCGCCGGCGCCCTCCACCGCCTTGGCGAGCTGCTTCTGCGCCTTGCCGCGCACGATCAGGACGAGCACGGTGTCGGGCGGGAGCGCGGCGAGCGCACTCGTGAGCGCGTCGAGCTCACCGGCCTTCCAGGAGCCGACGTCGTCCACGAGCACGTAGCGCGTGCCCGGATCGAAGCTGAGCAGCGCGAGCGCGGCGGCCACCTCGGCGGGGTCGCTCTCGCGAGCGTCGAAGAGCTCCAGCCCACCGGGACCGCGCTCCTGGTCGGCGCGGCGGCGCACGCGGGTCCGCCAGGCGTCGATCTTCGCGTCGTCGTCGCCGCAGACGAGGTAGGCAGGCTTGACGTCGGCCACGGCGCCAGTGTAGGCGGGGCGCCGGCATTACCGCTCGGTCTCCACGTCCAGGAAGCCGTGCGCGGGCATGACCCGGATAGTCCCGTCGAGGTCGGTGCGGTAGGTGGGCACACGGGCACGTGCGAGCGCGCGAAGCGTCGACGGCGCCGGGTGGCCGTAGGTGTTCTCGCCCACGGGTATGGCGGCGAGCTCCGGCCGGACGCGCTCGAGCAGCTCGGGAAGACCGGGGTCGGCGCTCCCATGGTGGGGGACCTTCATGGCGTCCACGTCGGGAAGCGCGAGCGGGAGCAGTGACGGGCTCTCCGCGTCCGCGGACAGCAGCAGGTCGAAGGCACCCGCGCTGACGACCGCGATCACGGCGCGTGGGTTCGGGTCCTCAGGCGGCGGGCCGTCCGGGCGAGGCGGCGGTGAGAGGACGCGGATCGTGAGTCGACCCGCGCGTAGCGTGAGCGGCGCCAGCGCGGCGACACGCCGGACGCGACGGCGCCGGGCCGCCGCGAGCACGCTCCTGAAGCCGGGATCGCTGGTGCCGTCGCCGCCATCGAGCAGCAGCCCGACCGGGTAGGAGTCGAGCACGTCCACCAGCCCGCCGTGATGGTCGCGGGAGGCGTGGGTGGCCACCACCGCGGCCAGCCGGCGCACGCCGGCGCGGCGGAGCAGACGCGTTACGCCGCCCTCGGGCGGACCACCGTCGAACAGGATCGCGGTGCCGAGCGCGTCCTGGATCAGCGTGGCGTCGCCCTGGCCGACGTCGAGAAAGCGCACGGTGAGCGCTCGCGGCGCGCCCGGCGGGCTGAGCGCCTCGACGGCGACGAGCAGCACGAGCGCTAGCGTGACCACGCCAAGCGCGGCCTGCAGCGCGCGCGGGCGCCGCCGCCAGGCGGCCGCCAGCTCGCGGGCGCGGTCGGCGCCTCTGCGAGCGCGCGAGCGCAGGACGAGCGTCGCGGCCGCGATCGCCGCGTACGCGCCCGCCAGCTCCCACGGCGCGTCGAGCCGCAACTCGAGCTGCCCGGCCGGAGCGTCGGCGAACCGCTCGGCCAGGGTCGCGATCCAGGCGACGGAGAGCCGCGCCGGCGAGGCGAGCATCTCGGCGAGCTGCCCGGCGGGCGGCGCCACCTCCGAGAGCACTCCAAGAGCCCCCCGCACCATGCCGAGCCACATCGCTGGAGCGACGGCCGGAAGCGCCAGCAGGTTGGCGGGCAGGCCCGCGAGCGGCACGGAGTCGAAGTGGTACGCGAGTAGCGGAGCGGTCGCGAGCGTGGCCGCGATCGTGAGGGCGGCAGCGTCGGCGACGCCGCGTCCGACGGCGCGCGCCGGAGCGGGAATATCGAGCGCCTCGAGTGCTCGGGCGAGGAAGCCGCCAAGCGGCCTGCCGATCGTCAGGATGCCGGTGACCGCCGCGAACGAGAGCTGCCAGCCCGGGTCCTGCCAGATCCGCGGGTTCAGCGCGAGCGTGACCGCGCCGGCGAGAAGCAGCGCGTACCAGCGCGAGGCCGGTCGCGACACGACGAGCGCCGCGATTCCCGCGGCGCCCATGACGCCGGCGCGCTGGAGCGACGGCCCGGCGCCGGCGAGCGGCACGTACAGCGCGACCAGGCAGAGGAGCGCGGCGCCGCGCCCGCGCGGCCCGAGCCCGGCGAGGGCGAGCAGCGGCAGGGCGAGCGCGACCAGCAGCATCACGTTCTGTCCGCTGACCGCGAGTAGGTGCGCCAGGCCCGACGCGCGGAAGTCGTCGCGCGTCGCCTGGCCGATCGCCTCGTCCTGACCGAGCACCATGCCGCGCGCCAGCGCGGCCTCCGCAGATGGAAGGCCTGCCACGACTCCGCGCTCGGCGCGCTCGCGCATCCGGTCGACGAGCCCGGCCACACCGCCACGCCTTGCGTCCGTTGCGCGGAGGCGGTCGACCAGCAACTCGCCCGCGATTCCGCGAACACGCAGGTGAGCGGCGAAGTCGAAGTCGCGGTCGCGGCCCGGACTGCTGGCGAGCGCCCGCAGCGTGCCCTCCGTCAGGATCTCGGCACCAACGCGCGGGTGGTTCGGGAACGGCGCCCAGCGCGGGGTGCGCAGCAGAAGCCGAGCGCCGGCGAGCCGGCCCGCCGCCGACCGCGACCGATCGCTGCCACCGATCACCCTCGCCTCCGCTGACGCGCCGAGCGCGGAGGCCCGCGGGAGCGTGAGCAGCTCGACGCGAAGCCGGGCATGGGCGCCGTCGCGGACGAGCCCCTCCGCCCGCTCGAGCGCGTCGAGCCGTGCCGCGCCGGCGGCGGCTCCACCCAGCAGCAGCACGACCACGAGCGCGGCCAGCCGGCCCGCGCCGGCAAGTGCAAGCCCGGCGCCGGCCAGCGCCGCGACGGCGAGGGCGGCGGCCGGTGGTGCCGTGGCGAGCGCAAGCCCGAGCGCGAGCGCGGCGGCGCCGGCGTGCCACGGCCTGCTGCTGATGAGCGCGGCGGCTCGGTCCCGGCACAGTCCTGGCGCATCTATGGCCGCAACCCCTCGCGAAGTGCCTCGAGGCGCTTCTCGCCGATGCCGTCGACCTCGCGCAGCTCATCGATCGATCCAAGCCCGCCGTCCTCGTCGCGGTACTTCACGATCCTCTCGGCGAGCGTCGGTCCGATCCCGTCGATCGCGTCGAGGTCCTCGGTGGTCGCGGTTGCAAGGGTCGGCGCCAGCCCGGTAATGGCGCCGGTGCCGGCTCCGCTCGCCGGCGCGCCCGCCCCCGCGGGCCCAAGCGGCGGCACGACGACCTGCTGTCCGTCCTCGAGGCGCGCCGCCAGGTTTACCGCAGCGACGTTCGCGCGACCCTTGAAGCCACCCGCGCGCTCGATCGCCGCCGCCGCGCGCGAGCCCGCCGGGAGCCGCACGAGCCCGGGCCGCCGCACCTCGCCCGCCACGTGCACATAGATGCCGGCCGCGGCGCCGCCGCCGCGGACGGCAGCGCCGCCCGCGCCCGAGCCACCCGCGCCGGGGCCGCGGAGCTCCGCCCCGCCGCCGAGCCTGACCGGAGCCGCCGCGGCGCCGTCCCCTCCCGAGGAGAGCAGGCGCACCGCCGCGAGCGTCGCGATCACCGCCGCCAGCACCCAGACGAGAAGGGTTCCAAGCGGACGGTCGGTCATGCGCCGACCGTACGAGCGGCGGCGTTGCACGTGGGTGACGGGTGTGACTTCTCGGCTACGCGCGCTCACGCTCGCGCGAGCGGCACCGCCTCCTCGACGGACAGCCGCACGCCCCGCGGTGCCGCGGTTCTCCACCAAGGACACCTACCATGCCCGCCATGGCGCGCAAGCGGGTGGTCGTCCACGGTCACGTCCAGGGCGTCTTCTTCCGCGACACCGTGAGGCGCGAGGCGCTGCGCCGCGGCGTCGCCGGCTGGGTCAGCAACCGGCGCGACGGCGCGGTCGAGGGGGTCTTCGAGGGCGAGCCGGACGCGGTTCAGGCGCTCGTCGAGTTCTGCCGGGAGGGGCCGCGCGGCGCGGGTGTAGAGCGCGTCGAGGAGAGCGACGAGCCGCCGGAGGGTCTCAGCGGCTTCGCGATCCGCTGAGCGCGCTGAGCGCCAGGAACTCGTACGCGACGTTGGCGGCGACGAGCGCGGTCACCTGGCCGGGGCCGTCGTAGGGCGGGGACACCTCGACGACGTCGAACCCGGTGAACGACATGCCCGCGAGCGAGCGGATGAACGCGAGCGCCTCGTGCGGCAGAAGGCCCGCCACCTCCGGCGTCCCGGTGCCGGGCGCGAAGGCCGGGTCGACGGCGTCGATGTCGAAGCTGAAGAACACGGCGCCATCATCCGCCTTCTCGCGCACGCGTGCCCCGTACGCCGCCGGGGCGAGCCGGCGTAGCTCGTCGCAGCCGATCACCTCGAAGCCGAGCTCGGCCGCCTTTCCGAAGTCCTCCTCGTCGTATAGCGAGCCGCGCATGCCCGCCAGGAGCGAGCGCTCGGGCTCGAGAAGCCCTTCCTCGACCGCTCGCCGAAACGGCGTCCCGTGGAATAGCTTCTCTCCGTAGTAGGAGTCCCAGACGTCGGCGTGAGCGTCGAGCAGCACGAGCCCGAGTGGACCGCTCCGTGCCGCGTGGGCGCGGAGCTCCCCGAGCACGATCGAGTGGTCTCCGCCGAGCACGATCGGCGTGACGCCGGCCTCCACCAACTCGCCCACGCCGGCCGCGATCTGATCCATGGTGCGTGCGGCGTTGCCCGGCGTTATCTCCAGATCGCCCCAGTCGACCACCGACTGGTGCTCGAACACGTTCACGCGCAGCGGCGGGTGGTACGGCCGCAAGAGCAGCGAGCCGGCCCGTATGCCCTCCGGACCGAAGCGCGCGCCCGGACGGAACGACGTCGCCGTGTCGAACGGCACGCCTACCACCGCCACGTCCACGCCCTCGGGGTTTCGCAGGTGCGGACAGCGAGCGAACGTGCGCAGACCGGTGTAGCGCGGCGCGCGCGTCGCGTCCGGGGGGCCGTAGAGCGGCCCGCTCACGGCTCGAGCACCACCCGAAGCGTCCGAAGCCTGCGATCGCTCGCCCCGCGAAGGCTGCCGCCCTGCGCGAGGGTCTGCTCGATGTAGTCGAGCGTCTCGGCCGTCAGCCGCTCGCCCGGCAGCACGTTCGGTATCCCCGGTGGGTAGGCGGCGAGCGACTCGGCCGCAATCCGTCCCACAGCCTCGCGCGCGGGCACGACCTCCTGCGGCCCGAGGAACGCCTCGCGTGGCGTCATCACGAGCTCTCCCCAGGGCGGCGGCGGAGCGAACGACACCTCGGCGCTCTCCCTCGGGCGCTGACTTACGGTGTCGACGGCGCGCCGCAGGGCCCGGAGCAGACGCTCGGAGCAGTCGCTCGCGTCCTCGCCCATGCCGAAGACGGCCACCATCACGTTCTCGCCCGCGAGCTCGACGTTCACGTCGTCCTGCTCGCGCAGCACGCGCGCGAGCTCGTAGCCGCTCGCGGTGGTTCCGCGCACGTCGATCGCGAGCCGCAGTGGGTCGTATTCATGAACGCCGGCGGCGCCGACGAGGCTCTCGTCGAGCACGTCGAGCCCCGGGATCTCACGCACGGCGGCGCGCGTGCGAGCGAGCGCCGCGAGCGTCTCGCCGAGCAGCTCGCGGCCACGCACCGCGGCGCTTCGGCGGGCGGCGTCGAGCGAGCCGAAGAGAAGCGCGTTCGGGCTCGTCGACTCGATCAGCGTTACGCAGCGGTCGACCACCCCCTCCTCGATCAGCTCGCCGTCGCCGAGGTGGATCATCGCCGACTGCGTGAGGCTGCCGACGATCTTGTGCGTGCTCGAGATGACGAGGTCGGCGCCGCGCGAGAGCGCGGGCGCGGGCAGGTCCTCGTGGAAAGGCAGGTGCGCTCCCCACGCTTCGTCCACCACCAGCGGCACCCCGCGCGCGTGCGCGACCTCGGCCAGCCCCGCCACGTCCGCAACCGCGCCGAAGTACGTGGGCGACACGACCGTGACACCCGCGGCCTCCGGCGTCTCGTCGAGTGCCCGCTCGAGCGCCTCAGGCGTCATGCAATGCGCGATGTGGAGCTCCCGATCCAGCTCCGGCGCTACGAAGGTCGGCCGCAGGCCGGACATCACGAGCGCGTCGATCGTGCTCGAGTGCGCGTTTCGCTGGGTAACGACGTGCTGACCGCTATGACCGAGCGCGAGCAGGGCCACATGGTTCCCCTGCGACGCGCCGTTCACGAGCCACCACGTGCGCCGCGCGCCCCACGCCTCCGCCGCGAGCCGCAGCGCCTCGTCGAACGGCGTCGGATCCGGTCCCACGTCGATGCCCCAGGTGAGCGCGGGGATGTCCAGGGCGAGGGCGCTCTCGCCGAGCGCGTCGACGAGCCCCGGGTCGGCGCCGAGCCCGCCCTTATGTCCGGGCACGTGAAAGCGCCCCGGCCCACGCGCGGCGAACGCGCGCAGGGCGTCGAGATACGGCGTGCCGGCCTGCGACATGGCCGGCGAGTCTACGTGGAGCGCTCCCCGGCAGGGGGGTCCTCGAGCGGTTCCGTCCGGTCGCCGCCCGCCGCTCCGGTGCGGGGCGGCGCGGGCGACGCGGCCGTCCGCGGCTCGACCGCCAGCGAGATGTGCGCACTCGCGAGCACGGCGCCGGCGACCATCACCGCGGCGCCGGCGAGCGCCAGCCAGATGCCGATCTCCTTGTCGACCCCGACGGCGGCGGGCGGGTGATTGACGATCTGAGAGACCACCACGATCAGCGTCAGCACGGCGACGCCGAGGCTCACGGACGGCGAGATCGCCGGTCGGAACAGGCCGAGCCCGCCGGCGAGCTGCGCCACGATCACGAGCGCCCCCGCCACGAGCAGCAGGTCGATCACCTCGAACACGGTGAAGCCGGTGCGGCCGTCGTACCAGTCGAGGAACAGGCTCACCACGAGGAGGACAGCGCCGCATGCGGCGACGAGCGGGCCGACCGGCACTCGCACAGGACCCCGCCCCGCGCCGCTCATCGCGCCACGAAGTTGACGAGCTTCTCGGGCACGACGATCGCCTTCACTATCTGCCTCCCGTTCAGGCGTGCGTTCAGCTTCTCGGAGCCGCGCGCAATCTCCTCGAGTTCCTCGTTCGACGCGCCTGACGGCGCGGGCAACCTGTCGACGAGCTTGCCGTTGAGCTGCACGACGAGCTGGAACTCGTCCGCGGTCAGGAAGCCGGCCTCGGCCGCCGGCCACGGCACCTCCCAGACCCGGCCGCCCGTGATGCGCTCATACACCTCGGCCGCGGTGTGCGGGGCGAACGGGAAGATGAGCGAGCCCGCCGTGGCGATCGCGAAGCGCACGTGCGACGCCGGCGCGCCGTCGCGCTGGCGATAGATCTCGTTCACGAGCTCCATCACCGCGGCGATTGCGGTGTTGAACGCGAAGCGGTCCGTCATGTCGCGCGTGACCTTGTCGATCGCCCAGTGCGCCTTGCGGAGCAGCGGGCTCGGGTCGCCATCGGGCTCGGCGCCGTCCCCGTCCGGCGCGTCGACGGCGGCCGTCCAGAGCCGCGACAGGAAGCGGTGGATGCCGCCCACGCCCTCGTCCTGCCAGTCGGCGTCGTGCTCGGGCGGGCCGATGAAGAGGATGTAGCAGCGCGCGGTGTCGGCGCCGTAGCGCTCCACGATCTCCTGCGGCGAGACGGTGTTGCCCTTCGACTTCGACATCTTCGCGCCGTCGCGCGTGATCATCCCCTGCGTGAACAGCCGGTCGAACGGCTCCTGCACATCGAGGAGCTGCATGTCGGCGAGCACCTTCACGAAGAAGCGCGCGTACAGCAGGTGCAGGATCGCGTGCTCGACTCCGCCGATGTACTGGTCCACCGCCATCCAACGCGCGAGCACCTCGCGATCCCAGGGCGCCTCGTCGTTGCGTGCGTCGCAGTAGCGCAGGAAGTACCAGGATGAGTCGACGAAGGTGTCCATGGTGTCGGTCTCGCGCCGGGCGGGCGCGCCGCACGACGGACAGGTCGTCTCGACCCAGTCGGTTGCCGCCGCGAGCGGCGACATGCCCTTAGGCGTGTAGTCCTCGATCTCCGGCAGCTCGACGGGCAGCTGGTCGTCCGCCACCGGCACGAGCCCGCACGACTCGCAATGGACGATCGGGATCGGGCAGCCCCAGTAGCGCTGGCGCGACAGCAGCCAGTCGCGCAGGCGGTAGTTGACGGCGGACCTGCCGAGCCCGCGCTCCTCGAGCCGGACGACGATCGCCCGCTTCGCCTCGGGGGCGCTCAGGCCGGTGAACTCGCCGGAGTTGACAAGGCGCTCGTTCTCCGTGTGCGCGAGGAACGCCTCTCCCTCCGGCGGCGGCTCGTCCCCGTGCACGACCTGGCGGATCTCGAGCCCGAACTTGTCCGCGAATTCGTAGTCGCGCTGGTCGTGGGCGGGCACCGCCATCACCGCGCCGGTGCCATATTCCATCAGCACGTAGTCGGCCACGAACATGGGAATCTGCTCGCCGGTTACGGGATTCGTCACCGTGTGCCCGAGCGGCACGCCGGTTTTCTCGTTGTGCTCCGCGCCCCGCTCCTCGATCGACTCGGTGACGGCATGATTCACGTACTCGCGCACCTCCGGCGAGTCGTTCAGGCGCAGCACGTCCGGGTGCTCGGGCGCCATCACGAAGAAGGTGGCGCCGTAGAGCGTGTCGGGCCGTGTGGTGAAGACCGGGTAGTCGACACCGAGCTCCTCGCAGCGAAAGACGACCTCGGCGCCCTCGGAGCGGCCGATCCAGTTCTCCTGCATCGTGACGACGTGCGGCGGCCACTCGATCGTGGCCATGTCGTCGAGCAGCCGGTCCGCGTACTCGGTGATGCGGAAGAACCACTGCTCGAGCTGGCGCGCCTCGACCGGGGTGCCGCAGCGCTCGCAGGTGCCGTCCGGCATCACCTGCTCGTTCGCGAGCACGGTCGCGTCCTTCGGACACCACCTAACCGCGGCCTCCTTGCGATACGCGAGACCGCGCTCGTAGAAGCGCAGGAAGATCCACTGAGTCCAGCGGTAGTACTCGGGCTGGTGGGTGCCGAACTCGCGCGTCCAGTCGATCGAGATGCCCCACTCGCGGAACTGCTGCTGGAACTGCGCGATCGACTCGTTCGTCGACTCCCGCGGATGGCGGCCGGTCGTGATCGCGTGGTTCTCGGCGGGCAGGCCGAACGCGTCGTAGCCCATCGGGTGCAGCACGCGGTAGCCGTTGCGGCGCCGGAAATGCGCGACCGCGTCCCCGACGCCGTAGGTCTTCAGATGACCGATGTGCGGCTCGCCAGACGGATACGGCAGCATCTCGAGCACGTACGCCTTGGGGCGTTCGTCTGGCTCGTTCGACACCTCCCAGGTGTGCTCGTCGGCCCAGACCTTCTGCCACTTGGGCTCGATCGCGTGGGGGTCGTAGCGCTGCACCGCGGGGAAGGGTAGGCACTCCCACGAATCGACCGGGTGGCCCGCGCTGGGCCGCCCGCCGGCTCAGCGCTCGACGAGCCGCACGGCCGTCGCCTTGAACGACGCGAGCGCGGGGACGCCCGGACGCAGCGCGAGTGCCGTGACGGCCTCGGGCGTGACCTCGGCAGTGACCGCCTGAGGCGTCGCGAGGGCCACCCGCACCCGGTTCCCAAGCGGGGTCACCGCCACGACGGTTCCATGAAGGTGGTTGCGAGCCGAGCCGGAGGCAACGGGCGCCGGCGGCTCGAGCGTGATCTCCCAGGGATGAACGGTGGCCGCCACCGGGCCCTCGGCGAGATCCGCGCTCACCAGCCGTCCCCCGCCGTCGAGCTCGACCTCGGTCAGGCCGCCGCCGCCGCGCCGCGCCGTCCCGGCGAGCACGACCGCACCCGTGAGGTCGGCCACGAACGCCGACGCCGGCCCCGCCGCGAGCTCCGCCGCCGTGCCCTGCTGCACGACGCGCCCACGATCGAGTACGGCCACGCGGTCGCCGAACAGCGCGGCCTCCTCGAAGCTGTGGGTCACGAGCACCGCCGGCGCGCCGGCCTCGTGGAGCACCGCCGCGAGCTCGCGCCCGGCCGCGCCGCGGGTCGACGGGTCGAGCGCGGAAAGAGGCTCGTCGAGCAGGAACGCGGCCGGCCGCCGCGCGACCGCGCGCGCGAGCGCGACCCGCTGACGCTCGCCGCCCGAGAGCTCGCGCGGGCGGGCGTCGGAGCGCGCGGCGAGGCCGAAGCGCTCAAGCAGCGCGAGGGCACGCCGGCGCCGCTCGGGGCGCGGCACGTCGCGGAGTGGATACGCCACATTGCGCCAGGCGCTGAGGTGCGGGAAGAGCGCGTACTCCTGGAACAGGTAGCCGCAGCGACGCCGCTCGGGCGGCAGGTTGCGTCCGGCGGCGGTGTCGAGCCAGACCTCGCCGTCGCAGCGGACGCGCCCGTGCTCGGGACGTAGCAGCCCGGCAGCCACACGCAGCAGGCTCGTCTTGCCCGCGCCCGAGGGCCCCGCCAGCGCGAGCGTCTCGCCCGCCCGAATCTCGAGCAGCGCATCGAGCCTGAGCGCGCCGACCGGCCCGCTCGCCTCAACGTGCAGCACGTCCGAGCGCCTCCCCCCCGCCTACGAGCTTGACCGACAGCAGGATCGCCGCCGACACGGCGACGAGGACCGCGGAGAGCGCGAGCGCCGAGTCGAAGTCGGTGGCGAAGCGGTCGTAGATCGCAAGAGGCGCGGTCTGCGTAATGCCCTCGAATGAGCCGGCGAACATCAGCGTCGCTCCAAACTCCCCGAGCGCCCTGCCGAGCGCGAGCGCAGCCCCCGCCGCCAGCCCCGGAAGCGCCGCGGGGATCATCACGGCGACGAAGCTTCGCGCCTCGGAGGCGCCCAGGGTGCGCGATGCGTCGAGAAGCGTCCGGTCGACCGCCGCGAACGCCGCCTGCGCCTGGCGCAGGTAGAACGGCGAGGCCACGAACGTGAGCGCCACCACGACGCCGGCGGTCTCCAGGGCCAGCTCGATTCCGAACGCCTCGATGGTGCCCCCGAGGATGCCCGCCGGGCCTACGGCCGCCAGCAGCGCGATACCGGCCACCGCGGGCGGAAGCACGAGCGGAAGCTCCAAGAGCGTCACCACGAGTGCCCGCCCGCGGAAGCGCCGCGTGGCGAGCAGATACGCCGCCGGGGTCCCCACGCCGAGGATCAGCGCGATCGCGACCGTCGACGTCTCGAGGCTGAGCAGGAGCGCCTCGCGCGCGGCCTGCTCGCCGAGGCTGTCGAGGAGCTCTCCCGGCGCGGTGTCGACGAAGATCGCTACCACCGGCAGCGTCAGGAACGTGAGCGCCACGGCCAGCGCGACCGCCAACCCCACCCGAAACAGCATCACTTCAGCGGGCCGAACCCAGCCCGCTGCAGCTCTTCGTAGCAGTCGCCCTCGACGAGCCCGTCGACGTAGCGGGCCGCGAGATCCGGTTGCGATGCACCGTCGACCACACCCGCCCCGTACGCCACGCTCGGCTGCAGCTCGCCGGGAAGCGGGATCGCCCGCAGCTCCTCAGCGGCCGCCTGGACGTCGCTCGCGTACACGAAGCCCGCGTCGGCGGCGCCCTGCGCCACCTTGGCGACGATGCCCTTCACGTCGGGCTCCTCGCTGCGGACGTTCGCCTCTAAGCCGCGCGCCACGTCAGCCGGCAGCCGCCCGACGACCTCGCGCGTGTAGTCGCCGATGGGCGTGCCCTCAGATCCAACGGCCAGCTTCATGCCCTCGTCCGCGAGCTCCTCGATCGAGTCGATCGGCGCGCCCTTGCTGACCGCGACGACGAGCGTGTTGCTCACGAACTCGCGCGGCTTGCCGAGCAGGCCTTCGGCGTTCAGCTCCTCGGGGAGCGTGGTGCTCGCAGCGGCGAAGACGTCGGGGCGCACGCCCTGGCGGATCTGGGCGGCGAGCTCGTCGGAGCCGGCGAAGGAGAGCTTGACGTCGGCCGCCTCGAAGCGGGGCGAGCAGGCTTCGAGCGCCTCCGTGAGCGAGCTGGCCGCCGAGACCACGAGCTGCGGACGCCCGCCGGATCCGCCGGAGTCGTCGTCGTCGCCGCAGGCGGCGAGCGCCACCGCGCCGAACAGAGCCATAGCGACGAGCGCCCTCATGGGCGGTCCACCATCACGTCGGTCGCCTTGACCGTCGCGGCCACCGGCACGCCCGGCGCGAGGCTGAGCTCATCCACGGCGTCGCGGGTGATCGCGGCGATGATCCGCTGCTCGCCGCATTCGATCTCCACGAGCGCCATCACGCGGTCGGCCTCGACCGAGACGACGACGCCCGGGAGCCGATTGCGCGCTGACAGCGAGGCGCCCGTCCTCCTGCGCGCGGGCCGCGCCGAGAGCCGCTCGATCTCGCGGCGCGATACGCGCCGGCGGTTCGCCGAGTCGCGCCTCGTCCGAAGCTTGCCGGCGCGCTCCCAGCGCCGGAGCGTGTCGGGGCTCACGCCGAGCGCGCGGGCGGCGTCGCCAAGAGGAAGCCCGTCGTCGCGTGGCACGTGACGAAGCATTGCATAGGCACTGCATAGGCGCGTCTCGCCGCGTGCCAACGTGGCGCAGCGGCTCGAGCCCGGGAGCCCGGCTGCGATAGTTGGCGCCCGTCATGGAGGCGAGCGAGGCGGCGCGGACGGCAGAGGTTCTGGAGGGCGAGGCGCGGGCGCCCGAGAAGCGGGTGGCGCCGCTCGAGCTGTTTTTCGACCTGGTGTTCGTGTTCGCGATCACCCAGGTCACGGTGATGATGGCCGAGAACCCGACCTGGGAGGGGCTCGGGCGGGGCATGCTCGTGATCGCGTTCCTCTGGTGGGCGTGGGGCGCATACGCCTGGCTGACGAACTTCATCAACGCGGACGAGGGCGTGGAGCGCCTCCTCATGTTCGCCGTGATGGGCGCGTTCCTCGTCGCGGCGCTCGCGGTGCCGGAGTCGTTCGACGAGAACGCGCTCCTGTTCGGCGTGGCATACGCGGCCGCGCGCTGGCTGCACATCTTCATCTTCGCCGAGGCGAACGACGACGTGAACACCGCAACCGCGATCCGAGTGCTGGCGCGCACGGCGATCCCAGCCCCGGCGCTGCTGATCATCGCGGGGTTCGTGGACGACCAGACCGTCCGCGCCGTGATCTGGATCGTCGCGCTCGCGATCGATCTCGCCGGCCCGATCGTGTTCGGCGTCAGCGGCTTCCGCGTCTCACCGGGGCACTTCGCGGAGCGCTTCAGCCTGATCGTGATCATCGCGCTCGGCGAGTCGATAGTGGCGATCGGAGCCGGGATCGAGGGCGAGCTCGACGCCGGCATCGTCGTGGCTGCCGCGCTCGGGCTGACGATCGCCTGTGCGCAGTGGTGGGCGTATTTCGACGTGGTCGCGGTCGTGGCGGAACGACGCTTCCGCGCCGCCGCCGACGATCCCGACGATCCCGACAAGGCCGTGCTGATCGCGCGCGACGCCTACAGCTACCTGCACCTGCCGATGATCGCCGGCATCATCCTGATCGCGCTCGGGATCAAGAAGACGGTCGGCGACGTCGACGAGCCGCTGAAGTCGGCGCCCGCGGCGGCGTTGTTCGGCGGCCTCGCGCTCTATTACCTCGGCCACGTGAGCTTCCGGCTTCGCAACCTCGGCAGCCTGAACAAGCAACGGCTGCTGGCGGCGCTCGTCGCGCTCGCGCTCATCCCCCTGGCGACGGAGGTGGACGCGCTGGTTGCGCTCGCGGCCGTGGCGGCGATAAGCGCAGGCCTCGTGGCCTACGAGGCGCTTCACTTCGCCGAGGCGCGGCGAAGGATGCGAAGCGCGGCGCACTGACACGGCGCACGGTGAAGTGTCCTGGATTACCCGGCTGGCAGCCCGGTGAAGCCGGACACTTCGTGGGAGAGGGAGTGGAGCTGAGGGGACTCGAACCCCTGACCTGCGCGCTGCCAGCGCGCCGCTCTTCCAGCTGAGCTACAGCCCCGCGGAACTAGTACGCGAGCTTAAAGTCCGCTGGGAGAAGGTAGCAGCGGTCCCAGCCGCATTTGACGCCCTCAGCCCGGCCGGTTCTTCGCCGCCCGGAACTTCCCCGCCCGGACGGCCGCCACGGCGCCCCGACCCGGCTCGAACGAGCCCGGCTTCCCCTTGCAGAGGGCGGTGAGCGCGTAGTACACGCTCCGGCCCGTGCGGTTGAGCGTCCAGCGCAGCCGCTGGGCTCGCAGCTCGGGCACGCGCGCCAGGGAGAACTCCGCCCTGATCACGAGCTTCTGCGCCTCGGGATGGTCGGGCTGGCGGCGGAGGTCCGCGCACGTGACCTTGTACGGGTTGCGGTCCACCTCGCGCACGTGGGCGGTGTCGGGGCGGCCGGGGATCGTCGGCTCGTCCGACGACTCGTCGCCACAGCCGAGCGCGAGCGCCGGGAGCAGGCACGCGACGAGAGCCGACGCGCGCCGCCCGCTCATCCCACCGACCGGGCCGGGGCCTCGCCCCAGAGCGTCTCGAGCCGGTAGTACTCGCGCGCCTCGGGCGTGAAGATGTGCACGACCACGTCCCAATAGTCGAGCAGGATCCAGCGGCTCTCGCGATCGCCCTCGGTGCGGCGCGGCAGGAGCCGGCCGGAGCCCTTCTTGAGCTCCTCGTGGATCGCGTCGTGAATCGCCTTCGTCTGGCGCTCGGTGTTGCCCGAGCAGATCACGAAGAAGTCGGTATACGAGACGATTCCACGCAGGTCGATCACGCGAACGTCGATCGCCTTCTTGTCCGAGGCGATCGCCGCGATCCGCTCGGCCAGCACGCCGGGGTCGGGCGCCTCGGCGTTCACGCCTTCGCCCCCTCCGCCGCGCCGTAGAGCTCCCTCGAGCCGATCACGCTGACCACCTTGTCCGGCACCAGATAGCGGATTGGGAGCCCCCGCCTCACCCGGCGCCGGACCGCGGATGACGACACCTGGAGGAGCGGCATGTCGAGGTAGCGCACCTCGTCGGCACCGCGCAGGCGGGCGAGCTTGATGCCGATAGCGCTGCGGCTCCAGTTCACCCGCTCGACCACGAGCACGGTGGCCTGCTCGAGCACGCGCTCCGGCTCGTGCCATTCCGGCAGCGCGGCGGCCTGGTCGCCCCCGAGGATCAGGAAGAGCTCGTAGTCAGATGAGCCGGACCCGATCTCGGCGAGCGTGTCGGCGGTGTACGACGGCCCCTCGCGGTCCAGCTCGATGCGCGAGCTGGCGAAGCGCTCGTCGCCCGCGATCGCCAGCTCGACCATCTCGAGGCGGACCTCCGCGCCCGGGTCGTCCTCCAGCGCGCGATGCGGCGGCTCGCCGGTCGGCACGAACACGACCCGGTCCAGCTCGAACTGTAGGAGCGCCTCCTGCGCGCACACCAGGTGGCCGATGTGCGGTGGGTTGAACGCGCCGCCGAGGATGCCTACGCGCAAAGCGCCGACGACCTACTCCCGGACCTGGCCCGAGCCCTCGACGACGAACTTGTAGGTCGTGAGCTCGCGCATCCCGATCGGGCCGCGGGCGTGCAGCTTCTGGGTCGAGTTGCCGATCTCGGCGCCCATGCCGAATACCGCCCCGTCGGTGAAGCGGGTTGATGCATTCACGTAGACGGCGGCGGCGTCGACGTCGGCGGTGTAGGCCTGCGCGGACTCCACCGAGCCTGTGACGATCGCCTCAGAATGTCCCGAGCCGTAGCGGTTCACGTGCTCGATCGCCTCCTCCGCGGAGTCGACGACCTTCACAGCGAGGATGAGTGCGTGGTACTCGGTCGCCCAGTCCTCCTCTGTGGCGTCCGCCAGCGTGTCGGCCAGCGAGCCCGCCAGCGAGCGGGTGCGGCCGTCGACGCGCAGCTCGACGCCCGACTCGCGCAGTTCCCGTAGCGCGCGCGGCAGGAACTCTTCAGCGACGTTCGCGTGCACGAGCAGCGTCTCGGCCGCGTTGCAGACCGACGGGCGCTGGACCTTTGCGTTCACGGTGATCGCGACGGCGTCGTCGAGGTCCGCCGAAGAGTCGACGAAGACGTGGCAATTGCCGGCCGCGGCGTACATCACCGGCACGGTGGCGTGCTCCTTGAGCGCCGCCTTCAGTCCCTCGCCGCCGCGCGGGATGATGAGATCGACGACGCCGTCCTGCGTCGCGATCTGGCGCAGCTCGTCGCGGTCGCCGCCGCTCACGATCGAGATCGCGCCCTCGGGGACGCCGGCGCCGCTCGCGGCCGTGGCGGCCACCTGGGCGAGCACGGCGTTCGAATGTGCCGCCGTCGAGGAGCCGCGCAGGACGATCGCGTTACCGGACTTGAGGCAGAGCGCGGAGCAGTCGATCGTGACGTTCGGCCGCGCCTCGTAGACGACCGCCACCACGCCGAGGGGCACGCGCACGCGGCGGACATCGAGCCCGTTGGCGAGCCGATGGCCGTCGATCGTCTCCCCCACCGGGTCGGGCAACGCGATGATCGAGCGCACGTCGCGGGCGATGCCGGCGAGGCGCTCCTCGGTCAGCTTCAACCGGTCGAGCAGCCCCGAGTGGAGGCCCGCGTCCTCGCCCGCCTCCAGGTCGCGCGCGTTCGCCTCGAGAATCTCGTCGGAGCGCCGCCCGAGGGCGTCGGCCATCGCTGCCAGCGCACGGTCCTTGGTCGCCGTGTCGAGCCGCGCCAGAGAGCGGGATGCACGCTTCGCGCGGGCGCAGATGTCGGCGACGGATTCGGCGGTGGTGGCCATCCCGCGCAAGGGTACCGGGCGCCCAGGGGTAGGCTGGGGGCCGGAGGAGGTGGTGCGGAGCCGTGCTTCCGCGGACGTACGACAACCAGGTGTGCTCGATCGCGCGGGCGCTCGAGGCGATCGGCGACCGCTGGACGATGCTCGTGATCCGCGACGCGTTCATGGGCGTGCGCCGCTTCGAGGACTTCCAGAGCGACCTCGGGGTCGCCCGCAACGTGCTCTCCGACAGGCTCACGCGCCTTGTCGAGGACCGCATCCTCGAGCGCCGCCCCTACCAGGAGCACCCGACGCGCCACGAATACCTCCTCACCGCCAGGGGGTCGGCGCTCTGGCCGGTGCTCGTGTCGCTCATGAAGTGGGGCGACCGCTTCGCTCCCGCCGACGGCGGCCCGCCCGCGCGCATGCGGCATCGCGGCTGCGGCGGCGAGGTCACCGAGCGCCTCGACTGCGATCGCTGCGGCGAGCCGCTCGAACCCGAGACGATGGTGGTCGAGCGGCGCGCGGACCTCAGGCCGGCGCCCGCGTAGCTCCGATCACCGCCCAGCGCCCGCCCGAGAAGCGCCAGGCGCACGTGCCGAGGCGCACCGCGATCAGGCCGACGAGCCCCGCCCAGACTCCCACGATCCCGAGCCCCAGCCCGAGCGAGGCGAGTGCAACCGGGATGAACAGGAGGGACGCCGCCAACATCGCCCACATCAGGAAGCGCGTATCTCCCGCGCCGATCAGGATGCCGTCGAGCGCGAACACGGCTCCGTTCGCGGGCTGCATGAGCGCGAAGAGCGGCCAGATCTCCTTCGCGCGCTCAATCACCTCCGGGTCGCTCGTGAACGCGCGCGGCAGCACATCGATCAGGCCGATCATGACCGTCGCGAACAGCGCTCCCGCCGCCACCGCCCACTCGATCATCCGCCGCGCGGCGACCCGGGCGCCCTCCGCGTCGCCCGCGCCGAGCGAGCGCCCGACTATCACCTGCCCCGCGATCGCGATCGAGTCGAGCACGAGCGCGAGGAACACGAACAGCTGGAAGGCGATCTGATGCGCAGCGAGCGAGTCCTCCCCCACGCGCGCGAGCACCGCGCTCGCGACCACGAACGAGGCGTACAGCGAGGCGGTCCGCACGAAGATCTGGCCGCCGATGCGCGCGAGCGGGCGCATCCCCGGGAGCGACGGCTGGCGCGAAGACGCCGGCGCAGACAGCAGCGACCACGCGAACGCGCCGCCCATGCCCGCCTGCGCCAAGACGGTCGCCCACGCCGATCCGGGGAGCCCCCAGCCGAAGCCGTAGATGAAGAGCACGTTCAGCGCCACGTTCGCGGCGTTGGCCGTGACGACCACGATCAGCGGCGTGCGCAGGTCGGAGACGCCGCGCAGGTAGCCCTGGCCCGCCAGCGCGACGAGCGCGAAGACGAGGCCGATCGAGCCGATCCGCAGGTACAGGACGGCGAGCTCGCCGGTGTGAGCGTCGCCGCCCATCAGGTCGACGAGCGGGACCGCCAGCACCGCGATCGCGCCGCTCAGCAGCACGCCGATCCCGGCCGACAGCCAGAACGCCTGGGCCGCGATCGCGCCCGCGGCGGCCTCCTCGCCGGCGCCGTGCAGCCGAGCCACCTGCGCGGTGGTGCCGTACGTGAGGAAGTTGAAGAGAGTGAACGCCCCGGAGAGGAGTGTGGCGGCGATCGCGAGCGCGGCGAGCTCCTCGGTGCCGAGGTGGCCGACCATCGCGGTGTCGGCGAGAAGATAGAGCGGCTCGGCGGCGAGCGCGCCGAGGGCCGGCAGCGCCAGCCGCAGGATCTCCTTGTCGTGCTCCGAGCGCAGCCTCACTCGAGCACGAAGTAGTCCCGGTGCACGGCCTCCTCGGTGGCGCGCGGCAGCAGCTCACGCACCTCGTCGGTCTTCAGCCCCTTGATCCTGTGTAGCTCCGCCGCCGAGTAGCCGACTATCCCCTTGCCCACGGGGCGTCCGGCCGAGCGCACCTCCACGGCGTCGCCGGCCTCGAAGTCGCCCTCGACGTCCACCACTCCCACCGGCAGCAGGCTGGTGCCGCGTTCGCGCAGCGCGCGTTCCGCCCCCTCGTCGACCACCAGCCGCCCGGCTGTCGGCTTGGCGTACTTCAGCCAAAGCTTGAAGCTCGACACGCGCCCCTCCTGTGGGTGGAAGCGGGTGCCGCTCGGCCCGCCGGCGAGCGCGCTCGCCACGGCCTCCGGCTCGACGCCGCTCGTAATCGTGACCGGTATGCCGGCCGCGGTGGCCATCTCGGCAGCGACGACCTTCGAGCGCATCCCTCCGGAGCCGAGCGGCGAGCGCGACATCCCGATCTCGTAGCGCTCGAGCTCGTCGACCTCGCGCACCTCCTCGATCAGCGCAGCGCCCGGATCGCGGCGCGGGTCGGCGCTGAACAAGCCACCCGTGTCGGTGAGCAGCACCAGTAGGTCGGCGCCGATCAGGATCGCCACCTGGGCAGCGAGGAAGTCGTTGTCGCCGAAGGAGATCTCGTCGGTCGTGGTCGTGTCGTTCTCGTTGATCACCGGCACGACGCGCCAGCGCAGCAGCGTCTCGAGCGTGTGCCGGGCGTTCAGGTAGTGCGTGCGCGCCGACATGTCGAAGAACGTGAGCAGCACCTGCGCCGTTCGCACGCCCCGCTCCTGAAGCAGCTCGTCGTAGCTGCGGTAGAGCTTCCCCTGCCCGACGGCCGAGGCCGCCTGCAGCTCCTCCATCGTCCTCGGGCGCATCGGCACCTGCATCAGGCGCATGCCGCGCGCTATCGCACCCGAGGTGACCACCACCACGTCGTCGCCCGCCCGGTAGCGAGCCGCTACCTCGTCGCAGAGCGCGGCAAGCACGTCCTCGCGCAAATCGCCCATGTCGTCGGCGACGATGCTCGACCCCAGCTTCACGACGAGCCGTGCCATGCGGCTATCCGCCCGTGCCGCCCGCGAGCTTCCAGTCGCCGTCCTCGCGCACGAGCCGCAGCACGCGCGGCGGCTGGCGCTGGCCCTGCGCCTCGAGCACGGCGGTCACGCGGGCGCGGTCGGCGTCGACCTCCGTCTCGCGGATCTTCACGAGCCGCAGACGGATGCCCACAACCGACTCGAGCTGCTCCTTGCAGGCATCCTCCGCCTGGTCGCCCTTCGCGCCCGTGGACTGCTCGAGGAACTCCTGGGTCACGAGCTCTCCGCAGAAGGCGTCGCCGTCGCGCTCGTTCGTCGCGGTCACGAAGTCGCGCACGGTCTGCTCGACGTCGTCGGAATCGTCGTCGCCGCCGCCGCACGCGGCGAGCGCCACGGCGAGGACCGTCAAGCAGGCGAGGGTCGGCCGGCGGGCCATCGGGGGTGTTCTACCGGACGCTCAGCGAAACGGCGCGCCTGGGTCGAGCTCGAAGAGGATCCCGGCGATCTCCACGTCGTCGCCCGGCCCGAACCCCGCGGCCTCGAGCGCCTTGATCACCCCGAGCGCCCGCAGCCGCTCCTCGACGTACCGGAGCGCCTCGTCGTTCTCGACGTCGTGCCGGGCGATCAGCCGCTCGACGCGCTCGCCCGCGACCCGGAACGCGCGCTCACCCGTGCGCTCGACGCGGAACGCGTCGCCCGCGCCAGGCCGGTAGACGCGGTGCGTTGCCGGCGTGGCCGCCGCCGCGGCGACCGGCTCGTCCGCCGGCACGCGCTCGAAGATCGCCTGCCGAAGCTCGGCCAGCCCGCTGCCGGTCGCGGCGGAGGTGACCACCACCGGCGCGCCCTCGAGCCGCTCCGACCAGTCGGCGCGCGCCCCCATGGCGCGCTCGGGCGTCACGAGGTCAGCCTTCGAGAGACAGAGGATGCGCGGCAGCGCCGCGAGGCCCTGGCCGTGCTCGCGCAGCTCAGCCTCCACCGTCGCGTGGTTCTCGAGCGGATCGGAGCCGTCGAGCGGCGCGAGGTCGAGCACGTGCACCAGCAGCCGGCAGCGCTCGACGTGCGCGAGGAACTCGTGCCCGAGCCCGGCACCGGCGCTCGCTCCCTCGATCAGTCCCGGGATGTCCGCCAATACGAGTTGCCGGTCGTCGGCTTCGAGCGTGCCGAGCAGCGGCTCGACCGTCGTGAACGGGTACCCCGCCACCTTGGGCTGCGCGCGCGTCAAGCGGGCGAGCAGCGACGACTTGCCGGCGTTCGGGAGCCCGACGAGCCCGGCGTCCGCCAGCAGCCTCAGTCGTAGCTCGAGCGCGCGCTCCTCGCCCGGCAGGCCGCGCTCGGCGAAGCGCGGCGTCTGGCGGGTGGCGGTGGCGAAATGGCGGTTGCCGCGCCCTCCGGCCCCGCCGCGTGCGACAACCGCCCGCTGGCCCCGCTCCAGGAGGTCCCAGCGGTCGCCCGCCTCGGGGTCCTCGACCGTCGTCCCCGGCGGCACGCGCACCTCGAGCGGATCGGGAGTGGCGCCATGCTTGTTCTGCCCCTGCCCGTGGCCGCCGCGCTTCGCCTTGAAATGCGCGCCGCGGCGGAAGCTTGAGAGGTCGCGCAACGACGCGTCGCATATGAGCGCGACGTCGCCGCCACGTCCGCCGTCGCCGCCGTCCGGCCCGCCCTTCGGCACGTGTGCCTCGCGACGGAACGAGACCACGCCACTACCGCCGTCGCCGGCCTTTACGTGGATGCGCGCGCGGTCGTGGAACACGCGCGCCCTAGACGCTTTCGCTGCGGATGCCCTCGAGGCGGGCTATCAGGCGCTCGTCGTCGGGGAAGAGGCCGGCGTCGGGCAGGCGACGGAGCAGCTCGGCCCATCCGGAGTTACGAGCAAACACGCCCGAGAAGATCGAGCGGGCCTCGTCCTCATGCCCGTTCGCGGCGAGCGCCACTCCGTGCCAGAACGCGAGCTCGGCGTTATCGGGCCGTTCGCGGTGCGCCGACTCGTATTCACCCAGCGCGCCCTCCACGTCGCCCGAGGCGGCCAGCTGGTCGCCGCGATCCACGCGCGCGTACGCGCCCTGAAGCGAGAGCAGCCTCCCGAGCTCGGCCAGCGGGTCGGCATGGTCGTCCACGCGCAGGTCAACCAGGTTCTCGGCGCCCGACCCGGCGCCGGCGCGGCCCGCGACCACGAGGAGCGCGGCGGACTGACGCCCGCGGAGGTCGCCGCCCTCGGCCTCAGCGGCCCGCAGCGCCGCCATTAGCCGCTCGGCGAGCCGCCCTTCCGCCGCGGCATAGGCGCGCGCCATCGCGTCCGGCACCGTGTCCCTCGCCATGATGTTGGCCTGCGCACTCACCTGGTCGCCCACGGTGTGCCCGGCGTGGCGGATGCAGCGGGAGCCCGTGTGCACGGCGACCCGCCCCGCGCGGTCGACCATCGCCACCTGACGGCCGTGCTCGAGCGGGTCCTCTGCGAGCAGCCGCTGCAGCGCCTCTGGCGCGCTCGCCCCGTCGCGAATGAGGGCGAGGCCGCGCGGTCCGTAGGCGGGCTCGGCGATGGACTGGGTCGCGACCGCGCCCACGCCCGCCTGCGCCCACGGCACAAGCGTGCCGACTCCGAAGAAGTGCGACTGTACGGCCACGCCGAGCTCACCGCTCACGGGATCGCGCGCGACGATCGAGTAGGTCACGCCGGGATCGTACGGCTGCCGGCGGGGCGCCGGCGCGCTGGCTAGTCGGCCCGTGGCTCGACCGAGATCACGCGACCGCGGCGACCGCTGGCGAACTGCACGACGCCGGGCCGGGTGGCGAAGATCGTGTCGTCCTTGCCTAGCCCCACGCCGTCGCCCGGCTTGAAGCGCGTGCCGCGCTGGCGCACGATGATCTCGCCGCCGTTCACGGCCTGGCCCGCGAACATCTTCACACCGAGACGATTGGCGTTCGAGTCGCGGCCGTTGCGGCTGGAACCGAGGCCCTTCTTATGAGCCATCCTCGCCCTCCTGCTTCTTCCCGGCAGCTGCCTTGCGGGCGCCCGCCTTGACCGAGTTGATCTCGAGGCGCGTGAGATGGGCGCGCGCGCCGTAGCGGCGCTTGTAGCCGCGCTTGGGCTTGAACTTGAGCCCGTGAATCTTCTTGCCGCGCTCGTGGCCGCTCACCGTGGCCTGCACCTTCACCTTCGCGAGGTCGGCGCCGCCGAGCACGGACTTGTTGCCGTCGGCAAACAGCAGCGGCTCGAGGTCGACCTTGTCGCCCTCGTCCGCGGACATGCGATCGACCACGATCGAATCGCCCTCCTCGACGCGGTACTGCTTGCCGCCGACTCTCACAACTGCGTAGCTCATGGCAGACGGGCGAGTCTAGCGGCTCGACGAACGCCGCCGGCCGGGGCGGCGACCTCCGGTTGCGGGACCGCCGGAGCGTCCTCACCACGACGTCTGCGCTGTGCCACGAGCAGCCCGGCACCCACCAGCACCGCGCCCGCCACGGCCTGCGCGGTGAGCGGCTCCGACTCGAGCAGGGCGCCCAGCGCGAGCGCCCCGAAGGGGATCAGGAGCGCGATGTAGGACATCTGCTGTGCCTTCAGATGACGGAGCAGCACCATCAGGCCGACGAACGGGACGGCCGAGCCGATCACCGCCAGGTATGCGATCGAGCCGACCGACTCGAGCGTCCAGGCGAGCTCGCCCCAGCTCTCGGAGAGCGCCGACGCGGCCAGCAGGAGCAGCCCGCCGGCGAGCATGCCCCAGCCGTTCACGACCACGGCGTCGACCCGGCCGCCGTCGCGGCGCTTCGTGGAGATGTTGCCGATCGAGGCGCCCAGAGGGGAGAGCACGACCGCGATCGCGCCCGCCGCCGCCAGGTCATCCGAGCCCAGCTCGAGGCTCTCGGAGAACGCGAGCGCGAGGCCCCCGATCGCGATCGCCACGCCAAGCAGGAGACGCGCGCTGAGCGGCTCGTCGTGGAGGAGCAGCGAGGCGAGCACCGCGGTGTAGAGCGGCAGGATCCCGAACAGCACGGCGGTGAGCCCGGAGGGGATGTGCTGCTCGCCCCAGTAGACGAGGCCGTACGTGATCGCGAACGGGAAGACCGCGAGCAGGGTCGCCAGCAGCCAATCGGTGCGAAGCGGGCGCCGCGTCGCCGCGGCGAAGGCGAGCAGCAGCACTCCCGCGAACGCAAAGCGGATTCCCGCGCCGAGCAGAGCCGGAGCGTCCTCGAGCCCGATCTTGATCGCGACCCAGGTGCTGCTCCAAATGACTACGAGCAGCGCGTACAGCGCGTATACGGCCGATCGGCTCACTCCGAGCGAGGCTATCGACGGACCGGCACCCTCTCCATGTCACACAACTCGCGCGTGTACGGCTCGGGTGACACCGCCCCGGCGGGCAGATGGCGAGCTGCCGGCGCCGCTGTTCGGCTACGCGTGACCGCACGCGCCGCTCCGTCACACGTACAGCGCGCGCCGTCGACGAGTGCCGGCCGCGGACTCGTCCGGCCGCAAGCCCTCAACGAGTAAGCGGGGATGCGGATCTGCCGCTCAGTCGCCCATGGGGCGACGGCCACACGCGGCCATGGTGATCTGCGAAACGAACGCGAACGCCGGGTCGTCGCACAGCGCGATCGCCTGATCGATGTCGGCTGGCGTGACGAGTCCGGAGGCCATCATCGGCTCGCGCAACTGAGTGAACGTCAGGCGCCACAGAGTGCCGCCCGCCTGGCCTCCGCGCCACATCGACACGCGACCCTCAGAGGCAACGTCCGCCAGCCCGGCATCGGCGAGGTCCCCAGCCACCCGACGACCGTAGTGCACGTCGAAACTGTGCTCCCCGGCCAGGACGGCGTTGTGCGCCGCCAGCACGCGCGTGAAGACGCTCCGGGCGTCGGCGTCAACGCGCGGGTCGGCTGCCACCGAAGCGAAGTCCATCTCCTCGGCCAGCAGCCAGCCTCCCGGCTTCAGCGCCGCAGCCAGTCGTTGCAGCGCAGTCTGCGGTTCACTCAGCCACGCCAACAGCAGGCGCAGATGGACGAGGTCGAACTCCCCCTCCGCCAGCTCATCCTCGAGCACATCGTGAACACGGATTTCAAGGTTCGGCCGCGACAGCTCGCGAAGCACCGTCGTGTCCAGGTCCGTCGCGACCACGGCTCCATCGGGTGCCACCCGATCGCATAGCCACGCCGCGATCGAGCCGCCGCCAGCGCCAACTTCGAGGCACCGCCAGCCGCGGCCGACCCCCAGCGAATCGAGTTGTCGCACGGTTCCTGCGTCGAGTACCGCCTGAAGTGCCCCCAGCCGCTCACGCTGCACCGCGCGGACGTTTTCAAAGGGGTATGTCGTCTCGTCGCCTTCGGGCACACCGAGTCCGATCTCCGTGATTTGGGCTTGACGCTATCGCGCCGAAGCCACGTCGTCCGTGTGGCACGAGAATCACGCTGAGTCGAGCGCGACGGGGGTCTGGGGCGAGTCGTTTCGACCGCTTGGAACGCGGGGCGATGTCGCAGGAGAACGTGGATCTCGTGCGTAATTCCCTCCACGCCTTCGCTGAAGGTGGCCTTTCCGCTATGGCCGACTTCTGGGCTGCTGACATCAACTGGCGGGCGATCGAAGGTGCCCCTGACGATGTCGGCGAGATGCAAGGACCCATCGCGTTCTCGCGGTACAGCGCGCCACCGGCCGTGCGAAGGCGAGCGGCGTCGAAACGGAGCTTCGCTACGCAGTCGTCTACACCGTGCGCGACGGCAAGATCAGCGGCGGGCGCGAGTACATCGACCGCGCCGCGGCCCTCGAAGCCGTGGGGCTGCGGGAGTAGCTCACTGATCCCCGGTCGGCGCACGCGGTCGAGTTCGCCTATGAGTCCGCCGCGCGGCCAGTGGTGCTGCGCCAGCCGGTCGACCTGATCAGCTTCCTGAGCAAGCGGAGGAGGTAGAGAGCCTCGTCCGGCTGTACACCCGCGAGGCTATCGACGCCCGGGCTGCCTCTCCATGTCATACAAGTCGAGCATGTGTCGGCGAAGCCGCTTGACCGCGCTGGGCCGGTGCTCGGCGGCGCCCCGGCGCCGGTACTCGCTCAGCGTGACGGACGGGGGGACATCGGCCTCGATGTACCGGAAGGTGAAGGTGCCGGTTGCCATGCGACGAGTGTCCGCCGGTGCCCGCCGATCGAACAGGCACCCTTGGGGTAGACAAAGCTACCCCTGGCGGCCGCGAGGCCTAGCGTCCGCGGCTCGAACGCGCACCCCCGGGGGATCCAGCTGTCCCTGCGCATGAGTGTCTTGGAAAGTGGTCGCTATACACCCACTTTCGAAGACACCCGTGGCTGCCGGGCACCGGCGGAAGGACGGGCGCGCGAGCTAAGGCGCCGTGAAGCCGGCGATCAGCTCGGCGGCCTCGACTGGCACGTCGAGCTGGGGGCAGTGGCCCACTTCATCGAGCTCGATCCAATCCGCGTGCGGCAGCCACTCGCCGCGGAAGCGGGCCGCGGCCGCCGGCCACGGCAGCAGGCGGTCCTCCGTCCCCCACACGACCCGGACCGGGCACGCGATCCGCTCGGGCTCGATCCGCCAGCCGTTTCGGTGGGCGTGCTCGATCAGCGGAAGTGCGGCCGTAGAGCACGCCGCGCCGAGCATCAGATGGGCGATCAGCTCCACCCGGATGTGCTCGAAGTTGACGGTGATGCTCGCGGTCGCGCGGCGGCGGCCGTCGAGCGTGGCGAGCAGCGCGGGCGCCTGCGGCGCCATAACGCGAAGCGCCTCGATCGTCGCCGCCTGCCGGTCGAGCGTCTCGCCGAAGGAGCCGTCGCCCTCGAGCCAGCCGCCCGCGGGCGCGAAGGCCACCACGCTCCTTGCGCGCCCGCGCGCGGCGAGCTGGAGCGCCACGTAGCCGCCGAGCGAGTTACCCGCGATGTGGGCCGTCTCGAAGCCCGCCTCGTCCATCACGCGCTCCACGGCGTCCGCGAGCACGTAGTCGCCGATTCGGGCCTCGATCGCGGGCCCGCCCGCGTGGCCCGCGAGCGTCGGCGCGAGCACGTCGTGGCGCCGCTCGAGCGCAGGCAGCACCAGCTCCCACGTCCGCCATGTGTCGGCGAAGCCGTGCAGGCACACAAGCGGCGGGCCGGAGCCGCCGCGCTGTGCCGGCGTGAACGGCGCTGCTCCGATCAGTCGGCGTAGCGGTGGTGGATGGCGAGCGCGTTCCCGTCGGGGTCGAGAAAGAAGGCCTGCTTGCAGACGCCGGAGTCGATCGTCTCGCCCCTGAACTCGATGCCGCGCGACTCCAGCTCTCCGTAGGCCTCGTCGAAGTCGTCGACGTGGAACTCGATGGGGTGCGTGTTGGCGTTGAACTCGAGGCCGAACGCCTCGGACTGCATGAGGGCGATCGTGAGGCTGCCCGTTTCGAACTCGATCGCCGGCATGCTGCCCCAGCGCTTCGACTGCTCGAGCCCGAGCACGCCGCCATAGAACTCGATCGACCTGTCGACGTCGCGCGTCGAGACGGTGATGAAGTCGGTTCCGTTGATGAGCCCCATCTGACTCCTTCGGTCGTGGTCCGCGTGCATGATCGCGCTCCACGCCGCGCGGTGACGTCAGGGGAGGTCGACGTCTCTGATCGGTATCGCACGCGGGGATCCCCGACATGACAGGTCCCGGAGAACTGGAAGATGAGGGTCAGGTGGCGCCGCTCGACGCTGCCCGCACGAGGTTGTGCAGCGGCTCGCCGCGCGCGTAGCGTGAGAGCTGTTCCAGCCCCAGGCGGATGGCGCGCTCGTCGGCTGCGGCGCTGTCACCTGAGTTGTGCGGGGTGATTGCCAGTGTCAGCTCCCAGAGCGGGTGGCCCGGCGGGAGCGGCTCCGGGTCGACGACGTCGAGGACGGCGCGCAGCCGCTTCGTCCGAAGTTCCTCCACAAGGGCATTCGTGTCGACCACGGGACCGCGTCCTGCGTTCACGATGAGCGCCCCGTCGGGCATCCGCGCGAGCAGCTCGGCGCCCACGAGGCCGCGCGTCTCGCTGGTGTGCGGGAGGAGCACCACCACGGCATCGGCGCGGCCGACGAGCTCCGGCAGCTCGTCGACCGCGTGCACGCCGTCGCGCGCCCCGCGCGCGACGCGCACGACGGTCACGCCGAACGGCTCGAGCCGCCGCTCCAGCGCCTGGCCGATTGACCCGTAGCCGAGGATGAGCACCGTACACCCCTGTAGCTCACGCGGCGGCGCGTAGTTCCAGCGCCTCGTGCGCGCGGCGTTCAGCTGTCCGTAGGCATCGCCGAGCAGCGCGCCGACCGCCCACTCGGCCACCGCGGCGTCGCGAGCACCGCGCGCGTTGCAGAGCACGGCCCATGACGGCACGAGCGTCTCGATCCATTCGGTGCCGGCGGAGAGCGACTGCACGACTCGGACCCTCTCGAGACGGGGCAGCGCCTCGAGCGTCTCGCGGTCGTGCCAATCAGGCATCAGGAACTCGGCGGCGTCGCGCCCGCCGGGTAGGGGGAGCACCTCGACTCCGCGCGGCGCGCCGGCTGAGACGAGCTCGAACCCGCGCGGTGTTACCGCCGCGACCAGGCGAGCGCGCGCTCGAGGTTGTCGAAAGCCTTGCTCCACCCGTCCTCGTGCGAGCGTACGGCCTCCGCGTCCCAGAGGCCCGTGTGGGTGAAGCGAACGACGGTCACGCCGTCCCGCTCCTCGAGGTCGAGCTCGATCAGCTGCCGCCGGTCGTCGCCGTCCCACAGCCAGGTGAACGCCAGGCGCCTCGGCGGGTCAATCTCGGTGTAGTGGCCGCCGCCTCCATACTGGACATCCTCGCGTGGGTTGCGCATCACGACCCGCACCCGGCCGCCGAGGCGGAGGTCGACCTCCGCCTCGGTGGTCTCCCAGTCGTGCTCGGCGTGCCACCAGCGCCGGATCACCTCCTCGCTCGTCCAGGCGTCGAACACGGCCTGCGCGGGCGCGCTGAACGTCCGCTCCATGCGCAGCGTCGTGGCTTCGCTCACTGCGCGGGCCCCGCCGACGCGTCCTCGTACTCGTCGTGCAGGTTCCACCACCCATAGGGCGGCGTCTGCGGGTAGCCCTCCGGCGAGTCCTCCCACTCCTCCTGGCGCCCCAGCGCCGTGATGTCGAGGTAGCTCCAAGTGGTCCCCATCGCCTCGTCGCCGCGAGCCGTGACGAAGTAGGTCCGGAAGATTCGGTCGTCGTCGTCGCGGTAGAACGCGTTCGTGCCGTGCCACTCGTCGACGCCGAAGTCCTTGTCGAAGTCGTCCGTGATCGTGTACCACGGCATCGTCCAGCCCATCCGCGACTTCCAGCGCTCGATGTCGGGCTGCGGCGCCCGTGAGGCGAACGCGAGCGTCGTGTCGCGCGCGTTCAGGTGCGCCAGGTGCGAGACCTGGTCGGCAAGGAACGAGCAGCCGCCGCAGCCGTGCTCCGGCCAGCCGGCCACGCCGGGCTCGTAGAAGAAGCGGTAGACGATCAGCTGGCGCCGCCCCTCGAAGAGGTCGAGCAGCCTGACCGGCCCGTCCGGCCCCTCGAACCTGTACTCCTTCTCCACCTCCATCCGCGGCATCCGGCGGCGCTTGGCCGCGAGGGCGTCGCGCGCACGCGTGAGCTTCTTCTCCGCCGCCAGCATGTCCTCCCAGGCGGCCTCCCATTCCTGACGCGAGACGATCGGCGGCATGTTCATTGCGGTTCTTCCTCCTTCAGGTACTCATCGACGACGTCGAACAGACGCCCCCACAGGGCGCGCTGACGATCCATCCAGTCGGCGGCCTCGCTCAGCACGTTGGGCGCGAGCGACAGGCGGTGAGTCCGGCCGACCACCTCGCGCCGCACCACCCCGGTCTCCTCCAGCACCCTGAGATGCTTGGTGATCGCCGGCTTCGACACGCCGAATCCGCCGGTCGCGTCGCCCACGGTCGCCGGCCCGGCGGCGAGCCGCTCGAGGATGCCGCGCCGGATCGGGTGCGAGAGCGCGCGGAACGGATCGTTAACCACACGGTTAACATTACCAGACGCGCTACTCGCGAAGCCCCGCGCCCGCCCGAGCCGACTCCCAGTCCGTGAAGTACTCGATCCGGACCATCGTGCCGTCGCGGAAGCTCGTCACCTGGTGGTACATCTCGGTGTCGAGCTCGATACCGCTGCCCTTGCCTCGCCCGTAGAACCGCAGCCGGACCGCGACGTGATCGCCGGCGTCCACGAACTCCTGCGGATCGAGCCTCAGCTCGTCGAAGGTCTCGTCGAGCCCCTCCCAGAAGCGGAGGATCTCCTCGGTCCCCACGCGGGAGTCGGAGCTCTGGAGCTGCGGGAGCACCCACTCGATGTCGGGGTCGAAGTGCTCGGTGGCGGCGGCGAAGTCGCGCCGGTTGTAGGCCTCGATGAACTCCCTCGTCCTGTCGACGTTCTGCTGCGACATGCAGGCGCTCAGTATCCCGCCTCGATTAGTTCCTGGCCGTCAAGCAGTCTCGTCAGGTAATGAACAAAGAGGGACAGCAGATCCGAAGCCTGATCGAGCGCTGGGCGATCGCCGTGCACACCGGTGACATGGAGGGCGTCCTCGCTGGACACGCGGACGACATCGTCATGTTCGACGTGCCGCCTCCGCAGGACGGCGTGCGCGGAATCGAGGCGTACCGCGACACCTGGCCGCCGTTCTTCGAGTGGCAGGCGCGCGGCGCCTCGTTCGAGATCGTCGAGCTCGAGGTAACCGCCGGCGCCGAGGTGGCGTATGCGTACGCGCTTCTTCGCTGTGGACAGCCGGAGGAGCTCGCGGAGCACCCCGAGAAGCGGCTGCGACTGACGCTCGGCCTTCGGAAGGAGGCAGGCCGCTGGGTCGTCGCGCACGAGCACCACTCGTTTCCGCTCGACGACTGAGGTCGTTCTACACGGTCGGCGCGCGCAGCCACAGCGACCACGGCCGGATGCTTGCGATCGCCAGCACCGCTTGCGGCCACGGGTCCTGCGCGAAGCGGGCGCGGACCGCCGCCTCGTCATCTGCGTCCACGATCAAGAGGGTCCTGTCCGTCTCGGTCTCTCCGATTGGCCCGCCGAGCACGATGAAGCCCTCGCCGGTAAGCGCGTCCATGAACGCGGCGTGCTCCTCCCAGCCGGGGTGCTCCCGCCAGCCGTAGGAGCGATCCCACGCCGGCCCCTTGACGCGCTCGACGAGGTAATAGTCGGCCACGGCGCCCGAAGGCTACGGATCGACGCCGTTACGGCGAGACTACGGCGGGTGGAGAACAGCGACATCGCCGACCGCCTGGACGCGTTCGCCCGGCTGCTGGAGCTGGGCGAGGCGAGCCCGTACACGATTCGCGCCTACCGGCGCGCCGCCGACACGGTGCGCGGCGCTGCGTTGCCGGTGGCGGAGCTCGTCCGGTCCGGCCGCGCGCGCGAGCTGCGCGGGATCGGTAGGGGGATCGAGGCGCGGCTGCGCGAGCTCGTCGAGACGGGGGCGATCGCAGAGCTCGAGGAGCTAGAGCGCGAGCTTGCGCCGGACCTCGTCGGTCTCGGCCGATATCTGGGCCTCGGTGCGAAGCGCTCAGTCGAGCTCGCGCGGGCGCTGGGCGTGCGCACGGCCGACGAGCTGCGCGAGGCGGCGGCCGCCGGCCGGCTTCGGACCGTGGCCGGCATCGGCCCGAAGACGGAGGCGCAGCTCCTGGACGCGCTCGCGCGGGAGCCTGAGACCCGCTCCCGACCTGGGCTGCTGCTGCACCGTGCATGGGAGCTGGTTGGCGGCGTTGCTAGCGCGCTGGGCGGCGAGCCGGCCGGCGACGTCCGCCGCTGGTGCGACTCGTGCGAGCACCTGGCGGTCGTCGGTGCGGCGGCGGACCCCGGGCCGCTGCTGGAGCGCTTTGCGGCGCTGCCGCAGGTCGTCGCCGTCGTGGAGCAGGCCGATCGGCG
>Ga0126307_10000202_pt1 | contig 38252 bp, 42 predicted proteins | sample Plot28_FD_89955 | JGI IMG/M metagenome (GOLD analysis project Ga0126307, IMG submission 89955) | Serpentine soil microbial communities from UC McLaughlin Reserve, CA, USA - Plot28 | ecosystem: Environmental > Terrestrial > Soil > Grasslands | place: USA: UC McLaughlin Reserve, Lake County... | reverse complement strand
CGATCCCGATAGGGGCTTCAGGTTCTCGACTTATGCGACGTGGTGGATAAGGCAGGCGGTGCAGAGGGCTGTAGCGGACAAGGGCAGGACCATAAGGGTCCCCGTGCACATGACCGAGAAGATAAGGAAGGTCTCTCGCGCCTACAACGAGCTTTCGGCCGAGCTCGAGCGGGAGCCCTCCGAGGAGGAGGTTGCCGGGCGCCTCGGTTGGTCCATCGACGAGGTAAGGCTCACGATGGAGGCGATGCCGGACGCCACGAGCCTGGACCAGCCGGTGGGCACGGACGACGCTTCCACTTCCCAGCTCGGCGACTTCGTCGAGGACGACCTGGCCTCTGACACGCCGGGCGAGGTGATGCGGGAGATGGAGACAGAGCACCTCAAGGAGGCCATAGAGCGTTTGCCTGAGAGAGCGCGCTACGTCCTGGTGCGCAGGTACGGCCTCGACGACCGCGCCCCGGCCACGCTCGCCGAGCTCGGGGACGAGCTGGAGATCTCGCGCGAGCGGGTCAGGCAGCTCCAGCGCGAGGCGGAGCGCATCCTTAAGGGCGGCGAGTACGGCCGCATCTTGCGCGACGCTGTCGCCTGAAAGTCGCGCTAACCTTCGCCCTTCGAGGCCGGGCCTTCGGGTCCGGCCTTTTTCGTGCCTGGCGTCCCCAAGCTCTGTTAGTCTCTACAGGTGGCGAAGAACGTCGCAAGACTGAGGGTCCTCGTCTTCGGCGCGGCCTTTGCGGCGTTCTCGGGGGCGGTAGCCTTCGGCTGGCTGTACGGCGCGGATCTGTGGGTTCTGGGGACGGCCCAAGAGCACTCTTCGGGTTTGATGGACGCGGCAACGAGCGTCTTCATAGCGGACCTCATCTATCTCGGGCCTCACTGGGCGTCGGACGTCGTTGGCGGGGCGTTGTGGGGGGTCGCCGCCGTGCTATGGTCATTCGGGAAGGAGGATCGCGAGTGGAGATCACGGTAGTCGGCAGCGGCACGGTCGTGCCGAACCTCGCGCACCGCCAGAGTTGCGTCGTCGTAGAGGAAGGCGGAGAGACGGTCGTTCTGGACCTCGGGAACGGGGCCGTGCGTGGGATGCTACGCGCCGGGCTCGACCCCTTCGGCGTAGACCGTGTCTTCTTCACCCATTTCCACCCGGATCACACGGTGGATGTCGTCCCGCTCCTGTTCACCATCAAGTACGGCGCCGAAGAGAAACGCGCGGAACCGCTCTTCCTCTACGGCCCCGAACCCTTCGAGGGCTTCTTCGGCTTGATCGCCGGCGTCTGGGGACAGTGGCTGATCGACGACTACCTGGAAGTCTCGGAGCCGCCTCACGACTGCCCCTCCCCCTCGGCCTCCCCGCCCTTCGCGTACTCTGGGCTCCCGCCAAACATAACCCAGAGAGCATCGCCTACCGCCTGGAGTCTGGGAACGGCGCCTTCGTATACTCCGGCGACACCGAGTCCTCGGAGTCGGTCGTCGGGCTGGCGCGAGGGGCGCACACCCTCCTCGTCGAATGCTCCTTCCCGGACGACAATCCCGTCCCCGGGCACCTGACCCCGAGCGGCGTGGCGAGGATCGCGCGCGAAGCGGGGGTAGGAAGGGTCGTGTTGACCCACATCTACCGGCCGACGGACGCTCTAGACCTGGAGCAGAAGGTTGGAAAAGGCTTCGACGGCGAGGTAGTGGTGGCCGAGGACGGTACGAAGCTCACCGTGTAGGTGCGACCCCTAAGACGCTCAATTGCTATAGGAAGAACCAAAGGACAAGCGAGGAAAAAGGTACTTTGAAAAATTGGAAGCGAAGGCTCGTGCCGGAAAGTGAGAGCAGGTAAAGCAGGTGGTGCCTATAGGAGAGTAGAGTTGATCTTCAAGGTCGTTGTTTCCCGGTCGTCTTCATCGTCCTCATAGCACTGGCCGTGAGATGAGCCGTCAGGGGCGACATCCACGACCCAGTAGCGCGCGGCAGGTCCTCGACGAGTGCTACACTCGTGGCGAGATCGTTCGAGGCGGGTACGAGCAGAAGCGCCAGGACCTTCAGGGCTGACGGCTAAGAACCCGCGCAAACTTTGCAGCGGCCGTGCAGCGTAATCTCGTGCCAGTCGGTGACAAAGCCGGTCTCCCGCTCGACCTGCAAGGCCAGGTACTCCATGAGCTCCTCGTTGAACTCTATGACCGTGCCGCACTCGCCGCAACGCGCGTGGTGGTGCATCCGCTCGGTCGCGAGCTCGTAGCGCGAGTACCCCTCCCCAAAGTCCTCCTTGCGCACGACCCCTAACTCGTGCAATAGGTCGAGCGTTCGGTATACCGTGGACAACCCGAGCTCCGGGTAGCTTCCCTTGACCCGGTTATAGATCTCCTCCGCCGAAAGATGACGCGCTCCCTCAAGCCGCGCTCCCTCAAGCTCTCGCACGATGGAGCGCCGCTGGTTCGTCAGCCTGTAACCCCGGTTCCTGAGAAACTGCTCGAGTTCCATCCACCATAGTTTATCCTCGGCATCCATCAGGAGCAAGAATTGCTCTTATTAAAAAGCGACTTGAGCCAAATTGAGTGTGGGTGATCTATTGTGTGGGTAGAACCGTAACGCATGTGAAAGCAACGATAAGTGCTGGTGGGCGAGGGATTACTGCTCGGTATACTGAATACTGACGTGGTGGAGGACATCGTCCACATACTCACGGGTGGCCTTTTGGCCTACGTTGGCTTTGGACGGTTAGACCTCGGGGCCGCTCGAAGCGTGGTCGCTGCATTCGGTGTGGTCTACCTGCTGGTAGGTATCCTCGGTTTTATCTTGCCTACCCTATTCGGGTTGATTCCGAGCGGTTACACCGTTTTCGATGATCTCTTACACCTGGTGTTGGGCGTGCTCAGCCTCGTTATCGTCTTCACACAGCCCGATACAGCGGCTGCTAGGCGCTAACTAGGACACGAGGATGCCCGGTGTCATAGACGGGTTGAGCAGGACCAGTGACCATAGAGGGGGGTAGAACCGATCTTCGCAGATGGGGCCTGTATTCAGCATCGGCCCTCTCGCTTGCCGCCGCGCTGATCCACCTCTGGGTAACGCCGGAGCACTTCGAAGAATGGTGAGGCTACGGGGCGTTCTTCCTGGTGGCCGCCTTCGCTCAAGGATTGTACAGCGCAGCCCTGCCGCGTTGGCCTAGCCAGCTACTGTTGCTCTTAGGTATCATAGGCAACTCCTCGATCATCCTCTTATACCTCCTGACACGGACGGTAGGAATCCCGCTCTTTGGACCCGAGGCAGGCGAGGTAGAGGAGGTAGGGTTTGCCGATGTGTGCGCAACGACGTCGGAGGCGGCGCTTATTATCGCGCTCGGCGCACTGCTGCTATCGCGCCTCCTCCGCGAGAGAGTCGGCCTGTTCGCGTTTATCCTGGCTACAGCCATTATGCTGTTAGCTCACCTGCCGCACCTGCTGGTACGCCTCGAATTGCTTTAGCCAAAGTGAGCTTAGATCAAGAGAGGCGGGTTGCCCTCAGGTTTGAGGGGTAGACGCTGCAGCGGACACGAAGTGCTGCGCTTGGACGCTAGTGGGAAACCCTGGCAAAGGGGAAAAGGAAGAGTTCCGCGGTAGCCGCGGCAAGCTACCATAGCCTAACCCCCGCGCTTAAAGACGCTCTTCTTGCGGCCGCCGGGCCACCAGTTCCAGTCGCCTAAGATGCGCATGGTGGCCGGGACGAGGAGGACACGGATGATGGTCGCATCCACGAAGACGGCGACGGCGAGGCCGAGACCTATGGCTTTCGTCGTGGTGATGCCAGTGAAGGCGAAGGCGCCGGTGACGACGACAATGATGGCGGCCGCGGAAGTGATGATCCCGGCGGTCGATGTGAGGCCCTTGGCGACGCTTGCGGTGTTCGGCTCGCCATACTCGTAGGCCTCGCGGATGCGTGAGAGGAGGAAGACCTCGTAGTCCATCGAGACCCCGAAGATCGTGCAGAACATCAGTATAGGCACCGTCGAGTCCACGAAGCCTAAAGGCGTGAAACCGAGGAGGCCCGCGAGGTTGCCGTCCTGAAAGACGAAGACCATAGCTCCGAAGCTCGCGGTGAGGCTCAGGATGTTCACGATCACGGCCTTCAACGGGATGAAGAAGGAGCGGAAGGTGAGGAAGAGGACCAGGTAGGTCACGCCGAGCACGAAGGCTACCGCGTAGGGGGCGTTGCCGTAGAGGTTCGAGATGAAGTCCTTCTGCCCAGCCGAGAGCCCGCCGACGAGTAAGGCCGTCCCCGCGGGCGGCTCGATGTCCCTGACCTCCCCCACCACGGCCCGAGCCTCCTCAGTGTACGGGTTGCTCTCGGTCGTCGCCTGTAAGAGTGCCCTGTCTCCGGCCGCGTAGATGCCCAGGGCGTTCCGCACTTCCTCGGACTCCCTGACCTCCGGGAGCTCCAACACGTTCTCCACGCCCTCAGGGGTTACGGTTCCGTCGGCGTAGACACCCTCCGGTAGCTTCGGGATCTGGCCATTTAGCTCCTCGGCGGCGCGGCTCTCGGCCTCGACGCGCGCCCTCTCCTCGGCGCCCGGCGGGACGGCGCCGTACTGCTGGCGCAAAGAATCGAGCTGTTCCGAGACGGCCTCTTCGACCCTCCTTTGTGCCTCGGCCTCGGCTGCGTCACGGGCCTCGGCGTACCCGCCGGCTGCTTCGGCGCCTGCGGTGTAGATGCTCTCGACGCGCTCTATGCCCTTCACCGCCTCGACGCGCGCGCCAAGATCTCGAACCTCTTCGAGACCTTCGGCGCTAAGAGGATCGTTTGGGAGGGTGGCGACGATATCTATCGGGGTCAAGGCGGCGTAATCGAAGTCCTCTCTCAGTACGTCGTCGCCGACGCGCGATTCGTACTCGGTCGGTAGCACACTCGCCTCGGAGACACCGACCCTCATGTGCGTCGTCGGGTATAGGAGGGCAAAGAGCACAAGGCCCACCGCGAAGAGCACGACTATGGGCCGGCGCATCACGAACTCCGCGCTCCGCGTCCAAAAGCTTCCGCCGGCCATCCCGCTCGTGCGGCGTCGGCGGACGGGGAGGGCGTTGACCTTGGGGCCGAGGACGGCGAGGACCGCCGGCAGGAGCGTCAGGGCGGCGGCCACAGAGAAGAGGACCACGAAGGCCCCGGTGACCCCGATCGAACGCATAAACATATACGGGAAGAAGAGGAGACCGACTAGCCCGATAAGGACGGCGGTCCCGGAGAAGAAGATGCTCCTACCGGCTGTCTCGACCGTGCGGGGGACCGCCTCCGAGACCGAGCAGTCCACAAGCTCCTCACGGAAGCGACTCACGGCAAAGAGGGCGTAGTCTGTGCCCAGCCCCAGGCCGAGCATGGTGGAGATGGTGAGGGCGAACACCGACATGTCGTAGACGCCGGCCAGGAAGTACAGGGCGGCCAGGGTGACGACTACGCTGGCGCCCCCGATCAGGATAGGCACGCCGGCAGCCACGAGGCTACCGAACGCGGCGATCAGGATCACCAGCGCCAGGGGGAAAGCGTACTTCTCGGCCTCCCGGATGTCCTCGTTGCTCGCCTCCGTGATGTCGAGGTAGACGGCCGGGGCGCCGGTGACGTAGGTGATCAACTCCCCGTTTCGGGCCTCCTCTCGCACCTCGTCCACCAAACCTTGCGCCTCGTCCACGGAGACCTCGAAGTTGACCAAAGCGTAGCTCCGCTCTCCACTCTCGGAGATGAAGCGCGAATCCCCGGTCTCCGAGTAGGAGATCACGCTGCCGACCCCTTCGATCTCGCGGACTTCGTCGAGCGCCGCGTTCTGGGCCTCCTGGAACTCCTGGCTCTCGGCGGAGAGACCAGCTGCTCCGTCGAAGACCACGGTGATGCTCACCGGCGAGACGCCGAACTCCTCGATCAAGACGTCCTGTACCCGCTCGGCCTCGGAGCCCGCGCTGCCGAAGCCGCCCTTGAGCCTCTCGGAGAGGTTCGGGGCGAAGAAGGCGCCTGCTAAGAGGAGCGCGCCCCAGACGAGCAGGACAAACCAGCGGTAGCGGTAAACTATGCGGCCTAAAGAATAGAAGACCCTCAAAGGGCGCTAGAACCTTTCTCGAGATCCCGATCTCACGGCATCTATGGTACTCAATAAGGAGAAGGGGATAGGAGTTCTTATCACAGGGCGAGCGCCCTTTAAGGGCCGGGGGTCTCCGTAGCCCTGCGGGGTAGGCTCAGGGTGAGGGCGAGGCCGACGAGGGGCAGGGCGGCGAGCGTGAGCATCATCGTCGGGAGACCATAGTTGTCGGCGATGGCGCCGAAGACGGGCGCGCCCACGCCACCGAGGCCGATGGACAGGCCCAAAGTTACGCCCGCCGCGACCCCGATCCTCCCGGGCAGGTACTCCTGGCCCATCACCACCGTGACTCCGAAGGTGCCGATCGTGGCGGCGCCCACGAAGGCGAGGAAGACCATCCCCGGCAAGGGTCCCGAAAGGGTGAAAGAGTAGATCAGTGGCGAGAGCAAGAACATCGCGCCTGCGAGCACAGCACGACGACCGGTGCGATCGGCCAGAGGTCCCATGACTAGGGTCCCCACCGCGCCGGCGAAGAGCATCACCGAGAGAGCCGTGTTCGCGAGCGCCGGAGAAGTTTCGAGCTCCCGGATATAGTATTCCGCCACGAACGTGACGAGCCCGAAGTAGACGAACGAACGTATGCCGACGACCATGACCATGCGCGTGAACGGCCACCAGTCCTCCTCCGCCTTGGCGCCCTTCTCGTCCGTCGCCGCGGCCTCGGGCCTGAACGAGACGAGGCGGGGCAGCTCGTAGAAGAGCACGAGGCCCATGAGTAGGGCCGGAAGCGCGAGGAACAGGGTGCCGGAGAGGCCGAAGTAGAGGACGAGCGGAGTGGAGATCATGGGCCCCAGGGCGAAGCCCGCGTTACCCCCAACCGAGAAGAAGCTCATCCCGCGCGCCCGCCTAGAGCCGGAGACGTAGTTGGCGAAGCGGGCGCTCTCTGGGTGGAAAGCCGCGACGCCCAATCCCGAGAGGACGGTGCAAAGCAGGATCAGGGGATAGTTCGGGGCGACGCCGACGAGCGAGATCCCCAAGCCCCCGAACATGACGCCGAGCGGCATCAGTGCCGGCAAAGGCTTGCGGTCCGAGAAGTAACCGAAGAGCGGTTGCACGATAGAAGAGCTAACGGTAACCGCGAGGACGAGCGAGCCCGCCGCCGCTAAAGAGAGCCCCCTCTCGGCGACGAGGAACGGTACCAGGGCCGCTACGGCTCCCTGGCTGACGTCCGTGAAGAGGTGCCCGGCCGAAAGGGCAGCCATCGCCCGCTTGTCGACGCTTTTTCCCGTGGTTACCTCCGTGCTAAGAGTACGCGAAGGCAGATACTACCAGTCGTCGAAGATCTCGTACGGCGCTATCGCCCAGACGCGACCAGCTCTAAGCTCTGAGGAGGCGGCGCGCACGGCGTCCACGGCCTCGCCGACGGGCTCGCCGGGCGTCGGGCGAGCGGCTCTGGGTGGCGACATCCTAACGAGCGTGTCTGCCGCTTCTTTGGGAATCTCGGCGAGCTCCCGGGCTTTTTCGAGGGCGGCCCGGAAGCCACCGACCTCGTCCACCAACCCCCGTTCGAGGGCCTCGACGCCGGTCCAGACCCTTCCCCCGGCTACCTCTTCGAGGGCGTCCGGCCGTATCCTTCGACCCGAGACGACCCGATTCTTGAACTCGCCGTAGACGGTGCGGAGCTGCTCGTTCAGGACGGCCAGCTCGTCGGCGGTGGGGGGCCGACGCGGGTCGAGGAGGTTGGAGCGAGCGCCACGTACGATCGCTACCGGGTTGACCTTGAGCTTGCCGAGGAGGCCGGCGGCGACGGGGCGGGCGAGGACCACCCCGATCGAGCCCGTGATCGTGTTCTTGCGGGCGATTACGTGGCCAGCTGGCGCCGAGACGTAGTAGCCGCCCGAGGCCGCCACGTTCCCCATGAGGACGACGACGGGCTTCTTGGACCGGATGCGCTCGACCTCGCGCCAGATGAGGTCGGAGGCGAAGGCGGCGCCGCCAGGGGAGTCGACGTGGAGCAGGATCGCGGCGATCCTACGGCTTTTCTCGGCGACGCGCAAAGCCGCGACGACCGTGTCGCTCCCGGCCTGCTCCCTCCCGAGGAAGGGCAGCGGCACCGGAGACCTGCGGCTTACTCCCCGCACTATCGTCCCCGTAATGCTCACGAGACCCACTACCTTGCGCGCCTTACGGCTACGGTACGGGATCTCCAAAGCCTTCGTCGCCGCCCCCCATTGCGTAAGCTTCGCGGGTTTCTCGCCTTCGGCCAGCTTGCCGGCCAGCTCGTCTTCGTAGAGCACGCCATCGAGCAACTTCTTCTCTGCGGCTTCGGAGGCGGAGTAGGGCGCGTTGTCTATGAGGGCTCGTGTCTCTTCGGGTGTTATGCCGCGCCCGCCGGAGATCGCAGTCACGAGCTCGTCGAACCTCCCATCGAGCAGCCTCTCAACCTGCTCGCGCGACTCTTTGGAGAAGCCGGAGCGGGAGATGGGGTCCTGGGCGCTCTTGTAGGGCGAGACCGCGAGGACCTCGGCCTCGAGACCCAGGCTCTCGAGGGTGTCCTTGAGGAAGTTGACGCGGGTACGCAGGCCCACGACGTTCAGCGACGAGAGCGGGGGAGCGAAGATCTCGTCCGCCACCGAGGCGAGGTAGTAAGAGCGGGTGTCCGGGTCCATGAGGTACGCCACGACTTTCTTGCCGCTCTCCCTGAACCTGCGCAGCTCGGCGCGCAGCTCTTCAAGGGAGGCCCAACCGGCGTCGAGGCTCTCGACGCGCAGGATCACGCCCTTTACGCGCCCGTCGGCGAGGATACGGTCGAGGCGCCCCCGGATGCCTTCGAGGCTCAGGTCAGGGGGCCGGGGCTGGAGGCGCCGGAGGAGGAGTCCCAGCCTCGGTGGCTCGAACTCCGGGAGGGTGCCGGTGACGGGGATCCAGACGAAGTCCGGGGGGCGCCGCCAGACGCGGGCGTAAGCGTTGCGCAAGAGGCGAAAGAGGTTGACGAGGGCGTTTACGAACAGGCTCATCTCCCTATGCTACACCCCTTGTTCGTCGAAGTGTGTGATAGACTTTTTAGGAATGGTTATTGATCGGAGAAAGGACGGGGCGTGGTAAGCGCGCCGGAGCGCGACGTTCGCGAGAAGTTCCGGCGTTCGGGCTACACCCTGACCTCCCAGCGCAGGGCCGTGCTCGACGCGCTCGAGAAGTTCAAAGGACACCCGTCGGCCGAGGAGGTCTACCTCGTCGTAAAGAAGAAGAACCCCAAGGTGGCTTTGGGCACCGTTTACCAGGCGCTCTCGGTGCTGGAGGAGATCGGCATCATCCAGGCCAAGCGCTGGTCGGAGTCGCCGGTCCGCTACGACCTGAACACAGAGCCTCACCACGACATCCGGTGCACGAGGTGTGGCGAGATCGCGGAGATACCGGGCGTGGGGTACGAGGACTTCGCAGCGCGCGTCCGGGAGAACACCCTCTACGAAGTTACGAACACGTCCCTCGTTATCGAGGGCGTCTGCCCCGACTGCCAAAAGAACGGTTAAGATCCAAAGAGATCGTCAGCCAACCCGCAAGCTCTACTAAGAACACCAACAACACTTTACCTGAACCTGCAAAACGTTTACCCTACCTGTGGGGTGGATATGCGAGACAGACAACGAGATCTGGTGTGCAGCCGGATCGCGGGAGGACGGGCGTGAGCGAACAGCGCCGGGAGCCAGTACGGGAGTTGGAGGACCAGATGCGGGCCGCCGACGACCTCATCAAGAGCCTAGAGGAAGAGGTCGTAGACTTGCGGCGGGACCTCGAGCAAGCCGGCGAGGCCCTGCGGGCAGCCCAGGAGGAGATGGCGGCGCGCGGTCGGGCCTTCGAGGAGCTGGAGGAGAGCAGGCGTGCGCTGGTGGCCGCCGAGGAAGAGGCGCGGTCTTTGAGGGCCGAGCTCGGCGACCTCAAGCAGAAGAGTGCCGACGAGCAGTTGCGCTTGCGCAACGAGCACATCGCGGGTCTGGCGGCCCTGCGGACGGAGCTCGAAGAGCAGCGCCGCGCCGAGGTCGCGGCCGCCGAGTCGGAGGGCAAGATCGGCGCTCTGAGGGAAGCGTTCCGCAAGGAGCGCGCTGCCCTCGAAGAGGGCCACAAGAACGAATTCGAGGAGCTCAAACGGTTCGCCGAGCAGTGGGAAGAACAGCTACGGGACGGATACCGGGAGCTCGAAGAGCGCCACAAGACCGAGGTCGAGGAGCTCAACGAAAGGATCGAGGCCCTGCGCGCGGAGGCCGAGGGGGAGAAGGCAGATCTCGAGCGGACCATCCGAGAGCAGCTCAGGCGAGAGCACGAGGAGGATCTGCGCGCCGAAAGGGAGCGGCACGCATCGGAGCTTCAGTCTTTGAGGAGCGCCGCGTCGAGCAGGGAGCTCGAACTCCAGAAGGAGCTCGACTCGGCTATCGAGGAGCGTCGGGCGGAGGCCAAGGAGATCAGGCACGAGCTGGAGAGGAGAGCCGCGGAGGCTGAGGAGCGCCGCAAAAAGGACCTCAAGGAGATTAAGAGCCTCGCCGAGGGGCGAGAGAGGGAGCTAAAGCGGGCACACTCCACACGCCTCGCAGAGGAGAAGGAGGAGGCGAAACACCGTGTCTCGACCTTGAAAGCCCAAAGAGAGGCGGACATCAACACCTTGCAGGAGCGTCACGCCAGGGAGCTGGCGAAGGTACGCCAAGACCTAGAGGCCCGCCTCGCCACCGAAGAAGAGCGCCGCAAGTCAGAGGCCGCGTTGCTCGAAGTGCGCCTCGAGGGCGCGCGGACGAGGCAGGAGTCCGAGACCCGCCTCTACGGAGAGCGCCTGAAGGAGCTGGAGAGCGGTAAGGTCGCGGGCAAAGAGGCCGCCGAGGAAGAGCTGGAGCAGCGTCTCGCTAAAGAAAAGGAGGAGAGGACACGCCTCGAAGACCGTGTCGCGGAGCTCCAAGATGCCTTGGAGGAATCAGGTACTTTGGAGGCAGAGCTGCGGGAAGACGTCGAAGCGGCCAGGCACGAGGGCGAGGATCGGCAGCAGGAAGACGTACAGGTGGAACCAGTCGAGATCGAGGAGCTCGAGGAGCGCCTTAAAGAGGCGGACGCGGCGCGTCACTTGGCCAAGGAACGAGCCGAGTATCTTGAGGCACGCCTCAGGGAGTCCGAGGAGGAGAACAGGCGACGCACGAAGGAGCTAGAAAAGACCCGGGAAGGCTTGAGGAAGGTCTCGGACCCCGAGCAAAGCCTCCGGGCGGGTATCTCCCTGTTCAACGCGAGCGATCAAACGCGCGTCGTGGCCTCTATCTCGAAGGCTTTGGGCCTGCCGAAGGTGCACGTGGGTTCCGACGGTGGGCCCGACTCGCAGATCAAAAAACCTGTCCTCACGTTCGTCTGGAGCGACATGGCCTGGCGGCGCTACGTCTCTGACCCCACCGAGGGCGTCGAGGAGCCGCGGGTGTACCTAATCGGGGCCGGCGACGACCCCGCCGACATGCGCCGCCCCGACCTCAAACCTAACGCCCGTATGGATGCTCAAGGGCGGCTTATCCTGGGCGTTAAGGGCTGGTAGCGAGCGCGGGAGCCTACTCCCCTTCCGAGAGGCGTTTATGGGCCTTCCGGTTCCTTTGCCTGCGGATGACGGTTTGGTTGTGGGCGTACAGCGCCTCGCCCCGGCGAGCCCCCACGTAGGAAGCCGCGAGTATCGCGACGAAGATCACGGCGGTAAGCAACAAGGCACCCGGGGTGCGCGGGTTGGCGAAGGGGTCGTTGCCACCAGCCGACGAAGCAGAAGCGGCGAGGTTGACCAGGGGCGAGATCGCGAAAGACAGCACCCCCACCGTCACGCCGTGAAGCCGGCGGCGGGAGGGTGCCTTGTATGAGGCGACCATACCGCCGAAATAAAAGGCGAAAGCCGCCGCGAAGACCAAGATAACGGCCGGGAGGGCCGTCGAAGCGAGCTCCGGGCCGAAAAAGCGCGTAAAAAAGGGCGCGGCGATGCCGAAGATCACCAGCGCCCCGACCCCGAGCGCGAGAAGGATGCCAAAAAGAACAGCACGGATGCTCTGTATCATGCCTATATCGTACCAGGACCTCCCCGGTGACCCAGTGGACGGCTTTACCCTTCCGACAGGGCAGCTACCAGCTCGCGGCAGAAGTCCGGTATGTCCGCGACGACACCTCCCCAGACGAAGTTGCCCTCGCGGAACGCGGGCTTCTCCACCCAGGTGGCCCCGGCGTTGACGAGGTCGTCCTTGATCCCTACAGATCCCGTGGCGCTAACGCCATCCACGATGCCGGCCGAGATGCCGACCAGCCCGCCGTGACAGATGATGCCGACCGTCTTGCCCCTCACGTAGACCGCTTTTACGAGGTTCGTAATCCCTTCGTAGCGCCTGAGCTTGTCGGGCGCCCAGCCGCCGGGGACCACGATGCCGTCTAGCTCCGAAGCGTCTACCTCGTCCGCCGTGACGTCGGCCTGGGCTTTGAGGGCGTTCTTACCCGAGACCGGCTCGGTAGAAGGCCCCACGGAGATAACCTCCGCCCCCTCCTCCTGCAGTCGCATCACCGTCACCCAGTACTCAAGGTCCTCGAACCCCTCGGCGACGAGGACCACGATCTTCTTGCCCCTCAGTTTCATGCGGGTTCCTTTCTTCGTAGCCATCAACCATAACGGCTAGCCGTCAGCTTCTCGATTGTAGAGCATGTTACCTGCTGCAGCAGGATCAACGAGCGAGCAGGGCGTCCACGTCCCGCTTCGCCTCCTCTCCCCCGATCTCCAGGGCGCGGGTGAGTTCGGGTACGGCGGCGGCACCCTGCCCCGAGCGGAGGAGGCGCTCGGCGGCTTCTAAGTGGCGGCGGTAGTCGCGGGCGCCGTCTCCTCCCCCGGTCGTCGGTTCCTCGTCGCGCACGAGGGCCATTATCTCGTCGCCGTAGCGGGCGGCGCGCCGTAGGCCGATGCCCTTGATACTGCCTAGTTCGTGGACGCTTCTCGGTTTGCGGCGGGCAATCTCCTCAAGATGAGAGTTGTGCAAGACTACGTAGGCAGGGACCTGCTGGCGCCGCGCCTGGTCTCCGCGCCAGGCCCGCAGACGCTCGAAGAGCCCGGCATCGAGAGCGGGCGAGGGCGCGCCTGCAGCCCCATTCGACCCTTCCACTGAGGCGTGGTTTGCGGTGGGGATGCTCTTCTGAGCTATCGCAGGAGCACGTTCGAGGAGGGTCGCGGCCTTGTCTGCCTCTCCGAGGCACACGTCGCAGCCGCCGCAGGGGACGACCTCTTGCGTGTCGCCGAAGTGCCTGAGCAGGTACTCCCGGCGGCAGGTCTCGAGGGTGGCATAGTTCTCGACGTTCCGGATCTGGTCATAGGCCGCCCGCGTCCGGCTCTTGAGCCGGGCCGCGATGCTCCGGCGGCTGCCCTCGTCGAGGCTCTCCTTTCTGAGTCGAACATCCACGAGGGAACCGCGGGGCAAGACCTCCACGAGTCCGTCTGACACGAGTTTGAAGAGGGCCGTCTGGGCGACCACAGGACGCACGTCCGCGCGGAAGGCGAGTTCCGGGAGGGCCACCGTACCCCCTTCGTCGGGCAGAGCAGCGTGGACGCGGACGACCTCTTCGCGCAAGTCTTTAGGCTCCCCGTGCACCCTGCGCACCTCGATCTCGCCCCACAGGTCGTAGCCCCGCGAGACGAGCCCCGCCTCTTCGAGCCCACCGAGGATCATCCCCGTCAGGTCCGGCTCCACGCCGCCAAGAGAGCTCAAAGACGCCGGCGGCACGTTCACCCGGTCACCATTGGCCACCTGGGAGAGAGCGCGGAAGAACGTTCCGGCCTCCTCGGCGCCAGCGGCGCCCAAAGTCACGAGGCGTTTGCGCCTACCCAAGTCGGCGCCCCGGTACAGGACGACGCACTCGCTCTTCGCCCCGTCGCGCCCCGCGCGTCCGGATTCCTGGAGGTAGGCCGGGAGGCTCCCGGGGACGCTCGCGTGGACCACGAAGCGCACGTTCGGCTTGTCCACCCCCATCCCGAAGGCTATCGTGGCGACCACGACGTCGAGCTCGTCGGTCATGAAGCGTTCCTGCACGCTGACGCGCTCCGCCGCGCCCATCCCGGCGTGGTAGTGGGCGGCGTCCACCCCGGCTCTTCTGAGGCTCGCCGCCAACTCCTCGCATTCTTTGCGCGTGGTGCCGTAGACGATTCCCGGCGGTGGAGAAGAGCGGATGACATCCAGGATCAGCGGAAGCTTGTCTTTCTTGTCTTTGGCGGAGAGGACCCGGTATGTAAGGTTTGGTCGGTTGAAGCTCGTCACCACGACCTCGGGATCTCGCATCCGCAAGGAACGTAGGATGTCCTGCCGGACGCGGGGCGTCGCGGTTGCGGTGAGCGCCAGGACCGGCGGAGCCCCCAGGTCGCGTACAACACGGGGCATGAAAAGATAGTCGGGCCGGAAGTCGTGGCCCCACTCGGAGATGCAGTGGGCCTCGTCCACCACGAAGAGGCCTACGCCAGCGCGGCGCAGGGTCAGGACGAACTCCAGGGAGCGGAGGCGTTCGGGGGCGACGTAGAGCATCCGGATCTCGCCGGTACGAACCTTCTTTTCGACCCCCCAACGCTCCTCCGGCGAGAGCCCTGAGTGCAGCGTTGCCGCCCCCTCGACCGCGCTCTGCAAGAGCGAGTCGACCTGGTCCTTCATCAGCGAGATCAAGGGCGAGACGATCACCGTCAAGCCCTCCTTCATGAGGGCCGGTACCTGATAGCACAGGCTTTTCCCTCCCCCGGTCGGCATCACGGCCAGGGTGTCCCGTCCGTCGAGGACGGCCCGGATCGCCTCTTCCTGCCCGGGCCGGAAGGAGTCGAAGCCGAAGATCTCTTTCAAGACAGTGAGCGGCACGAACGTATTTATAAGCCCTCGTCGGTCGGCTTTCAGTCGCCAGCTTCTATTCTAGCCGAGGGCCCTGGATCTACTCTTCTTCCGGTTGAAGCGTGAACCTGGGGATGGGCTTGAGGCGTCGGATCTGGCCGGGTGGCCGATCGTCGGGCTGCTCGGTCGAGCCTTCTTCCTCGGGCGGGCCAACTTCTGCGGCGTCGAGCAGGTTGTCCATGGCCCGCCGGATGTCGGCGCACGTCTTTTGGTAGGCTAGCCGGAAGCCGACACCGGGTGCGGCGAGGGCGGGCACGACCCCGAGGAAGTAGAGCCAGTCGTAGACCCCGGCGATCGCCAAGGGGAGGGCAAGCGTAGCGCCCAGGATGCCGCCCAAAGAGAGGTACTCCCCGCGCTGGTTCGAGACGTCGGCGGTGAGGTTGGTCCCGCTTCTCCCGTAGCCCACGTCCTCGACTTTGAGCTCCACGGAGCGGGCCTTCAAGAGCGCGCGCTGCCCCGAGAAATCCAGGGCGCGGCGTACCGCGCCAAGCAGGTCCCCCGCATCCCACAAAGAGCTCGCCTCGGTCTTGCGCCTCATCTTGAGGCCCTGCTCCTTTCTTAGAAGTTCCTCGAGGTACGTCCGGGTGGGCTCCACGGATTTCTCGATCTCCCTCACGGCCCTCAGACGCGCGGGACCGTAGAGTCTCCACGCCAGGGTGCGAGACTCGACGGTCCTGTCGGAGAACAGGTCGAAGAGCGCCCGCCGGGCATCGGACTCGGGGATGCCGGCGGCGGCAGCCACCTGCACGAGGACCTCGGGGGAGACGGTGTAGACCCCTTCGGTGCCGTAGCTCCGGCGACGGGCTGAGAGCTCTGAGGCCCTTCTCAATACCATCTCCACCTCGGCGGGGGTGAGCCGATTCTCTGGCTTAGGAGGCATCATCCGGGTAAACCTAGCTTCTCCGGTCTTGGGCGTTGGAAGAGGCAGCGAGGATTCTCGGCGTGTCCTTGAGGTACGACCCACCGGAGAGGAGCGTGAGTACCGTCGCACAGAGCATGACCCAGTAGCCTACCTCGACGTATCCGAGCAGCAGGACGAGCACTCCTAAGCTCTGGGAGACCATCTTGGCCTTGCCCCAGCTGTTCGCCGCTATGACTTCTCCAGCCTCCAGCGCCACCATCCTGAGCCCCGTAACAGCGAACTCGCGCACGACCATGATCACCGCCATCCAGGATGCTAGCGAGCCTTCGGCCACGAGCGCGAAAAATAAGGAGGCGATGAGCGCCTTGTCGGCGACTGAGTCCATTAGCTTCCCGAAGGCCGTAACCTCCTTGCTTCTCCTCGCCAGGATGCCGTCCAGGTAGTCGGTCAGGATCGCCGCGACGTACAAGCCGGTCGCAATGGCGCGGTGACCGGGGAACTGTATGTACAAAGCAGCCATGACCGGCACGATCGCCACGAGGCGAACCAGGGTGAGCTGGTTGGCAAAGGTCATCGCACCCTCCTCCTACGGCCGTCTTCGCCGCCGGGGGCGTTGATCTTCGCCTCCCGTCCGCTCACGAGCCTGCGGATGTTTCCCCGGTGGGCGAAAAAGATCAAAAGCGACCAGAAGACCGCGGCCCAGACGAGCACGCTCTCGTACGGGTCCCCAGCCACGAGGCCGGCGAGCGCGAGCGGCGAGATCGCCGCCGCGACCAGCGCCGCTAGCGACGCGTACCGCCAGGCCGAAAGAGCAGCCGTCCACACCATGCCGAGGATGACCACCACAATCGGGTAGACCGCGAGCAAAACCCCCAAAATCGGCGCCACCGAGTTCGACCCGCGCAGGCGGGCGAAGAGGGGGAAGTTGTGCCCGACGAGCGCCGCGGATCCCCCGCCGACCGCCCCGGGCGTACCCAGGGCCAGATAACCCGTGAGCGTCGGCAAGAACCCCTTGAGGAGCTCGAGGAGAAAGGCAAGGCCCGCCAGACTCCGGGCCGGCGCGGAGCGCCGATACAAGTCCAAGGGGGCCACGTCGGAGGTCGCAGGACCCAAGCGTAGTCCCCTCCTCTGGAGGTCGTAGCGGGCGGCGTAGAGGCCGAAAGGTATGGAGCCCACCAGGTAGCCAAAAGCGGCCAAGATAGCGTACCAAACTATCACCGCGCTACGCCCGACCTCCTGTCTCCGTAAGAACCCGGCTAACGTAGCACCTTTCGGGGGCAGGCTCAAGGGGCAAAAGCGACGAATCCGGCGCGGAAATAAAGCCGAGGCTACTCCTCGGAACTGCCGCGAACCTGGGTGACGGCGGGCCGCAGGAAGGCGCCCAAGAGCCAGTCGGCCGTCTGCCGCGCCTTGCTCTGGGGGCTATCGAGCCTCGTCAGGTAGGCCGCCCGCCAGAAGAGTGCCGCCAAAAGCCCGGTGAAGCGCACCCCCATAACCTCGTTCACGGCGAAGTCGCTCCCGAGCTCGACGAGCTGGCCCAAAGGCCTGTACTCGAACGCCTCCAGCTCGTCTTCCCTACCGTCGAGGGTGGCGAGGATGTTCTTGGCGACCACCCTGCCCTCCTGGACGGCGGCCTGGGCGTTCGGCGGGACGTCCCGACCGTCCTTTTCGCGGATGTCCGGTATGGCGGCGCAATCCCCGATGGCCCAGATGCCGGGATGGTCCGTCACCCGGAAGTATTCATCGACCTTTATGCCGTTCCTCTCGTCCATGGGGAGCCCTAGGTCGTTGATCGTCTGGTTCGGGCGGTTGCCGGCGGTCCAGATCACGTTCTCCGTCATTATCTCGTCGCCGTTCTTAAGCTTTACGCGGTCGGCGGTTATCTCCTCGGCTATGGCCCTGGTCCTCACCTCGATTCCCTCGGTGTAGAGCCGGGCGCGGGCGGCTCGCCGGAGCGAGGGGTCCAGCTCGGGCAGGATGTGGTCCAAACCCTCGAGCAGGAAGATCCTGACCCGGTGCGGGTCTATGTTGGGGTAGTCGGGCTCCAGAGCGTCGTGGACCAGGTTGTAGAGCTCCGTGGCCGTCTCGACGCCGGTGGCGCCACCGCCGATGACCACGAAGGTCAGTTTCGACTCGGGGACCTCCTCCCTCGTCAGGGAGACCTCCTCGAAGCGCTCGATCATGCGGTTGCGGACGCGCTCGGCGTCCTCTATGCCCCTCATGGTGAGGGCATGCTCCTCCACACCGGGGATGCCGAAGAAGTTCGGCTGGCCGCCGATGGAGATCACGAGCTGGTCGTAGGAGAACTCTATCCCGCCGTCGGCCGTGATCGTCTTCTCTTCGGGGTTTACGCCTTTGAACTCCGCCCGCCGAAAGCTGGCCCCGGCCGTGATCAGGGCGCGCCTCAAGGGCTGGGCGACATTGCGGCTGTCTATGTCGCTGCTGACGATTCCCGCCACCATCGGCCAGAAGGTGAAAAAGTTATCCCTGGCGACGACGAGGACGCCGACGTCCTCGCGATCCCTTATGCGCTTACACAACTCCTTGGCGGCCGTGAACCCGCCGAAGCCACCGCCCACGATGAGGACCTTTTTCTCGAACTCGTCGTAGCGGGGCTTCTCCCAAGGGGCGTAGCGGGGCGCGGGATTGAGTGCTCGTCGGAGCGTCGCAAGTCCGACGACCGCTCCTCCAAGCGCGAGAGCGCCCTTGACTAGTCCATTCACAAAAACCTCCCCTACTGCTTCGTCCTACTCAGGGAGACCCGATCCGGGGCTTTCCCTTGCAACATATTCTACCGGACGGCGATAGGCAACTGAATGTTCCAGCATCCAAACGTCTGAGCACCTGTGCCATGCATTTTGGCGATCAGGCTGGGTGGACGGCGACGCGCACGGTCCTGCTCCTCGGACCGTCGAACTCGGCCAGAAAGACGCCCTGCCAGCGCCCGAGGTCCGGCTCGCCCCCGCGCACCAGGAGGCGCTGCGACTGCCCGAAGAGGCTCGTGAGGAGGTGCGAGTCGCTGTTGCCCTCGGCGTGCTGAAAGGAGACGTCGAGCCCGCTTATGAGCGCTTTACAAGCGGTGGCCAAATCCCAAGGCACGTCCGGGTCGTGATCCTCGTTGGCCACGACGCCGGCGGTGGTGTGGGGTGAGAAGAGCACGCAGAACCCCTCCTCCACGCCGGACTCTTGTACGGCCCTCTTCACCTCCTCGGTAATGGAGACAAACTCGTAGCGGTCGTTACTCTGCACTTGAATGTCGCTGGTCTTCATCTTTTGCTCTCCTGTCTATAAGTCAAGCATCTCTAGGAGCCGAGCGACGCTCTCGATCTCCGCGTCCGGCTCTGTCGCCCTTCCCGGCCGGTACTTGCCGGTCTTCACCTGAATACCCAAAAGGCCCGCCCTCTGTGCTCCGGCCACGTCAGACTCCGCATCGTCGCCCACCATCGCGACTTCCCTGACCTGGAGCCCTAAAGACCGCAGCGCGGCCTCGAAGAAGGCGGGCTCGGGTTTGCCGACCACGAGCGCGGTCTTGCCGCTCGCGTACTCCAGAGCCGCCACGAAGGGACCGGCGTCCAAAGAGAGCCCGTCTTCCCTCTCCCAGTAGCGGTTTTTCTGCAGAGCGACGAGCTCGGCTTCGTCCATGAGCCACCGGAACGCGGCGTCGAGCCGCGCGTAAGTGAAGCCCTCGCCGAGGTCTCCTACCAGGACGTACTCGGGAGGCTCCGGTTCGAACTTCAGCCCGTCCAGGTCTTCGAGGAGTGCCTCGGCCACTAGCGGGTAGCACGAATGCCCGCGCAGCCTGACATTCGCGGCCGCTGCGGGAGTAAAGACCAAATCCTCCTGGGCCGGGAAGCCCATACTTTTAAGCCCGGCGACGATTTCCCGGCGTGGCCTGCGGGTGGTGTTCGTGACGTAGCGGTAGGGGATGCCGGCGACTTCCAGGCGCGCGACGGCCTCGCAGGCGCCCTCTATTGGGGTGTCCTCGGCGTAGAGGGTCCCGTCGAGGTCCAGGAGCAAGCCCTTTACGTTCATGGCGAGTAGAATAAGGCGCCGGACCACAGGTCCGGCGCCTCGGTCTCCGTCTTTGGTTAGCGGCCGAAGAAAAGTTTTGCGGCCGGGCTCATCATCTCCGGGCTCCACATCGGCTCGAAGGTGAGCTGGGCGTTGACGGTCTCGACGCCTTCGATGGAGAGGGTCTCGGTCTCGACCTGTTCCTGGATCAAGTCCCCCACCGGGCACATCGGGCTGGTCAGGCTAAAAGTAACGTCCACATGACACCCTTCGTCATGGACGCCGACGTCGTAGATCAAACCAAGCTCCACGAGGTCCATCCCGATCTCCGGGTCTATCACGTTCCTTAGCTGGTCGCGTACGCGCTCTTCGGTCAGCACTCTCTCACCTCTTAGGCTTATCCACTCGACACCCCAATTGTAAAGGTGTTGCCGAACTTTTCCACTTCGTAGAGGCTCCGGCCGCCCTCCACACCCTCCCAACGCTCCCCGTTAAAGGGGGGTTACACCCTTGTTACACGTGATGCACTTATCCACCATCGGCGTGCTTTATCCACAACATGTTGTGGATAACTTCGCGAATTACGATACATAAGGGCGTTCGGCATCGCTAATGTTTCCGGCTTCGGGTGCCCCAGAAACCGCAGATAGTAGCTCAAGGCGAGGAAGAGGCCGCCGAAGCCGAGGAAGAGGAGGACGCGCCAGATCGCCTCGACATCTATGAGGTCCACGAGGAAGAGCTTGCCGACCGCGAGGAAGGAGACGAGCGACACGGCCAAAGGCTCCGGCTTCTCCGTCCGTCTCTCCACCACGCCCTCCTTTCCGCCGCAGGTTCGCATCCGAGGGGCAGTCTATGTTTACTCACCTGCTTGGTGCCGAAACCACCGGACGGGGGACTTTTTACCTGATAAGGGCGAAGGCCACGAGGAACATGGCGGCGGCAAGGACCGAAGCGGCGAAGTAGGCGCCGCTGAGCCCGAGCAGGACGGTGGCAGCGGTCGTGAGGACCGGACCGAGGGTCTGTCCGAGGCGGAGGATGGTGCTGTTTATGGAGATGAAGGCGCCCCGGTTCTCGTCGGGGGCAGCCTCGTTGAGGAGCGAGAAGGCGTTGGGGACGTTGAGGCTCTGGGCGACGCCGAAGATCACCGTCGGCACGAAGAGCAGCCACACGTCCGGGACGAGCGGTACGAGACAGAGCGCGATCGCGTAGAGGACGAAGGAGACACGGATGAGCGTCTTCTCCGAGAAGTGGGACGTAAGACGGCCCATTTGGGTGGAGGTCAACGCCGTGGTGAGCGAGGTGCTCGCGACGACGGCGCCTATGACAGTCGGCCCTGACCCAAAGGATGCGCTCATCAGGATGGGTAGGTAGGTGATGAGCGGCCCGAAGAGTATAACGAAGATGACGAGGCTGTTGGCGAAGATCCCGATAACCCGCCTACTCTTGACGTGATCCCAGACGCTGCCGACGTACTCTTTGAGGTTTTGCTCGTTGTGTGGCTCGGGGTTATTTAGCGAGAAGAGGACCAGGATGCCTATGGGGATGGCCGCTAAAGGGAGTAAGAACGGATAGTACCACCCAAACGCGGCCAGAGCGCCGCCGACGGCAGGGTAGCTCGCCGTGCCGATGGAGAGCACGCTCGAGTTGTAGCCCAACGCCGCTGTCCGATCCCTGCCAGCGAACAGGTCGCCGACGAGCGTCACGTTGAGCGCCCCCAAGGCCGCCGCCCCCACCCCCTGAAGCGTACGCAGGGCGAGGAGCAGCTCGAAATCCCAGGCGAGGGCGCACACTCCTCCCGCGACGCCGAAGATCATCAGGGAGGGGACCAGTATCCTCTTGCGCCCGAACCGGTCGGAGAGTGCTCCCGCAACCCACGTAAGTAAGACGCCCGGCAGGGTGAAGACCGTGATCAGGAGCCCCACCTGTCCCGACGAGACGCCGAACTCCTGCTGGATCTCAGGAAAAGCCGGGGCGACGCTCGAGGAGCCAAGGACCGCCATCAGCGTGACGAACCAGATGACGCGCAGGTTGTGGTCCTTCCAGACCGGCTTACGCCGCCCCTCGCCGCTCTCGACCGCTTGCGCCATAAGGGGAGAGGGTAACACCCTTGAGAAAGCCCGGCGAAGAAACGGCACACAAGGGTACCGTCAAGAGGGCGCGCTTCCTTTAGCCGGCACTCCCCTTCCAGCCGAGGCGGGCCAGGAGCCCGGCGGTCATCGCGGCGGTGGCGCCCCAGATCTCGTGCCCCGCTACCGCGAAGGCCGGCACCTCGTAGGGACGGCCGTCGCGCTCCCAGACTACCTTCTTAAACACTTTGGGCGACATCAACTCCTCCAAGGAGACGCTGAAGATCGCTTCGACCTCCTCAGGCGCCAAAGTCAGCTCCGCCTCCGGCGAAAGGAGTCCTACGAACGGCCGCACCAGAAAGCGGCTCGGCGGGATATACACCTCCTCGAGTTCTCCGATGACCTCGACCATCTCCGGCCTGAGGTCCACCTCCTCCTCGGCCTCCCTAAGGGCGGTCGAGAGAAGCGTTCCGTCTCCGGGCTCAGGGGCGCCACCCGGGAAAGAAATCTGCCCGGCGTGGTCCTTGAGGTCGTCCTTCCTCAGGGTGTAAACGACGCGCCCCTCCTCTGGCGCGAGCACGATCGGCACCAGCACCGCCGCCCGACGCGCGTCTTCTCCCAGCTGTGGGAGCCGTGGCCTCCGCTCCCCGGTCTCGAGGTCCACCGGCGAGAAGCTCTCGTACACCTCACGCCAGGCCGCGAGCGGCTCCGCCACCGCCTTTATTAGCCGTGCCTCTAGCTCGTCGGAAGCGACCTTCTCCCCCGCCCCACGCTTGTCTTCGCTGCTCACGAACACGATTCTACTCTAGCGAGGCAGGCCCAACGGCGTCGCTCCTAGACGGTCGAGATCAAGGCTCGGACGACCTACGATCTGTACAACTCGTAGACGAGGCGGTCTATCTGCTTGTCCGTCGCCTCGATCTGGTGCTCAATCACCGTCTTCTCCCGCTTGATCCCAACTCGAGCAAGCCGCTCGTGCAGCTCAAGCATCCTTTCGACCAGCCCCCTTTGCGGCTGGCAGTTGCTAACCTATCGGTCTGTCAGCGCTCTTCGCGGTATCAGCTCGAAGATAGGGCCTTCGGCTTCACGTTTGGAGAGGTCCGCGACTTCGAAGCGTCCTGATGTATGTCCATGCCGATGGACATACATCAGCGTCCACGTCCAGATACCCATCGCTCGCCTACTACCGCCAAGGGAGCAGAGCAACGGCAGGCTCGGCAGGGGCGTTCGAGGCCCGCTCCGTACCAGCTAACCTTCCCTATTTCTTCTCCTCTTTGGGCGGATTCTCCTCTTCGAGAAGTCCCTCTTGGGGCAGGATCTACTCTACGGTTTCCCCGAGCTGCGGCAACCAGTCGACGATCACTGATCCGGACTCCACGTAGGTCGTGCTCTCGGCGGCGACCTCGCCGTCGGCCAGGATCTCCACTTTCAGGGCTCCCGCGCCGGACTGGGTTTTTTGGAACTGAGCGGTCACGCCGCCGGCGTTGCTTTCCGGGACCTCCACTTCGTATTCCGTGGGCTGATCGTCCAGCGTACCTTTCACTAACTCCGGCTCTTCAGCGAGGGTTCCGTAGTTTCCAGAGTAGGCGACGCCCTCCGTGCCGGACACCCGCACCACCAAGTTGTCCGCCTCTTCGGGGGTCGACGGTGGGTTGCTCTCGGCCACTTCTTCCCCGGAGCCACACCCTGTGAGGAGCGTACCTAGGGTGATCGCGAAGACCAGCAGAATCCTGGGCGCGGTAGGCTTCCTACGCCGCACCAGAATCCTCAGGTTCATCTATGCCTCCTTGGCTCGTCGTCCGAAACTTCCCCTTCGTCCTCGGGCGACAACTACCGAGCTCGAAGCTCCACCATACGCGTTTTGGCTACTTAAGCGCTTACATATTACTGGACAGCAGAACCGGAGAGGAAAGTGTCATCGTATCCCGCTCGGTTGGTAACGGCGAAATCCCCTTTCGAGGCCGCCGCTAGAACGTTTCTGGGTGTGAGCGGTTCAGGGACCCGGACGGTAAGTGGGTCGGCGTCTCGGGCCGGGCGCGGGTCGTGGCGTACAACAGGGAGGCCCTGAGCGAGGGGGACCTCCCGGCTTCCATCCTCGACTTCACGGACCCCGAGTGGCAAGGCAGAATCGGCTGGGCCCCGACCAACGGCTCGCTTCAGGCGTTCGTCACCGCCCTCAGGGTCATCGAGGTCGAAGAAGTGGCCCGCGAGTGGCTGGAGGGTATCCAGGCCAACCAGCTGCGCGATTACGACAACAACCTCCCCATCCTCGAAGGGGTGGCCTCCGGCGAGATCCAGGTCGGTTTCGTGAATCACTATTACCTGTTCCGCAAGCTGGAGGACGAGGGCGAGGGCTTCGGGGCGCGCAACTACTACCCGCAGAACGGGGACCCCGGTGCTTTGGTCAACGTGGCAGGGATCGGCATCCTGAACACCTCCGACAACTCCGAAGAGGCCGAGGCGTTCCTCGACTTCCTCCTCTCCGAGGAGGCCCAGCAGTACTTCGCCGACGAGACCTACAAGTACCCGCTCGTCGAGGGGGTCCCGATCAATGAGGAGCTTACGCGGCTCTCGGAGATAGAGACGCCGAACATAGACCTCGGCGACCTCGACGACCTGGAAGGCACCCTGGATCTCCTCCGGGAGACCGAGGTGCTCTAGGCCCGGGAAGGGGAGCCCGCAGTTGGCCGCCACCGGCAGAGAACCCCGCCCGAGGACACGTTCGTTTCGGCCGCCGCCGGTGGTGTGGATCCCCGCCCTCCTCGTCGCGGCAGCGATGGCCTTGCCGCTCGTTTATCTGGTATTGAGAGCCTTTGAGGACGGGGGGGGAATGGTCTTCGAAGTAGTCCTCCGCGGCAAGACGCTAGCCGTCCTCTTCCGGAGCGTGCCCTGGCGGCGGTGACGACGGCGTCGTCGGTCGCGGTAGCGGTGCCTCTGGCGTGGCTCACGACGCGCACGGACCTGCCGGACCGGCGGGCGTGGGCGACTTTGGCGGCGCTCCCGCTCGTTATCCCGTCGTACGTCGGGGGGTTGGTACTGGTGAGCACGCTCGGTCCCAGGGGGTTCGTGCAGGAAGCCCTCGAGCCTCTGGGGGTCGAAAGGCTGCCGGAGATCTACGGCTTGTCCGGCGCGACCCTCGCGCTGCTCCTTTTCTCCTACCCTTACGTCTTCCTCACGGTGCAGGGCGCCTTGAGGGCCATGGATCCGGCACTCGAGGAGGCCTCTCGGTCTTTGGGGAGCGGGAGCTGGACCACGTTCTTCCGCGTCACGCTCCCGCAGCTGAGGCCGGCGATCGTCGCCGGGGCTCTCCTGGTGGCACTGTACTCCTTGAGCAACTTCGGAGCCGTCTCGCTGTTGCAGTTCGACTCGTCCTCCCGCGAGATCTACACGCAGTACCGGGCCGCCTTCGACCGGACGCCTGCGGCGATCCTGGGGCTGATGCTCGTGGCCTTAACTGCGACGATCCTCGTGCTCGAGGCCCGCACCCGAGGTAGGGCACGATACGACCACTCCACCATGCGAGCCTACAACGCGGTCGTCGAGCTCGGGCGCTGGCGGTGGCTTGCGCTGATTTTCTGCGCCATCGTGGTGCTGCTGGCGCTCGCCTTGCCGATCGGAGTGCTCGTGTTCTGGCTCACTAGGGGGCTCACAGCAGGGGAGCCGTTGCGCCTACTCTGGGGGGCGGCCTTCAACTCCGTCTACGCCTCGGGGTTGGCCGCGGGCGTCGCTGCTTTGGCCGCCTTGCCGGTCGCTATTCTCGCCGTCCGGTTCAAAGGAACGGTAGCGGGCTTCGTCGAGCGGCTCACCTACCTGGGGTACACGCTGCCGGGGATCGTGCTCGCCTTCGCGCTCGTGTTCTTCGGGGCGAAGAACTTCGCGCCGGGGCTGTACGGCACGCTCGTACTCCTCGTGTTCGCTTACGCGGTCCACTTCTTGCCGCAGGCCGTGGGAGCGCGACGAGAGCGGCGCTGCTGCAAGTGCGTCCTGGCCTGGAGGAAGCGGCGCGGAGCTTGGGAAGGAGTCCGGCCGGGGTCGTCGTGACCGTCTCGGCGCCGCTGGCGTCCTCCGATATCCTCGCCGGCGGCGCGCTCGTCTTCTTGACGACTATGAAGGAGCTGCCCGCGACCTTGCTCCTCGCCCCCTGGGCTTCGAGACGCTGGCGACCAGCGTCTGGACGGCGACCTCCGAGGCCTTTTTCACCCGGGGCGCGGCTCCGGCGCTGTTGCTCGTCCTGGTCTCGGCGCTGCCCATGTGGCGGCCGCCCGATCGCCGGGCGCGGCGCGAATGTTCCGCCGGAGAAGCGAAGAGTGGGGATGGTCTTCCAAGACTACGCCCTCTTCCCCCACCTCTCGGTGGCAAAGAACGTCGCCTACGGGCTCAAAGGGCCTTCAGGAGGCAAGAAGCGGGACACGCGGGTGTCGGGAGTCTTAAGCCTCGCTGGCCTAGAAGGGCTCGAAGACCGGATGCCCCACGAGCTCTCCGGCGGGCAGCAGCAGCGAGTCGCCCTGGCGCGTGCCTTTGCACCGGAACCTGCCGTGATCCTCCTTGACGAGCCGTTCAGCAACCTCGACGCAGCATTACGGGCCAAGGTGCGCTCCGAGATGCGCGAGATCCTCAAAACCGCCGGCGCGACCGCCGTCTTCGTTACCCACGACCAGGCAGAGGCTTTGAGCTTCGCCGACGAGGTCGCGGTGATGTTCAGGGGGAGCGTCGTCCAGGTCGCCCCACCCGAAGAGCTCTACCACCGCTCCACAATCCGCGAGGTGGCTTCCTTCGTCGGGGAGGCCAACTTTCTCCTCGGAATGGCAGAAGGGGGCCGCATCCTCTGCGAGCTCGGAGAGGTTCCCGTCGAGAGCGGCGTAACCGGCGAGGTGAAGGCCATGCTACGCCCGGAGGTTTTAGATCTCCGGGCGGACCCCGGAGGACAGGCGGTCGTCGTGGGTCGGGAATTCTACGGTCATGACCAGCTCATCAAGCTCCAGTTGAACTCCGGGCGTACGATCCTCTCGCGCCTCGGAGCCGGTCCGGGCTTCGAGCCCGGAGAGCGCGTCGCCGTCGAGGTCCGAGGATCTGCGCTCGTCTTCCCCAATTCCTGACGAGCTCCGCCAGTTCTTAGTCCACCTTATTTCGGGAGATCAGAGCAAGCGCTTCAGCACGCAGGGCGGCGTCCTCCTCGAAGGCCCCGCGTGCCGCCGAGGTTACCGCGACGCTGCCTACCGCTTCCACCCCCCTCATCGTCATGCACATGTGTTCGGCCTCGACGACCACGATGGTGCCCGACGCGCCCAAAGCACCGTACACGGCGTCGGCGACCTGGGCCGTCAGACGCTCCTGGAGCTGGGGCCTCCTGGCGTAACCCTCCACCACGCGCGCGAGCTCCGAAAACCCGACCACCCGGCCGTTCGGCACATACCCCACGTGGGCCTTGCCGGTGAAGGGCAAAAGATGGTGTTCACAGAGGCTCGCCACCGGTAACTTCCGGATAAAGATGAAGTCGCGCGTTCCCTCGTCGAAAGCTCCTTCGAGGTGCCGGGCGGGATCCTCAAAGAGGCCAGAGAAGAGGTGGGCGTAGGCCTCGGCGACGCGCTCGGGGGTCTCGGCCAGACCCTCCCTCTCCGGGTCCTCGCCGATGGCGAGGAGGATCTCGCGCACCGCCCGTGCGATGCCATCCTGATCTAACCCCCGCTTCGCGGGATGCGCCTCTTCCCGCACGCCCCTACCCCCTCACGAAAGCCGGTAGCCCACGGAGGTCCGGAAGGGTAGCCACGGCTTCCGGGACCTCAAGGCCGCCCTCGCGGTCCACCAGCACGGCGTCGATGCCCATAGCGGCGGCGCCCCGGACGTCCGAGACGGGATCGTTGCCGACGTGCACGACCCGGTCGCGGGCGACGCTGGACATCCTAAGAGCCTCTTCGAAGATGACTTCCTCGGGTTTCTCGTGGCCGACCGAAGCCGAGGCCACAATGCCGGCGAAGTAGCGCGTCCAGTACAAAGAATCGAGCACGCCTTCGAGCGCCACGTCCCAGTTTGAGACGGCGTAGAGCGGGAGGCCCATACTTTTTAGCTCCTCCATAACCTCCTCGGACTCCGGGTAGGGCTTGAAGAGAACCCTCCTTTCCAAGGCCTCGGCCAGGACTTCCGCCGGTGCGTCAAGGCCCAAACCTCGGGCGGTTTTGCGGGCGTTCTCGCGCCGAAATTCCATCAGCTCCTCCTCGGTCGGGTAGTTGATGTTCTCGTTTATGTGCTTTCGCAAGCTCTCCCAGAGGGGCTCGCGGGCCTGATCCACGGTCAGTGGACCGTCCGTGGTATAGGGCCTTAGATCCTCCACGTAGCCTTCGACGTCCAGGTCAACCCAGAGGAGCGTCCCGTCGATGTCGAGGAATACGGCGTCGTAGCGCACCCTACCGCCCGCTCCCGGCACGCGCCCGCCAGAGCACGAAGGCCGCGAGCAGGTTTGCCTGCAAGGGATGGCGCGGTGCGCTTCTCAACTCAGAAAGTTCGCCGGCCCGCGCGAAACTCGGTGATCTCAGGCCATAGGGCACGATCTCGAAGATTTTTCCGTCACATCCTCTAGCCACCGTCCGTGCCTTTCGCGTCTGGAAGGTCCTCTAGGGCTACGTGAGTATAAACCCAGCGCGAGCGTCCGCCCCTCTTCAGAGCAGCTCGGCGTCGAAGCCGTGCTCTTCGGAGAGGCGGTCCATGAGGTCCTCGGCGTCCCGGGCGACGTCTTCGGAGACGTAGAAGTAGGCCGTCTGAGGGTAGGTGACCTCGTCAGGTTCGGAGCGGACGAACTCGTAGTCGGCCCCGATCTCGTCCAGGGCGTCGCGCACGACCTCGAGGTCCTCCTCATCCTTCACGTTATCCACGCGCAGCATAGTATTTCTGTCGGCTTCCACAACCCTCCTAACCGAAGTCATAGCCGGAGAACTTGCCGTCCTTTTGCAAGAGCTCGCCATCGGCGTAGAGTTCGCCGCCTTCGCGGAGATCGCAGATAAGATCCCAGTGCACGCTCGACTCGTTCTTGCCGCCGGTCTTCTCGTAGGAGCGGCCGACCGCCAGGTGCACCGTGCCACCGAGCTTCTCGTCGAAGAGTATGTTCTTCGTCGCGCGCGGGATGCCGTAGTTCGTCCCGATCCCGAGCTCCCCCAGGTACCGCGCCCCGTCGTCGGCATCGAGCATCGTGCTCAGGTACTCTTCTCCTTTCTCCGCACTCGACCCTACCACCCGGCCCTCCTCGAACCGCAGCCTGACACCCGAGACCTCGCGTCCGCCGACCGCCACGGGGATTCCGAAGTAGACCTCGCCGTTCGCCGAGTCCTCGACCGGGCCGGTGAAGATCTCACCGCAGGGCATGTTGTGCGACCCGTCGCCGTTCAAGAACTTCCGATCCTTCACGGAGAGGGTGAGGTCCGTCTCCAGTCCGGTGATGCAGACCTCGTCTGCCTCTTCGAGGCGCTCGACGAGCCTCTGCTGCTCCTTCGCTTTCTCGCGCCAGTACCTCACTGGGTCGTCTTCGTTTAGGGCCATCGCCTCGAAGACGAACTCTTCATAGTCGTCGAGGCTCATCTCGGACTCCTGGGCCAGGGCTTCCGTCGGGAAGAGCGTTAGAGCCCAGCGATCCCTGCTCACGATCATGTCCCGGAGGGCCTTGTCCCTCTTGCCCAAAGCCTGCTGCTTCTGCGGGTCCACCGACGCCAGGGCGCGGGTGTTCTGCGGGGACATGATCGAGATGAAGGCGTCAGCACCCTCGTACATCGAACGGACAACGGGCGGCGTCTCCTCGTAGTGGTGCTCCTTTGCATGCCCGAAAAAGAGCTCCTGCATCCCCGGCAAAGAGACCTGGGGGATCGGGATCGCGTCCACATCCAGGAGCCTCGCGTAGACCTCCTTGATCAGGGACTCCGCCGCCGCTCCGCCGGAGACGACCACCTGCTCCCCCTCCCCCGCTCTCACGGAGTACTCGACCAGCACCCGCGCCAGCTTCTTCAACCGCTCGTCCCTCATCGAACACGCTCCTTCCGAGAAACCTCCGGCAGAGCTTACCACCAACCCGCACAGACCGGGATAGACTCTACCCCATGAGCGTCCTGGAGCAGGTGGCGGCTTCCCTCAAGAAGAGCAGGCCGCTGATGCTAGAGTCACGAGAGCGTCGCGCCGCCGTCGCGTTGCTGCTCCGGGAAAAGGCGGACAGGCTGGAGCTTCTCGTGATCAAACGCGCGGAGAACGTCGTGGACCCTTGGTCGGGACACATGGCCCTTCCCGGCGGCGGCTGGGAACCCGGGGATAGAGACGCCTACGACACCGCCCACCGAGAGACGCTCGAAGAGGTAGGGATAGACTTGGACGAGGGGCGATTGCTGGGCCGTCTCAACGACATGGGGCCACGTAGGGCGGGCAGGGAGCTCGTCGTCTCGACCGTCGTGGTAGCGATAGACGCCGTTCCCGCGCGCCTCGATCCGCTGGAGGTAGAAGAAGCTTTCTGGGTTCCCTTGGACCTCCTCGCTGACGAAATCGTCGAGATCCCCGACTTTCCCGGCAGCTGGCCCGCCTTCACCTACAAGGACCGCTACATCATCTGGGGCTTGACGCACCGCATCCTCACGCAGCTTCGGGCCCTGATCCCCACCAACGCCTAATCTCGTGGGGCTACCTCTATTATTGGAGCCCGTCGCGAGTTAAGCGCAACGCGCCGCGCATTCGCTCCTTGATCACCCTGGGGTCCGGCGCTCCTAAGGGCCACGGCTTGAGCTCCAAACTTACGGCGCCGGGGTAACTCTCCTTTTCGAGGGCGTGAGTAATTCCGTCAGGGACTGATACCATAAGACCCGGCCTTCTTACCGGCTAGTTAGTGAGCCGCGCCAGCGCGCGGGCAACGCCTCGCTCATTTCCCAGCTCTCGCTGCAAGGCTAGAGCCGCTTTATAGAGCACCGCAGCATGTTCATTGTCGCCCCGCTTGTGCGCTATATCCCCCAGGTTGATCAGCGCCAACGCCACGCCCGCCTTGTTCCCCCGCTTCTCGTGGAGTGAAAGGCTTTCCTCGCTGAGAGCCAGCGCACACTCAAGTTCCCCACGTTCGAGCGCCACGACCCCGAGGTTGGCCAGCGTGTACGCGCCGCCCCACTCCTCATGCCCGATCTCAGACGGGCGGGGCGTACTCGCTCTTCGAGGTCACCACCCAGCCCGGTGGAGGGGTCCTGCCCGCGTCCAGCACCGGGAGGATGAGTCCTTCTACGTGCTGGAGGGAGAGTACGAGTTCCTGGACGACGGAGGCACCACGAGAGCGGGCGCGGGCTCGCTGATCTACGTCCCCAGGGGCAACCTACACGCTCACAAGGACGTGGGGACGACAATTGGCAGGCTGCTGGTGAGCCAGACGCCGGGTGGGCTGAACGAGCGATTTTTCGAAGAGTTAGGCGAAGAGGCGTGGGACAAGACTAAGCCGCCGGCCCCCGAAGGTCCACCGGACGTCGAGAAGGTAGGGGCGACAGCGGTCGAGTACGGCATCGAGATACCACCTCCTCCCGAAGGGCAGTCCGATAAAAGGGCATAGGAGCAAGCTCTTTGGCCTCGTCTTGGCGCTCGAATTCTAAGCAGCAAGTGTGTCGCCAGCACCAGACCAAGCAAAATAGCCTTAACGTCCAACCGCCCCCTTCCCTTCGAGCGATTGGAGCACCATAGCGCTTCCCTGCGCTTAAGGCTAGCGAAAGGCCCGGCGGCTTTAGGAGGGGGTTTCCACGGAGGATTAGCTACCTCCGCAAGCCGACAGGCCCATAATAGAACACAGCCTATCCGCGCTAGGTGAGCCCTAAACAAGACCCTCGGGCGCGACCCGCACCACCGCTCCATGGTCGAGCCTTTGGGAACACTATAGAAGCTCGAGTCTATCTCGACCTTCGCGAAGCGCTCGACGTACTCGGCGAGCTTTCCGGCGGGGTCCCCGACGGGTACACCGTCCCCCCTCCCAGTCCGCGTAGGACCAGCTGGAAGTGCGGAGGTACAAGTCCTCCTCGAAGAGCTTTATCGGCTCGGGATCATCCTTCGTATAAAGGCAGGATGCTAGCACAGGAAGCGCTACGACAAGGAACGCCCGCCCAACGTACCTCGCGGGGATATACTAAATTGACGTTATGGGACGCACCTGCGGGGAGGGAACGGAGATTTGAAGGTCTTCTACTCGGACCATTTCGTGCTCCCGCTGCCCGAAGGGCACCGCTTCCCGATGAAGAAGTACTCGATGCTCCGCGAGAGGGTCGAACAAAGAGGCATCTCCAGACTTGGCGAGATGCGCGTCCCCTACGCGGCCACGGACGAGGAGATACTGCGCGCCCACGAACCCACTTACCTGAAGAAGGTCGTCACCGGCACGCTCAACGCCAAGGAGATACGCAGGATCGGCTTCCCCTGGTCGGAGAAGATGGTCGAGCGCTCGCGCCGGGCCTCGGGCGGAACTATAGGCGCCTGCCGAGCCGCCCTCGAAGAGGGCGTAGCAGCGAACCTCGCCGGCGGCACCCACCACGCCTTCGCCGACCGCGGCGAGGGCTTCTGCATCCTGAACGACTCCGCTATAGCAGCACGCGTTTTGAAGGCTCAAGGGCTCGTGGAGAGGATTGTCGTGCTCGACACCGACGTGCACCAAGGCAACGGGACGGCGGCCATCCTGCACGATAATCCGCACGTCTTTACCTTCTCCGTCCACGGCGCCAAGAACTACCCCTTCCACAAGGAGGAGAGCGACCTCGACGTACCGCTCTCCGACGGAGCCGACGACGGGGAGTACCTGGCAGCCCTGGGACGCGGGTTGAAGCGGGTGCTGGACCTGGCGCCCTGGGACCTAGCGATCTTCCTCGCCGGCGCCGATCCTTTCGTGGACGACATGCTCGGCCGGCTCTCGGTGACTAAGGAGGGCCTCGACGAGCGCGACCGGATGGTGCTCGAATCCTGCCAGGAGCGCGGCATCCCCGTCGCCGTAACGATGGCCGGCGGCTACGCGAAGAAGGTCGAGGACACCGTGGACATCCACTTCCAGACCGTGAGGCGGGCGGCTGCGCTGCTCACGCCGCAGAGGAGACCGACGCACGGATAACGGACCCGCGGAGCAAAGATAGAAGGAGACCCTGGATGGAGTCTTGCCTGGTCGTCGGCGCCGGCCTCTCGGGCCTCACCGCTGCCCAAACCCTCCAAAACGCAAGCATGCGCGTCACGGTCCTCGAAAAGGAAGATAAGGTCGGCGGCCGCATGAGGACGGACCGCATACAAGACGGCGTCTTCGACCACGGCGCCCAGTTCTTCACCGTCCGCTCCGACCGCTTCGAGGAGATGGTGAACGGCTGGCTCTCCGCCGGCGTCGCCGAAGTCTGGACCCACGGTTTCGCCGACGCAAAAGGCGAGCACAAAGAGGACGGCTATCCCCGCTACAAGGGCACGCGCGGCATGAATGCTATCGCCGAGCACCTGGCCCGAAACCTCGACGTACGGACCGACGCAGAGGCGGGCGTGGTACGAAAGTGCGAACGGGGTTGGGAAGTCGTCACAAGAGATGCCACTCACACTGCCGATGCCCTGATTCTCACCCCGCCATCCGCGTTATCGCTCGTGAACGAGAGCGGCATCCCGCTCCCCGAGGATGCCCGGTATGCGCTACAGAACATCTCCTACGATCCCTGCATCGCTGTGATGGCGCTCCTCGACGCCCCCGGCAGAGTACCCGAGCCGGGTGGTGTTCAGATCGGGGGAGATCCTCTTTTCTGGATCGCGGACAATCAAAAGAAGGGCCTCTCCGGGGTCCCCGCCGTCACGATACATGCCGGCCCCAAGTTCAGCCGCGAGCACATGCACAGCGACGGCAAGAAGGTCGTCGACCTGCTCCTCGAAGAGGCGAAGGATTACCTGAGGACCGGCGTGAAAGCCACCGCGGTCTACCGCTGGGAGCACAGCGCGCCTATTGGACTCTATGACAAGCCGTTCGTCTACGTCGAAGGACCGCCGCCCCTGATCATCTGCGGCGACGCCTACGCGGGGCCGAAGGTCGAAGGGGCTACCCTGTCCGGACTCGCCGCTGCCGAGAAGCTCATCGAGAGCGGTACCCGGTAAAGTACAACCTGCACCTCGTGGCGACGCTCTTCAATGTCTGCGTCGTCTGGTTCGTACAGGTGGTCCACTACCCCCTCTTCGCCAGGGTAGCCTCGGAAAGGCTCGACCTTTACTCCGAAGCCCACTCGCGCTTCACGGGCTACGTCGTCGGCCCACCGATGCTCGTCGAGCCGCGACAGCTCTCCTCCTCACCTTCGATAGGTTAGAAGGCGTGCCCTTCGTCGCCGCTGTAGCTGATCTCGCTCTCGTGGCGCTGATCTGGCTCCCACAGCGCTCCTACAGGCCTACGGCGCTCTTAGGCTTCGACGAGGAGACCATAAGCAACCTCGTCCTCTCTAACTGGGTGCGCACTGCACCCCGAGCGTGCGGGGAATGCTCGTCTTGTGGATAACCGCCCGTGCTATCGGCTAGGAGCAAGGGTTTAAGGCTGGCGGCGGGTTATGGGAAGTGGTACATATAATCTATATGCCACACAAAATTTGAAAAAAGGAGGGGAGCGGGTTTTGGGTAACAGGAGGGTAGCTTTAAAACCGCACGTGGCCAGGATCCGGCGCTGGGTCGACGAGGGGCGGGGGGACGATTGGATCGCCCAGGAGCTCAACACCACTTCCTCCAGCGTCCAGAGCTTCCGGTCACGCAACTCGATCTACCGCCGCGACCCCGTTCGCCGAGGGCGGCTCTCCGAGCACCCCGTGGTCCTCGACGAGAACGAAGTGGGTATCGTGCTGGTCACCGATGCGCGTGAGTCCGAAGTCTTCGCTAACGAGTGGCGCAACTACCTCCGCCGGAACCCGGAGGACTTGCAGATCGTCATCACCCAAGATCGTATCTACCTCGAAAAGGTCCGCTAGGACTTTATGAGCGGCGACGAGCCCACGGTAGATCTACGCCTCCCCCTCGAGACCGCCGAAGACCTGCACGCCGTTCTCGAAGACCTCCTGGAGAGCGGACGCGAAGAAGCCGCCCTGGAGAGGGCCTACCGCATCCTCGCCTGGCGTATCCTGGCCGTCAAGGGCGGCACCGGCCTCACGGGCTGGATGGCTGAGCTTGCCCGTGAAGCCCGCAACGTCGAGGAGTACGAGGTGGCACGCGACGGGGCTTTGGGCCCCCTACTCGACGGCCTGGAGAGCGCCGAGAACAGGGATCCGTAGGAAGGAAGCTATCAGATATTGGGCGTCGGCGGAGCTTCGATCCGGCAGGCCGGAACGGTTCGTAGCCGGCAACATCGGCGGAACAAGTCTCGACAGACCGTGGAAGCTTCGAGCCAAAGGCCAGTACCCGATTGCTGATACCTGACGGGTATTCGTTACCAAACCGTTATTCTGCAGGAGTAGTACGAACTGACAACACCCTGAAGATCCGCTTCTCCGCCACGCCGGTCTATTAAGCCCCCATCTAGCTAACCTCCTTGGTGTTACTACCTCTGGCCGCAAAGCTCGATCAGAAATCTTAGTGCTGATAATCATGCTGCTCGTGGCCGGCGTGTACTTCATGGCCGCTGCCATGGTGACCATGGTACTGGTGGACCACCGCGTGCCCGCGGCCCCGGGCTATGAGGTAGCGGTTCACCGGAAAGGCCGCTACGAAAGCGACGCCCAGGGCGAGGGCGAGACTTCCCCAGAAGAGCAGGCTCGTCAGGCCCGCCTCCATCGCCCCCGGGATAACGAGCATTATCAGGTTGTCCACGATCTCCATGACGGTGATCGACAGTGTATCCGCGGCGAACGCCAACGGCAGCACTGTACCGAGCGCGAGGCCCGACCTGAGCAGTGGCACCATCGTCAAGGAGTAGCCGAAGAAGAACGCCAACACCACCGCGAGCGCGATGGTGGCAACGTTGCCCCACCCGAGCGCCGTCCCAATCACCATCCCCAGCACCTCGCCGATGGCGCAGCCTGTAAGACAGTGTCCCGTAGCGCTGAACGCTAGCCTGTTTAAAGAAGCCTTATCATTCATTGCTCCTCCATACTCCCCGTCAAGCAGTAACGGTGTAGCCAGCCTCCTCGATGGCGCCCATGAGCTCATTGGTGGTCACCCTGCCGTCGTCGGAGCGCACCTCGACTATGCCCTTCTCGAAGTTCGCGTTCGAGTGCTCCACCCCCGAGAGCTTATTCAGCTCGCCCTCGACGGCGGCCTTGCAGTGGCCGCAGCTCATGTCCGGTACTTTGAATGTTTTGTCGGTCATCTGCTTTTCCTTTCTCTCGTGTTCCTTCTAGACCCTTTAGAACCGCTCGACGGCAGTAGTCAGCTCCTCTATCTTCTCGTCCGCGCCCTCGCCCTTCTCGATCGACTCCCGGACACAGTGCTCGACACATGAACCTGTTCCTTGCACTCGCTCTTGTAGGTTGTGATTCAATTTACCCACTCCTCAGCAGAGTATTATACACCCCCTGCGCTTTTGTGCGCATCTTTACATGAAAACCAGGACCTAGAGAGTAGTTGCGCTAGACGCCGTGCGCTTTGTACGTCCCGAAGGGCGGTGACCCGTGGGTGACACTGGAGTAGCGGTAATGTAACTTCGAAGTTGTTTCCAAATCTAAAAACTCTATACCCCCCCTCAGAGCACCATTTATCTCGACCCCCCCATCGAGATTCGTCACCGCCTTCAGGCGGAGCATCTTATAGACGTGGTAGCGCTCCTCGGGAGTGAGGCTGTCCAACGACGCGGGCACCAACCCCGCGTAGGACTCCAAGAGAGTGTCGCGGTCACGCTCAAGCTGCTCGACCTTCTCCTGGTGATGCTTGAGGGATTCAAGCTCCTTGTGGGCGATATTACGGGTCTCCTCAAGCGCTTGTAGCTTCTCTCCCAGCTCCTCATAAGCCATAAGACCTTTGGCTGCTAGGTCTTGGTAACCGCTACGCATCCGGTCGGCCTCGGCCAGCTTCTCTAGCCAGGTTTTGGCTTGTTTATCAGGGTCACTGGAGAGGCGGTTACGCTCCTCAGTGATCAGCGTGTCGAGGCCGTCGCGTAGCTTCTCAGGGTCTTTAAGGAGGCCAGAGACGAGCTTCCACACCATCGGCTCCAAGGTATCGGCCCGAATACTCCGCTGCAGGCACGCGCTTTTGTTGTGGGCGGCGACCCGTGAGCAGATATAGTAATGGTAGGAGTAATCGCGGATGTTCACCGTTCGTGATGTCATATGCCAGCCGCAGCTACCACAGATCAGAACACCACCTGAAAGCTCCCAGAACCGGTGACCGGCAGATGAGACCTTGCGGTTATCCTTGATCGCCTCGCGTGCACTGTCTACCCACTCGCGGGGGACGCCGGAGCCGGACACGGGCACGGCGATCCACTCCTCGCGGGGCTTCAGGATGATTTTTTGGCAGTTTTTGTAGTGACGCTGCCCGTTGTGGTCGGTCTCGCTCACAGTAGTTTTTCTGTTGTGGCGGCGGTTGAACCACCAGACACCGTAGGACTTCTCCGGGTCGAGCCGTGCCGCGACCTCCGGCGTGACAAGCCCCTTGATCTCGTCGAAGGTGTGGGGCTTGTAAACGTCGTCACCAACGATCTCACGGATAGTGGCCGTCGACCAGAACCTCGTGCCGCTCGAGGTCGGTACCCCCTCGCGATCGAAGAGAACCTTGACGCCCTTGAGGGATGCTCGCTCGACGCCGATCAAGTAGAAGATGCGATGGACGATCTTCATGGCCTCCTCGTCAAGGACGTAACCATCGCGGGTGTTGTTGTAACGGTAACCGAAGTTTGGGGTACGGTAGGCAATGATCTTGCCCTCGCGGGCCTTCCTGAGCCTCCCCCGGCGGGTTCTCTCGGCGGTTTTGGCTCGCTCAAATTTGGCAAGTTGATCCAGGATAGCGGTCTGTAACTCACCCTCGGGGGTGTCATCGCCCCGATCGTTCAAAGCCCTGATCTTGCAGCCGCACTCGCCAAACTCCTCAGACAGCAGATAGTGGTAGGCGGGTTCTCGAGCGATCCGGTCTCTGTCCTGCGCCAGCACTACCGACACACCACCTGCAGCAACTAGGTCGCGCACTCGGTCCAAGCCAGGCCTTGCCAAGCTCGCCCCGCTCTGTCCAGGGTCTGTTACCTCTTCTAGGATGTCGTAACCCTCGCAGGCGGCGTGCTGCCTCAAGGCTTCTAGCTGTTGGGCTAAGGAGTAGCCGGTTCTTGCCTGCTCTTCGGTGGATACACGGGCGTAGAGGATGGCCCGCTGGGGACCGTGGCCGTTGGTGCTAGGCATGATTACTCTCCTACAAGTTCGGTGGGGTCTACGTCGAGTGCTTTAGCCAGTTTGCGGATGGTGCGGAAGTGAGGTTCGACTTGATCGCGCTCGACTCTAACTATG
>Ga0126307_10000201_pt1 | contig 38277 bp, 33 predicted proteins | sample Plot28_FD_89955 | JGI IMG/M metagenome (GOLD analysis project Ga0126307, IMG submission 89955) | Serpentine soil microbial communities from UC McLaughlin Reserve, CA, USA - Plot28 | ecosystem: Environmental > Terrestrial > Soil > Grasslands | place: USA: UC McLaughlin Reserve, Lake County... | reverse complement strand
GGCGACCTCGACGCCAAGCAGAAGATGGTCGAGTCCAACCTGCGGCTGGTGGTCTCGATCGCCAAGAACTACCGCAACCAGGGCCTGCCCTTCCTCGACCTGATCCAGGAGGGGACGCTGGGCCTAGTTCGCGCGGCCGAGAAGTTCGACTACCGCAAGGGTTTCAAGTTCTCCACCTACGCCACCTGGTGGATTCGTCAGGCCATCGCCCGCGCACTCGCCGACAAGGCGCGCACGATCCGCATCCCGGTGCACGTGGTGGAGAAGCTGAACAAGATCGGCCGCGCCGAGCGCAAGCTGGTCACCGAGCTGGGCCGCGAGCCCACGCCGGACGAGATCTCCGAGCACACGGGCATCGACCCCGAGGAGGTCGACTCGATCAAGCGCTCTGCCCAGGCGCCGGTCTCGCTGGAGAAGCCGGTGGGTGACGAGGAGGAGTCCGAGTTCGGTCAGTTCATCGCCGACGAGCGGGCCGAGTCACCGTATGAGCGCGCCGCCGAGATCCTGACCAAGGAGGCGCTGCGCGAGGCGCTGGAGAACCTCTCCTACCGCGAGCGCCGCGTGCTCGAGCTGCGCTACGGCCTGGGCGGGGAGCACCCGCGCACGCTCGACGAGGTCGGCCGCACGTTCAACGTCACGCGCGAGCGCATCCGCCAGATCGAGAACCAGTCGCTCAAGAAGCTGCAGTCCCTCGCGGAAGCGCAGAAGCTCCGCGACGTGGCCTAGCGCACCGGCTGGAGGGCGGCCCCGCCGCAGTTGCCGCATCGCCCCTTGCCGCAGACGGCGTATGCGTGGGCTCCGCACGATGTGCACTCGCGTCGCTCGGGCTTCAGCAGCGCCTTGGCTCTGGGGGAGCCCGCAACCACGCTGGAAACCACGAGCATTCGCAGGTCCAGCGGGAATTGGAGGCGGTCCAGCATGCGAGTCCTTTCCGAAGGTTGAGGTGCCGCACCGAAGATGCTCGGCCCGACTCACTCGGGCGCGACGCGCTTGTGCGAGATGCACAGGCTTCGGGGTCCTTGTCTGGTCGCAATTTGCGCGTTCAAGCCCGCGCATGAGAAAGCCGATGCAGAGTGCATGTTCGATCTCGCAGAGGCTCTGCGTCATGTTGTCGAGTCCGAGGGCTCGGACCTCCACCTGAAGGTTCCCAGCCCCCCGATGATCCGCCAGCACGGCCGGCTGACGCCGATCCCGGGCTCTGAGCGGCTCACCAGCGAGGTCATGCAGCAGACCCTCGACCAGGTTCTCGCCGCCGACCCCCGCAAGCAGGAGGAGTTCAGCGAGGAGGGCGAGGTGGACTTCTCCTACTCGCTGCCCGGCGTCGCGCGCTACCGAGTCAACGCCTTCCAGCAGCGCACCAACGTCTCGATGGTCTTCCGCGCGATTCCCTTCGACATCAAGACCAGCGAGCAGCTGATGCTCCCGCAGGTGGTCGACGACCTGGCCGAGGAGGAGCGCGGCGTGATCCTCCTGACGGGAACCACCGGCTCGGGCAAGTCGACGACGCTCGCGGCGATGATCAACCGCATCAACAGCACGCAGGCGAAGCACATCGTCACGATCGAGGACCCGATCGAGTACCTGCACCGCGACAACCTGTCGATCATCAACCAGCGCGAGGTCGGCGAGGACACCAAGTCCTTTGCGCGCGCGCTGCGCCGCGTGCTGCGCCAGGACCCCGACGTGATCCTCGTCGGCGAGATGCGCGACGAGGAGACGGTGCGCACCGTGCTGTCAGCCGCCGAGACCGGCCACCTCGTGCTGTCCACCGTCCACACCGTCGACGCCGCGGAAACCGTGAACCGCATCATCGACTTCTTCTCCGAGGCCGAACAGCGCCAGGCGCGCGCGATGCTGGCCGGAACGCTCAAGGGCGTCATCTCCCAGCGCCTGGTGCCACGCCGGACGGGGACGGCCGCGTCGCCACCTGCGAGGTGCTGCGGATGACCGGCCGCGTGAAGGACATGATCCTCAACCCCGAGGAGACCGGGAAGCTGCCCGAGGTCATCTCCGAGGGCGCCTACTACGGAATGCAGACCTTCGACCAGGCCTTGCTCGGCCACCTGCAGAAGGGGCTGATCGACATGGACACCGCCCTGCGCTACGCGACCCACCCGCACGACTTCAAGCTGCTGGTCTCCTCCGACGGCCAACGCTCGACCGCGGTCGACGCGGTGATGGCCGAAGCCGGCTAACCGATCCGCACGGGCACGCTGTCGCGGTCCGCCTGTACTAGGTTGCACGGTGGGCCGGTTCTGCCAGAGAGTGGAGCCGCGGTACCGAACCAGACCACTCTGAAGGAGGACAGGTGCAGAGCACCCTAGGCGAGTACCAGGAGACGCAGAGCCAGGAGGCCTTCGCGCTCCAGAACTCGAAGCTGTTGAAGGTAAGCCTCAACCAGATCACGATCCAGGCCAAGCTCGGCTCGATGGTCGCCTACCAGGGCGACGTGAGCTTCGAGCACGCGGGCTCGGGCGGTATGGGCCGCTTCATCAAGAAGGCCGTGAGCGGCGAGGGCACCTCGCTGATGAAGGCCAGCGGCACCGGCGAGATGTTCCTTGCCTCCGAGGCGCAGGACGTCCACCTGATCAAGCTCGAGAACGACGCCATCACCTGCAACGGCGCCAACGTGCTGGCGTTCGACGCGGGCATCGACTGGGACATCACCAAGGTGGGCGGCGGCATGGCCGGGGCCATGGCGGGTGGCCTGTTCAACATGTCGCTTCAGGGCACCGGCTGGGTGGCCGTCCTCTCCGACGGCCCGCCCGTGCTGCTGAACACCGGGGACGCGCCCACGTTCGCCGACCCGCAGGCCGCGATCACCTGGTCGAGCGGAGTGACCACCAGCATCAAGTCCGACTTCAAGGCCAAGGACCTGATCGGCAAGGGCTCGGGCGAGCAGATGCAGATGGCCTTCCAGGGCGCCGGCTGGGTGCTGGTGCAGCCGAGCGAGGGCCGCGTCGCCGCCACGCCCGCCAGCAGCGGCGGCGGCGGTGGGGGCGGCCTGCTGGGCCAGCTGGGTGGCTGAGGGTCTCAGGGTGTGCCCGGCCGCTGGCGCCGGGCACGCCCACGCCGGGGCGCGCCCACTTCAAAAGTTGAAGCATTAGCTAGAATTCGGGCCCATGGCCACCCGCGCCACCACAGAGGTCTGTCCTGTCTGTGCCACCGCGGACGTGATCTGCGGCAAGTGGACGATCCTCGTGATCCGCGACCTCGCGGACGGGCACACCCGCTTCGGAGAGCTCCAGCGCTCCCTGGAGGGCATCAGCCCACGGACCCTGTCCCTGCGGCTGCGCGTGCTCGAGGAGCAGGGGATCGTCGAGCGCCACACCTACCCCGAGGTCCCGCCGCGGGTGGAGTACTCGCTTACCGAGAAGGGTGAGGCCCTGCTGCCGCTGATCGAGGACATGCGCTCCTACGGGCGCCAGTGGCTCGATGCCGCCTGCGGCTCCACGGCTGCGGAGCCCGCCGAGGCCGCCGTCCCCGCCTAGCTGGCGCCAGGCCGGGCGCCGGCCGGCCGAGTACCGCCGCTCGCTTGGTACGCGGGCAGGACACCGCGCCAGGGCGGCGAACCCGCCCGGCATGAGAGATCAAGGGCTTCGAGACGCCCTGAGGGCCTTTGCCCTCGAGGCTGCGGCCATGCTTCACGAGGAGCTCGAGGCCGGCGCGGAGCTGGCCTTCGACCTCGAGGACGAGGGCTCGCGCCGCGGCCCCTCGCTCTACCGCTACCGCCCCCTCACCGAGGAGTTCATCGCCCACCGGTGGCTGCGCCTGCGCGGCCTGTCCTCCTACCACCCCGCCGCGCTGGCCCTGGGAGCCGGAGCGGCGCGGTTGATGCGCGCACACGGACTGCGCGGAGAGGAGGCGGAACCCGCGCTGCGGGCGATGCTCGAGCGCCTCTACGACGACGCCACCAGCTTCCGCTTCCCCGAGGAGCGCTTCGAGCGGGTCATGGCCGAGGTCGAGCAGACCCTCGAGCAGGGAGTCGCCCCCGCGATGATCGTGGCCGCCCTGCCGGGCCTGGCGCTCGATGCCGACGCGCTGGAGCTGGGGGCCGGCCTGTCAATCGAGCACGGCCGGGACGTGGGCGCCCCGCCCGAGGCGGCCTGGGCCGAGGACGGCGAGACCCCTCGCGCCGTGGTGGTGCTGCGCTTCGAGCTCGACGACGGCGACGAGCTGCCGCTTGGCGAGGCCCGCACGCGCTTCCGCGGCCTCGTGGAGGGACTGCGCCTCTACCGCGCGGGCGCGGTCACCCTGCCGGGGATCGGGTTCGCGCGTGAGGCCGAGGGCCGCTGGCAGCCGCTGGAGCTCGAGGGCGCCGGAGCGGCGCGCGGCGCGCCGCTGCTGCTGACCGAGGGCGACGCTGCGCCACTGTCCGGTTTCCTCGAGGCGGTGGAGCGCTCGCCCCGCCGCCCGCGGGTGGCCTGGGCGATCCGGCGCTTCGACATGGGCTGCTCGCGGCCCGTGGAGGCCGACGCCCTGTCCGATCACCTGCTCGCACTCCGCGCCCTGCTGGACGTGGAAGGCGAGAGCCTGCCGCTGCGCCTGGCGGCGCTGTGCGCCGAGGAGGGCGAGCGGCGAGGGCTGCAACGCCGCCTGGAGCGGGCGGTCGAGCTCGAGCGGGCACTGATGGGCGGCGGGCCCGATCCCGGCCTGCGCGCCGGCGAGTCTCCGCGCGCGCTGGCGGCCGAGCTGGAGGCTCACGTCCGGGCCCTGCTGCGCGACGTGCTGTGCGGCTACCTGGACGCCGACCTGGGGGCGGTGGCCGACGACATCCTGCTCGAGGTGCCCGAGCCCCAGTCGGGCGAGATCGACGCTCGGGACCTGCGGGTCGCGCAGGAGACCAGCGAGATCGACGCGCTGGATCCTGCCGAGATGGAGGAGCTGGATCCCGAAGCCTTCGATCCGGACGAGCCGGACGAGGACGTGCAGGGCGTGACGCCTTCGGCGGACTGGCAGGACTTCTCCGCGCCGGTCTGAGGGACGGCGGCGGGTGGGGCGGAGGTGAGGCACGGCTCCCTGCCGCGAATTTCGTCAGGACGCTGAGGACTTTCTGGACGGGTGTATGCCGTGTGCTCGCTGGGATGCCGGCCGCCCTCGGCGCGAGTGGCGGCCCCGCCCCGCGACGATGACGTGAGCCGGGCTGGCCAGACAGGTAATCCGCCCAGCTTGGACGACATCCGCTTCGGCCCGGGTTGCCGGCTGGTGAGGCCCCCAAGGTGGGTGGATGGTCCCGCTTCATGTCCGGCACCTCGATCTGGGCTGACGCACGGCTCCCTGCCGCGAAATTCGTCAGGAGCCTGAGGACTTTTCTGACCGGTGTGTGCTGTGCGCTCGCTTGACCGGGCCCGCGCCCGGCGGGGGTAGCGGCTCTGGCCAACGGCCCTCGCCTCGCGACGATGGCGTGAGCCGGGCGGCTCAGAACAGGTACTGGCCCATCCTGGTGAGGCCCTCGAGGTCGTGGATGTCCTGCTCCATGTCCGGCACCTCGATCATCGGCTTGCGGCCCAGGCGCTTGCGCAGGGCCTCCAGGCTGAGCTGGTCGCGCTCGGCCAGCCGGCGGTAGTCCTCCAGGTTCGAGGCGACCTTGCGGCCCAGCCCAGGGCCGAGCAGGGCCTCGACCTCGCCGGCCACGCCGTTGCCCTTCGCCGGCAGCTCGTGCATGCGGTTGACCACCGCGGCGCCGAAGGGCATCCCGGCGTCCTTCAGGCGGTGGTGGAAGAACACAGCCTCGTCAACGGCGTCGTAGCGGGGCGAGGTGACCAGCAGGAAGGTCGTCCGGCTGTCGGCCAGCAGGTCGGTGACCCGGTTGGCCCGCTCGCGGAAGCCCGAGGCCATGTCGCCGAAGCTCTGGAAGAACTCGGAGAGGTCCTGCAGCAGATCCACGCCGGTGAGCCGCTTGAGCATCGAGAAGATCACCCCGGTCCCCCGCGAGAAGACCTTGACCCCGAACAGCCCGCCGCTGGTGAAGAACTGCAGCGAGCGCGAGTCGATGAAGCGCGACAGCCGCTTGGGGGCGTCCAGGAAGTCGAGCGCGTTGCGGGTGGGAGGGGTGTCCAGGACGAGCAGGTCGTAGCGGCCCTCGTTGTGCAGCTCGTGCAGCTTCTCCATGGCCATGTACTCCTGCGAGCCGGCCACCGCATTGGAGAGCTCCTGGTAGATGCGGTTGTTCAGCACCGCGTCGCGCGTCTGCTCGTCGGGCGCGTGCCACTCGACGAGGTCGTCGAAGGTGCGCTTGGCATCGAGCATCATCGCCCACAGCTCGCCGTCGCCGGTGTCGATCGGGACCTGCCTCTCCTCGTTGCCGAGCTCGGGAAGGCCCAGCGAGTTGGCCAGCCGCTTGGCGGGGTCGATGGTGAGCACGATCACCTTCTTGCCGCGCTGGGCCATGCCGAGCGCCACCGCGGCCGAGGTGGTGGTCTTGCCTACGCCGCCGGAGCCGGCGCAGACGCAGATCTCCTTGCGCCGGAGCATGTCGGCGACGTTCACAGCCGCCGCTCCAGGTCGTGCGACAGGGCCTCGACCTGCTCCGCGCCGATCTCCGGCTCGAACAGGAAGGGCAGCGTGGTCACCGGCGCGTCGGCGTCGCGCTTGAGGCGCCGGAGCTGGCTGCGCTGCGCGCGGGCGCGCTCGTGCTCGGAGAGAGCGGCGTCAATGGCGGCGCGGGCCGCCGGGGAGGGTTTGCCGTTCGCGGCGGCGATCGTCTCGGCCTCGGCGCCACTGAAGCGCTCGGGGTAGAGGGCGTTGACCACGATCGCCTGAAGGTGCTGGCCCATCTCCTCCTCGAGGCGCCCTCCGAGGTCCAGGGTCTCGTTCACCGGCATGTCCTCCGCCAGCGCGACGGCCACCACGGCTGTCTGCTTCGGATCGGCCAGGAAGGTGTGGATGTGGTTGGCCTGGCTTGCGATGGGGCCGACCCGCGTGGCGTCGCGGAAGGTCTTGGGCGCTCGCAGCATCGCCACGCCGTGGCCGGTCGCCGGCGCGTCGACGATCACCACGTCGTAGGGGGAGGCCTTGGTCTTCTTGCGCTCGAGCTGCGCCAGCTCCCAGACCTTGCCGACCGTCACCAGCTCGGAGAGGCCGGGCGCCGCCGCTGCGAGGTAGCTGAAGATGCGGCTGCTGTTGAGCAGCCCCGCCATGGCCCCCGAGTGCAGCTGGAAGCGCAGCCACTCCTCGCGCGCGTGGTCCGGGTCCACCGAGATCGCCCACAGGTCCTTGGCGAGCTCGACCTCCTCGAAGCCGGCCCCGTCGAGCCCGAAGAGGTTCGGGATGCGGCTCTGCTCGGCGACCTCGCAGACCATGACGCGCTTTCCCTGACGGGCGGCTATCAGACCCAGAGCCGCGGTCACCGTGGTCTTGCCGGTGCCTCCCTTGCCGGTCACGAAGACGAGGCGCTTGTCCAGCACGGAGCTCATACCGATCGAGGTTACGGGGCCGGCGGGGTACCGGGATCGCCCCGTGGCGCCTGTATCAAGCCATTCGGAAGGAATACTTCACGTACGTGCGAATAGGCCCTTTGCGATGGGACTCTTCGAGCGCAGGCCCTCACCTATACCCGCACCGGAACCTGACCCGACTCCGCCGGAGGCGCCGAAGGCCCAGAAGGCCGAGGTGATCGCCTTCACCAACCAGAAGGGCGGAGTGGCCAAGACCACGACCACCCTGAACCTGGCGGCCGCCTTCTCCGAGCGCGGCTTCCGCGTCCTCTGCGTGGACCTCGACCCGCAGTCCAACCTGACCATGAGCCAGGGCATCGACCCCGACTCGCTCGACGTTTCGATGTACGACGTGCTCGTCCACCACACCTCGCTGCGGGAGGTCGTCCGCCGCCGCGAGGTCGACGTGGCCTGCGCGTCCATCGACCTGGCCGGGGCCGAGATCGCCATGTCCACCCAGATCGGCAGGGAGCGCTCCTTAGAGAAGGCGCTGGCCGTCGTCGAGGAGGACTACGACTACGTCTTCATCGACACTCCGCCGAGCCTCGGATTGCTCACGATCAACGCCCTGACGGCCGCGACGAAGGTAATCGTCCCCGTCCAATGCGAGTATCTGTCGATGAGGGGGCTCGTACAGCTCCAGAACACGCTGTCGATGATCCGCGAGAACCTGAACCCGGATGTCGAGATCGAGGGCATCCTGCCGACCCTCGTCGACAACCGCACCGTGCATGCCAAGGAGGCCATCGAGATCCTCGAGGAGAATTTCGGTGACCGCGTGTTCGCCTCACGCATCAACAAGACGGTGCGCTTCGCCGAGGCTCCGGTGAAGGGCATGTCCGTCCTCAAATACGACCCGGACGGCAAGGCCGCATACGCCTATCGCCAGCTGGCAAAGGAGGTCCTCTCGAATGGACAACGCTAAGCGGGCGAGCATGCGCGAGGGCCCGCTGGCCCAGCTGTTCCGCAAGACCGACGAGGAGGAGGCGGGCGCCGCCAAGGAGGAGCCCAAGCGCGAGGAGCGCAGGCCCGAGCCCAAGCCCGAGCCGCCGCGCCAGGAGCGCAGGCCCGAGCCGCGCCGCGCCGAGCCCCCGAGCCCCGCGACGCCGGCCGGGAGCCGCTACGAGGGCACGCCCACGCCGCAGCAGCGCCTGCGCACGGTGTTCTCGGCCGACATCCCGGAGAACATCCTCGAGCGCGAGCCCGCTCCGGTTCCCGTGCCCGACCCCGCTCCGACGGTCCCCGCCTGGTCGGTCGACCAAAGCCACACGCGCGAGCCCGTCCTGCGGGTGATCGGCGTGGGCGGCGCGGGCGTGAACGCCGTGGACCGCATGATCGAGGCGGAGATCGAGGGTGTGGAGTTCATCGCGGTCAACACCGACCTCCAGTCGCTTGAGGGCTCGGCCGCGCCCACCAAGCTGCACATCGGCAGCGATGTCACGCGCGGGCTGGGCTCGGGCTCGGACCCGCAGATCGGCCGCCAAGCCGCCCTGGATGAGTACGACGACATCAAGGCGCTGCTCAAGGGCGCGGACATGGTGTTCATCGCCACCGGCGCCGGTGGAGGCACCGGTACGGGCGCCGCCCCGATCGTGGCCCGCGTCTCCCGCGAGGTGAAGGCGCTGACCGTCGGCATCTGCACCAAGCCGTTTTCCTTCGAGGGGGCCCGCCGCGGCACCCAGGCCGAGGAGGGCATCGAGGAGTTCGCCGATGAGGTCGACACGCTGATCGTGATCCCGAACTCGCGCCTGCTGTCGGTGCTCGACAAGAAGACCTCGATGGTCGAGGCCTTCCGCGTGGCCGACGACGTGCTGCGCCAGGGCGTCCAGGGCATCAGCGACCTGATCACCCTGCCGGGGCTGATCAACCTCGACTTCGCCGACGTGCGCACGATCATGTCCGAAGCGGGCCAGGCCCTGCTGGGCATCGGAATGGGCACCGGCGAGACACGGGCCACCGACGCCGTCGAGCACGCGATCGAGTCGCCGCTGCTGGAGACCTCGCTGGACGGGGCCCAGTCGATCCTGCTCTCGATCACCGGCGGTCGCGACCTGTCGCTGTTCGAGGTCAACGACGCCGCCAAGGCGGTGGCCGACGTCGCTCACCCCGACGCGAACATCATCTTCGGCGCGATGGTCGACGAGAAGATGGCCGACGAGGTTTGGATCACCGTGGTGGCGACCGGCTACGGCGCTCCGCCCACGCGCCGCGAGGCCGCGCAGCCGGCCCGCTTCGAGCGTCGCGAGCGGGAGCGTTCCCGCATTCCCGCCGACCACGAGCCGCGGGTGCGGCGCGCCTCGCGCTCCAACTCGCTGAGCGACGTGGACGTGCCCGAGTTCCTGCCCCGGGGCTAGTCCGGGGCCGCGACACGGCGATCCCCTCCGGGGGAACGCTCAGCCGGCGGACGAATTTCCCGAAGGGCGTGCGCGCTCCACTCGCGCACGCTCGCGGTTAGCTTGCCCACATGAGGGGAGTAGTCGCAGCCGGTCACCCGCTCACCGCCCAGGCGGGCGCGGACGTGCTGCGCGACGGCGGCAACGCGGTGGACGCCGCGGTCGCGTCGGTGCTCATGTCCTTCGTGGCCGAGCCGCCGCTCACCGGGCCGGGAGCGGGCGGCTTCATGCTCGTCCACACGGCGGCGGGCCAGAGCACCCTGCTCGATTTCTTCGTGGCCGCCCCCGGCCTGGGCCTGGAGAAGTCCGAGCCGGTGCCGCTGGTGCCGATCGACGTCAAGTTCGCCGAGGGCGCCGTGCAGCGCTTCAACGTGGGGCCGGCCTCCTGTGGGGCCTACGGCACCACCGCCGGGATGACGGAGGCGCTGCGGCGTTTCGGCACGCTGGACCTGGCCGCGCTGTGCGAGGCACCGGCGCAGGCGGCCCACGAGGGGGTGGAGGTGGTGCCGATGCAGGCCTTCCTCTTCAGGGTGCTCGAGCCCATCTTTCGCTCGAGCCCCGAGGCCGCGGCGCTGCTGGCCCCCGAGGGCGAGCTGCTGCAAGCCGGGGAGACGATGCGCTTCCCCGAGCTCGGAGACCTGCTCCAGCGCCTGGGCCGCGAGGGGCCCGGCTTCCTCTACGAGGGCGACGTGGGCCGGGCTGTGTCCCACTGGGTGCTGGAGCGCGGCGGGCTGCTCACCCGGGAGGACCTGGCCTCCTACCGGGTGGTGGAGAGCGAGCCGGCCCGGGTGGGCTACGCCGGCCGCGATGTGCTGACCAACCCGCCGCCCTCGAGCGGCGGGATCCTGATCGCCGACGCGCTGGGCATCCTCGAGCGGCTGGCCGACTCAGGCGACCCGGCCTCGGTGGCCGAGGTGATCGCCACGACCAACCGCGCGCGCGACGAGGAGTTCCTGGAGGGGCTGGCGAGCGAGGGCTACCTGGAGCGCTTCCTGGCCGCCGACGCGCTGGACAACGTGGCCGGCGAGGTGCGCTCGCGCCTCGGCAGCACCACGCACCTGGCGGTGCTCGATGCCGACGGCAACTGCGCCACGGTCACCTGCTCGAACGGCTCCTGCTCGGGCGTGGTGGTGCCCGGCACCGGCGTGCACCTCAACAACATGCTGGGGGAGGACGACCTGAACCCGTTCGGCCACCACCTTCACCCGGCCGGCGCGCGCGTGCCCAGCATGATGGCCCCGACGGTGGTGCTGCGCGACGGCGAGCCCGAGGTGGCGCTGGGCTCCGCGGGCTCGAACCGGATCCGCTCGGCGATCCTGCAGACCATCCTCGGCGTGGTGGACGAGGGGCTGTCGGCGCAGGAGGCCGTCGACCGCCCGCGCCTGCACGTGGAGGGCGACGTGGTGGAGGCCGAGCTCGGCATCCCGCCCGAGGCTCTCGACCGCCTCGCGCAGCGCGGCTACCACGTACGGCGCTGGACGGAGACCAACCTCTTCTTCGGCGGCGTCCAGGCGGTGGCCCGGACCGACGGCGAGCTCAGCGGCGGCGGCGACCACCGCCGCGGCGGCGTCGTGGCTAGAGCTTGACCTTGCCGTTCGAGCGCGCCTGCTCGGCGGCCGTCTCGGCGTGGTCGATGCGCTTCAGGGCCTTGGCGAACAGCGCGCGCAGCCGCACCAGGCGCTCGGCCTCCGAGCGCAGCTCCAGCAGCTCCTGCTTGCTCTCCATCTCGAAGTCCAGCGTGGCGGCCATGCCGTAGGCGTCGAGCCCGGCCAGGTCGGCATCGGTTGGACGCGAGTCGGTCACGCGCTCGACCAGGTCGGCGTAGCGCGAGCGCGTTTCCTCGCCCTCATCGTCTTCGCCGCCGGTGTCGTCCAGCAGCTCGACGTCGCCCGCGGGATAGGGGAGGTCGTCGATCCGGCGCACGAGCCGGAAGGCCTGCGTGCCCTGCACGAGGATGTTCATGCGCCCGTCCTCGGCGCGCTCGAGCAGTTGCGTGACCTGAGCGGCACAGCCGATGTCGCGCAGCCCGCCGGAGGCCATCCACACGATTCCGAACGGCTCCCCCTGGTCGAGGCACTCGTTGATCATCGTCTTGTAGCGCTCCTCGAAGATGTGGAGCGGGACCACCTCGGCGGGCAGCAGCGCCAGTCCCAACGGGAACAGACGAAAGTGCTCTTTGGACTCGGCCACCGTCCGTAACGTACCCCCTGCGTGACGGCGCTCGTCTGGTTCAGGCGCGATCTGCGCGCTCACGACCATCCTGCCCTCCGCGCGGCACTGGACGCCCACGACGAGGTGGTGCCGTTCTTCTGCTTCGACGACCGGCTGCTCCACGGCCGCCACGCGTCCGGGCCGCGGACGCAGTTCCTGCTCGAGTGCCTGCAGGACCTGGCCTCCTCGGTGCCGCTCGTGATCCTGCGTGGCAGGCCCGAGGAGGAGATCCCGAAGCTGGCACGCCGGCGCGGCGCCGACGAGCTTCACTTCACCGCCGACGTGAGCCCCTTCGCCCGCCGGCGCCGCCTGAGCAACCTGGATTGCGTGGGGCATCCGGGCCTCAACGTCGTGGACGACGTGAGGGCGATCGAGACCCAGGGCGGCAAGCCCTACACGGTCTACAGCCCCTTCCTCCGCACCTGGAAGGAGCTGCCGCGCCGCGAGGTGATCGGCAAGCCGCGCATGAGCGGCGAGGCGGACGAGATCCCGACGCTGGCGGACCTCGGGCTCGAGCAGGAGGTCTCCGACCCGCTGCCGGGCGGCGAGAAGGCAGGCCGCAAGCGCATGCACGACTGGATCAGGGACGGCGTCGACGAGTACCACCGCCGCCACGACCAGCTCGCCGCCGACCGAACTTCCCGGCTGTCCTCCTACCTGCACTTCGGCTGCGTCTCGCCCCGCGAGCTCGAGAGCCTCCTGCGGGCCGACGGCGAGGGGCCGATCGCCCTTCCGGCGGCAGCTGTGCTGGCGCGACTTCTACCACCACGTGCTCTACCACTTCCCGGGCAACGCCAGGTCGGAGTTCCAGGAGCGCTACCGCGGCTCGATCCGTTGGAGCTACGCCGAGAAGGCCTTCGAGAGGTGGACCCAGGGGCAGACCGGGTTCCCGCTGGTGGACGCGGGGATGCGCCAGCTGCTACGCGAGGGCTGGATGCACAACCGCGCGCGCCTGGTCGTCGGCTCGTTCCTGACCAAGGACCTCGGCATCGACTGGCGCTGGGGCGAGCGCTGGTTCATGCGGCTGCTGATCGACGGCGACGAGGCCAACAACAACGGCAACTGGCAGTGGATCGCGAGCGTCGGGGTCGACCCCCAGCCCGCCTACAGGCGCATCTACAACCCGGCTCGCCACATGGAGCGCTTTGACGCCGATGGCGACTACGTGCGCCGCCATGTGCCCGAGCTGCGCGAGGTGCCCGACCGGTACCTGGCCGAGCCCTGGGAGATGCCCCGCGAGGTCCAGGAGGAGGCGGGTTGCGTGATCGGCAGCGACTACCCCAAGCCGATGGTCGATCACAAGGCCGCCCGGCAGGAGGCCCTGGAGCGATATCGGCTCTAAAGCTCGGCCGCCCGCCGGCCGATGAGGTGAGCGTGGAAGCTTCCAACGGCGGCCAGGCGATCACCCTCGACCTTTCACTCGAGGAGGCCCGCGCGCTCAAGGCCCGCATGCTCAAGGCGGCGGCCGACGGTTCGTCCGCCCTCGACGACGAGATCCTCCAGCCCACCCTGCTGAAGCTCGAGCACACGCTGGAGTACATGGACGGCGTAGCGCGCGTGCGCGAGGAGCTGACCCAGGCCGGCATCGAGGCCGCCCATCTCGGCGACCAGCAGGTGGCCGAGCTCGGCCGCCGCATCGCCGAAGCGCGCCGGACCTAGGGGCCGCGCCTGACACGCTGCCGGGGTGATCTACCCCGGCACGGCGCACGACGCGGCTACCGTTCCCGCGGCTCGGGCAACAAAGACCGGCGCTTCGCGCTGTCGATGGTGCGGATCCCCGTTGCCTACCGTGCAGGAGCGATGAAGCTGGCGCTGATAACCGCGAGCCGACCCCTTTGATATCGGCCGCCGGGCCGGCCTACGTGGCCACGGTCTCGTTCGTCGCCTCGCGGGCGGTGCCGTTCGGCGGCTTCTTCGTGGCGCTGCCCGGCGGCGTGGCGCTGGCGCGGGTGGCTCAGCTGCGCGGGCTACGCCACGGCTTCGGGGCCAGCCTGGCCACGCTGATCGAGACGGTCGCGCTCATGGGGCCGGCCCGCTTCGGCGTTCCCTTCACCCAGGCGCTGAGCGCGCCGGTGCTCGGCCGCATGGAGGGCCGCTCGGCGGCCCCGGCCTGGCAGGTGCTGGCCTGCCTCGCCATCCGGCTGTTCCAGAACGGGCTCGGCGCCCTGTTCTTCATCTTCGTGATTGCCGGTGGGCTCGACGCCTACGCCGGCAGCGCAGGGAACGTCGCCGACCTGGTCGGGCTCGAGCTGGGCGAGGCCGACACCCTGCTACTAACCCTCGTCGGAATCCTCGCCTGGAGCGTGTTCGCCTCGACCGTGCAGGTGACCGTCTACCGGCGCGGGCTCAAGGGCTGGCACGCCGAGGAGCGCTCCGGCACCGAGGAGCCCGAGGACCTATCGGCCCACCGCGGGCGCTTCGACCCCCGCGCGGTGGCCGTGGCGGCCGCGATCGGCTTTGTCCTGCTGCTGGCCTCGACCGAGTGGGCCCTGCTGGCCTCCGTTGCCACCGTGCTTGCCATCGCCTGGGCGCTGTCCAAGCCCGACAACTCCACCGTGCCCACCGGTCTCGCGCTGGCGGCGATCCTCGCCCTCGGCGCTCTCACCTTCGCGCTGGTGGGCGGCCTGGGAATCGAGGTCGCGTTGCGCCGCGCTCTGCGCGCCGCGCTGCTGGTCTCCGTCGCCACCTGGCTGCGGGCCGCCGCGGGGGCGTCGGGCCTGCGCGAGGTGGGGCGCAGGGGGCTGGCCCGCGCGCGCGTGGTGCCCGGCGTGCCGGAGGCCGCCCGGACCCTGGACGAGATCGGCTCGGAGGGCCGGCTGCTGGCGGCCGGCCGCTCGCTGGTGGACCGGCTCGCGGGCGTGCCGCGGCGCCCGGCCCCCTTCCTCGACGCGGTGCTGACGTGGGTCAACCGCGAGTCCGGTGGCTTTCGACCGGCGCGCCCGGCCCCGGTGGCCGGGATGCGGCTGCGCGCCGCCGACGTCGTCCTGGTGCTGGCGGCCGCTGCGCCCGCGGCGGCGCTGCTGCTCTAGGCGCGCGCGGAAACGAGCAGGTTGTAGAACAGCCAAGGCGGCAGCCGACCCTCCAGCACGGTCCGGTCCAGCGCCTGCAGGGCGAGGTAGCCGCGGTAGGCGTACTGGCGCCACAGCCACGGCACCTCGGTGGGCTCGGCGCTGCCCTCCAGCGTACGGTTGACCCAGCCGAACAGGCTGGCCGCCAGCTCCTCCCCGCTCACCCGCACCTTGGTGAAGCCGGCCGAGCGCGCCCCGTCGCTCAGCTCGCCGGGGGTGAAGGCGTGGACGTCGACCACATGCTCCAGCACGTCCTCCTCGTGTTCCTCGCGAGCGCGCTCGGCGCGCGCGCCGGCGCGCATCGCGGCGCGCCACAAAGGCGCCACCCTGTAGGCGGCGCGCTTGGGCCAGAAGGACAGGCGGTCGCCGTAGAGCGAGGGCTCGCCGCAGAAGGCCAGCGCGCCGCCCGGTCGCAACACGCGGCGAAACTCGCGAAAGCAGCCCTCGATGTCAGGCAGGTGGTGCAGCACAGCGTGGCCGAAGACCAGGTCGAAGGAGTCGTCGGGGAAGGGCAGCGAGCCGGCCTCGCACGCCGCGCAGTCGACCTCGACGCCGAGCCGCTCGGCGGAGTGCCCGAGCTCGGACAGCATTCCCGGCGAGATGTCGACGGCGACGAGGTTGCCGATCACGCCGGCGCGCGCGAGGTTGAGGCCGAAGTAGCCCGTGCCCGCGCCGATCTCCAAACCGCGTGCGAAGTGCTCGGGGTGGCGGCCCAGGGCCTTGCCCAGCTTGGCCTTGACCTGCGCCTGGCCCCGCTCGGTGTAGGAGATGCCCCACTTGGCGTCGTAGTGCGCCGCCGCGAGGTCGTGGTAGCGCACGTTGGCCTCGTGAATCTGCTCGTGTTGAACGAGTGTCACAGCCGGGGGACTCTAGCCTCAGCCCGGTGACAGAGATCGAAGCTGCGGCGCCCGCCCGATCGACGGTCGGCCCGCGCTCCTCACCCGAGCACATCCAGCGCGGCCAGCCGGAGGGCGTGCCCCCACTCGAGCTGACCGGAGAGCGCACCCTTCCCGACGTCCCCGCCGAGAACTACTGGTTCCAGCGCCACCTGGTGGTCTACCGCTGGATCGCCGAGCGCTGCGGCGGCCTGGACGTCGTCGACATGGCCTGCGGCGAGGGCTACGGCAGCGACGTGCTCGCCTCGCGTGCCGCCCGGGTGACCGGCGTCGACGCCAACCCCGAGGCCCACGAGCACGCGAAGGCCAGGTACACCCGGCCGGGAGTGCGCTTCGAGCGCGACCTGATCGACCGCTACTCGGAGCCCTGCGACGTTGTCGTGTTCCTGCAGACGATCGAGCACCTGACCGACCCGGGCGCCGCGCTCGACCACTTCCGCGCGATGGCGCCGACGGTCTACGTCTCGACGCCCAACGTGCTCACCCTCGCGCCAGAGGGCGCCGAGCGCTCGGGCAACCCGTGGCACGTGCATGAGTACCGCGCGCAGGAGTTCCGCGAGCTGTGCCAGGCGCACTTCGACCACGTCGAGCTGCTCGGGCTCTTCCACGCGCGCAAGCTGCGTGCGCACGAGCTCGCGCTGCGTGCTGGCTGGGACGATCTGCACCCCAAGCTGGGCATCACCGAGCGCTTCTACGACCGCTTCACCCCCGCCATCTCGTGCGCGGACTTCGCGCTGCGCGAGGGGCCGCTCGACCGCGCGCTGGACTTCATCGCCGTCCTTCGGTGAGCGCCCCCGCGTATCCCGAGCTGCCGCTGGCGGCCCGGCCGCGCTGGCCGGCGTGGATGGCGCCGGCCGCGTTCTTCTCGGCCTTCGGGGTCACCATCGCCGCGGGTTTCCCGCTCCTGCCGGTGGCGTTGCTCACCGAGGCCGGCGACGCGGTGGCCGGCGTGGCACTGCTCGTGCTCGTCCTCGTCCAGGACGCCGCGTTGGTGGGCGTGGCGGTGTTCTTCGCCTCGCGGCGCCTCAAGCCCCAGCCCTGGCACTTCGGGCTGCGCCGCACCCGCTTCTGGGTCACCGCGGGCCTCGCGCTCGGCGCCGGGCTGCTGATCCTCGGCTTCGAGGTCGGGCTGCTGGAGCTGTTCGGCACCGACGCCCCCGAGGACGAGCTGGCCTCGAGCAACATCGTGGGCGCCATCGCAGTCGGGCTGGCCGTGATCGTGGTGGCTCCGGTCACCGAGGAGCTCTTCTTCCGCGGGTTCTTCTACCGCGCGCTGCGCACCCGGATGCGGATCGTGTGGGCGGTGCTGATCGACAGCCTGGTGTTCGCGTCGATCCACGTCCAGTACATCGGCGACCCCGAGATCTTCATCGTGATCGGGGGGTTCGCCACGGTGGCCTGCCTCGTCTACGAGAAGACCGGCTCGATCTTCGCCTGCATCGCCATCCACGCGGCCTTCAACACCGTCGCCAGCCTGGGCAGCTTCCCCGTCGTGTCGATCGTGATCGGCCTGTGCGTGCTGACGGCCTGCGTGCTCGTGGCCCGTCGCCTGAGCCCCGCCCCGTCTCCCTTCCCGGCGTGAGCAGCGCTCGGCCCGGGGCGCTTGCGCTCGTACTGCACTCGCACATGCCGTACGTGGAGGGCTTCGGCACCTGGCCGTTCGGCGAGGAATGGCTGTGGGAGGCGACCGCAGCTGTCTACCTGCCGCTGCTCGAGCGCCTGGAACGCGCGGAGGCGCCCGTCACCGTGGGAGTCACGCCGGTGCTCGCCGATCAGCTGGAGACCATGCGCGACGGCGACTCCGGCGAGCGCTTCCTGCGCTTCCTGCGCGAGGTCCGCACGGCGGTGCACGAGGAGGACGAGCGCGGCCTGCGGGACACCGGCTTCGGCGACCTGGCGTACGAGGTCGGGCGGGCTGCCGGCGACTACAGCCGCGCCGACGCCGCCTTCGAGGCTCGCCGCCGCGACCTGATCGGCGCCTTCGCGGCGCTCGAGGGGGTCGAGCTGTGGACCTCGGCGGCCACCCACGCGCTGCTCCCCCTGGTGGCCACCGAGCAGGGCCTGGCGCTCCAGCTGGGCACGGGCACCCGCTCGCACGAGCGGCGCTTCAGCCACTTCGACGGCGGGTTCTGGCTACCGGAGTGCGCCTACGTCCCGGGCTTGGAGCGAGACCTGGCCGACCGCGGCGTGCGGGCCTTCTGCGTGGACCAGACCGGCGGCCCGGCGGCCGAGCAGCTGCAGCCGGTGGCCACCGAGGCGGGCCCCACCGCCGTGCCCATCGACTGGGCGACGATCGAGCTGGTGTGGAACGAGCGCTCCGGCTACCCCGTGCACCCGACCTACCGCGACTACCACCGCCGCACCACCCACGATCTGCGCCCGTGGAACAACGGGGGCGAGCCCTACGAGCCCGAGCGGGCGCGCGCCCTCGCCCGCGAGCACGCGCGCGACTTCGTCGACCGCGTCCGGCAGCGCGTAGCCGGTGGCGGCCTGCTGTGCTGCGCGCTGGACACCGAGCTGCTGGGGCACTGGTGGTACGAGGGCCTCGACTGGCTGAGCGCCGTGCTGGAGGAGGCGTCGGCACGCGGCCTGGAGCTCGTCACCGTCGGGGAGGGGCTGGAGCGCGTGAAGCCCGTTCGTCGCGAGCTGCACGCCTCCAGCTGGGGCCGGGGCAAGGACCTCTCGACCTGGGACTCGCCCCAGGTGGCCGAGCTGGCCTTCAGTGCCCGGCGCGCGGAGCTGAGCCTCCTGGCGGCAACCGCCGACGGAGCCGGCCACGACAGCCTCGCGCGCGCCGCCCGCGAGCTGCTGGCGCTGCAGTCGAGCGACTGGGCCTTCCTCGTCACGCGCGACCTCGCGGCCGACTATCCGCTTCGCCGTGCGCGCGGCCACGAGGCCGGCGTCCGGGAGGCTTTGGCACACTCACGCTCGGATCCGGGGCTTCACAACCTCGCTCCGGACCTCGATCTGGCTTCGTTTTGCGCACCCTGATCCTCTCCTGGGAGTACCCGCCGCTCATCGAGGGCGGCCTGGCTCGGCACGTCCGCAAGCTGGCGGAGGGGTTGGTGGCCGAGGGCGTCGAGGTGCACGTGATCACGCGCGGCCACGAGGAGTCGCCGGCCGAGGAGGAGACCAACTGCGTCTTCGTCCACCGCGTCCGCGAGCCCGACCGCCCGTGGGACCTGGGCGAGTTCGTCACCTGGATCGAGCACATGAACGCCGACATGCTCGCCGCGGGCGTGGAGCTCGGCGACCGCCTGGCCTTCGACCTCGTACACGGCCACGACTGGCTGGTGGCGAGCGCCGGCGACCACCTGGCAAAGCGCTTCCGCTGCCCCTTCGTCGCGACCATCCACGCCACCGAGTTCGGCCGCCACCAGGGCTGGGTGGACAAGCACCCGCAGTCCTACATCCACGGCGTCGAGCGCTGGATGGCCAACCGCGCCGAGCTCGTGATCGCCTGCTCGTCCTACATGCGCGAGCACATCGCCGATGTCTACGGGCTCGAGTACGACCGCATCTCGGTCATCCCCAACGGCATCGACCCCGACGAGCTGGTGCCGGTCGACGACCTGCAAGCGCTGCGGGCGCGCTTCGCCTCGCCCGATCAGCGGCTGGTGCTGCTGGTCGGCCGGCTCGTCTACGAGAAGGGCTTCCAGCTCGCCCTGGAGGCGATGCCCGACCTGGTGGAGCGGCTGGGCGACGTGCGCTTCCTGGTGGCCGGCTCGGGCACCGCCGAGGCCGACCTGCGCCGCCAGGCCTCCGAGCTCGGCTTGGACCCCTACGGCACCTTCCTGGGCTGGATCGGCGATGACGTCCTGCACTCGCTCTACCGCATCTCCGACCTCACGGTGGTGCCGTCGCTGTACGAGCCCTTCGGCCTGGTGGCGCTCGAGGCGATGGCCTCGGGCTGCCCCTGCATCGTGGCCGACACGGGTGGCCTGCGGGAGATCGTCCCTGCTGGTGAGCGCGTGGGCCTGCGCTTCCACGGCGGCGACCCCGCCCACCTCGCCACGATGGCCGAGCGGCTGCTCACCGACGAGGTGCTGCGCGACCGCCTGGTCGTCGAGGCCTCCGAGCACGTGCTCACGTTCGACTGGGCCGACGTGGCCCGTCAGACCGTCGGCGCATATCGCGAGCTCGTGGGTCAACCCGTGCGCGTGGCGTCCCAGCGCCGGTAGCGCGCACACCGTCCGCGAGAACGCTCAGGCGCCTGAGCGTTTTTTCGGAACGTGTGCCCGCTCCGCGGCGCTACTCGTAGCGCATGCGCGTGGGCTCGTCGCGGTGGGCCTGCGCTTCCACGGCGGCGACCCCGCCCACCTCGCCAAGATGGCCGAGCGGTTGCTCACGGACGAGGTGCGCCGTCACGTCTGGTGGCCGAGGCTCCGGAGGGCGTGCTCCCCTTTCGACTGGGCCGACGTCGCCCGTCAGACCGTCATCGCTTCTCGCGAGCTGGTGGGTCAGCCCGCGACGTCCAGCGCCGATAGCGCGCACACCGTCCGAAAACCGCTCAGGCGGCTGAGCGTTTTTTTGGAGGCATGTGCGCTCCGCGGGGAGGTGTGCCCCGCTTCGCGGCGCTACTCGTAGCGCATGCGCGTGGGCTGGTCGCGCATGCGGATGACGCGCGCCGGGACGCCGCCGACGACGGCGTTCTCGGGCACGTCGCGGGTCACCACGGCGTTGGTGCCGATCACGGCGTTGTCGCCGACCGTGACCCCGCGCAGGATGCACGCCCCGTAGCCGATCCAGACGTTGTTGCCCACCCGCACGTCGCGCTTGTAGATGCCCTGCAGGCGCACGGGACGGTCCACCTCGACCATGCCGTGGTCGAAGTCGATCAGCATCACCCGGTCGGCGATCACGCACTCGCGGCCGATCGAGACGTGCTGGAAGACCGAGACGGTGCACTCCTGGCCGAGCACGGTCTTGGCCCCGATCGAGATCAGGCCCTCGTGGGCGCGCAGCTTCGAGCCGTGGCCGATCCACGACCAGCGCCCGAGCTCGATGCGCCCCTCGCGTCCGATCTGCAGCACGACCTTGGGCCCGATGAAGGCCAGCCCGTCGCTGTGCAGGCGCCGGTGCCACAGCCGCCGCAGCAGCAGGCGCACGGCCAGGCGGGCGTACTTGGGCGTGAGCATCCCATTGCGCCGCACGAAGCGCAGCAGCGTCAGCGGCCCGCCGTGCAGTGGGGCAGGGGCGCGCCGGACGTCCTCTCTAGTCTCGCGCGAGGTGATCATCGAAGCCTCCGACCTGCACCGTATTTACGGAGAGGGGCCGGCGGCGGTCAGGGCGTTGGACGGCGTCTCTGTCGACTTCGAGCAGGGCCGCTTCGCCGCGATCATGGGCCCCTCCGGTTCGGGCAAATCCACGCTGATGCACATCCTGGCCGGGCTGGACCTTCCCACCTCCGGCACGGTGACCATCGACGGCACCGAGCTGGCGGGTCTCGACGACGCCGGACTCACCGCGCTGAGACGGGACAAGCTCGGCTTCATCTTCCAGTTCTTCAACCTCCTGCCGGTTCTCAGCGCGGAGGAGAACATCCGTCTGCCGCTCACCATCGCGGGCCGCACGCCCGACCGCGAGTGGGTCGAGCAGCTGATCGATGTGGTCAAGTTGGGCGACCGGCGCACGCACCGCCCCGCTGAGCTCTCGGGCGGCCAGCAGCAGCGGGTCGCGGTGGCGCGGGCGCTGGTGTCCAGGCCGGCGGTGGTGTTCGCCGACGAGCCAACCGGCAACCTGGACTCCACCGCGAGCGACGAGGTCATGGAACTCCTGCGCCGCTCGGTCGACGAGTTCGGCCAGACCGTGGTGACGGTCACCCACGACCCCCACGCCGCCTCGTTCGCCGACCGCCTGGTCGTGTTGAACGACGGCAAGATCACCGAGGACCGCCGGCCGTAATGCTCCGGCTGGCTCTGCGCAGCCTCGGCTCGCGCAAGCTGAGGACCTTCACCACGACGCTCGCCGTCTTCCTGGGCGTGGCCTTCGTGGCGGGGACGTACGTCCTCACCGACACGATCAACAAGTCGTTCGACGACATCTTCTCGGAGGCGGTGAAGGGCACCGACGTCGCGGTCACCCCGCGCGAGCCGGTCGCCCAGGACGACCGCGACCCGCCGGCATTCCCGGCGAGCACGCTCGACAGGGTCCGGCGGGTGGAGGGGGTGGAGAAGGCCGCGGGCGGCATCTTCTCGATGGTCAAGCTGGTCGACGACAAGGGCGACCCGCTGGTGGCGGGCTTCGCGCCCAACTTCGTCTCCTCGGCGCTGCCCCAGCCTTTCGAGACGTTCAGCTACACGCAGGGCCGGCCGCCCCGCAACCCGAACGAGGCCGCCGTTGACGCCGCGAGCGCCAAGCGCGCGGGGCTGCGAATCGGCGGCCGCGTGGGTGTGGCCGGCGACCGCGAGATCAAGCGCTACCGGGTCACCGGACTGGTGCGGCTGGGCGAGACAGCGAGCGGCGGCGCGAGCACAGCCGTGCTCGTCGGCCCCGAAGCCCAGCGCGCGGCGGGGAAGGAGGGCAAGTACGACCAGATCTCGGTCGCCGCGGCCGAGGGCGTGGACCCGGGTCAGCTCAAGCGCCGGATTGCCCGCGTCGTTCCGCGCCAGGTGCGCGTGGAGACCGGGGACGAGAACGCCGACCGCGAGTCGCGAGACATCGCCGACGACCTCAAGTTCCTCAAGATCGCGCTGCTGGTGTTCGCCTTCGTGTCGATCTTCGTCGGCGCGTTCCTGATCTTCAACACGTTCTCGATCACCGTTGCGCAGCGCATCCGCGAGTTCGGGATGCTGCGGACGCTGGGAGCGTCGCGCGGGCAGATCCTCGCCTCGGTCGGAATCGAAGCGGCGCTGATCGGGGTCGTGGGCTCGGTGCTGGGGCTACTGGGAGGCATCGGCTTCGCGCCCCTGATCAACTCGTTGTTCAAGTCGGTCGGCATCGACCTGCCCAACACCGGCACCGTGCTGCAGGCCCGCACGATCATCGTCGCGCTGCTGATCGGGGTGGGGGTCACGCTGGTCTCGGCGCTGGCGCCGGCGTTGCGGGCGACGCGCGTGCCACCGATGGCCGCCCTGCGCGAGGCGGCGCTGCCGGAGTCGAGACGCCGCGGACGGGTCGCGCTCGCGGCGGCGCTCACGCTCGGCCTCGCCGGCGTGGGGCTGGTGCTGGTGGGCCTGTTCGGCGGCATCGAGTCCTCTGGCTCGGCGGCGGCGCTGATGGGCGCGGGCACCGTGCTCGTGCTGCTCGCCGTGTCCCTCTTCAGCCCGCGGCTGGTGCGACCGCTCGCCTCACTGAGCGGCAAGCCGCTGGAGGCCCTGCGCGGCATCACCGGGCGCCTTGCGCGCGAGAACGCCATGCGCAAGCCGGGCCGCACGGCGGTCACTGCGGCGGCGCTGATGATCGGCCTTGCCGTGGTGGTCTTCGTGACCGTGTTCGCCGCGGGCTTTAGCAAGTCGATCTCGGACTCGATCGACAAGAACTTCCAGGGCGACCTGACCGTGCAGAGCACCGACGGGTTCTCGCCGATACCCGAGCGCGTCGGGCAGCGGGTAGGGCAGGTCAGGGGAGTGGACACCGTCTCGTCCCTCGCCTACAGCGCGGCCCGGGTGAGGGGGATCCGGGGGGAGCAGCGGATGTCGGCGGTGAGTCCGGCGACCGTCAGCAAAGTCCTCAAGCTCGACTTCGACGAGGGCGACCAGTCCACGCTCACAGGGCTGAGAGACCGCGACGCGATCATCGACAAGAGCTGGGGTGAGTCGCACGGCGTGGGCGTAGGGGACGGGATCGCCGTGGAGACCCCGACCGGCAGGCGCGTCCTCTATCGCGTCAAGGGCAGTGTGGAGGACAGCAGCGACGACCTGCTGGGCTCTTTTGTCATCACCGAGCGGGCGCTGGCCCGGGACTTCGGTGAGGGCCGGCCCAGCAAGACCTTCGTAAAGCTGCAGCCGGGCGCAACCGGAAGCGCCAAGACGGTCGAGGAGCTGGTCAAGCGCGAGTTCCCCGCGGCCGAGTCGCTGAACCAGAAGCAGCTCAAGGACAGTCAGTCGGAGCAGATCAACCAGCTGCTGGGGCTGATCTACGCATTGCTCTCGCTGGCGGTGATCGTGTCGTTGTTCGGGATCGTGAACACGCTGGCGCTCTCGATTCACGAGCGCACGCGCGAGCTGGGGATGATGCGGGCAATCGGGATGTCGCGGCGTCAGGTGCGCCAGGTCATTCGCTACGAGGCGGCGATCACCGCGCTCATCGGGGCGATCCTCGGCTCGGTGCTCGGACTGGTGTTCGCCGCTTTGGTTTCTCGTCCACTTGCCGACGAAGGGTTTGTGCTCTCGTTTCCGGTGGTCACGCTGATCGCCCTGCTGGTACTGGCGGCCCTGGCCGGCGTCGTGGCGGCGATCGGCCCCGCCCGCCGGGCGGCCCGGATCGACGTCCTGGAGGCGCTGGCCTACGAGTAGCGCTCAAGGGCCGCGCCGGATGGTCGATATCAGCCGGATGCGCGCACTCGTGCTCGCGGCGGGGCTCTGCCTGCTGCTCGCCGCCCCCGCTCAAGCGTCGACCGTCTCCGTCCAGGGCGCCGTCCTGCGCCTGCAGGCTGCCCCGGGCGAGCAGAACGACGTCGTCATCTCCGACTCCGGCGTGCAGGACGCGGGCGCTCAGCTCCAGGCCGGACCCGGGTGCGCGTCGCTGGTCGACTTCGGCGGGGTCTCCTGTCCAGGGGCCTCCCGCATCGAGGGGGACCTCGGCGACGGCTCGGACCGGGTGCGGGTCGAGTCCGCCCTGCCCACCGACCTTCACGGGGGCTCGGGTGACGACGAGCTATCCGGCGGCGCCGGCAACGACGTCCTCTCCGGCGCCTCCGGCCGCGACTTCGCCGACGGCGGCGAGGGCGACGACCGCATCCTGCTGCGCGACCGCAAGCTCGACAGCGCCCTCTGCGGCGGCGGCGGCGACCATGTGCGGGCCGAGGTGCTCGACTCGCTCGACTACGCCTGCGAGACCGTCGACCTCGGGCCTCCGGGGCGGGTGGGGCGGCTGCGACCCTCGCGCAGTCCCAAGCGCTTCGTGCGGATCCCCGGCCAGAACGGCGAGCGGATCGACCGCCGCATCGTGGCCAACGTCGTCTACCTGATCCGCCGCTACAAGGTGCGCGGGGCGGCCGGCTACGCGCTGCGCGGCCACAGCCGCCGCGGCGAGCACCCGCTCGGCCTGGCCACCGACCTCGTCCCCGGCCCGGGCGGCTCCTGGAGCAAGGTCGACCGGCTGGCCAAGTGGGCCGAGCCGCGCCAGAACCGCCCCCGCATGCCCTTCCGCTGGGTGGGTTACAACGGCGACAAAAATCACGGCCGCGGCGACCACCTCCACCTCTCCTGGCAGCACCGCGGCGGGCGCTTCGGCCGCCCGGCGCCGATCGTCTGGGCCTGGCGGGTCTCCCGCCGCTAGCGTCGGGCGGCGTATGGCCGCGCCGGGACAGACCGCCGCCGAGCTCTCCGAGCGCCTGCTGAAGGGCGACAAGCGCGCCCTCGCCCGCGCGATCTCCCTCGTGGAGAACGACGACCCCGAGGGCTGGGAGCTCGTGCGCGAGGTCTACCCCAGCACCGGCAAGTCGGCCGTCGTCGGCTTCACCGGCGCGCCCGGCGTGGGCAAGTCCACGCTGATCGGGAAGCTGGTGGAGCACGCGCGCGGCCGCGAGCGCGAGGTGGCCGTGCTCTCGATCGACCCCAGCTCACCCTTCACCAAGGGTGCCCTGCTGGGCGATCGCATCCGGCTGGCCGACCACTTCCTGGACCCGGGCGTGTTCATCCGCTCCATGGCCAGCCGCGGCTCGCTGGGAGGATTGAGCGAGGCCACGCTCCAGGCGGCGCTGCTCATGGACGCCAGCGGCAAGGACGACGTGATGTTGGAGACGGTGGGCGTCGGCCAGGCCGAGGTGGACATCATCGGCCACGCCGACACCGTCGTGCTCGTCCTCATGCCCGGCTCCGGCGACTCCGTCCAGGCGCTGAAGGCCGGGGTGATGGAGATCCCCGACGTGATCGTGGTCAACAAGTCCGACCACCCGCTGACCGACACGATGGTCCGGGAGATCCGGGCCACGCTGTCGCTGGGCCCGCAGGAGGGCTGGCGCGTACCCATCGTGCAGACCGAGGCCCCGAAGGGACAGGGCATCGACGAGCTGGTCGAGAAGATCTCCGCGCACCGCGACTACATCGAGAGCGAGGGCACGCTCGAGACGCGCCGCGGGCGCAACCTGATGAACGAGGTGCTGGCCCTGGCCGGCGCCCGCATGCGCCGGCGCCTCGAGGACTCCACCCGAGAGGACCCCGAGGTCAAGGAGATGCTGGACGAGGTCGTGGCCCGCCGGCTCGACCCGGCCAGCGCCGCCGGCCGCCTGCTGGAGCGCGAGGCCCGATGAGCTCGCGCCAGCGCTGGACCCTGGTGGCCGCCTGCGTGGGCACCTTCATGCTGCTGATCGACATCACGGTGGTGACCGTGGCGCTGCCGCAGATCCAGCGGGAGCTCCACGCGAGCTTTTCCGATCTGCAGTGGGTGATCGACGCCTACGCCCTCACGCTGGCGTCCTTCCTGCTCACCGCGGGCTCGGCGGCCGACCGCATCGGCCGGCGTAGGGTGTTCGTGTTCGGCCTCGCCCTCTTCACGCTGTCTTCGCTGGCCTGCGGCCTGGCGGGCAGCCCGGTCGCGTTGATCGTCTCCCGGGGCTTCCAGGGCGTGGGCGGCGCGGTCCTGTTCGCCACGTCGCTGGCCCTGCTGGCCGAGGAGTTCGAGGGCCGCCAGCGCGGTACCGCCTTCGGCATTTGGGGCGCCACCATCGGCGGCGCGGTCGCCGTGGGCCCGCTCGTCGGCGGCGTCCTGACGGACGGCCTGGGCTGGGAGTGGATCTTCCTGGTCAACCTGCCGGTGGGCGCCGCGGCGATCGCGCTCACGCTCGCCCGCGTCCCGGAGTCCCGCGACCCCGCCGCGCGCTCGATCGACGTTGCGGGCGTGCTCACCTTCTCCACCGCCCTGTTCTGCCTGATCTTCGCGATCGTCCGCGGTAACACGGAGGGCTGGGACAGCACGCTGATCGTGTCGCTGTTCGCAGCGGCCGTGGTGCTGCTCGCGGCCTTCGTGGTCGTGGAAGCGCGCATCAGGGAGCCGATGCTCGACCTGATGCTGTTCCGCAAGCCGGCCTTCGGCGGCGCCTCGATCGTTGCCTTCGGCCTGAGCGCCGCGATGTTCTCGATGTTTCTTTACCTCGTCCTCTACCTGCAGGGCGTGCTGGGCGCCGACCCGCTGGAGGCGGGCCTGTACTTCCTGCCGCTCTCGCTGGTCTCGTTCTTCGTCGCCCCGGTGGCCGGTCGCTTCGCAGCCCAGTTCCCGGTGCGGCTGTTTTTCGGAATCGGCCTCGGCACGGTGGGCGTCGGGCTGCTGCTCATGCGCGCTGTGGACGCCGACTCTGAGTGGACCGCGCTGATCCCCGGCTTCGTAGCGGCGGGCATCGGTATCGGGATGGTCAACCCCGCGCTGGCGCAGACAGCGGTGGGGGTCGTGCCCCGCGCGCGCAGCGGCATGGGCTCGGGCATCAACACGACCTTCCGCCAGGTCGGCATCGCCACCGGCACCGCCGTCCTCGGCGCGATCTTCCAGGCCCGAGTGGAGGACCGCCTCACGAACGCCGGCGCCGTCCCGCGGGGCCGGGTCGCCCAGGCCGCCGAGGCGATCTCCGCCGGTCAGACCCGAGGCATCCCCGGCGCGCACGAGGCCTCCGTCGGCGCGCTCGACGAGATCCTGATCGTGGCCGCCATCATCGCCTTCGTCTGCGCCGCGCTGGGGCTGGCGCTCACCCGCGGCAGCGACTTCGTGGCCCCCGACGGCAGCAGCGAGCCGTCGCCGAACGCCGTGTCGAGCGCCAGCCAGAGCGAGAGCGCCACGGTCGCCACCGCCAGGGCCACGCCCAACCGGGGCACGTGACGCAGGCCCCAGGCCGCCAGCGGTACGGCCAGCGGTAGCACCGCCACCAGGTGGCGCGGCGGGAAGGCGCCGCCGGAGAGGGTCGGGGCGAGGAACACCGCCACCAGAAGCTGGACGCCGATCACGGCGGCGCACAGGCCCGCGGCGCGCTCGGCCTTGCGCGCGCCCGGCAGCGCCCGGGCGAGGCCTCCGCGCGTCGAGCGCGCCAGCAGGAACAGGCCGCCGAAGGCCAGCGCCAGCACCGGGGCCCAGCGCAGCAGGCCCAGCCCCGGGTCCACGAACAGCGTGACCAGCCGCGGCGCGCGTTCGAGGTGGTCCAGGCCCTCCACTCCGCTCGGGTCCACCCCTGGCGGGTTGACCGAGTAGGGCGACAGCCCGCCGTACAGGGCCTGGTCGATGGCGATCCAGAAGGCCACCGAGAAGAAGGCGAGCTCCGTGCCGCCGACGGCGAGCAGGCGGCGCCTCACCCGCCACAGGTTGCGGGCGGCAACGAGTCCGACCAGCGCGGCCGCCGGGAGGTACTTCACCCCCAGCCACGGCACGAGGCCGAGCAGGGCGAACAGCACGAACGTCTCGCGGCGCGAGATCCGATCGTCCTGACGCAGGGCGAGCAGGGCCGCGCCGGCCAGGCAGACGCCGGCCGGGAGCTCGGGCAGCACCGAGGTGGCGTGCACCAGCAGCGGCGGCGAGAGACCCACGGCGGCGGCCGTGCCGAGGGCCCAGGGGTCGGGCACGACGCGCAGCGCCAAGCGGTAGCCCAGGCAGACCGCCAGGGCGGCGATGGCGGCGAGCAGCAGCGACGCACCCGTCGCCCCTGCTACCGCGAAGGCCGGAGCTATCAGCAGCGGCATCCCGATCCCCGTGGGCTCGAGCAGCTGACCCTCGCGCTGCTTGCCGATCGCCCGCACCGGTGCGGGCTGGTAGTCGCGGTAGGAGCCCTCGCGCAGGTCGTCGAGGACGTCGAAGTTGCCGTCCTCGACCAGCGACTGCGCCGCGAGCAGGACGTGCGACTCGTCGCCCGCGAAGCGCGACGAGCCCTCGGCCTCGAGGCCGGCCGTCAGGGCGTAGGCGAGAAAGAGCCCGGCGAAGAGGAGGGCGCTGCGGCGCAAGGCGCCGCGCACGCTAGACCAGGCCCCGACGCGGCTGTCCACGTGTGGAAAACGCTCAGCGCCCTGACGAATTTCTCGAAGGGGTGCCGCGCCCACCACCGAGGGCCGTCGGCACGGGAGCCGGCGCCGCCTCAGCCCAAGAAAGCGATCAGCGCCCGGTTGAACGCCTCCGAGTGCTCGATGTTGCAGAGGTGACGCCCGTGCGGCAGGGCCTCCAGCCGGGCGTCGGGCACCCGCTCGGCGATCGCCGCGCCTTCGCCGGGCGAGATGGACGGGTCGTCTGCCGCCGTGACCACCAGCGTGGGCAAGGCGAGGTCGCCGAGGCGGTCGCGCTCGTCGTGTCCGCTGATGGCCTCCGCGCTGCTCGCGTACCCCTCGGGCGGGGTACTGACCAGGGCTTCGCGGACCGAGCCCACCAGCTCGGGCTCGGCCTCTCGGAACTCGGGCGAGAACCAGCGGCCGATCGTGGCGTCGGCCACCGCTTCCACGCCCTGCTCGCGCACCGTGCCCGCCAGGGCACGCCAGTCCTCGGCCGGGCGTACTCGGTGCGCCGCGGTGCAGCACAACGCCAGGCGGTCGATGCGCTCGGGCGCGTGCACTCCCAGCCACACCCCGACCATGCCTCCCAGCAACAGCCCGCAAAACGACGCCCGCTCCATCTCCAGGCGGTCGAGCAGCTCGACCACGTCGGCGCCCAGGTCGGCCATCGAGTACGGGCCCTCGGGAACCTCAGAGCGCCCGTGTCCGCGCGCGTCGTAGCGCAGCAGCCGGAAGCGCTCAGCGAGCGCGGGAAGCTGGCGGTCCCACATCTCGAGCGTGGTCCCGAGCGAGTTCGACAGCAACAGCACCGGCGCGTCCCCGGGGCCGTCGAGTCGGTGGTGGAGCTCGGGCACCGAGTCAGCCTGCCCGGATCCCCAGCGGTTCGAGCACTTCGGCCGCGGTGGAGGACAGCACGCGTCGCGCCGCTTCGGCGCCCTGGGCGCGCAGCGTGTCCAGGCGCTCCCACTCGGTCAGTCCGATGCCCTGCACCGACGGTGCGATGACCAGGTCGGCGTGGCGCTGGGCGGCCTCGGCGGTGTCGATGCTCCCCAGCACCACCGAGCGCATCAGCGTCTCGGTGAAGGTCGGCAGCGCGGCGTCCCAGCCGATCACCGCGCGCCGGGCCCAGCTGCTCAGCCGCTCGAGCCGGGGGCGCCGCACGCCGCCTGCCTTGCGGGCCGGCGCCTGGTAGCGCGCGCTCACGTCCACCGCGATCACCGGACCCTCGCCGCGACCGGCCATCGTCTCCACGGGCAGGTTGTTCAGCACGCCGCCGTCCACCAGCAGGCGGTCCTCCTGGCTCCTCGGCGGCGCGATTCCCGGCAGGCAGATGCTCGCTCCCACCGCCTCTCCCAGCACGCCGCGGCGGTGTACCACGAGCTCGGAGGACACGAGGTCGGAGCTCACGCAGAAGAACTCGCGCGGCAGCTCCTCGATCCGCTGGTCGCCAAATAGGCGCACCAGCATGGACTGGGCGCGGCGGCCGCGAACGAGCGCGGCGAGGGGGAGGGTGTAGTCGCCGATCGGGTTGCGCTTCACGAACTCCTCGCGCAGGCGCTCCTCGATCTCCTCGGGGGAGAGCCCCGTCGCAAACAGCGCCGCCACCAGCGCGCCCATGCTGCAGCCCCCGAGACGGTCGATCACCGCGCCCGCGTCCAGCAGCTCGCGCAGCACGCCGACGTGGGCCATCCCGCGCGCGCCGCCGCCGGAGAGCACCACCCCGGGCGAGCGCCCGCTCAGGCGCCGCGCCAGTCGGGCGACGGACTCGTCGCCGTCGACCAGGTGCACCGCCCGGGGCTGCAGCGCGGTCGCCCACCGGCGCACGTCGGCGCTCCCGAGGACGGCCAGGTCGGCGCCCCCCAGCCCCGCGACGGGCGCGGCGCCCCCGTCCACCACCGCGAGCACGCGGTCGGCCTGGCGCAGGCAGAAGCTGTCCCACTCCTCGCCGCGCCCCGGCTCGACGTGCAGCAGCACCTGGCCATGGGCTCGCTCGGCCTGGTCGAGCAGCTCGGCATACCCGTCCCCCGTGCCGGAGTCCTCGAGGGTCAGGAGGCCCACGTCGGCGAGCTCTGCGGCGAGCGCCTGGGTGAAGGACGCGCCGGCCTCGTGCTCGCAAAGGGTCGCCGCCGCGACGACGGGCGGCACCGGCTCGCGCGGCGTGGCCGCGACGCGGGTGCGCGCGAACTGCCCCGCGAGGGTGCGGCTCAGCGATGTCGCGAACAGCGGGTCGCCCTCGAGCAGCTCCATGAAGGCCTCGCGGGAGACCTGCAGCAGCGCGCTGTCGCGCCGTGCGCGAACCGACGCCGAGCGCCGCTCGCCCGTGAGCAGCGCCAGCTCACCGAGCACGCCGCCCGAGGGCACCGCGCGGATCACCGCCTCGCGGCCGCCTGACTCCTGCAGGATCTCGATGCGTCCCGAGCGCAGCACGTAGAGCGCGTCGGCCGGGTCGCCCTCGCGGAACAGCCACTCGCCGGCGACGAGGTCCCTGGGCTGCGCGCGCTCGGCGATGCGGGCGACGCTCTCGGGCGGCAGGCCCTCGAAGACCGAGATGCCTCGCAGGAACTGCGCGCGAGCCTCGACCTCCACGCCGGCCAGGGTAACCCGGTAAGGTCGCCACGGCTTTGCGACGAGCGATGAAAGGACTCATCGTCAGCGGCGTTGTGTGTTTCGCCGTGCTCGTCGGTGCGACGTCGGCGACTGCGCACATCGAGCGCCCCTCCTACTGGCCCGATCCCGCGCCGGACTTCTCGGTCAAGCCGCCCGCCGGCGGTGGCGTACCGAAGGCACGTTCTCTGCACAGCGCGCTGAATCGCAAGCGGCCGGGCAGGACCCGCGTGGTCTGCGCAGGACGCGTGCCGAGCAAGCGCAAGCTGAGGCGGCTGAGGCGGCAGCTGCGCGCGCTGAAGCGCAGTGACGCAGGCGAGAGCCGCATCATCCGCCTGAGCCAGCGGGTCCGTGGTGCCCGACGCAAGTACCGCGGAGCGGTCAAGCGCAACCCCTCCATCCGCGCCCTGCAGCGCTCGCTGAACGCTGCCCGCCGGGCGCGCGGCTACAAGCTGCGGCCCTCGCAGCCCCGGATTCGGCTGACTCGTCGCCAACGTCGGCGCCTTCTCCGGCTCAACGAGAACCTCTTGCCGCTGTGCAAGACCAACTCGGTGCAGCTCGCGATCAGACGCTCCCGCAACAACGACCGCGTCGTCGTCATGCCCGGCCGCTACACCGAGCCCAAGTCGCGCGACGCCCCGACCAACGATCCGCGCTGCGACCCCCGCTTGATCCAAAAGGACGCCAGCGGTGACCCGGCCTCGAGCTACATCTACCAGGCCACCTGCCCCAACGATCAGAACCTGATCTACCTACAGGGCCGCAAGGCGCTACCGAACGCGCCCTCGCCGCCCCTCAGCGACCGCCGCGGTATTCCCGACAACGGCCCCTGCGTCCGGTGCAACATGCAGGTGGAGGGCTCCGGCGTAAAGCCCGAGGACGTGATCATGGATGCCGGCGGCCTGTACGGCGGCAAGGAGCGCGACCCCAACTCCAAGCCGGGCGCGTACGCCAAGCACGTGGTCTTCCGCGCCGATCGTGCGGACGGCTTGGTGGCCCGCAACTTCCTCATGAAGGGCGCGCGCGAGCACGGCTTCTACACCGAGGAGACCGACGGCTACCGCCTGGAGCGCGCGAAGTTCTTCTGGAATGCCGACTACGGCCAGTTGGCCTTCACCTCCGACCACCAGCTCGTGCAGAACTGCGACGGCTACGGCGCGGGAGACGCGGTCGTCTACCCCGGCGGGGCACCGGAGACGGGCTCGCAGCGCAGCTCGTTCTGGCCCGACGCGCCGCGCACCAACACGATCATCCAGAAGTGCGACCTGCGCGGCTCGGCCCTCGGCTACTCGGGCTCGATGGGCAACGCCGTCCGCATCACCCGCAACCACATCTACGGCAACACCACGGGCATCGCGAGCGACACGCTGTCCTCGGCCGGGCATCCGGGCTTCCCCGCCGACAGCTCGGAGATCGACAACAACTACATCTACTCCAACAACCTCGATCTCTACAAGCCCGACGCCGCGGTCAAGTCGCTGGTCACCGTGCCGATCGGCGTCGGCGTGCTCTACCCGGGCATGAACGACGCCCGCGTGCACGACAACCACATCTTCGACAACTGGCGCGACGGCGCCCGGCTGTTCTCGGTGCCCGACGCGCTGACCAACAGCGGCGGCGCCGAGGGCGACGTCTACCCGGGCATCTCGTGCCCCGGCGCCCCGGCGAACGGCATCTCCACCTCCTGCAACAACCGGATGTACGGCAACCAGATGGGCCTCGCGCCTCTCGGGTTCTCCTTCCCGAGCACGGTGAGCGACTTCGGCAACGTGCACAGCTCGGGCTCGAGCCGGACGATGCCCAACGGCGTCGACTTCTGGTGGGACGAGTTCTCCGGCAACACCAACAATTGCTGGTTCAACAACCGCGGGCCGGACGGCACCGCGGACAGCATCACGGGACCCGGCGCGGGCACCCCGCCCGACCCGCTGCCGTCCGACTGCTCGAACGTGGGTCAGGGCGACGCGGCCAAGATCACGATCGAGTTCGACTGCGCGGAGGGTCCAGACGAGGACACCGGCCCGCTCGACTGCCCGTGGTGGCAGATCCCGCCCAAGCCGGGCAGCGCCGCTGCGAGCAGGCAGGCTTCCGAGGTCCGGGTCGCAAGCCGCAGGTTCGATCGCAGCGAGGACGCCGACAAGCTGCGCGCGCGGGTCCGCGAACTGTCGAACCCGTAGCGGTGCCGGCACGGGCCGCAGTGTGGTTCGCGGTGCTGTGCGCAGCGCTGGCGGGCTGCGGTGGCGATAGCAACCACGCGTCGCGCGGGCCCCGAACGGGCGGTGTGCGGCCTGACGTCGCGGGGACCACGGCGGCCCTGGCCAACTGCGGCGAGTGGAAGCGGGCGACGCCCCGGCAGCGCCGCAGGACGGTGGAGGACCTGCGCGGCCAGTTGACCTCTCAGGAGGACACCAAGGCCCGGTCCGTTCTCTCCGACGAAAGGGCGTACGAGGTCTTCCAGCATGCGTGCAGGCAGAGCTACGCCGACCAGCTGCGGCTGTACAAGCTGTACGTGAGGGCCGCCGCGTTCGAGTCGCTGCGCGACCGCTGACGCGGTCCCCGTGGCGAGCCGCTTGACCCATCCGTACAATCGCCGCCGTGCGCCGGGCGACAAAGCTTCTTGCCACCGTTGCGCTGCTCGCACTAGCGGTTGCGGTGGGCGCCACCACGGCGTCTGCACACATCGAGCGCGCCTCCTACTGGCCCGACCCGGCGCCCGAGCGTACCTCGGGCCCGACCACCGGCGGCAAGGTGCCGAGGTACCGCAGTCTGTTCAAGGTTCTGAACCGGCGCCGGGTGGGCCGAACGCATGTGGTGTGCGCCGGCCGCGTTCCCAGGGCTAACGGGGTGCGGCGCCTGCGTCGCGCGGTGCGCAGGGCTACGAGCCGGCGTGCCTCGCGCGCTCGCATCCGCAGCCTCGAGCGCCGACTGCGCGCAGCCAAGCGCCGCTACGGGCGAAGGGTGGCGCGCAACCCCTCCATCGCTCGCCTGCGGCGCTCCCTGGCCGCGGCGCGCCGTGGCGGCTTCAAGATTCGTCCCAGCGAGGGAGGCCGGCGGGTGGGTACCGGCCGAAGGCAGAGCAACGTGCGCCTGCGCGCCCGGCTCCTGCGTCAGAACGAGCGGCTCCTCAAGCGGTGCAAGTTCCACCGCATCCAGAAGGCGGTCAACGCGGCGCGCAACAACGACTACGTGATCGTCATGCCGGGCGTCTACACCGAGCCGGAGTCGCGGCGGGCCCCGACGAATGACCCCAGATGCGCGAGCCTCAAGCAGCACAACGACGAACAGTCGGCCGAAGCTCTCTCCTACGCCTACCAGGCCAAGTGCCCCAACGACCAGAACCTGATAGCGGTCATCGGTCGCCGAGTGGGCGGCGGGGCCGATCCGCAGCCACCGCGATGGGACCGCCACGGCATCCCGAATCTCGGCAGCTGCATCCGCTGCAATCTCCAGATCCAGGGGTCCGGCGTGAAGCCCAACGATGTGGTGATCGACGCCGGCCGGGTGCAGTCCGGCAACAGGGGCCCGATCGGGGCAAAGAAGGACGTGGCGCTCAGGGCCGACCGTGCCGACGGGTTTGTCCTGGCCAACGTGAACGTGCGCCACGCCGGGGAGCACAACATCTACGTGCTGGAGGCCGACGGCTACCTACTCGACCGCTTCCAGACCTACTACGCGGGCGAGTACGGCGTGCTGACCTTCACCAGCGACCACGGGATCATGCAGGAGTGCGACGCCGCCGGCCATGGCGATGCGGCGCTGTATCCGGGCTCTGCAGCCGATACCGGCGAGGAGACCGTCGAGGGCAAGCAGCGCTACAACCAGGAGATTCGCCGGTGCGACCTGCGCCACAGCTCGGCCGGCTACTCAGGCACGGCCGCCAACGCCGTTTGGCTCCACCACAACAATTTCTACGACAACGCGCTGGGATTCAGCACCGACGTCTTCACCGCCTCTGGCCACCCGGGTTTCCCGCAGGACAGCGACCTCATCGAGCGCAACAACTTCTACTCGAACAACTTCAACCCCTATGTCGCGGGCTCAGACGTCGAGCCGACCATTCCCGTGCCCGTCGGCACCGGCATGTGGATCGCGGGCGGTAACAACAACAGTGTGCGTCGCAACCGCTTCTGGAACAACTGGCGACGGGGGGCCATGCTGTTCGCGGTACCCGACTCGGTGGTGTGCGGCCCGGCCGCGAACGGGAACGAGCAGAAGGGTTGCTCTCCCGGCAAGATCTCGACCTCCTTCCGCAACAAGTTCGACGCCAACGTGATGGGACGAAACCCGGCTGGCCGGCGCGACCCCAACGGCACCGACTTCTTCTGGGACAGCTTCCTCAACAACACAAACAACTGCTGGACGAGCAACATCGGCAAGGACGGGAACGCCGCAAGCCTCACCGCCGAGACGGGCTTGTCGATCGGCGGCCCGACACCTACGAGTCTCCCGAACAACTGCGCCACCAGTCGCGGTCTCGGAGGCCCGGGCCAGGAGTCCGAGTTGCTGGCCTGTTTCGCCGACTTCACCGCCGGCGACAAGCAGGTCTGCCCGTGGTTCAAGACTCCGGCGGAACCGCGGTAGCGCGCCGCTGCGTCCGGCCGTCCCTCGCGTTGGTCATCGCTCTCGCTGCCCTGGCGGGGTGCACCTCTGACTCATCGCGACAGGGATCGGGCGCCCAGGGCTCGGGCGGCGAGCGGATCGGCGTGCCCGTGCGGCTGGCCAACTGCCGCGACTGGGAGAAGGCCACCTCGCGACAGCGCTTTGGCACCGTGCGCGAGATACGCAGGGTCCTGGGCGGGCCGGTGGGAGGTGAGGGCGGAGCCCGCGGGCGGACCCTGAAGGACCAGCAGGCCTACGACCTGTTCGACCGGGCCTGCGCCCAGCGCTTCGCCAAGGGGTTCAAGCTCTACAAGCTGTACGCGCGCGCCGCGGCGTTCTCGCAGCACGCGCCCGGCGGTCAATAGCGGCCGACCGCTCGGGTCTCACCCTCGAAAAATCCCTCAGGAGGCTGAGGGCTTTTCCAAAGCCCGTACCCGCTACGGCCGCGCGAGCTTGAAGTAAGCCTTCAGGCGGCGCGGGCTCTTCAGCAGCCCGCGCTGGGCCACCATCACCGCACGTACACGGCCGCGCCGCACGAGGAAGACCGCGCGTGACCCGGGGGCGCGCCACAGCCCGCGCACCGGCTGGCCCTCGCCGCCGAGGACCCGCCTCAGCCTTCTGAGCGAGTCGCCCGGCGAGAGGTGCCGCGCGCCGTGGTTGGTCGCCGTGGCGGCGATCAGGGCGGCCCGGCCCCTGCTCGTGAAGGCGACCACGACCTTGCCGCCACCCCTCACGCAGTAGGCGAAGCGCCGGCGCGTCATGCGGCTGGGCAAGCCGGCCCGGCTGGCGATGGAGGTGAAGGCGGCGCCCAGGCGGATGCGGCGGTAGCCCAAGCGGCCCAGGTGGGCGCGCGAGCCGACGCAGGCGGGCGCCTTGGACGCGCTCTGCGTCGGGGAGCCGCCCGTCGCCGGCTGGCCGGGGACAAAATTGGGTGCCGGGGCCGTCACCGGGCCGGTGCCCGGCTTCTCGGCCACGGGAAGGCGGAAGTCGAGGTTCGACACCTGCACCGAGAAGGTGCCGTTCGACGGCCGCGCGTAGGGAGCGTCCCTGCCGAGCAGCTCGAGCTTGGCCGTGTGGCCCGCGGCGAAGTGCCAGCCGTTGGCGTGCAGCTGGAAGACCTGGCGGCCGTTGGCGGTCGGCCGGTAGGTGCCCCGGGCGACCAACGTCTGCGTCCCCCCGGGCGCGACGTCCCACAGCCGCCCGATCAGGTGGGGGAAGGTACCGCTGAGCTTCAGGTCGCCGATCACAGTCGGCGAGCCGAGCAGCGTGTAGCCCGCGCCGGCGGCCGTGGGCAGGCGCCACGTGGCAACGCCGCTCTGGTCGGTCGACGGGGTCGTCTTGCAGGGGTCGTTGCCGCTGCTGACGGGGTCGACCGTGGCGTCGACGGTCGGGTTGCCGCCCGCCGACAGGTAGCTCTTGGCGGGGGTGCTCTGGTAGCGAACCTCGCCCGGGCTCAGCTCGAGCCAGGTGCTGGCGTGGAAGGGCCCGCCGCTTGGCGCGGACTTGGGGCAGGTCTGGGTCAGCGCCTCGGCGCCCTGCAGGGTCTGCTGGGAAGTGTCGCCCTTCACGTAGCGGTCGAACCACTCGAACTGGCGCGTCTTCAGCCGGTCCTGGTCCGCCGCCTTGTTCTGGCCGCGCTGGTGGCCGAAGTCGAAGTGCAGCTGGGAGACCGGCACGCTCGGGTGGCGTTGATTGACGAGATTGGCGTACCGCACGGCCTCGTCGACCGGGAAGAGATCGTCGGTGAAGCCGTTGGCGATCAGGAGCGGAGCGGGGGCGACCGAGCGGTCGAGGTAGTAGGCCGAGTGGTTCTTGGAGATCTCGTCCTGGATGTCGGCGATCACCGGGTCCTCGGTCGGCTCGCCGGCGTTGATGCGCGCGAACCAGTTGGTCAGGTCGGCGTCGGGGTCTGCTCCGGGGGGCGCGTAGTAGCCGGTCAGCGAGCCGAGCAG